>Ga0268299_1000699_pt1 | contig 89138 bp, 67 predicted proteins | sample NOBtaG_FD_193484 | JGI IMG/M metagenome (GOLD analysis project Ga0268299, IMG submission 193484) | Activated sludge microbial communities from bioreactor in Nijmegen, Gelderland, Netherland - NOB reactor | ecosystem: Engineered > Bioreactor > Aerobic > Activated sludge | place: Netherlands... | reverse complement strand
ATGAACCGCTTCCGCCGCGTGCTGATCCGCTGGGAGAAGAAAGATGAAAACTATCTCGCCATGCTGCATCTGACTCTTGGCATCATCGCGCTACGCGGGGCGGGATTATTCGGATAGGCTCTTAAGCCGTAAGCCGTAAGCTCTCTATTTAACACCATTCGGTATACTGCTTGGCGTTTTGAAACGCACCATTCTGCTTGCGCCGCTTGTTGCATCTTCTGTTGCTACTTTCGTATTTATTGCGCTGAGTGGTTACTCGTTTGGCGGGGTGACGCAGCGCCTGCCGGGGACTTCGCCGAGCAGCGATCAGGTCAATGTGCTGCCGCAGGTCTATCGCCAATACGACTCGACGCTGTTTTCGCGCGATCCGCAGATGCGGAGCGGGGCGACGTTTGCGACGATTCTGTGGCCGATCATTGGCCGTGTCTGTCCGCCGGCGTCGGTGAACTGGGTGTTCTTTCTGCTGCATGTTGTGTCGCTGACCGCGAGTTTCTGGCTGGTGTGGCGGCTGGCCGCGGAATGCGGCGGCGCATGCGCGGGTTATCTGGCGATCATTCTGTTTGTCGTCATGCGCATCAGTCCCGCGTCGGAGCCGACGCTGGATGCGGCGTTTTACACGCGCGGGGCGGCGCTGCCGCTGGGGCTGGCGGCGATCCTGCTCGTGCTGCGCAGCCGAACCTTGTGGGCCGGGGCGATGCTGGTTTTGGCCGCGGCGATTCATGCGATCACGGCGCTGCAGGTGCTCTGCGTGTGTATGCCTCTGGCGATTCTGTCGCCCACGGTGTCGCCTGCCCGCCGATGGCGGTATGTCGCGGCGCTGGTGGTGGGTGGGGTCATCGTCTGGTCGGGGATCGAGACGGTCATGATTCCGCAGGTGCTGCGACCGGGGGCGGCGTGGATCGCGCTGCAGCGGTCGGTGAATGGCGGGCATTTGTTCATCGATTTGATTATGCAGAGCGCATGGCGGGAGTTTGCGGTGTGCGCGGTGTTTCTGCTGCCCGCGCTGGCGCTGCGGTCGGGGGCTGTGGCGGTGTCGGCACAGGAGGGAGGCGCGCCGCCATTTCATGCAGCATTTGAGCCGGGTGCGGTCACTTCGCAGTCGCACTGCTTGAAGCAGTGGCACACGGTCCGCGCGGGCGGGCAGTGTGATCCCTTGCGGCGGCTGGCGGGGGCGGCGCTGATTGGGGCAGCGTTGTCGATTTGTCTTGGCGTGGCGGGACAACTTTCCGAGACGTCGATCCTGCTGCAATTGTCGCCGCTGCGCGGGCTGAAGCTCACGATGATCCTGTCGCTCGTATCGGCGGCGGCGCTGGTGGCGCGCTCAATTGAGCGGGATTCGGCGGCGAGCGGGGCGCGATCCGCTCGTGTCGCTGCGATTGCCGGCGGCGCGGCGCTGATGGCACTGGTCTGCCATCAGCATTACCTTGCGATTGCGGCATTCGTCGTCATGACCCTTGTGGGCGATGGCCCCCGATGGTTGCGTGCGGTATCGCTGGTGGCGGCCGGGGCGATTGCGGCGTGGTTTGTCGGTTTCGATGCAATGCACGGCTGGGAGTCATCGACGAAGACGGCATGGCTGGTCACGGGCGGCGTGGGGGCGGGGACGCTCATCTATGCAAGTGTCATTACTGGCGCAGGGCGGGTCATCGACCTGCCTGATCGGGTGAATGCGAGACTTGGCCTGACCGGAATGGTGCTGGCGTCGCTCGCTGCGCTCGGACTGCTCACCATTCCGGTGCAGCGCGACGACGTGTGGGTCTATGCCGCGCGGGATTATCCGTGGCGGCAGCCCGCCGATCCGTGGGCCGAGGGGCAGCAATGGGTCGCGGCGAATACGCCCGTCGATTCGCTTTTCCTCGTGCCGCCGTGGCTGGAGGGTTTCCGCACATACGCGCGGCGCAGCGAGTTTGTCGAGTACAAAATGGGTACGCTGTCGCTGTTTCATCCGGCATTCGGGGAAGAGTGGGCCGGGCGGATGGCGCTGCTGACGCCGAGGCGGTTCAGCGCCGAGGCCTATGAAGACATGGCGATGAATTACAATGCTCTGACTGCCGACGAAATTGCGGCCGTCGTCGAGAAGTTTGGTATTACGCATGTCGTCGTGCTGGCGTCGCGCGAGGACTTGCCCTATCGAACGATTTATCAGAATGCACTCTTCCGCGTGCTCGATACTGCACGGTAGGGGTGCTATCGTGGTTGCATAATTAGGTCGTCGAGCGCGTTACCGAGGTCTGCGAATCGGAATTCAAACCCCTCTTCGCGCAATCGTTTCGACACGACGTATCGACCATACAGTGCCAGCTCCGGGTCGGTGCGGAGAATGTACCGGGCGCCGAGGCGGACCATCCATTCTGTCGCGGGCAGGCCGATCGGGATGTGCATGGACTTTCGCAACGCCTGCATGAACTCGCGCTGTGGGACCGGGTTCGGGGTCGATGCGATGTAGGCACCCGTCATGGTGGCATCGGTCAGGGCCCGTTCGAACAGGCGATTCATGTCATGCTCGTGAATCCAGCTCATGCCCTGCGTGCCGGCGCCGACGCGTCCGCCGAGGCCGAGTTTGGCGAGCGTCCTCAATCGTGCCATTGCCCCGCCGCCGGCGCCGCGTTCGCAGCCGATGACGAAACTCGCGCGCAGCACCACGCCGCGTTGCGTCGGCAGCACCGCGGCGGCGAAGGCCTCTTCCCAGGCGCGGCCGACGGTCGGGGCGAGTCCGTAGCCGAAGGGTGAATCCTCATCGCAGACGACGGTGGGCGGGTCGCCGTAGATGTGGGCGGTGGCCATCTGCACCCAGACGGGCGGCGGTGATGCGACTTTGCGGCAGGCGATGCCGAGTACGCGCGTGGCCTCAACCCGCGAGCGCAGGATTTCGTCACAGTGGTCAGGCGTCTTGATGCAATCGACGCTGCGTCCAACGAGGTTGACGAGTCCGGCTGCGCCGTCGAGCGCGGACATCCAGTCGCCTGGGGTGCGGGCGTCCCAGTGGACGTGTCGCCAGGGGCCGGTTACGCGCGGGGTGGAGCGCGACAGGATGATGACCTTCGCGCCGGCTGCGGTGAGGTGCGAGGCCAGCGAGATGCCGAGGAAGCCGGAGCCCCCGGCGATGACGATGGGACCGCTTTGCAGGGATTGGGCCATCACTGGAGTGTATCGAGACGGGCGTCAATCGGCTTGCTGAAAGCAGTGAAAGCAGAGTGGAGCAGCGTGTTCTCGCGCCGCTTTGGGTCGGTGCGTTGCTGGTTGGCACACAAGCCTCTGGCAGATCCTCCAACACATGGCGTAATACATGGGCGCAAACAGCCGCGGCCATGCCACCGAGGTGTACGCCTCGCAACCGGGCTGAGGACAGCCCGGCTGAGATCGCGGCTTGAATCCTGATGAACCATCGGGGCGCAGATTGCGTCTAAGATCGCGGCATGGGCCGGATAGGTACCTCTGTTCACAAGGAGTTTCACATGTTTCATCGATTGCATCATGGTTCGACATTTTCGATCGTCGCGTTTGCGTGTTCGTTGATGGCCGCGATGGGGCAACCGGTCGTCGCCCAGTCCGGGGATTCGACGCCGAAGGAGCCGCTGATCCACGCCGACGGTTCAGGTCGCGTGCAACGGGTCCCGGATCGAGTTGACATCTCAATTGGTATCGAGGCAATTGATACGACTGCGCTCTCCGCCCAGGCCGGCGCCGAAAAAGTGATGAAGGCGGCTGTCGCAGCGATCCGTGACTTGAAACTCACTGATGAGGAACTGCAAACCGGCAGCGTCGATCTGAGCCCGAGTTATGAAGACACAAACGGGCGTCCAAGTGTTCCCGCCAAGATCATTGGATACACGGCGTCGATCGCGCTAATCGTTCGCACAAGCAACTTGACATCGCCTGCACAGATCATCGATGCAGCACTCAAGGCAGGCTGCAATCGTATTCACCATGTGTCCTTTACATTGAAGGAGTTGCTTGAGGCGCGCGAAGAGGCAATCACGCTTGCCGCTAAGGCTGCAAAGCGAAAGGCCCAAGTTATGGCAGATGCCCTAGAAATGAAGCTCGTTCGCCTCGCACAAGCGAGCACTACGAGCGGCGGCGGCTGGTGGGGTGACAATCGATTCGGGAATCTCGTGCAAATGAACGCTTCAATTAGCGTGTCTGGCGGAAGTCAGGGAGACGCGATGGTGCCGGGTAAGATCGACGTGACTGCCGAGGTCGCGTTGACTTTCGTTGCCGCGCCGCGGGGTTAGCGTGGCGTGATTGCGCGATGGCACCCACCTGGTCGACAACACTGCTTGAAGCAGTGGCACACCCCTCGCTCCACTTCAGCGTTGATTGCGCAAGGGATCAAGCGCGGCGATCGACGCGTGGTCTTGGATTCAGCTTTCGGGCGAGATGACGGCCGGCTGATTGGCGGAGGGCGGTGGAAGCGGGGCGGCGCGGGGGTCGTCGGCGTCGAAGAGATCGACGGCCGGCTGATTGGCGGCATTCTGCAACGCCGCAAGCGCCTCGGCGCCTTCGCGCGGGATCGGGCCGATGCGCCAGGTTCCGTCTTCAAAGGTGAGGGCGACCTGGACGGCCTTGGTCTTGACCGGTTCATCGCTGCCGGTGGATCGACGGATGTACTCTGGCTTGAGGTCGTATTCGGCGCGCATGACGTAGATCGGGCCGGGCAACTTGGGAACGTCCGGCAGCTTGTCGACGGCGAGGACGCGAATCTGTTTCACGGCGTGGAAGATCGATTCGAAGCGGCGCGGGTTCAGCGGCGAGACACGGCTGGTGCACATGAGGCGGAATTCGGAATACTTGCCCTCCATGCAGATTCGGGCGAAGCGATCGATGAAGCGGTTGAGCGCGGGGTCGAAGGTGCGGACCGACTCGGGGAATTGAAAGTCGGGCTTCTTTTCATGATCGAGGCGGACCGGTTCGGGAAAGACCTCCTCGGCGGCGATGGCGCGTTCGTCGCTGATGACGACATAGGCAACTGTGCCGACCAGCAGGACGGCGACGGTGACGAGGCCGGCGAAGGCGAGGCTCTGGAGCCGTGAACGGGCGGGAAGGGGACGGGCAGACATCGGACGAATCCTAGCGGTATTGCGGCGGCGATGCCAGACGCCCGGGCAACGCGGATAAATGGCCGCGGGCAAGGGATTTGGCTACACTGTTTGTCGGCGGATTGCGTCGCCGGGCGGTATCGGAATGCGAGTTGGAGCAGATCTCATGGGCGAAACGACGTCACGGTTGCGGGTCAAGCAAATGAGCGGCTTTTCGGCCGTGGAGTTTGTCGACCACAAGATTCTCGACGAGTTGTGCATCGCCGAACTGGAGGAGGAGCTTTTCCGCCTCGTGGACGGGTCGGATTCCGCCAAGTTGCTGCTGTCATTCCGCAATGTGGGGCATTTCACCAGCGCGGCCTTGGGCATGCTGCTGAAGCTCAAGAAGCGGGTGGATGAGAAGAATGGCGCACTGAAACTGAGCGACATCAACCCGCTGATCTACGAAGTATTCAAGATCACCCAGCTCAACAAACGGTTCGACATCTACGACACCTTTGACAAGGCGAAGTCAAGCTTCACTAACTGACGGGCCGACGGGTGGTCGAAGAAATGGGGAGTACGCGCGTGCCGCCGAGCGGGGGAATTGGGCGGGTGTTGCAATGCCCGGCACATGGGATTGAAATCCCGGTGCGAGATGGGTCGTGGGCACGCGTGTGATGAGGTCAGTGGCGTGAAGGAGATCGTTGTACCCAATGACCTGGTGTCCGCGAAGCGTCCCGAGGAGGTGATCCTCGCGGAGGTTTCGAATTGCGGCTACGACGAAAGCGCGACCTTCGCCATCAAACTCGCCCTCGAAGAGGCCATGACCAACGCGGTGCGGCATGGCAATCGCTCCGACCCTTCGAAACGCATCCACATCCGGTACATCGTCAATTTTGAGCGGATCGAGATCCTGGTCCGCGATGAAGGCACGGGCTTCGTGCCCGACGCGGTTCCCGATCCCACATTGCCGGAGAACATCGACCGTCCGAACGGCCGGGGCATCATGCTGATGCGGGCTTATTTAGACGAAGTGGAGTATTGCGAGGGCGGCCGGGCGGTGCGGCTGGTCAAATTGAATCGGAGTGAGGCCGGATGACGGCAGGCGGCGACTTCGCAGGTCAGAGACCGCTGCAGATCGAAATGCGGCGCGAGGCTGACGTGCCGATTGTCGCGCTGAGCGGCTCCTGCACCATGGAGCAGTCGATGCGGCTGGGAGAGGAACTGGCGCCACTCGCCGGCGATCCGGCCGTCAAGATGCTCATCATCGACCTGCACGATCTGGACTTCATCGAGTCCAGCGGTCTCGGCGGGGTGATCGCGGCTTATCTGAAATGCCGGAAGCGCGGCGCGGACCTGCGATTGGTGGGCCCGGCGCCGGCCATTCGGCGCGTTCTCGAAATCACGCAACTCGACAAAATACTTCGTATTTGTGACAACCTTGAGACGGCCATGACCGCCCGATAGGCGGATGGCTGAGTCGCGCCGTTGGCGATACGTGACAGCATGCGCGGCCCAGGGTCGTCACTATTCAGGGCTTGCGTTTGGAAATCCGCGTCTGCCGGCTTTGGCGGCCGGTGAGCGGTCCTGCGGCCCAGAATAGGCCCGTGACCGAGGATTGCGGGATCATGCGGCGTCGGCAGAATCGGCATATCAAGTGCTTGCCGCAAAGGGGCCGATGTCATGGCGTGGCGCAAGCGGCCTCGCCTGTATTGAAACGCAGGATTGGGCATGCCTAAGATGCAGGGAATGGGCTGGTTATGGGGCTGGGGGGAAGAAGTCCCCTTGATGAAGCAGCGTTTCAAGAGCCGCAGGTGCCCACGACCGCGACAATGTCGCGCGCGGTGCGACCTGTCATTCAGGTATGGGCGTATAACAATTTGGGGCTGCTAAACGGGGATCGGCAAAAAGTGCCGCCTCGCGCGAAGAATACGGCCTGCCGGGCCGTTGGAGAAAGCATGACACAGAACATGTCGAATCTGCGGGGTCCACGCTGGTTGGCCATTTTGGCGGTTTCCCTTGCCGGAGTCGGGGTGACTCGCGGCGGTGATCCGGCGCCCGAGCCGCTCATCCGCGACACCACGGACGCGGCGGAACTGTGGCGGCGCGGCAGTGATCAGGTGCTGGCCGGTGACTTCACGAGCGCGCGCTCGACGATGGAGCGGATCGCGGCCCGCTGGCCCGATCAGGCCCAGGCGGTGTCGACCCTGCGCTGGCTCCGCGACACCGAGGCATTGCAGGCGAGCCGCGAGCGATTGCGCATCGCCAATCTGGACCAGCAGATCGACCTGGCCAAGACGCAGGTCAAGAAAGACAACTGGAGCAAGGCGCTGCAGCATGCGACGCTGGCGCTGCAGAACCACAACGACCGCGATCAGTTCGCCAATCAGGACTGGGTGCGCGACATCGTGGCGCACGCCAAGGACAACATCAAGAGCCATCGCGACAAGGGCGAGTGGACGGACGCCCTCATTTTATACGATCGCCTGCTTCAGCTGTATCCCAACGACAAGTCGTACAAGGATGGATTCCGCGTCTGCCGGCAGCGGGCCCACTTCGAGGTCGTCTACGGACCGAAGACCACATGGCGGACCGATCTGCAGGGCGTGATGGCCAAGACGATCCCCGAGTTGATCGACCGGATCGAGGGCGAGTACGTCAAGCGGCCCGACTTTCAGAAGATGGCGCACTCGGCGCTGGAGAATCTCTTGATTCTTGCCGAGACGTCGAAGATCAAGACCGAGTTTCCCAACCTTGCGGATAGCGACCGCGTGGCGCAATTCACCAAGCGGGTGAACAAGCTGCTCGAACAGCGCGTCGATCAAGACGAGGAGTTCATGGGCGGCGATCTGCGGGCGGTCTTTTCGAAGGTGCTCGCGGTCAATGAACAAACGATCGATCTGCCCGAGCAGGTGATCGCCGACGAGTTCGTATCGGGCATGCTCGAGCCGCTCGACGAGTTCACCAGCGTGATCTGGCCGAGCGAGGTGGATGAGTTCAACAAGCACACCCGCGGCGAGTTCGTCGGCGTGGGCATTCAGATCACCAAGCCCAACGAGGGCGAGTTCATTCGCGTCGAGTCGCCGCTGGAGGATTCGCCGGCCTACAAGGCGGGCGTGAAGCCGGGCGACATGATCGCGGCGATCAACGGCGAGAGCACCAAGGACGTCTCGATCAACCAGGCGGTCAACAAGATCACTGGTCGGCCGGGTTCGAACGTCACGCTGACGATTCAGGACGGCGTCACCGAGAAGTTGCGCGACATCGCGCTGAAGCGAGAGCAGATCAAGATTCGCACGGTGCGCGGCGACAAGCGCGATCCCTCCAAGCCGACCGGCTGGGACTACATCGTCGATGACGACACGGGCATCGGCTATGTCCGGGTGAGCGGGTTCATGGAGAGCACGGTCGATGACCTTGAAGCCGCGTTGAAGCAGATGCGTAAGGACGGGGCGAAGGGCCTCATTCTCGATCTACGATTCAACCCCGGCGGTTTGCTGACCGCGGCGAAGGAGATGTGCGAGTTGTTTCTGCCCGAGGATGCGCCGATCGCCAAGACGAGCGGTCGCGCGCGGCGACAGGACATGGAGTTGCACGCCAACCCGGCCGGCGAGAATTTTCACAACATGCCGATCATCGTGCTGGTGAACGAATATAGCGCGAGCGCCAGCGAGATCGTCGCCGGCGCGCTGGCCGGTTTGAAGGAGGCTTGCGTCATCGGCGAGCGGACCTTCGGCAAGGGCAGCGTTCAGAATCTGATCCCCGTGGCCGACCACAAGGCCTATTTGAAGTTGACCACGGCGCATTACTACGTGCCGGATAACGACTCGGCGGACCAGTGGTATTGCCTGAACAAGGAAGAGGACGCGACCAACTGGGGCGTCGATCCGCACATCGCGGTGAAGATGATTCCACAGGAGATCGGCAAGGTGTTGAAGCTTCGCCGACAGCGCGACCTGCTCAAGGGCAAGGATCAGGAGTCGCTGCCCGAGGACGTGCTGGAGCGCCGGCCGACATCGCAGCCGACGTATGAAGAGCCCAAGGATGATCATGCCGACGTCGATCCGCAGATCGAGATCGCCGTCAACGTGATGCGCATGAAGATCATGAGCAAGCAGCCGTGGCCGCTGGCGTCGCGCCAGGTGCGCGCGTTGTCGCGGGCCAATGGTCCGGTCAAGATCGAAAGCAAGACGGATTAGTCGCGCCGCACACAGCGGCATCGAATGCAGACATGGGATGGCATGGTCGCGAAATGGATGCGGCCATGCCATCTTTTTTGTATGATCCACTCCTCAGTGCCCGAATCCGTCCCGTGAGCTTTTATCGTGTCTAAATCCGACGATCTGTCGCTGGCGGCCTCCGCCGCGCCCGCCACTGAGATCGCCGTGGGCGAGGCCTGCACCGGTTCGCCGATCACGGTGCCGGCGGGCCCGGCCATGCCGACCGCCCTGGGCGCGGGGGCCGCGCTCACGGGCGAGCGCTCGGTCGCGCCGACGGCGGAGGGTTTGCCGGGTGAGGGCGTGCGCGCCGTTCCGGCCGTGTTGGATGATTCGGCGGGCTCGTTGCGGCGGCGTGTGTTGATCCTGGCGATGCCGGTGCTGGGCGAGCAGGTGTTGAATACGTTTGTCGCTTGGAACGACACCTACCTTGCTGGGCATTTGAACGTGTCCGCCACGGCCGCGGTCGGTTTTTCGGCATACGTGAGCTGGTTGATCGCCATGCTCTTCGGACTCGTCGGCACAGGGGCGACCGCCATCGTTGCGCGGGCGATCGGCGCCGGTGATCGGGACGAGGCGCGGCGGGCGACGAATCAGGCGATCGTGCTATCGATGTTCATGGGGCTGATGGCCACGGCCTGCATTCCGCTGGCCGCGCCGTATCTGGCCGGATGGTTTCATCCGTCGGCCGAGACCCATCGCGACGCGACGCGGTTCATGCGGATCGAGTCGATCGCCTATTTGATCGAATCGTTCACGTTCATCGCGGCCGCCTGCCTGCGCGGCGCCGGGGACACGCGCACGCCGATGCTGGTGCTCGGGGTGGTGAACATAGTCAACATGATCGTCTCGTGGTTCTGTGCATTCAGCACGGCGGCCGTGCCGTCGTGGATGCGGTCGATGGGCGTCGAGTCGATCGGGCTGGGGCTGGGGTGCGACGGCATCGCCTGGGGCACGGCGACGGCCCGATTCGCCGGCGGCTTCATCATGCTGGCGGTCATGCTGCGCGGCCGCGCGAACTTGCAGATCGTCCGGGCCTACCTGCGACCTGTGCCGGGCATGTTGAAGCGCATCATTCGCATCGGCGGGCCGGCGGCGATCGATGGCGCGCTGATGTGGTGCTGCCACCTGGTGTTTCTGCGGATCATCGCGCGCTCGGGCGAGGCGATCGGCGTGTCGACCGACACGATGGTGGCGGCGCACATCGTTGGCGTGCGGATCGAGTCGCTGTCGTATCTGCCGGCGCTGGCCTGGTCGACCGCGGCGGCGACGCTGGTGGGGCAATACCTCGGGGCGGGCCGACCTGCGCAGTCGACGCGCAGCGGACACGAGGCGGCGAAGCAGGCGGCCCTCGTGCTCTCGTTCATGACGCTGGTCTATCTGATTTTTCCGACGCAGTGCTACGGATTTCTCACCGGGGATGCCGAGGTGGTTCGCGTCGGCGCGCCGGCCCTGCGGATTCAGGCGCTGATCCAGCCGGCACTAGGACTGCTGATTGTCTACATGGGGTCGCTGCGCGGCGCGGGAGACACGGCATTTCCGATGATCATCACGGCGATCGGACTGATCGGCCTGCGCATACCGCTGTCGTATCTGGGCGGCGTTGTGCTGCGCGGCGGACTGGTGGGGGCGTGGGTGGGGATGAATGTCGATCTGCTGGTGCGGGCGGGGCTGATGACGCTGCGATTCCGGTCCGGGAAGTGGGCGACGAAAAGGGTTTGAGGCGTACCGCTTCGTGCTGATGTTTGACTCACACCTGCTTGCGCCAGAACCCCGTGTCGGAGTGTGCACTTCCAATGGGTCCGTTGTCGCTGTCAAACATTTTCCGCCGCGCGGCGCCTTCGCTTGTGCCGCTGTCGGCCTCGGCCGTCATCCGTGCTGCGGCGCGGAGGTCGCGAAGCGGATCGTCGCCGAGGGGCGGCAGGCTTTCGTCGAGGTGCGAGAACATCTCGTATGCAATGGCTGCTTCGCCGGTGACCGGGTGGCGGTAGATCTCGAGCAGGCGGCCCTCCTGGGGCAGATCGATCGTGGCGCAGGTCAGGATTTCGAGATATCCGCCTCGGTCGAAGACGCGGTTGACGTGTTCGTGTCCGCAGAGGTGGGCGATCACATTTGGATACTGCGAGAGGATCGCGCGGAAGCCGGCCGGGTCGATTACAGACGACAGTATGTACTGCAGATGGCTGCTCGGATGGTGGGTGGCCACGATGATGAGTTCATCGCGGGCCTGTGCCGCGGCCAGTTCGGCGCGGAGAAACTCGATCTGCGCCGCGGTCATGGCGGCGTCGACGTAGATCGTGTTCGGCAGGATGAACGTGGGGTCGGTGCTGTTCAGGCCGATGAGCCGCAGGCCGGGCGCCGGACTGATGCTGTACCAGGTGGGGCCGGCGGGGTCGGTCATGCCGTGTCCGGCGGGGCCGGTCAGTGTTTCGAAGAGCCGTGCGGTGAAATCGAAGGTTGAAAAGAATCGGCGGTCGGGATTGGGCGGTAAGTAGCGCGGCGTCTGAAAGAGGGGCGGCGGCCCGGGCTCGGCCGGCGTGACGTTGCCGTGGGCCAGCGAGGCCTCGGGATCGAAGACGACGGGCAGCACGAATCCAGGTCGCGGCTGGAGCGGCACCGGCGCGGTTCGGCCGCCGCCAGGCTGATTGAAAATCGGCAGCACACCGATGCAGTTTGTGTCGTGGTTGCCGAGCAGGCCGTACCACGGAATCGATGGCAGCGCGCCGTGAATTCCCTGGCGATAGAGGCCCTGCGGTTGATACGCTGCGTAAGGGTCCATTGTGGCGATGGGCCGCGCGTCGGCCGCGCGATCGTCCGGGCCTGACAGCGGATCGACCGGTCGGCCATCCAGGATCGCCAGCAGCGCGGCCAGTTCGTTGGACTGGGCGTTGTCCGCACCGTCGCCGCTGTGCAACACAAAATCGACAAGCCGACCGGATGCATGTAATCGATTGATGGTTCGTACAATGCCGTCGACGATCTGACCGGAGGCGGCCTCCCACGGGCGCCAGGCGCTGCGGGTGACGATCTGTCCGCCGCAGAAGCGGGCCGGCGAGAGCGTGTCGGTGACGTGGGTGTCGGTGATGTGGGCGAATCGGGCGAGGCGGGTCAAACCGGTGGTGTCGAACGGGGCGCTGAGTCGCGGGGCGAGTCTGAGACCCAGGTCTTGATCGCAACCCCATTGGGCGGCGAGGCTGCCGGCGAATGCGGCGCGTAGGAACTCTCTTCGGTTCATGAGGCCTCCCGTTGCGACCGGTCATTCTATTCGCTCATTCGAGAACTCGTGCGGTTGCGTATGATGACGGACGAAGGGCGATGCGGCGGCGTGCGGGTGTGCAGGAGAGATGGGATGCGAGCAGCGGTGTGGCGAATGCAAACGGTTGCGGCGTTCGGCTTGTTGGCGTGGGTTGCATTGGCCGGGCGTGCAGATGAGAAGCCTGCGTCGGCGGCGACATCTGCACCTACCGCGAGTCAGCCGGCGCACAAGTCGGGGTGCGTGATTCTGGCGGGCGGTGGACGCGAGGCTGCGCCGGGCGACGCGGGCGGCTGGAGTGCGCGACTCTACCGGCACTTTCTGGATGGCGGCGACATCACGGGTGATGGAAAGGTCAACGTGGCCATCATCGCGCGGACGCCGCAGTCGAATTGGCTGCCCGATTATTTCAAGCAACTCGGGGCGCACGAAGCCGTCAACGTCACGATCGACACCGTCGAGGCGGCGGATGATCCGGCACTGGATGCGACATTTGCCTCGATTGACGCTGTATTTATCAAGGTCGGCGATCAGGGGAAGTACTACGACTTGTGGAATGACCGGCGGATCGAGCGGTTGATTCGCGGCGTGCATGCGCGGGGCGGGTCGGTCGGCGGGACGAGCGCCGGGGCGATGGCCATGGCGGCGTTCGCGCTGGCCGGCGGGCATTCACCGACAAGCGTCGAATTGCTGGCAGATGCGGGCAGCCCGCTGCTGGATGACGAGACCGGCGGCGGATCGGCGATTCACACCGACTGGCTGTCGTTCGTGCCGGATTGCCTGATCGACTCGCATGTGACGGAGCGGAATCGCATCGGGCGGACGATCGCGGCGCTGGCGCGGGCGGTGAAGGACTCGGGCCGCAGGGGGCTTTACGCGATCGCGCTCGATGAACAGTCTGGTGTCTGGATCAGGGACGGCCGGGCGTCTGTGATCGGGCGCGGCGCGGCGACGTTTGTGCAGTTTGGAGACGATGGCGTGATCGAGCGGACGCCGGGCAAGCCGCTGCACGTGACGGGCGTTCGAATGGACCGGTTGATTGACGGGCATGTGTTTGACATTGCGCGGCGGCGGCCGGTGGTGCGATGAGGCTCACGTGCAACTATGGCGACGTGTGTAAAAAAAAAGACGAGGGCGCTCCCCTCCGGGAGGCGCCCTCATTGAGGATAACCGGGCATGTGCGGTTTCATGCCCGGGTGTGGGGGAAACAGAAGATCATTGGGACCGCCGGCGCCCGGGCCGCTTCACTTTGGCAGCCGGTTTACCGGGCGGCGGTGCGACCTTGAGACGCCGCGATGCGGATGAGCCGAGCCGGGCATCGGTGTAATCGTTCAATTCGCTGTCTTCGCCGCCGCCGGTGGGCGGGGCTTCCATTTGATTCGCTCTGGCTTCGTCGCCTTCCCGGGCGGCCCTTCGAGTTCGGCGCGACGCGTCGAGCGGCTTCGATGATTGATTGAAGTCGATCGGTGTCTTCGTTTGTTTGCGTCGTGACCGGGCGGGAGGCATATGGGAAGACTCCTTTCAACGAATGCCGCAGGATGCAATGCGATTGCGGATTGACGCGCACCGCACGTCTGATCCGTTCATTCAGTGTGCGCGGTCGCCGTGAATGGGACGTGAAATGGGGTTAACAGGATTGAAAGGTTTCCGCCGGGCCGCGCGCGGGCCGACCGGCGTGTATTGACACACGCGCTTTACCAAGTGCTCGCGCGATCAGGGATTGGGGATGCGGATCAGATCGTACTTGATGCCGTAGCGGTAGAGCAGGCCGACGGCGTTGTTGGGGATGCCGTCGTAGGCGGGGTTGCTCTTGGCGCGGCCCCCTTGTGGAAACCGAAGTTGGTCGCGGCGGAGAAGCCCCGCGGGTTTATGGTCCACGGGTCCGCGGGGTTGCCGGGCACGAAAGGGCCGGACTGATCGCCGATGCCGAGCCAGTCGAAGGCGGGCCGGGGGGAGTCAATGCAGCGGGGGTGGGACTTTTGGATGAACGGGTGGGTTGGGGCGGCGATGCGCGGGGTAAGGCGGGCGGCGGCGGGCGTCGAAATCGGGTCGGCCGGGGCTTGGGGGCGACGTTAGACACGGGTACAATTGTCAAGATGACACCGCGGTTAGGCACGATTGGGCGACGGGGAGGGGGCCGCGGGCGGGCGGCGTGGTCGGCGGCGGCGTGCGTGGTGTTCGTTTTGATTGCGCCGTCGCGTGCGGCTGCGGACTTTGTTGTCACGAGTTGGGCGCTGGGTTCCAGTGTGCGTGACTTCTCGACGCTTCTGGGCAACCAGTCATTTAACGGGGTGCCGCAACCCGCCTTCAATCAATCGCTCAACTCTGCCTACTCCAACTCGGTCGCCCAGGTTGCCTACGCCTACAACTACAGCGCGGTTGCTGGTCAGTTCGACGCGGACGTTCACCTCGAAGCGCAGGGCGGACCCGATTTTCGCTCCGGCACAGACAATCAAGTGCGATTCATTCCCTCGACCGATGTCTTGCTCACCGTGGAAGCCCAATGGCAGTTTCAGTTGGCGGGGGGAGATCGCGTCAGTGATTTCTTCATCACCGCCGGAAAATGGGGATTCGCGGCTTCATTCATGAATCACCTTTTCAGTTCATCCACCATCTTTGGCGGTCCGTCGAGTGCTACTTGGACGGTTCACGATAGCGTCCTGCTTCCTGCGGGGCACGAGTACTTTTTTCGGTCGATCTTCCGACTTCAGAATTGGAGCGGCAGCCCGACGGCGTTGTCGGTCGGCAACGGCTACGCGCGGTTCACGCTGACGACCGTGCCGGAGCCTTCGGGCCTGCTGCTGGTGGCGGTCGGCGGCGTGCTGGTGGCCGGGCGCAGGCGCGGGCTTGCGTGGTATGTACTGAGTGCCCGCGCAAGGAGCAGTCGACGGAAGCGTCGTAATTTCGTGTGATCACTCCGGCCGTGACGCGGTGCGTGGCTTCGATCGCAACATTGGCCACACTCTGAAATCACCCTCCTGATGGAGCCTCTGTCTTTGCCGCGGCGACCGGCTCCGGCTTTTTGGCCGATTCCAGCTTTTCGAGACGGATGATCAATTGCTTGTTCTGTTGCTCGAGGTCCTTGACCTTGTCGCGCAGTTCCGCGACCTGGCTGGGCACGGGGGTGTTCTCGCGGATGCGCTTGGCGACTTCGGCGGCGCGGGACTTGATGCGCATTCGGCCGCTCGTGGCGAGGGCGTCGATTTCCGGTAGCGCCGAGCGGGCGTTGCGACCGAGCTCGCCCAGTGCGCCCAGGGCGGCGCTGGGCAGCCAGCGCGACTTGCTCTTCAACGCATCGGCCATCGCCTTGACCGCCGCGTCCAGCGTCTTGGGGTCCGGATCGGTGTCTTTGAGCAATTTGCCCAAGCCACTGATCGCGGCGCTGCGGCACAGCATTGGCCTGCCCGGCTTGCTCCAGGCCATCAATGTCTCGATGGCGGACGGGTCGCGCTGGGCGGCGAGGCCGCGAAGGGCTGCGCTGCGGATCATCTCTCCCTGGGATTCGCGGGCGAGCAAACCGATCAACAGTTCGTTAGCGCCTTTGGCGCGCTGGGCCGACCACGACTCGATGGCCGCGGCCTCGACGCGATAACTCGGGTCGCCCTTGTCGATCAATGTGCGCAGGGCTTTCTCGACTTCCGCCTCTTTGTCGAATTTGCCCAGGGCCTCCACGACTGCGACGCGGCTCTTGGGGTGCTTGATGTCGATCGCGGCCAGCAGGGCATCGCGACACTTGTCGCCGCCGATCTCCCCGAGCGAGCGGGCGATCTCCGCGGCCACGGCCCAGAACGGCTCGCTGTTCAACCGTTTGATCAGAAGCTCCTGGTCCTGGCTTGTTTTTGACTTGGCGAAGTACTTGACCGCCGCGATCCGGGCGACCGGGTTCGCTTCCTGCTCCAACTGCGCCACCCAGAGGTCGCGCGGCTGGCTCACGGTCAGTTCCATCAGCACGGCCTGATCCGGATCGACGCGCATCATCTCCGGCCGGAAGGTCAACGGGATCAGGAAGTGCTCGTCCTTCTGTGTCACGTCGCGGGTGATGACCGTCGGCTTCGTGTCGCGGTCGCCGACGAACTCCAGCCGCAGCGGGAAGAAGAAGGGCGAGTCCCTCTGGGTCTGCTTGACCGTGACCGAGGCCATCTTGTCACTATCCAGCCATTTGTATTCGACGCTCACCACCGGGCAGCCGGGCCGTTCGGTCCAGTCGTAGAAGAAGCGCTCGAAGCTGCGACCGGTCACGTCTTCGATGGTGCGGCGCAGATCGACGGTCTCGACGTTTTTGTGGGAGAATCGCGTGGTGTATTCGTTGATGACTCTCCAGAACAGCTCGTCGCCGAGCCGCCGGCGGATCATGTGCACCACCCAGGCGCCCTTGGGGTAGGCCCGCGAATCAAACTGCTCGCCTTCGTCCTTGTAGTTGCGGTAGACGATGGGCTTGTCCTTGCCGCCGCTGATGGCCCGCTCGGCCTTGCGATACATGTTGTAGGCGAACTCGTCGTCGCCCAGGTCGTGCTCATCCCACAGGGCCTCGAAGTAACTGGCGAAGCCCTCGTTGAGCCATGTGTGGGCCCATTCGCGGCAGGTGAGTAGATCGCCGAACCATTGATGGGCCAGTTCGTGGGCGACGAGGCCGTCGCTGTCGTTGTCGAGATGGGCGCGATCGTCATGCAAGGTGCCCTCGCCAAGGGTTGTGGCGCTGGTGTTCTCCATGCCGCCGCCGAAGCCGTAGCAGCAGGTCTGGACGTACTTGTCCCAGGGATACTCGACGCCGATCAGCCTGCTGAAGTGCTCCAGCATCTCGGGCGTCTTGGCGAATGAGTTGTCGATCTGGTCCTTGAATTTCTCGCGAACGTAGTAGGTGACCGGCTTGCCGCGCCATGTGTCGGTCTTGGAGACGAAGTCGCCGACGATGAGGGTCATCAGGTAGGCCGAGTGCGGCTTCGACTGCAGCCAGTGATAGGTGCGCGTGCCATCCTTGTTCTCGGTTGTATCAAGGGCCTTGCCATTGCTGATCACGATGTTGGGCTTGGCCACGGTGCAGACAATTTCGGTGGTCTGCATTTCGTTGGGGCTGTCAACGCAAGGCACCCAGTATCGGTTGCTTGAGGTCTGGCCCTGCGACCAGACCAGGTGCGGAACGTCGGGCTCTTCATCGGTCGGTGCGAAAAAAGACAGACCGCTCGACGGATCGGTCACACGGTAATCGAGGGTCGCGGTGAAGCGGCCGCCGACGGGCAAGGTGGCAGGCAGGGGAATCTCGATGTGCTGTCCGTCATTGTGGCAGGCGACCGGTGTGGCGGGACCGTCGTTGATCTGCAGCATGGCGCCACGGAGTTCGAAGTCGACGGCATTCAATCGAATGCTGGAGATGGGCCGCAGGGCGGCGCCGGCGAGGGTGGCCCGGCTGTCGACCGTCTTTTTGTGCAGGTCGACTTTCAGATCGAGCCGGATGTGCTCGACGTCGATCGGCCGATCGGCGGCGAAGTGCGGCGGGTCGCCGTCGGCGCGAACGTGCGCGGTCCATGCGCAGAACAGGGTGAGAAACAGCCCGACTCGGACATGCAATCGATTCTTCATGGGTCCACTCCACCACTCACATTCACGTGCATCAGCCTGCGGCCAATCCTGCTCAATATACACAGGCAGTGGCCGGGAATGCACGAATCTGAGCGGGTGGAGGATGGAAAGGCCCCTGAAAGTCCACCGCGAACCCATTCCGGTCAGCCGGCGTGGACTGCGTCATCCGCCGGGGCGGGCGTCAGGTGGCGGATGTTGATGTCGCGCTGCGGGAAGGGGATTGAGATGCCCTCGGCGTCGAAGCGCGCCTTCACGCGCCGCAGGACGTCGCAGAGCACGGTGAAGTAGTCGGTTGTCTTGGACCAGGGGCGGCAGACGATGTTGACCGACGACTCGGCCAGTTCGTTCATCTTGATCATGGGCTCGGGATCTTTCAGCACGAGTTCGTGGGCCTCCACGACTTCGCGGATGATCTGTTCGGCGCGGTTCAGATCGTCGGAGTAGCCGATGCCGAAGGTCATGTCGACGCGGCGGGTGTCATTCGCGGTGATGTTGGTGATGACTTGTCCCCAGATGTTGTTGTTCGGCACGATGATGGTCTGGTTGTCGAAACTGCGGAAGACGGTGGCCACGAGGGTCATCTCCGAGACCTTGGCGGTGATGCCGCCGGCGGTGACGACGTCACCGATGTCGAAGGGGCGGTTGATCAGGATCATCACGCCGCTGGCGATGTTGCTGAGCGTGCCTTGCAAAGCGAGGCCGATGACCAGACCGGCGGCGCCGATGGCGGCGAGCAGGGGCGTTATGGTGACTTCGAGCATGGTCAGACTCAGCACGAGGCCCACGATCCAGATGGCTGTCTTTATCGTGCGGGCGATGGCGTCCTGCGCCAGTTTGGACATGCGCTGACCGGTCGCGGAGGTCAGTTTTCGGATCACCCCGCCGAGGACGCGGGCGACGATCCAGGTCAGTATGACGACAACGATGAACTTGGCGATGTTCCACGCCCACCGTTGACCGCCCTCGGGCGAGACGAGCCAGCCGTGAATGGTGGCCCATGCGGCGCTGGCGTCGCTGAGGTCGACATCAAGGGGGGAAATCGCGGCCGCGTACTGGCGATAGGACTTGGCGTCGCCGCCTTTTGCCTCCCATGAGTTGAGCACGACGTTGAGCCGGTCCAGCAGGGCGGTCTGCTGGGTTCGCAGTTCGGCGACCTGATCGAGCAACTGGACCTTGGCCTCTCCGGCGGCCTCCTTGGCGGTGTCGGCGTTGGTATCGGAAACCTCGATCTTGGGCGCGACGACGGCAGGGGCGCCGTCCTGCGCGCCGGCGGCAGCCACTTCGGCGGCCGCCTGAGTCGTGGCCTCTTCGACCACTTTGCTCGCATCCTCAACGGCCTTCGCGGCGGCCTCCGTATCATCGGCCTTGGCCGCCTTGATGGCGGTGTTCGTGCGGCGCACGCCGACCTGCATGGCGGCGATGGCGGTCGCATTGGCGCGGACGAGTTTCATCCATGCGTCGGCCTCGATTTTCAACTCGTCGGCGGTGAGCGGTTTGACCATGACCTCGAGTTCGGCGATGGGAATGGCGAGGTCGGCGGTGGTCGTGGCCTGGGGTTCGGGGGGCGGCGCTTTGTCATCATCGGCTGCGACGAGCGCCGGCGGGATGAACATCGATGCCGTGGCGAAGAGCCATCCGATTGTGATGTGCCGACTGGTCATGGATTTACCTCACTTTCGAGCCGAGTCAGGAATTCTTGTTGTTCGCGCCAATTCGACGCCGCAGTCGTGTGCGTGACGGGGCCAGCGGTGTTGCCGGGCAAGGTGCGTCGAATGAAATGGTCGCGTTGTCTGAATCGCGGGACGCTGTATCCGGTCCGCGTTCGATTTTGATGATATGCGATTGTGCCGACTTCTGAAAGTGAGCGCGGACCGGGCGCGGTGAGGGCGTCGTGCACTCAGGCTGCGCCCGGTCCGTTTTCTCCAAAGCCCAAAGTATGCAATTGCCGCGGGCCGTCGATCATGGACCGGTGATCGCCTGCACAAACAGCGGAATGTCTCCTCCGTTCACGATGCCGGACAGGTCCATATCGGCCAGCGAGATATCACACCCCGTGTAATTTCCAATCAACGCGGCGATGAACTCCGGGATGTCCTCGGCGTTCACGGTGGAATCGCAGTTGACGTCGCCGAGGGCATGGGCACAGGGGCTGGGTGAACAGGGTGCGTCCACCGTCCACGCCAATCCGCCTGCGTTGAAGCAATCGCTCTCAGTGACGTGTGCGCAGGTGCCATCGGGCAGGCAGCACGCGCCGCCCGGCGCCATGCAGTCCGCGATGGTGAGTCTGAAGTCCAGGGTTTCGGCGCCGCCGGGTCCCGGCAGTCGATCGATCATCAGGAAATAGGTGCCCGAAGTGAGCGAGAGATTTCCGATCGTTACTTCGGTTCCCGGCGTGCTGGCATGGGCGATGCACGAACTTCCCGGCGGGCATGCGCTGTCCAGCGCGACGCCAATGGAATGATCGGCGGCGGTTGCGCCTGAAACCGTGATATCGAGACAATGCGCCGTCGTCAGCGTGAGGCGGTAGATGATGTCATCCCCGTCGTCGTACGGGCCGAGGCAGGTGTTGGAGTAGTCCTCTTTTTTGTTTGAGGTGGTGTTGATATCGACGAACGGAAGCGATGTGACGAGGAGCGGGAATTCGCAGTCCTGGCCGTCGGTATCAACCTCCGCCACGCAGGGTGGATTCAGTTGATCGCATCCAACGCCGGGGCTCCACACCTGGCTCGGGCCCTGGCAGTTCGCCTCCAGCACATTGTCGGTGCAGAGCTGGGCCGAGGTGTCGCAGCATGCGCCGGTCGCCGCGCCGCCGCAGGTCGTGATGTTCAAGGTGAATTCCAGGCTGTCGCTGACGGTCGGCCACCGATCGATCAAGAGATAGTAGGTTCCCGGTGACAGGTTGAGTCCCGTAATCGTGGCCACGGTTCCCTGGCTGGTTCCCTGTGCGAGGCATGCCGCGCCGGGCGGGCAGGTGGCGCCCAGCGCCACGCCGATCCAGTTGTCGTTCGGGGTTGTGCCGGTCACCGTGATGTCCACGCACTGCGTTGCGGTCATCGTCAGTTGATACAGAATATCCAGCCCATTGTCATATTCGCCCAGACAGGTCGTGGTGTAATCGTTTCCCTTGTCTGTCGTTGTATTGGTATCGACAAATGGCAGAGACGTAATGGGAATCGGGTTCGCGCAGTCAGTCCCGGCGGGATGAACGACTGGCGCGCAGGGGGGATTCAACTGGCTGCAACTCAGGCCGACGGACCACACGTTGCCTGCTCCCTGGCAGTTGATTTGGGCGACGTTGTCGGTGCAGGCATTGGATGCTGTATTGCAGCAGGCGCCGGTCGGATCTCCGCAGGTGAAACTCTGTCCGCGGATAAACACATTTGAGTCGAGGACCTGGTCGCCCGCGTCGGCAACGGCCAGTTTGATGTGGTTCTGGCCGGGGTTGAGCGTGGCCGTGGCGGTCAGGACGACAGAGAGTCCGTCCATCTCGGTGTTGCGGGTACCGGCGCAGGGAAACGTCCCCGGCGGAATGTCGGCGCAGCGGTTGTTTATATACAGGTTGCAATAACTGCCCAGGGGCGGATTGTAGGGGTTGCCGCAATTCAAGTTGTTGATGCTGACGGCAGTCCCGGTCGTCCCGGGGATGAAGGCGATGTTGACGCCGTTGAGGAAGAAGCCGAAGACATCGTTGAACGGCGAATTGACCCATTCGTTGTACTCTTCGGACGAAAGCACGTACTGGAATTGAATGACCTGGGTTCCGGTGCAGGTGAAGTCGAACTCCAGCGAACACGCGTCGAACGTGGTGTAGCCTGGAATGAGCGCGTTCAAGTCGGGGTCGCCGGCGAGGCCGTTGTTTGCGGTGGCGGCGTCCTGGGTATTGGGCCCGGCAGCAAGGGCGATGTTGCCGGAACTCAGCACGATTCCGGTGTCAAAGCCGACGATGCCCGTGCCGCCGGAAAAGGTGCCGGCGGCGACGTTGGCGCCGGTGAAGGTGATATTTGAAACGGTGACGCCCGGACCGAGCAGGGCGGTGACAATGCTTGCGGGAGTCAGGCCCGAATTCAAATCTTGCGTTGTCAGCCCCGGTCCGTGCGGCGTGGGCAAAGAGCTACCGTTGTTTGTGCCGGCTGCGATCTGCGGGCGTGTCGGCGGCGCGGATTTGGCCATCGGCGGCGTCAAGACGAGGCCGATCAGAGCGGCCGCAAGCGAATGAACCATGCGCGATGTGCGAACGTGGCGGAGACTGCGATTTTCCTTTTGACTCATGATCCCTACTCCAAAGACAGCGGACATGTGAATACAAACGACTTTATAACTGGGTGAATTCTCAAGACAGGACTTTGAGATCTTCAAACACGAGACTCGAAGGCGGCGGAGTTGGAATTCGACGCAGCGGATTCGCCAATCGCGGTTTATCGACTTGCGGCCAGGCCCAGGCACGCTGATCGGCTGGATCAGGGGCGAACGAGCGCCGCGAGCCGAATGGAGGGGTCGACCGCTGCCGGCGAATCCGATCGTCTGGGACCGTGAATCAAATCAGAAGTGCGTGGTTGGATTCGAGAATGCCGCGAATCCCGGAGGCGGGGCTGCGCGCGGATCGAACGGGCGCTCGAAGCGCGCCTGCGAATTCAAGAGGAAAGTCGGTGATCAACAGCGCATGACACAAGTCGCCCGCTTGCTGGAAGTGCTCTTGCTTCTGGACGGTGTCATCTTTGGCGCCCGGCCACGGCGATTGATTGACCGGGTTGAAGTGCAGGACGATCACATCGGTCGCTGCCTCGGCGTCCACAGCGGCGACGTCGCCGTGCCCCCATCGGGCGGAATCGGCGAAGTCCACCGCGTCATCCTGGGCGTAGAGCATGTGGGCATGGAATCCAAACGCGCCGTGGCGGTGCAGGAGGATGCCCTGCGATGAAGCGAAGCACCACATCGCCTGAACCGCGAAAGCGAATGTGAGCAGGAATGACAGAGTCCGCTTGGCCATGTGCTTACATGATAGGCGTCGTTCGGCGCGTGGGACCGAATCGCAATGAATCGAGGCCCGCGCGGCACGCATTGGACCGCGCTCAGTTGACCATCAATCCTTGTGCCAGCCGCGCCCATCGCGACAAGCGCTTGCACAGATTGTCCGCGGCCATTGGGCTTTAGTCAGCATTGGTGCATTTCAGGTTGCGTTTTTTTCATGTATTGAGCGAATCGATTGCTGGTTTGCACGCCCTTGGCGGGTTCGCCTTCGGCCGCGGACTTGCGCCGTGTGTGTATCTGCGTTACGGCGCTGTGCAACTCTCCACAGGGTGCGTTTGCGCGACGCATTGCGTGTGCGGGCGAGTTGCGCTGGTCACGACGCAGCGGCCAAAATCGCCTCTGGCAGGGTGAAGCGGCCGGGGTCTTTGCCGTCGGTGAGATGCTGCGTGAGGGCGGCGAGTTCGCGGCGCAGGTCGCTGGCGCGGACGTAGTCGTGCAGTTGCACGCCTTCGTACAGCACGCAAAGGCTGCGGAAGACCAGCGTCTTGTTGGATTCAACCGCGTAGGCGTCGGTGGCGTAGCCGTAGGCGCGGCAGAGGAAGGGGCGGGCATTGTAGATGGTGCAGAGGTCGTCCTTGAGCAGCGGGCACTCGGGGTGTGTGCGGGTGACGGTGGAGACCCTTGCGGAGAAAGTCGGCTCGTCCCGATGACCGGGCTGGTCGGGCGGGCCGGGGAATTGGGCGAAGACGGTTGCTTGCTTTGAGAGCAGTTCGCTTGCCGCGAGGGTCACGGCGTCGCGCAGCGGCGGGGGCAGGTCGGCGACGGCACGGTTCAGGCGCAGGGCCTCGATCAGGGTCATGGCGAAGAAGCCGCCGCTCCGGCAACAGTGGCTGCAACCGGCGTGGCAGAGGACGGTGTTTTTCGGATCAGATGAGTAAGCGTCGAGACGATGGCCGAGGTCGGCGTAGAGTGCGTCGAGCCTGGCGAGCGCCGCGTCAGCGTGGGTCAGCTCGATCGAGAGTCCGGCAATCTGGAAGGTCGGCATAGTGAATAGATGCGTCGTCCCCCGCGGAGGGGGGCGCTACTACGATTGGTCGCGCACTCGCAACGGCGTGCATCGCGCGGCCCGCCACTTGCGTGGTGAGTTCTGTAATGACCGTTAAGGCGACTTCAATTCGATGACCGTCGAAATCGATTTCGCCTTGTCGCCGTGGTAGGCGATCTCGACGTTGCCGCTGCCGGAGACGATCCAGCGAAAGAGGCGGGTCTGTTCGCCGCCGACGCCGCTGTCCACCCAGAGGCGGTGCGGTTGGTGCTCCACGGGCAAGAAGGCAGCGTAGTAGGGGTCGGCGAGCGGGCCGCCGGCGAGTACGGTCACGCCGTTTGACTGGGCACGTTGTGTTGCCGATCGCGTCGCGCTGGCGGAGGAGGCACCCGCGCGCTCGGCACTGGCAGACGAGCTGCCAGTGGCACCCCTTTTCGCAGACGAACTGCCGGTTGCATCCTGCGAGGCGGAGGAACTGGCCGCGGCCTGCGTCGTCGCGGCGGCGGTCGTGCCCTTGATCTCGATGTAGTCCCGCGCGCCGATGTTGTGCATGGCGGAGTGGGCCGCGATCGTTGGGATGATCTTGGTGTTGCGGACCTCGACGGTGACCTGCCAGAGGTTGGGCCCGCGGTTGACGACATCGGTCTTGACGAACTCCAGCTTGGGCATGGCCTGAGCGTGGAAGATGCAATAGGCCGCATTGCGGTGGCAGAGTTCGACGAGCATGAAGCCCGGCGGGACGCGGGTGCTCATCTTCACGAAGCCGCCGATCTCGACATCGCCATAGACTGGGTGCTTGAACGGCTTCCACGGCTTGAACGTCTGGCCGAAGAGCAGCAGATCGTCGAACTTGATCATGTCCTCGCCACGGCCGAAGAAGCCGGACTCGCTCTTGCGGTTGAACATCTGATCGCCGGTCCAGAGTTCGTTGGTGAAACTGAAGATGCCGAGGCCTTCGTAGGTCCACTCAATGAAGCCGCCGTGGACGGTGTAGAGATCCTTCCAGGAGATCATGTAGCGGTAGAAGGGCAGCATCTCCTGCCCTTTTTGCCCGAGGTGGTCATACACGGCGAGGTCGGGCCGGGGGTACTCGGGCGTGTACTCGGCGCCGGGGCCGCGAAGGATCATGCCGCCGGCGTTGTGAAAGGCCTGGGCGGCGGCGATGTTGGGATGTGATTCGACAAACGTCGCGACGGCGCGGGACTCGGGGTGCGACAAGGGGAACTCACTCGCGCCGAACTGGATGTGCTCGGGCTGCCAGTCGGTCGGCCAGTTGCGATTCAAATCGTAGCCGCCCGGGCCGTCTTCATTGACGAGGCCGTCGCCATCGTTGTCGATGCCCTCCAGGCCAAGACGATCGTATTGACCCGGCTCGCCCGGTTTGCACGGCACCATGAGCCGCGCGTCCTGCGGGTTGTCCTTCCAGCGGCCATTGGGATTGCGGCGGCGCATCTGGAGGATCTGCCCGTCGCCGTCGAGGTCGTCAGGGCCGTCTTCATCAAACTGGCCGTCGTTGTCGTTGTCGGTCGGCTTCTTGCCGGAGCGCGAGGAGTCGGGCGTGTTCGGCTCAGCGAACCAGTAGGCCCGGCCGTCGGGATTGACCATGGGGATGACGTAGAAGGCGTAGTCGTCCATCAGGTGGGTGAGGGATTCGACTTTTCCGTAGGAGCGCGTGAGATACCAGAGCAGATAGAGCGGTACCTCGGCGGCCTGCACCTCGTTGCCGTGAATGTTGCCGTCGATGTACATCGCGGGCTTGCTGGTGTCGGGGCCGGTCTTGGGGTTGTTGAGCGTGATCAGCCAGAGGTCGCGGCCCTCGAAACTCTTGCCGATCGACTGCATGGTGAGCAGTTCGGGGTAGGCGTTGGTGAGATCGCGCAGGGCTTTGGTCATCTCGTCAAAGTCGTAGAGATGATCGAAGGGAATGGCGACGCGGCTGGGATGAAAGTCCTCGGCGCGCGACAGATTGATAGTCGACAAAGTAGCGACGACGCAGACGGCGAGCGTGGTCCTGTTGATTCGCATTATGGCGCCTCCTGCGTCGTGGAAGCCGTCGGCGTCAACTCGACGGACACATCGCTGACTTTGAATTGCTTGTTGAACAATTTGATGGTGATCGACGATCCGGCCTCGCCCTGAACGAGCCAGCGGACCTTGTCCGTGCCGCCCTCGCCGTCGAGGTAGGGGATTTTTTCGACGGGCCGACCGGCAAGGATGCGCTCGGGCGGCAGATCGGGTCGCAGGACGAAGGGCATGGCCAGGCGGGCGGTGCGGGTCATGGCGAGGGCGGTGGGCAGGTAGGCGTCGTTGATCATCGTCAATTCAAGTTCATAGACGCCGGTCGCCTTTTCAGTGACTTTCACGCCGGCCACGCGGGGTTGCGGCAGCATGGCGGCCAGTTCCGAGCAGAACGCGATCTGCTGCTCGACGATCTTGTCGATGGCGTCGGCGGGGGCATTCTCTCGGACGCCGGAGACGAAGCCGCCGATTTCGACGTCGCCCAGCGTGGGGTGCTTGAAAGGCGTCCAGTTCACGTAGCCGCGCACTTCTGGATGCTTGTCGAAATACTTGAGCCACTGGCGATCTTTGTCTATGTCGCCGGAACCGCCGCCCGCGGCGCCCGATGCACCGGTGTCTCCGCCCACGCGCGGCGGGCCGTCACCGCCCAGTCCACCGGGGCGACCGCCGCCACGACCGCCGCGACCGAATCGGCCGCCGCCGGGTCCGCGCGGCGCGCCATCGGGTCGACCACGGCGTCCGGCGCGCGGTCCCATTCGTTCAGATGGTGGACTGGGTGGGCCGCCGGAGGGCGCTGCCCGATCGCCCTCGTTTGGCGAAGCGTCAGATGAGTCGTCATCGGACGGGTTCGACGTGGCCTGTGTCGTCGCTTGGCTGGTGGCGGGGCCGGAGGTCGGCTGCGAGGTTGGCTCATCCTTGGGCATCTGCCACAAAGCGCTGGCGACGGCCGGCAGTCCGCGCTGGCGGTAGGCCCAGGCGACGAGGGAGCCGTCCGCGGATCCGCGCGGCATGTCACTCAAACCGACAACCGCCTTGTATCGTTCGGCGATGTGCTTCCAGATGCCCTCATCGTCGGGCACGACTTCGCTGCCTGGGTTGCCGCTTGCCAGATTGTCGCCGCGATCGAGCACGACGACCGCGAGAATCTCCGGATGAGCGATGACGAACTCGGCGAGGGCGCGGGTCTCGGGCGCGCTGAGGGGATAGCGACCGGTGCCCGGCGCGTGCGGCTTGTAGCCATGCGGGAAGTTGCGATCGAGATCGACGCCGCCCGGGCCATCCTCGGCGTATTCGCCATCACCGTCGGAATCGAGGCCTTCCGTATAGATCTTGTAGACGGGGCGCTCGCCGGCGGCACGATCGGCCGGGCGAATGAGGCGGGCGTCTTTGTCGTCGATCATGTGCGTGGCCTCGGGGTCGCGCACGCGCATCAGGGAAATGACACCGTCGCCGTTGAGATCGGCGGGACCGTTGTCGTCCGGCACGCGATCGCGATCGTCGTCGACCGGTTCGTCGTTGAGATCGCTGGCATCGGCCGGGTTGGTGAGGAATCGCTCGGCGCCATCGACGTTCAATCGCGGCACGATGTAGACATCGCAGACGTCGAGGATGTGAGCCGGTTGGGAGGCGGGCTGTGACGCCGGGGCGGTGGCGGGTTGACTGGTGGGGGTCGGGTCGGCCCAGCGTTCGGCGAGGGCGAGCGCGACGTCGGTCGATGACACGCGCGAGGCGGAAACACCCGCCACGATAAGCATGGCGCCGACTCTTCCTTCGCGGGACGCATCGCGGATTTCGATGAGGGGAATTTCGCGTCCGCGCGGCGATTTGCCGATGGACGCGGACTTGATTCGGTTGGGGTGTGTTCCCGCGAGCGATCGAATACGGCGGTTCAAATCTTGATAGGTTGCCGACTCCGGCGTTCGAGCCACAGGTAAGGTCGTCGAGGCGGCTTCAGCGGTGCGGTTTTGCACGCTTGCAAATCCGCCGATCATCACGAGCGCGACGAGACCGAGCAGTCCGGCGATGCCGGGTTGAATGCGATTCGAGAATCGGAATTGACGCGATTGTCGGTCGGACATTTTCATAAACGCTCCGAAAATGGAGCGCCCCCATTCAGGCAGGACGAAGAAGAATCGCGAATGACGTCAAATTTGCCAGTGTAGCGGGCAAATCGGCGGTCTCCAAACAGATTGGGCGCGAATGAGCAGGTTTGAAGTCGACTTCCTGGTGAAGCGAGACCTGTGAGTTGATGGGCGTCGCGACCCTGAAAACATGTTGTAATTGAAGACGTCGGCGGTCCCTGCTGGAAGCCATCGGGCGATCGAGTCCATGGTTCCGATAAGGGTCAATGGGGGGGTTGCAGACCGTCCGAGGTTGGTTTTTGATTTTGGGCAGGGGCTTGCCGACGCTTGAAAGACACTCGGTTTGGCGGTAGGATAATGCGGTTGCTGGTGCCAAAGCCGGCCGCTGCATGCCCCAACATCGCGCCCCAAACCAAACCTACCTGGGGGCGTCGGGGAGGAGATAACTACAATGAAACGAAGGATGCGGAAGGCCGCGTTTGTGGCCATGTGTGCTGGGATCGGCATCGTGTTTCAATTCGGCGGGAGTTGCATTGCGACTTCGCTGACGATCGGGATGAGTGCGATCGACTTCTGCTCGCTGCTCGGACCGAATTGCACACTGGGCCCGATCGCGTTTTGCGGAAATCCGCTGGTGATCGAGGACAACCTGCTGGTGGATTGTCCCATTATTGTTGAATGAGTTAGAGTGATTTCGTGACATTGTCCCCCCAGGTGGGCGACACGGCATTGACGGGCCTCGCGTGGCCAAAGTAAGGATGACGAACATGCGAACTTCAAGACTTGTACGGCGAATGCGAAAGATGTCGTTGGTTGGCGCGGTGCTCGCCAGCGGCATGGCGTTTGAGAACAGCGGTTGCACTAACACCCTGTTGTCGCTCACACCTTGCGGAACGATCCTTGCGGGTTGCACGCCGGGCGATTGGGCCAATCTGATTTTCCCGTATCTGGATCTGCCGGATTTCCGTGCTGATCCGTCCTGCACCATTCCGGGTGCATGCGGCGGCGGCGACGCATTGCCGAATCTTCCGGGATTCTTCGATAACGCCACGGGCGTCGTTCAGCCGACCGTACAGGGCTCCGGCGGCGCGGGCGGCGGCGGTGGTGTCGGCGGCGGCGTGGGTGGCGGCGGCGGCGGTGGCGGCGGCCCCGGCATCTAACGGCGCTGTTCGAACATCGGGCAGCTGGTCGCGGTGAAACGCGACGGGCGTGGCCGATCAATTGAATTGACATTCCGAGGCCGGCGGTCCAAGTGACTGCCGGCCTCGTTCACTTGTGCACTTCGGATTTCATAGATTAGGACTCGAACTCCATGTCGTCCGGTGAGCGCGGCTTTGGGCGCTCCATCTCCGCGATGAGCGCGCGCCCCAGGTGAATGCGATAGGCGACCTGCGCCGGGTGATGAATTGACGTCGAGAAGCCGGCGGGCGCCTGGCCGATGAAGACATAGACCGATTGATTGCGGATTCGGCATCGGGCCACGCCGTGGAATTGCCCATCCACGTCGAAACTGGCGGCCAATTCGACGTCGCTCACGGGTTCGTTCGGGCGCACCGAATCGATGAGCGATTGCACCGCGCGGGCAACGTCGAGTTCTCCGGCACTCGTCGCGACGCCGACCTGCATGACCAGCATGAAACGCGTGCCGAGATGCAGGGCGAATGCGTCGTCGAATGAGAGGTCCAGTGCGGGGTAGTAATTCGGCTCGGTCTGGCCGACGGCCACAAAGTGGCGTTGCTGCTCGGCCGATGCCGATGGAATGGTAAATTCGAAGAGGGCCGTCGGGCCTTCGCCATCAAGCGGTGATGTCTCGAAGATTCGGCATTCACCGAGCTGTTCCGGCGCTCGGTCGCGCATCACGCTGCGCAGATAGGCCAGCGCCGCCGACGCATACTTGTCGATACGATTGGTATTGACGGGCGTATCCATGATGCCGCTACCCCCGCAATGCGGAAATTGCCGTTTGGCGCGGCAACAGGCTGCCGGCGCCGAGGCATCACGTTACGATATGTGTGAACGCCGCGCAAGGGGTGACGCTTTTTGGACGCCGATGCAGACGCCATGCCGCCGGACCCGCCCAAGCCGCCCGTGCGGGCCGACGTCGAATTGACGTGCCCCCATTGCCGGGCCAAATACCGCACCCATCGCGCCATCCCCGGGCGGCGGGTGCGCTGCCGGCATTGCGACCACGTCTGGCGGTATGAGCCGTCCGCGGCCCAGGATGTCGCGGCCTCGCTCCAGGATGTCTCGGCCGATTGGATGCGGCTGGGCTCGACCCTGCTCGCCGAGCACGATCACGCCTCGACCATCGCTCACCTGGTCACGCAGACCGACCGGCACAATCGTCCGCCGCCGAGCCAGTGGATCGACAAGCCGTTGGGTCGCTATGACATCCGCTCGGTGCTGGGCGAAGGGGCGATGGGTTACGTGTACGAGGCGCGTGATCGCGATCTGCAGCGCGAGGTGGCGCTGAAGATCCTGCCGAAACGCGTAGAGCCGGGGCATGAGCCGCTCGGTTTGAAGTTGTTCCTGCAGGAGGCCCGTGTCGCGGCGCGATTGCAGCATCCGAATGCGACGACGGTCTATGACGTCGGCCACGAAGGCGGAACGCACTACTTTGCCATGGAGCGGGTGCATGGCGTAACGCTGGCGGGACTGGTCGAGAAGCACGGACCGCTGCCGGCGCGGCAGGTCGGCTACATCATCGCACACGCGGCCCGCGCGCTGGCCGCCGGTCATGCGATGGGCATCGTGCATCGTGACGTGAAGCCGAGCAACATCATGATCGATCGCGCCGGCTTCGTGAAAGTCACCGACTTCGGCCTGGCCGACGTCGACGGCATCGAGCGCATCAAGGAGGCATCGGGCCGGCCGATCGGTACGCCGGGCTGGCTATCGCCCGAGGCGGCGCGCGGCGAATCGGCAGGGCCCGCCGGCGACATCTATGCCCTGGGGCTGGTCATTCACTATGCGCTCACGGGGAAGCGCCTGGTGCAGGCCGAGACGCGCAGCGGTCTGGTGCGGGCGCAGGCGACCGCGCCGAGCGTGACGGCAGCCCAACTGCCGCAGGCCTGGCCGCCGCGGCTCCGGCAGATTGTCGCGCAATGTCTACAGGCTGATCCGACTCATCGCTACAAATCCGCCAAGATGCTGGCGGCGGATTTGCTGCACTCGCTTTCGCCGGTGCAGGAGGATGTGACCGTGGTGCTGGCGTCGGACGCTCCCAATGGTGCGTCCGGCGACGTTTCGAAGCCGACGTGGATGTCGTGGGTGGTGCTGGCGGCCATGGCGCTCATCGCCGCGGGATTGGTCTATTGGCTTGGGTTGTAGGATGCACGGAGAGGCGGGTCGGAATTTTGTCGTCTATCGAGTGGTTGTCTCTGGATGGGCCATGAATACTGTCGTCGCTTCAATGGCGACAGCCGCCGAAGTCATGAGGCTCGGCGGCTGCTCCATTCTTTAGATTTCAAAGCCCGCAATGCTACATGGGTACGACCCTGAATTGGATCACGTTTCCTGGCGTCACTTCAAACTCCGCCCAGGCACTGGGAAACTCCCGCTTGATGGTTCGGAGTTGATACTTGCCCGGCGGCAGCTCCTGCCGGACCGAGCCGATCGAATCCGTGACAAAACGGGCGACGGGTTGACCGGATTCATTTGCGAAGATGAATCCCGTCACGTCTTGAATCGGCTGTCCATCGAATGTCACAACATAAGCGGCGACAACGCCAAACTCCTGGACACTTGGCTTTGGCATCACGATGCTGATACTGGTTTCGTCTCCCGCCTGAATTGAGAAACTCCACCAAGTCGTTTCGAGCGCTTCGGCATGGGCTTCGATGTAATAGGTTCCCGGTTTCAAATCGACCTTGAAGTATCCATCTCGATCGCTGACGAATCTGGCCACCGCGTCGCCCGTCTCCGACGAGTAAATGTGACCCCAGGCCTGCGCAATGGGATTGCCGTCAACATCCAGGAATTTTGTGAACACAGTGCCGGTCGATGGGATCGGTCGTTCGTCGAGGACCAGTTGGAGCGTCGTTACCTGGCCCGAAAACGTCGAAACAGCTTTCTTTGCGCTCGGGAACACTTCCAGACCGGCACTGACCATGTATCGTCCTTCCGGCACTTCGGCGCGGAAGCTGCCGGCCTGGTTGGTTCGGGTTCTGAAGATCACATCTTCTGTTCTCAGAGTCGCAACGTGCACCAGAGCGCCCCCGACAGGGTTTCCGTTCAGATCGATGACGCGACCAGCAATGTAGGCAGTCCGTGACTGGTCCGTTGCCGGCGGCTCGGCAAGCAACCTTGCGGTCGCTGCCAGCAGTGTGACAAAGGCCAAGACCGAGGTGCGAGTCTTCGGAACGTACATGGAAATCTCCTTTGCAATGAATGTGAATTTCAACAGGGCGACACGCCCCGTCTTTTTCACAGCCGGGTAATACGCATTACGAAGATTGGAGGGCGTTGAGGCGGGCCCGTGTGCGGCCGCTGCGCCTTGTTCCTTGTCTTCCGAAAATGTCATGCGTCGTCCGATGTGGCGGTGTGTCAATTTTGTGTGGCGAATTCTCGCGCTTGAATTGCCGACTCCGGGCTCTGAATTCAGAATTGCGTATGCGTCTTATTCAGCCCGAATCGACCGAACGGGTGACTGGCGGGCCGGTGCATTCAATATGTGTCTGTGTGCGTATAAGCGCCGCTTGTCGAACCCTGTGCACACTCCCGCGAACCTCACCGCAAGGTCGGGTGTGACCATCGGACGCGCTTTCTTCAGTCGTTGGGTCATCTCCGCTTAGGGGTGCATCCTTGGCCAGTCTCAGACCATTCCGTTGACGGCATTGGGGAGACGTGGATGCTATCCTCGTCGCGCCTGCGCGGATTGCGAGTGCGACACGGTGCTAAATTGCAAAGAGACATCGATAGCGTTCAAGCGAGGGTTTGGGCGTCTGTATAGGGTCGGGCTGAGGTGTCGGCTTGCGCGTCCCGGCTTTGCCCTGTTGCTGCGAATTCATTCCGGCGGAAGAATCGATCATTGCTTCATGTTGCAGGTCGCGATTGATCTGTGGACCGGTGGGGCGATGACGCGCAATTCGAAAATTAACAAAAAAATTGGAGGTGAAAACGAGCGCCTTCTCGCCGGGGCGATGTACACTTTACTTGTGCGGCCCCGCATACTGACCTGCGAGCCGCTCACGTCTGAATCCACTGGTTGAGAGGAGCAGCGAAGCATGAATCCGCAACGCCGGCACACACGCCATTCAAACCGATTGATGTTGACGGTGGTCGTCATGATCTCAGGCCTTGGAGGAATGGCCGATGCCCACCTGTGCATCGTCCGGCAGGGGCCCGAGAGCGCCGGCGTCATTGAGGCCGGCGATCAGTACGGGGCCGCCGTCGTGTCCGGCGACTTCAACGGCGATGGGTTTGACGATCTTGCGGTTGGATCGCCGTTTGAAGACGTGGGCGCGATCTCCGACGCCGGCGCCGTTGTGATCAGTTACGGTTGTCCCACGGGCATTACACAGGCCGGAGCGCACATCCTCACGCAAGACAATCTTGGATACACCAGCGAGGCCACCGACAATTTCGGCTTCTCGCTGGCGGTCGGCAATTTCAACAATGATGCGTACGACGATCTTGCCATCGGTTCACCCGGCGAGAGCATCGACGGCAACGACAATGCCGGAAATGTCGTCATCATCCTCGGCAGCGCGGCGGGCTTAAACGGCGCTGTGATGCTTGTCAGTCAGGGCAACTCGCCCGGGGCTGTCGAACCGGGTGATCTGTTCGGATATTCCCTGGCGGCGGGCGACTTCAATGGCGACAATCGTGATGATCTGGCCGTCGGCGTGCCTGGCGAAGACCTCGAGACGACATCCGTCATTGTCGATGCGGGCGCGATCGAAATCTATTTTGGCAGCGCGGGTGGCATCACCACGGCGGGGGCGTACATCCTCACCGATGACGACACGATCAATGCGGCGGCATCGGGCGCCATGTTTGGCTGGTCATTGGCGTCAGGCAATTTCAACAACGATGCCCGCGACGATCTGGCCGTGGGCATACCACGCAAGAATGTCAGCGGCTTCGCGGAGCATGGCCTGGTTGAGGTGCTGTACGGATCGGCCACGGGGATCGTTGCCGCCGGGGCACAACTTTTCAGCCAGGTTTCATTCGGCGGCTCGAATGCCGTTGGCGATCAATTCGGATTCAGCGTGGCGGCCGGCAATCCGAACGGCGATGATTATGACGACCTCGCGGTCGGCACGCCGTTCAAAGGCGCCAGCAATACAGGTCGTGCTTATATCGCTTACGGTTCGGCCTCGGGCATCACAACGACGTCATCGACCGGATTTGCGCCGGGGGTGTCAACGACGAACAGCAACTTTGGCCATTCGCTTGCGTTCGGCGACTACGACGACGATGGCGATGACGAACTGGCCGTCGGTGAACCTGGACAAACGTCGAATACGGGTCGAGCGTGGATTTACCTCGGGTCCCCGATCGGCCTCGTCACACCCAGCGCCATTCAGCGAACGCAGGCGATTTTGAATGAGGTGCCCGAGAATGGCGATCGCCTCGGCTTCGCGCTCGCCTTCGGCGCATTTGCGGGCGGTTCACGCGAGGCTCTTGTGCTTGGCTCCCCCGGCGAGGCGTGGAACCCGGTCCCCGGCGACACCAATCCGGCCCAGAACACGGCGGGCGCGGTGTACATCGATATGCCGTGGCTTCAGGTGCAGAATCTCACGTCGCGCACCTGCATGTTGACCAACTGCTTCAATCAGATCGTGTTCTCACAGAAGCCCTTCGAGCCGCATCTGCTGGCGAGCACGTCAAAGATGATGACGCTGCTGTTGGCCTGCGAAGCGGTGCAGGTGGGGTGCAACCCCTGCGCGAATCTGACAGATGTCATTACCGTGCCCACGGTTCTCTGCAATCGCAACGTCTACACCGGTGGCACGCTCGGCGGTTCGCTGGCCAATCTCTGCCCTGGGGAGACAATTACGCTCAATAATCTGCTCTATGCGATGATGTATCCCAGCGGCAACGATGCCGCCTTCTGCATCGCCGATCACATCGCCAACCCGAATGCGAACTGCACAGCGGTGGGCTGCAACCCCGGACCATGCACCTGTCCGGACATTCTGACCTTCGCCAACATGATGAACGCCCGCGCGGCGTCGTTGGGCATGACCGTGACGAATTTTGAGAATCCCAGCGGCGGGGCGCATCCGACTTGGGCCAGTCAGAACGTTGCCAGTGCCGACAACATGGCCAAGCTTGCATTCGCAGGCATGCAGAACCCGTTGTTCCGTACCGTGGTCGGCGGCACGGCATTCGGCGCCATTCGATCCGGGCCGGCCAACTGCCTGCCTGGGAACGTTTCGCCGCCCAATTCGAACTGGGGCACCGGTGTGTTCATCATGCCGGGCGGGGCCGGCCCCGATTTTCCCAATGCCAGCGGCATCAAGCCGGGCGGCACGCCGGCCGCCGGCAACACGCTTGTCTGCGCGGTGGACCACCCGCAAGGGCGGTATTTCTGCGTGGTGCTGGGAGAGCCCAACGGCGGCAGCATGAGCACAGACATGACCGCGCTGTTGACCCTCGGCTCCACTGTGTTCTGCAGCGGACCTTTCGTGCCGCCGCCTCCGCACGTCGGCACGGTCACGAGCCTGCCCCAGAATCCGGCGACGACGGGTTCGACCGGCACCTGGCACTTCCCGCTCGATGAGGCCGCGAATCGAGGCTTCAATGTGCGCGCCACGGCGTCGCCGGGCAGTCCCACCGCCAACGCCACGCTCGCCATGAATCGCATGGTGCAGGTGCGCCTGGAGCCGGGACAGAGTGCGACGACGACGATCGATCCGTTGCGATCGCACGGCGGGGTTCACATCGAGAACCTCGGGACCGGCATCGCCGTGCTCAGCATTGTCCATACCCATCCAGCCACGACGGCGGTCGTCACGCTGGGCAGCGGTGAGCAGTTCGTCGTGCCGCCATTTGCAGGAACGACGCCGGTGCAGGCCTCATTGGTGGTTACCAACGATCATGCGACGGATGTCGCGATGCTGGAGATCAACGAGTTGAACCTGTCGCACACACTTGTGCTTGCGCCGGGCGGGCCGGCGTTTGATGTGCGCATGACTGCCAGCCCGTTGAATGGCGAGGATTACGTTTACATGACGCTGACCGGTCGAAGCACGGCGGCCGGTGCGGCGATCGATTTGCTGGTGGCGAACACGCTGGATGCTGATCCCGGATGCGACAGCCTTCTCAATGTGAACGACATTCCGCCGTTTGTCGCGGCGCTGATCGATCCGGCCGGATACCAGGCGAATTATCCGGAATGCTACATTGGCTCGGCCGATCGCAACGAGGACGGCTTCATCGATGGTCGCGATGTGGCGGTGTTTGTTGGTGAGCTGACTTCGCCGACGTGACGGGGTTGCGTTGTCAGGTGCGTACGGGCATGCCGGTGATGCGGCCTTCGAAGGCGAGGGTGCCGCCGACGTAGGCCTGGGTTTCAAAGACGAAGCGACGGCTGCGCTGCTCGATGAGTTTGCCGATCATGATGATCTGCGCGGGCGGGGTGACGGCCATGCGAAACTTCGCCCCGTCGACGCCGCCGAAGCCCATGAACATTGTGTCGTCCGGTGAAAGCATGGCACGGTAGAACGCCGAGACTTGAGCGGCCGTTTCCATCATCAGGATGCCTGGAAAGATTGGATTGCCAGGCAGGTGGCCGCGGCACCACCATTCGTCGGCTCGGACGTCGCGGTATGCGGCGATGGTGCCTGCGTCGAGGTCGAGATGCAGGATCCCGTGCAACTGCCGGAATTCATGGGCCTGCGGAAGCCGCGCGTAGATGTCCTCGGGCGTGTAGATCGGCGCGGTGGGATCGAGGTTTACGACATCCAATACAGCGGGAGGGGGCATGATCGCTCCTGTCAACGGAAAACGGTGCTGCGCGGACACCGTTCTGGGCTACCCGCCAGGTGAATCAAGTGCGTGGGGTTGCGTAACTGCCAGTCCGACATCAGGACGGTGCGGCAGGGTTATCCGACGAGCGGACTTCAAGAATCTTCTTTCGCACCGTCTGTGCGGCGTTTTTGATGTCCTGCATGGCCTTGCGCACGCGGGTGCCGGCGGCCTTGTTGCCGCCCTCAGCCTTGGCCACATCGTCCGCAACGCCCTCCACCAGCTTCTTCAGCAACTCGTAGTCCTGCATGGTCGTTCGCTCCGATTATCGTGAGGGCGGCCTGTTCACCCCAGCGCCGCCGCCGTGTGCGCCTTCCAATTGGTGGGAGTTTATCCGAGTCTGGCGGGGTTCGACAACTGGCAATCGACGGGGGATTGGCTGGGGCGGGCCTGGCGGAGGCGGGACGGGATATTCTGGACATTTGGGGGTGAAAAATGGCCCTTGCAAGGCCCGAGGGGTACGGGTACATTGCTCGGCTCGCCAATGGCGGTGAAGAGCATTCAGACGAGGATTCAGCCGTGCATTACCCGCATCGACTCAGCCGACGCAAGCGTTTTCGCAAGCAGGGATTTCGCGCCCGAATGCGCACCCCCGGTGGCCGCAAGATGATCGCCCGCAAGCGGGCCAAGGGTCGGCGGCTCAATGTGAAGTCCCGCCTGTAACGCGATACGACTTTGATGTGTCGCCAGTGGCGGCTTAAAGCGACGAATACAAAGAAACGCCCGATTCGGCAGAACACCGAATCGGGCGTTTTTCATTTTCAGACGGGTCGAATTGCGTGCGGATTGTCAGCCGACTGACCGGCGGCGGCGGGCGATGGCGGGAATGGCCAGGGCCAGCAGCAGCAGTGAGCCCGGCTCCGGCACGATCATGTGCTGGCTGCGCGGGGCGGCGTCGCTGTAGATGATGTAGCTGGACGGTGTGTAGCCGCTGAGGTCGGCCGGCAGTGCGGCGAGATAGTTTGTGGCCTGCGCGGCGACGGCGTTAGTGGTGCTGTTGGTGCCGACGAGCTTGAAGTCGCCGTTGCGAACGTCGAGCGTGCCGGCGGAATCATCGAGCAGTTCCCAGATCGCGGCCTGCAGCGCGGCGGCCTTGGTGTTGGTGTCGGCCGACGCGGCAAAGGCGTCGAACAGGAAGGCGATCTTCTTGCCGGTGCCGGCGGCGGCCCAGGTGTCGATGATGGAGGTCGGCTGCTTGGTGGCGTTCCAATTCGACAAAGCGCCGTTATCCAGGTCAACGCAGTAGGCGGTCATCGGCGTGGTCACGCCGTTCTGGGTCTTGTTGATCAACAGCTCGCCCATGTATTCGCTGGATGAGGCACCGTCGTGGCGGATGCTGAGCAACTGACTGCGGCCCATGCCGAGGAATTGGATCTGGTCGGCATTGACGGCCGTGGCCGCGCTGATGATCACCGCCGCGCACATGCAGAGTTTTGAAATCGTTCGCGTCATGGAGTTCGTCCTTTCCAGTTGAGACCGCGTTCGCGTGCGCCTGCCAGACACCCGCGGCGGCCGCGATGCGCCGATGTCCCCCCAGACACCGGCGACCGCGGACCGACTGAATCGCTGAATGGACACCGGGCGTGCCAGCAGCGTGGAGGCGGCGGTCGCATTCCGATAAAGACAGGCAGCGTCATCAAATGCCCGTTGCTCTGTGCAGCGGGCATGGATGGATCGGAGGATGCGGATTGTGCGGGCTGTTGCGGGAATGCGACGAATGTCGCGGATTATTGCGCGTTGATGTGGTTCCGCCGGCGATTGGTGCGGCCGCGTGATTGACGCGAGATCATTACCGGGCAGTGGGACTGATTTCAGCTAAGGCGCGCATGACAGGCGCCGTGTTATCGGCGATCCACCATTCGAGTTGACCCATGCGGCGCGGCAGCACGAATCGCACGCGGTCTTCGCGGACCTTCTTGTCCATTCGCATCCGATTCAGAATCTCGGCGGGATCGAATGGCATCGGCGCGACTGTCGGCAGGCCGAAGCGATCCAGTAATGCGGTGACGGCGGCGCGCTCGCGTTGCGGGAATTGCAGTTCGGACTCGGCGATCGACAGGGCTGCGCGAAGCCCGAGTGCGACGGCCTCGCCGTGGCGGAGATGCAGATCGGGTATTGCCTCGAGGGCATGGCCGACGGTGTGACCGAGATTCAAGGCGGCCCTGCCCACGTCGTCCGTCGCGCGCTCGCGTTCATCGGCGGAGACGATGTCGGCCTTGATGCGGACGTTTGTTGCGATCAGGTTCCGCAGCACATCGGGATCGCGGTTCAGGATGGCGTCGGCGCGATCGTGCTGCCATGCCAGGAACTCGGATTTGGACACGATCGCGTGTTTGACCGACTCGGCCAGCGCTGCGACGTGGTCGCGCTGCGGCAAGGTGGCCATGAGACTGAGATCGATCAACACGGCGATCGGATGGTGAAATGCCCCAACCAGATTCTTGCCTTCGGGGAGATTGATGCCGGTCTTGCCGCCGATCCCGGCATCGATGGCGGCTTCGAGCGATGTGGGGCAACAGACCCAGGGCACGCCGCGCAGCCAGATGGCCGCTACGAAGCCTGCAAGATCGCTGGTTACGCCGCCGCCGAGCGCGACGATGGGGTCGTTTCGTTGGTGTTCTGCGCCGGCGAGATCGTGAAGGAGCGATGAAAGGCCCGGCAGGGACTTGGATTCCTCGCCGCCAGCGATTGTGGAGAGCGTGAATCGCACGTTCTGATTCCGCAGTGCATGCGTGACCTCATCTCCGTGAATTGCCCAGACGCGGGGATCGGCAATCAGATGAACCCGTCGGCGAAGGCCGGCTGCATCGAGGCATTTGGCGAGGGTGCGCATGGCCCCGGCTTCGATGTGGACGGGATAGCGCCTGGTTGGGGTGTCAATCTCGATCAGTTGCGTCGCATCTGACATGGGGCATCTCTGCGGGATGGCACGGAATTTGGAGCGGCATTCGATCGAGTCCGAGGCTGCCGGCGCCGGGTGCGAAGAAGCCGTGAACAGAATAGGGGCGGCGGCGGTAGAGATATAGGCAAGGGCAGACCGTGCGCCATTATGGGACTGTGCTGCGTTCGGGGGAGTGGCGATTGTAAGCTTCCAAATTGGCGAAAGTTAAGCATGGTTTGGGGTGCTATGTTCCACTTGGGCTGGCTCCGGGCGCGGGTTGAATTGCCGGAAGATGTTAGGTGGGTCGGAGCGACATTGTGACGATATAAGGTTATATTTATCAAGATATTATGGCGCTTTCGCTGCTTCCGGCAGCACGAAATTGTATTTGTCGGACCTTGACCAGCGACAAAATTTCGAATATGATGAGGCCCCTATGGGAAAAGCCGCTACTGTTCGCCGAAAAGCCCCGGTTCGACGTTCTGCAGTTGGGTCGCGCCCGGCCAAGGACAAGGCCGTGCCGACAGGAAAGCCTGCATTCAAGGCGATCCGTTCCTTTCGTGCAGCGACTGACTACCTCAACACGCTCGTGAATTTTGAGCGCCGCCCGATCAACGCGCGGCGCCAGCCACCGTTCAAACTGGACCGCATTCAGCGCATTCTTGCGGAACTCGGGCATCCTGAGCAGAAATTCCGCAGCGTTCACATCGCCGGCACCAAGGGCAAAGGCTCGACGGTCGCGATGCTGGCCGGCATGCTGCAGGGTTCGGGCCACAAGGTCGGCGTGTACACCTCGCCGCATGTGCTCGACGTTCGCGAGCGAATTGCACTGGGCGACACGCTCATCTCCGAACACGACTTCGCCAAGGCGGTCGGCAAGGTGGCCGACGCCGTTCACAAGGGCAATCATGACGCCCCGACTTACTTCGAGGCGCTGACAGCCGCTGCTTTTGTCTATTTCGCCGATCAGAAGGTCGACATCGCCGTCATTGAGGCCGGCATGGGCGGACGGCTTGACTCCACCAACGTGGTCAAGCCCGAGGTCTGCGGCATCACCAGCATCAGTTTCGACCACATGGCCCAGCTCGGCAACACCCTCAGCGCCATCGCCGAGGAAAAGGCCGGCATCTTCAAATCGGGCGTGCCGGTCATCAGTGCCCAGCAGCCCAAGGAAGTGAAGCGCACTTTGAAGAAGGCGGCCGAGACCGTCGGCGTGCCGTTGCTCTTCTCGGGCGACGACATCGAGTACACCTATCGATTTGAATCGTCGCGGATTGCCGGTCCGCAGGCGCGGATCTGCATTTCGACGCCGACGAGCCACTACGAGCACCTGGCCGTGCCGATGCTCGGCGAGCACCAGGCGATCAACTGCGGCGTGGCCATGGGCATTCTCGACCAGTTGAAAGCCAAGGGCATGCGGATCGACGAAGAAGGTGCGATCGCGGGCCTGGCCAACGTGAAGCTGCCCGGCCGCATGGAGCAGATCTGCACCGAGCCGCGCGTGCTGGTGGACGGCGCTCACAATGCCGCGAGCATCGACGCGCTGATGCGCGCGATCGGACAGAACGTCGGTTACGACTCGATGGTCGTGATCTTCGGCTGCTGCGCCGACAAGGACATCCCGGGCATGCTCAAGCACATCCTGCTGGGCGCCGACAAGGTCATCTTCACGCCGATCAGTTCGCCGCGTGCGGCGGACCCGGCCGATCTGGCCGCGGCCTTCGCGGAGATCACCGGCGGCAAGACCGCGCAGATTGCGCCGGACCTGGGCGCTGCGATGGAGATCGCGGGCAAGGCTGTCAATCAGGAAGACCTGATCTGCATCACAGGTTCGTTCTATCTCGTCGGCGATGCGAAGCGCTTTTTCGCCACGCATCCTCATCGAATTGCGTCCATTCAGAATCCGTAGTCGTCGGTGGAAATCGACGCAGCAGTTCGGCGCTGTGGCCCGCCAGTAGAAACAGGGCGATCCACAGGGCCAGCATGGCTGCTGCGCCGAGTGCACGTCCGATCGCGGGCTCAATCGCAATTGCGAATATCAGGTACCCCAGAAAAATCGCGGCCATGATGCCGGAGACGATCATGCCGTTGCGGCCCGACTTTCGCCGCTCGTGCTGCATCGCGAGGCCGACTGCGGCGGCGGCGAGGCCACCCACGAAAGTCGACCAGACCGCGGCGGTGAACCAGGCGGCGTGGGCGCCGCCGGTGGAGGCAGGCTGGGTCGCGGTCGGTGCAGTCGTGACGGGCGCCGACAATGAGTCACCACCGACGCCGAGAAAGCCGCCGATGGAGGCGGTGAAACCCCAGCAGCAGGTGCCGATGCAGAAAATGAAACCGACAATCTGATAGATCAGGCCCGTGGCCTGGCAGAAGGCGCGGGGAGAGGGTGGCTGCGGGGCGGCGTCGGGTTGCGGGGGCGTGGGGTCGGTCATGGGCGGCACATGCGAGAACATCGCATGCGTCCTGACGAGTGGCGCATCAGTTAGGTTTGCGCGCTTCGACGAATGCAGTAAATCGCAGCTTCAAGTATCCATGGTGTGTGCCACGGCTCTGTGAGCAGTGCGATCAAGAGCAGATGCTGCTGGCGTAAGCACTGCTCACAGAGCAGTGGCACACGATGTTGGGTCCTCGACTGGTTTTTTTCTCCGTTTGACTAATACCGCGGCTTTTTCTTGCCGCGACCGGGTTCGGGGCGTTCGCGCTGGGATTGCGCATCGCGCATCGCCTCGAGTTTATTCTGGAGTCGCGTGACCCAGTTGGGTTGTTGCGGCACGCGGGCGGCGGGCGACACGGGTTTGCCGCCGGGGGTCTCGGCCGGGACCGGCTTCTTGTCGATCAGCAGTCCCTTTTCCTCCATGTGCTTGATGACGCGGCGAATCTGGAACTGCTCGACGACGCCGAGCAGACTGTTGACCCAGATGTAGAGATTCAGGCCGCTGGGGCTGTTGTAGAAGAGCAGGCCCATGAAACCCATCATGTAGGGCATCATCTTCTGCTGCTGTGCCATGGGGTCGGGAATCGGCCGTCCGTGGGCGTCGAGCTTGGGAGCGGGCTTGTTCTCCGGCTGGGTGAGCTTTTGCATGATCTTCTGCTGAGCGTACATGGTGACGACCATGAGGATCGGCAGAATGTTCAGGGAGGTGATCGGTCCGCCCATCATGCCGCTGAGGAGCGGGATGCTGAAGCGCCACGATTCCGGCAGTGAGATGAGGGCATCGGGCGAACTGAGATCGCGCATCCACCACATGAACGGCTGGTGGCGGATATCGACGTTGGTATTCAGCATGGACCAGAGGGCGACCCAGATGGGCATCTGGATGAACATCGGAAGACAGCCCAGCAGGGGGCCGGCCGGGCTGATGCCTTCATCGCGGTAGAGCTTGAATGTCTCCTCGCTTTGCCGCTTCTTGTCGCCTTTGAACTGTTCGTTGATGGCGTCGAGTTTGGGTTTGAGCCGGGCCATGCCGCGCTGGGTGCGGGTCATGACGAGTTGTCCGCGCTTGCTGAGCGGATGCAGGATGGTCTTGACGATGACGACGAGGCAGATGATGGCGACACCGTAATTGCCGACGAGGGAGTGAATCTGGGTGATCAGCCAGAGCATGGCCTTGCCAAGGAGGTCGAAGGTGCACATCGAGACGTCGGGCCGGCTGAGGATGGCGTAGTAGTCGCGCTGCCTGGCGAGGGGATGCTTTTCAAGCTCGGGCTTGCTCTTGGGCCCGCAGAAGACATCGATATTGAAGACCATCGTCGAATTGGCGGCGAGCGGCTTGCCGGGGTTCAGCACGTAGCGAAAGGTCAGATCGTCGGCTTCGGCTTCGGGATTCGGGGCTTCGGCCGCGACCTGGGCCAGTTCGGTGGGGTATGTCTCGCCCTCGTCGAGCTTCGGGGCGACGATGCTGGTGAAATACTTGTTCGACAGGGCGGCCCACAGGGTGTGCTTGTTCTCGCCCTCGCGGAGCACGAGTTCGTGGTTGGGCGCCCCATGAACATCCTTGCGCAAGGGGTGGTCGCCCATCACGATCTTCTGGTCGCTGTCGATCAGGGCGGCGACCACGTGTCCGTATGGCACGCGGGCGTCGTCGCGGGTGATGCCGCAGGGGCCGGCCTCGGTCAGGATGATGCTGTGCGGCTGATCCGAGAGGTTCTCGATGGCGATCGAGACGGCGAGGTGAGGGTCTTTCTCGGTGGCGCGGAAGGTCTTGCGAATTCGGATGATGTCGGCGTCGCCGCGGCGGATGGTGGTTTCGAGTTCGACGGCCTCCGAATCGCCCGTGCTGACGGGCCGGGCCGACCAGATCACGTTGTCGAGCGAGACATCCTGCCCGTCTATTTTGATCGACCGGCTGGCCAGCGACAGGCGGTCGACCCCCTTGACCGGATCCTTGAGCGGGGAGAGCAGTTTGTAGGGGTCGTGGCCGGGGTCGCGCGGGTCTTTGGCGACTTCCCTTCGGTGGCGAGAAAGGGTCAGGGTTTCGACGGCCGCGCCGCGCGGAGAGACGACGGCGGCGAATTCATACGGATTTGCAAATGAGCCGCTGTTCTGCACGTCGTTGCCGATGGTCATGGCTTCGACGGCCGCGGCGCTGACGGCGACGAGGCCTTCGCCCGTGGCCGAAGTTGTCGTCGGGGTGGACGCTGTACCGGCCGCAACGGACGTGCCGGGATTGGATGTCGGCATGGGCGACTGCGAGCCGCCGGCCGGGTTGTTCTGGGTCACCGCGGGGGCGGCCGGCTGCGTCGTCGGCACGATGGGATAGAGATAGGCCTGCAGCCGGAACCAGCCCAGCACGATGGCGACCATCAATATCGCCGCGAGAAGCGTTCGTTTTGTTTGGGAGTCCATCAGGTGTTTCTTGCTTTGTCCGACGTGCGTCAAACGCGTCGAACGGTTATTCGATCAAAGTGCGGCCGTGACTGAAATCACTTTCCGTCGAACAGCCGGTTTCCGAGAAAGTCATCGAGAAATGGATTGTCGCGGATCTTGCGGGCCGTCACATCGATGTTGTACTCCACGCGGATGAACTCGACTTCATCATCGTTCACGATGACGTAGGCGGCCCTGGGGTCGCGATCGCGCGGCTGTCCGACCGATCCGACGTTGATGATGACTTTTTCTTCACCAATGACGAACTTCGGCTCGGCGCCGAGTTCATCGGGCGGCTCGAAGTAGGGGTCGTCCACGAAGACGCCGGGCACATGGGTGTGTCCGCAGAAGCACGTCAGGGTGCTGTCCATGCGTTCGAAGTTGGCCATGAGCCGCTGCGGGTTCGAATAGACGTCGTCGGGGAAGAGATATTCGTTGATCGGCTTGCGCGGCGAGCCGTGGACGAAGAGGATGCCCTCCTCCTCGATGCGCGGCTGCAGGGCGCCGAGAAATCGCCAGCGGTTGTTGCGTCGCGTCGCGTCCTTCTCATCCTCGAGCACGGCGCGGGTCCAGTAGCAGGCCTTCTCGGCGACCGGGTTGAAGTTGGTCGGCTCGTAGAAGACGCCGTGGTCGTGGTTGCCGCAGAGGGTGAGGCTGGAGCGCTCGGCGACGAGATCAATGCACTCGCCGGGATCGGGGCCGTAGCCGACGATGTCGCCGAGGCAGTAGATGGTCTTGATGCCGCGCCGGTCGATATCGGCGAGGACGGTGCGCAGGGCTTCGGCGTTGGAGTGGATGTCGGAGATGATGGCGATCATGTCCAAGGGGAGTTCGTCCGCGCAGCGTGGATATTTCGGGGGTGTCAAATGCCGCGCCGCCGATCGGAGCAGCCCGCCGAGCCGAACCGAGTATGGTAGGTGGCGGGGGCGGAAGCGTCAACGCGGGCGGGAGGCGTGGAATGTGCGGAAAGCCTTTGTCCTGCGAGGTTTGCGCTTTGTGCGGAGTGACCTGGCCGTGGTTGTTGGCTTCGGGTGGCATGGCCGCGGCCGTTGGCGGCCATGGTCGTGCCGGGTGAGTCAATTAATAGAATTATTGCGAGTTGCGGAATGGCGAACATGGCCGAGCTGATCCGAAAGTACAAGACATGCAAGCGATGGAATGACCGCAACCGCGTCATCCTGAAAAGGAACGCTCTGTGAAATGACGGAAGTTTTATTCGCATTGAATTTCGATATCACAACTTCCGAAGAGCAATTCGCTCAGGCGGGTTGGCGAGGGCCCTGGGTCTGCCCGCCGGGAACGCCGCCAGTTTGTCCCGAATGCAGACGAACAAATGAGAAACTCGGCGTGCCCATGGAGATTGCGTGGGACCCAGGTGTCGGGAATATCGGCGATTTTACATGGATGTGGAATAACACAGAGGCATTGGTCACAGAACGTGCCGCAACGTCGCTGGCAAGACATTTTGACGATTTTGAGTTTGCTCCCATTGTGTTCCGGAGGCGCGGTAATCCATTCATGCGGCGAACTCGAATGATGACGTACAACGGTGATCCGCTGCCCGACGGGTTTCGTCTCATGCATCTGAAGATCAAGCATCTTGTCTCTTGCGATTTGGCCCAGTCGAGTTTGACGCTCACGAACCGATGCGACACCTGCAAGCGTGAAGGCTACGATCTGGAAGGCGTCGAGAATTGGGTTGGCCGGAAGCCGGGAAAGGGCATCTTTGTGCCACGCGAGGCAGCACGAGGCTTCCGTGCTTTTCGGGTCAGGCAATACTGTGGTCCTCAACTTGTGACGGAATTAGTGCGGAAAGTCATCGAGGATGAAGGGCTCACCAACGTAGTTTTTGTCGAGTACGGCGAGTTCTGTTGACTGATCCTGCTTCGCGTGAATCGTGGCGATCTGATGGGGCACAAACATGGCCGCCAACGGCCGCGGCCATGCCACCCTGATTTGTGCGTTGAACTCAAATGTAAAAATCAACTCCGAACCGCATCCCAGACGCGCTTGCAGGATTCGAGGAGGGCTTTCAGTTCGCCGAGAGGGAGGACGGTGGCTTTGTCTGATCTGGCCTGCTCGGGGTTGTCGTGGATTTCGAGGAAGAGCGCGTCGGCGCCGGCGGCGATGCCGCTTCGGGCGAGGGTGGGGATGAATTCGCGGCGGCCGCCGGATTGGGTGCCGAGGCCGCCGGGGACCTGGCAGGAGTGCGTCGCGTCGAAAACGACCGGGGCCATGTCGCGCATGATCGGGATGCAGGTCATGTCGTTGACCAGTTGTCCGTAGCCGAAGAAGGTGCCGCGATCGGTAAGCAGCACGCGCGAATTGCCGGAGTCACGGACTTTTGCGGCGGCCTCGCGCATCTGCTCGGGGGCCATGAACTGGCCCTTCTTGATGTTGACTACCTTGCCGGTTTTCGCGGCGGCGACCAGCAAGTCTGTTTGTCTACATAGAAACGCGGGGATCTGGATGATGTCGCAGGCCTCGCCGATGGCCGCGGCCTGCTGCCATTCGTGGACGTCGGTCAGCACAGGGAGTCCGGTCTTGCGGCGGACGTCGGCGAGTGTTTTGAGACCCGCGTCGATACCAGGGCCTCGGTCGCTCTTGATGCTGGTGCGATTGGCCTTGTCGAAGCTGGCCTTGAAGATGTAGCGAATGCCCAGCGGTTCGCAGGCCTTGCGCGCGGCGTCGGCGAGCATGAGGCAGTGGTCCGTCGATTCGATGACGCAGGGGCCGGCGATCAGCGCGGGGGCGTGGCCGGGGCCGATTTTGAAGGGACCAATGTCGACCGCGGGGGCGGGCATTTTGAGGCTCCACACAATGAGAACGCAGCGCCCGTCGGGCGATGTATGGGGTCATGATAGGGCGGTGATGGCGGGCCATCAAAACGGCGGCGATTGGAGCGCACTTTCAGTGCTTGATTGCGTGTCACCGGTTACCCAGGGCGGTGCCCTGGGCTGAGGCTGGGCCGCACCGTTGGTGCTGAAGACACTGAGCGATGAAGGTCGCGCAGGGCGACGCTTGCGAGCGCCCAGCACAGCGCGGCGCAGCCGAGGACGTGCAGGGCGACGGTGGAGAGATCGACGGGCCACCAGCCGGGGCCGTGGAGGGCGTTGGCGCCGTGGGTGCCGCGGTCCATTTCGTCGACCAGCGGGGCGATGATGCGTCCGCCGGCGATCATGAGGTGCGGCGGGAGTTGGAAATAGACGTGCAGCAGGCATGCGGTTGCGGCGAGGCCGATGCGGCGGACGTGCTGTGGCAGCGCGACCCAACCGTGAAGCATGGCGATGATCAGGACCGGCACGGCGAGGAAGATGAGGCGGGCCTTGTCGCTTCCGCCGAGGATGGAGAGCGCCGCGATCGCGACATACGCGATGGGCCATCGCTGCGAGCGCATCCAGGCCCGGGCGTCCGGCAGACAGGCGACGGCGATTGCCGGCAGGCCGACGGCGTAGAGAATCGCCAGCGCCGATTTCACGGCGTAACTCGGATCTTCATACATCCACTTGAGTACGCCGGCGGCGACGACCCACGGCGCGGGCGCGGTGCTGAAGACGGGCGGAATCCAGCCTCGGAGGGCGGCGTAGATGGCCATGCACGCGGCGAGGATGCCGGCGTGGTATGCAATTTGTCTGTGCGTGAGTGATCGAATGCCACCGGCGGCGGCGATTGCGAGCGAGCATGCCCACACGATGAGGATCTGCTCGCGTTGCAGCATCGCAATCGGCAGCAAGACCGCCAGCCATGCGCTGCGGCGGATCATCAGGATGAGACCCATGAAGACGAACAGATACATGAGCGGGTCGACGTAGCAGGGATTGTAGAGTCCGGCGATGGGCCCCCAGGCGCATGTCGCCAGGAATCCGCAGCCGATGTACGCGGCGACTTTCGACAGCCCGCATTGCCGAACCAGCAGGTGAAACGCGATGAGCGCGGCCCACCATGCAAGGGCATTGATCGTGCGAAATCGCCAGACGACCGGACCGGGCAGATACGAAGCGAGGGCCGGTGTCATGACGCGATAACAAAACGGGGCGACGGGGATGTATGGCGACGCGTGTCGCTCATCGGCGGACATCATGGCGTAGTAGCGTCCGTCGTGTCCGCGTCCGTCGCGCTCGGGGGTGATGGCGGTGATGTGCCAGAGCGCGGCGATGATCAATGCATAAACGAGCGCGGGCGTGACGAGATCGCGGGCCGTCATGGTCCGACACTCCGGTCGAGCGCGGCCGTCGCGGTGACGGTGCGGCCATTCCATGCGAATTCGACGCGGGTGTCGGCGAGGTTGCGCGCGACGAGCGCGAGCAGCGCACGGTCATCGTGCGATTCGGCGCGGGCGGTTTCATACTGGCTGACGGCTTGCTGATCGTGATGAAACGCGGCGAGGAATCGCGCGTAGGCGAGCCGTTGGCGGATGCGCAGGCCGTTGGGCGCGGCGACGAGATCGGCGGGGTCGCAGGTGTCGGCTGACCATTTGCGCGGCCCGAGCGATGCGAGGTAGTCGCGGGTCTTCATGCAGTCGTGGATCAGCACGGCGGTCTGGGAGTCGGCATGGACGAGCCGCCATTCGCCGCCGGCGCAGAGCGCGGGCAGCCGGTGCAGGACGCCGGGCGAGCGATGATCGGCATAGACCCACTGGATGTCGTGATCGCGGAGGAGGCGGCTCAGGACGTCGTCGGAGTGAACCGAGGCGATGCAATCGAGCATGAAGCAGCGCGGGTAGGACTCAAATCGCGGATCGACGAATGTCGGGATCATGGGCAGGTCCCAGATCACCGAGTTGCCGAGCGACCACGGCAGATTGAGCATCTTGCCGGGCGGTGGCGATTGGGCCAGGAACGCCGTCGCCGATGAGGGCCAATCGCCGATGCTGCGGCCGACGCCCGGCTGCGTGCCGCCGAGCACGATGGGCGGGGCGATCCAGCGCTGATGAATGACGACGCCGGCGAGGATGAGCGTTGCAATTGCACCGCCCGCCGCGGTCATCGGCCTCCATCGCAAGAGCGCTGGGAACAGTGCATGACCGGGTTGCGATCGCGCGAAGAGCCCGACGCTCACGAGTGCAAAAAAGACCAGTCCGCGATTGGCGCTGATTGTCATGGCCAGCGTCACGAGCCAGAGCCCGACATCCAGCGGCCGCCAGGCGCGGCGCTGGCGCACGATCGCGGCGAGCCCCAAAAATAGACAAGGTATCGCGAGCGTCGCCTCGATGGGCTTGGTCCAGATCGGCGCGAGTTCCCGGATGTGCTCCCGATGGGCGGAGAGGCTGCCGCTGGTGCGCGACAGGGCGGCGAAGAGGTCCCACCCCAGCGGGGTGCAAGCGGTAACCGCTACGCATGCAATGAGCGACAGCCCCACCGGCGTCAATGCGACGTAGCGATCGACGCGGCTGACATTCCAGCGTCCGAATCGCGCGAGGATGATGTGGGCAAGCAGCATGCCGTGCAGCAGCCAGCCCAGCGGATACATCTGATGTGAGTTCACCCATGCGAGTTGGATGACCGGCAGCAGGAGGATCCACCAGCGGCGTCCGCGCAGGTATCGATCGATGACAAGGAGCGAAAAGGCGAGGGCGGTGAGGCTGACGGCCTCGGGTCGCAGCATGATCCGGCGTTGAATGCACAGCAAGGCGAGCATCCAGGCCAGCCCGCACTGGGCAGTTCGATTCCACGATCCGCCCCAGCGCATGAAGAGCAGCAGCACGGCGGCCCAGAGTCCACACAGCAGGACGCTGAGGCCCTCGAAGCCGAAGCGCTCCTGGATGAAATAGAGGACTGTCTGAAATGCGGGATACTGCTGATACAACGTGTAGCCGGCCCAGGTGTGGCTGAAATGATTGGTAATGGGCCAGTGGCCCAGGGCCTGGGCGGCACGGGCCGTGGCCAGATGCCATGCGATGTCGCCGCAGGTGATGCGAACCAGGCCCACGGCGATGGCGGCGATTGGAAGCGTCGCCAGGGCGATCCAACTCAGTGCAGATGAGCAATCTGACGGCGCGCGCAGGCGCAGCCCGGCGTCGTTAACGGACGCGCAGGGTCGCGGATCAAGCATTGCGCGCGGATCAGGCGGAGTCATCACGGATTCTCATCGGTCCGACCGGCCGCGCGATTGATGCGCGTGGCCCCTCCCACAAAAGGTGTGAATTCGGGCACGCGAACGCGCAGGAATTGCCCGGATTCCGCGCGGAATCGGAGCGTGCTTCCGCGCGAGTTCGACCCAGCGGGGGATAACAGCGGGCCGGGCGCGCGTCGAGGCGCACAATTCGCCGCACGGGCCGGGCGCGGATTTCGCCGTGCGTCTGATATCCGGACGCGCACGATCGGCCGGTTCGCGGAATCGAAGGCGATACTGATGTTGATATCCGGGTTCGGTGGGACTTGGTGCGGTCTGCTGGCCGATATTGGCTTGGGAAACATCGCGCCTATCAGCACTGCCGGGCAGGTTGCTGACGGCGGGCTGGATTCGCGGACGGCACTGGAAACGAGTTATGCGGCATTTGTCTCAATGTTGGAAAGTTGGTTTGCCGCCGCGCGGTTTGTTTCTTATGTTGATTGAGTCCTCCGCCGATGGCAGCACTGCCAAACAAGCGGGGGTTCACCGGAACGCGTGCGGTATGAGCGGCCCGGTGAAAGGTGGGGAGCGTCGGCCTCCAGGAGGCGGGCGGGTTTGGATCGGGACGGCTTCGCCGCAAGGCGGAACGGACGACCGAACGGCATCTCGAGATCTCGCGGCCGGCTTCGGGGAAGGCGGCCCGGGAAATCACCCGCAGGTACATCGCGTAGTCGGCTCGTGGCAAGGCGGACAGTCCGCGCGCCACCGGGCTCTGGGAGTGGGGAAAGACGGCAGAACGGACGCTGTCGAAGTTTCGGTCATCCGCGTGGATGGCCGGGATGAGAAAGCCTCGGCGCGGCAGGGAGTGTCGCGACGGGGGAGTGCAGTGGAAGACAGTGGTTCTGCCCCCTGCAGGAATGGAAAGGAGACGGAAGGTATGAGCAATTTCATTAATCGCGTGAAGGGTTTCATTCGGGATGAAGAGGGCGCGACGGCGACGGAGTACGCGGTCATGCTCGCTCTGATCATCGTGATTGCCCTGGGCGCCATTAGCGCCCTCGGCGACAAGGTCTCGCAGACCTTCGCCGACATCGAAGCCAACATGCCGTAAGGCGTGTAAAGGGCGGACGGGCGAGGGATCGCCTGGCCGTTCGGACGGACAACGGCGCCGTGGCGGGCGGAGGGGTTTCCTCCGCCTGCCACAGGTGTCTGCGCTTGAGAGTTTTGCCGGAACAGCCAGAGAGAGTTGAGTAACGCTTCCATGTTGCAACACGGACAAGGCGGATTGATGTTGGCGGTGCTTGTGCCCGCGGCCCTGATGGCCTGCTGGTACGACTACCGTTCACATCGCATACCGAACTGGCTCTGCGCCGGTCTCGCCGCCGCCGGATTGACCGCCCAGGCCGCGAACGCGGGCTGGACGGGTTTGTTCGACGGACTGGCCGGGCTTGCGGTGGGGTTGGGTTGTCTCGTGGTGCTGTGGGCCATGAAAGGCATGGGGGCGGGTGATGTCAAACTCATGGCCGCGGTCGGGACCTGGATGGGACCGGAGCTGGTGGGCTACGCCCTGCTGATCGGCATATTGACGGGTGGCGTGATCGGGCTCGCCCTGATCGCCAAACGTCGAAGCTGGTCGACGAGCATGGCCAATCTGTCCACGGTACTGGCCCGGGCGGGAACGGAGATGGCGGGGGCACGGGCGTCGGAGCCGGGGATCGCCTCGACTGCGACGGCCATGCCCTATGCGATTCCGCTCATGCTCGGGACCCTGACGGTGCTGTTCTGCGAATTATCCGGATGGGTGAGATTAACATGAAACAGATCATTAGACGGAAACATGCAAGACGCGCATCGGCAGTCGTCGAAGCGGCCGTGATGGCTCCGCTTGTGGTGACCGCGATGTTCGGCATGATCGAGGTCGGTTACTCGTTCATGATCCGCCAGACCGTCACGCTTGCCGCAAGGGAAGGGTGCCGGGCGGCCGCGCTTCCGGGTGGAACGATGGTCCAGGTGAATGCGGCGGTCGACGAGGCGATGGAAGGTCCGGGACTGACGGGTTACACCGTCACGAGCAACCTTCCGGATATTGACGCGACCGAGACGGATGTCTGGGTCAAGGTCAGCATCCCGTTCGATCGCGCCTCATTCACGGGGAATTTACTGGGTGGCGGATCGTTCGAGATCGCCTCCGAGACGCACATGCGTCGCGAGGGCGTATCCGAGTCTGAATAAGAACGGGCAAACAGGGGCCCGGCGGGTCTGCGCAAGTTTCGTCGGAAAGGTCCGGGAGGACACATGAAAGCCAAGACAGTTGTACCGCTTGTAATCGGGTTGGGCGTCGGCTTCTTTGCGATCAAGATGGCCGTTGATATGGCGTCGCGCGCCAAGGGTGCGACCGGCGAGACGCGAAAGATCGTGGTGGCGAGCAACACCATTCCGTCGGCCACGCGGATCACCGAACAGATGCTGACGCTGGCAGAGGTGCCTTCGAAGCTGGTGCCCCACGGGGCCTTCACTGATCTGAAGGCGCTGGCGGGCCGGGTCACCAAGTTGACCGTGCCGGGCGGCGTGCCGGTCGGTCAGACCATGCTTGCACCGCCCGGGTCCGAACCGGGCCTGCGCTCGTTGATCCCCGAGGGCTATCGGGCCATGAGCGTCAAGGTGAACGAGGCCTCGGCGGTCGCCGGATTTCTGCAGCCGGGCACGCACGTCGACGTGTTTGCCGGCGAGGGCGGACGGCGCGGCGTGTCGAGCAAGAGCCGCCTGATTCTGTCGGACATCGAAGTCGGCGCGGTGGGCCAGTCGCTCAACGAAGTCGGCTCGGACGGAAAGAGCGTCAAGGTCAGCAAGTCGGTCACGCTGTTTGTGAAGCCCGAGCAGGTTCCGGCGCTGCATGCCGCAGCCAGCCGCGAGCAGATCCAATTGACCATGCGCGGCGACGGCGACCAGGGCTCGAGCGAGTCGCTGTGGTCCAAGCTCTTCTCAAGCGGTGACGAAGATGAGAGCGACGAACCCAAGAAGGTCGAGAAGCCCGCGCCCGTCGTCCAGGTTGCCGTTGCACGGCCGCCGGTCAAGCGACACCGGGTCGAGGTGCTCCAGGGTCAGAAGTTGGAACGTGTCTATTTTGACGAGCAGGGCCGCCTGATCCCCGACGATTCGTCGGGCAAGAAGGGCGGACGCAATGATCACGAACAGGTGGACGTGGCGACTGCCGCCGCAATCGCGCCTGTCATGACGGATCCCAAGTAGTCCGCGCGAATTGCGCGAACGGAGATGCACGATGATTCTTGCCACGGATGGTCATGAATTGACGGACGCGACCGGCGCAGGGCGGCGCCGGTTTCGTCCATTGCATGGTTTCTCGCGCAAGTCGACCGGAATGGTCGTGTGTGCGGGCGTGCTGGCCCTGTGCTGGCCGGCGCGGGCCGGTAACTCCGCACCGGTGCAGGCGGCCGGCGGCGCGGCAGCCAACCAGCCGATCAGCCTCGAATCCACGGATTGGATGCTGATTGAGATGGATGACGTGAAGCCGGTGGCACGCGTCGACGACACGTTGGCGCTGGGGCCTCCGGCGGGCGGGCTTGTCGCGGCTGCGCCGCCCAAGACCGGGGAGATGCAGACGGTGGTCTCCATGACGGATTTTGACGACGTGGGGCCGGTGCAGGCCAATGCACCGGTTTCGCTGCGCGCCGCGGTGCCGATGCCGGCGCCCGCGCCCGCGCCCGCGCCCGCGCCAGTGCGCATGACGGCCGCTTCGGTCGTCGCGACACCCGTCAAGCCGTCGACGATGCCGCTCGACTACGAACCGCTCTTTCCGATCAACGAGTCATGCACGCCGGATGCGGCGATTGCATTTGCAGACTACCTCGTCGCGCAGGCGCCGCAATCGCCGACTCTGTCGCTGACGAACACGACGCCCGATCCGTCGCCGGAACTGCCGGCGCCGGTCGTGGGCGCGATGGTCGTGCCGGCCGAGGAACTCGTGAGCGCTATTCACCAGGGCGGCACGAAGAGTACGCTCATCAATATCTACAAGGGCGAGTCGGTGGCCATCGATCTGAAGTGCAAGATCGACCGGGCCGAGACGGCCGATCCGCGCGTCGCCACGGTCGATCCGGACCGCTTCGATCGACTGATCGTGACGGGTGTCGGTTTCGGCGCGACGCAGATGCGGATCTATTGCGGCGGCAAGCAGGCGAACTTCAGCATCAATGTCGAGATGAACCTGACGTCGCTGCGCACGCTGATTCAGTCCATTTCGCCGAGTTCGCAGGTGGCGGTGCGCAGCGTGAACGGCACCGTCGTGCTGACCGGAAGCGTGCCCGATGTGGCGACATCCGAACGCATCGGGGAGCTTGCCACGCTGTTTGAAGGCGGCAAGGTGCAGAATCAATTGAACGTGGCGGGCGTCCAGCAGACCCTGCTGCGCGTGGTCGTGGCCGAAGTGAACAAGACGGCCATTCGGAATCTGGGCGTGAACTGGGCGATCGGCGCGTCGAACTGGTCGCGCGACTTCTTCTTCGCGAACAACATCAACCAGATCAACCCGACGGTGTTTTCGAGCAACGGGTTGCCCAACATCGTGGCGCCCAATCCGGCCGGACAGATGCTTTATTCGGTCGCGCCGACGGCGAACGGTTTGAATACAAACGTCACCTTCGGTTTCCCGAAGGCTGAGTTTCAGGTGTTCGTGAACGCGCTTCGTGAGAATCAGCTCTTCCGGGTGCTGGCCGAGCCGAATCTAACGTGCATCAGCGGACAGACCGCCTCGTTCCTGGCCGGCGGCGAAGTGCCGATTCCGGTGACCCAGGGCGGCGCCACCGCCGGCGCAATCGTGATCGAATACAAGGAATTCGGCGTTCGTCTGCATTTCACGCCGACCGTGGTCGGCCGGCAGGTCATGCGGCTGCACGTGCTGAGCGAATTCAGCGATGCCATTCCCGGACCGGCGGTCATCGGCGGGTTGCCGACATTCAGCTTTACGACGCGGCGCGTCGAGTCGACGGTGGAGTGCGGCAACGGACAGACCTTTGCCATCGCCGGGCTGCTCAGCGAGCGCGTGCAGGCGATTTCGTCGAAATTGCCGGCGCTGGGAGACATCCCGGTGCTGGGCGCGCTGTTTCAGTCGGTCAACTATCAGAAGACAAACACGGAATTGGTGATTCTGGTCACGCCGGAACTCGTGCAGCCGCTCGATCCTCAGATGGTCGGCCCGCCGCCCGGTGCTCTGATGACCGATCCGAACGACTTTGAACTGATGATCATGGGACAGCTCGAGGGGACGCCGAATCCGCCGCCGGAGCCGGAGGCCATCCCGCGGCACGAGCAGCCGGTGAAGACGTTCCCGCTGGCGATCAGCGGGGCGCAGTCGCGGGCCGCGATGCACGGGACCTGGGGCGTCAGCGATCTGGATGCAGAGTAGGAGGCCGACAAGAGTCGAATAACCGGCGCGCCCGTGGAAGGGGACGCGCGGAGAGAAGCGTGGAAAAGGAGAGTGGACCCACCCGGGGGTGTCGTCGCGGTCAGCGGAATGGCCGGGGCGGCTCAGCGGGCGTCCGCCGGAGGGGAAAAAGATGGCAGGAAAACGTAGACGGGTTCCGAAACGGTACCGCGGCGTTGTCATAACACAAGGCGTGTTATTTGGCAGCGTTGTGGGTCTCGCGACGATGGCGATGGCCATTGACACGGGATTGATGTACAGCGCCAAACAGGAGTTGCAGAATACCGCCGACGCAGCGGCGTTGGCGGCAGCCTCGCAGCTTGGAGCGTCTGAGAACGCCCAGGATCTGGCCGGCGCCGAGGCGGCCGCGTTCAGCGCGCTGAACAAGGTGGCCCAGGACGGCTACGACCTCAGCATTGAACATGACGTTGTGTTCGGGCATGCCGTGCTCAACGGCACCCACTACGAGTTCCAGCCCGACGTGCAGCCGTTCGACGCAATTCAGGTCAACCTGAAACGCGATCAGACGGCCGCGGACGGACCGGTCACCCTGACGTTCGCGAAGGCGATCGGCCGGCCGACTGCGCGGATCTATGCCAGTGCGACCGCCATGCTGGTGCCTCGCGACATCGCGCTGGTCATCGACCTGTCGGGTTCAATGAATGACGACAGCGAGCTGCAGCACACCAAGACGTTCCCGTCGGGCAACGGCGGAACGCGCCCCGGCGTGCAGGTCAACCTGCGCGACATGTGGTGTGCGATGAATGGTCCGACTCCCAACCAGCCGTATATACCGGGCACGCCGACTTCGGCGCAGTATTCCTCTGATACCGGTCCGACGTGGGGCAACCTGAACGCCTGGGGCTCGACCCTGGCCCTGGGATCCTACAACGCGACGACCGATACGGGCCTGCTGTATCTGAAGAAGTCGGTCAACTGCACGGACACGAACGTGCTGAATAATCTGGTGGCGCGCGGCTACAAGACGGCGAATTCCAGTTCGCCTTCAACGATGCCGGAGCGGGATTGCCTGACGAAGGGCACCAAGGACGGCAACTACACCAACAACTTCCGCAATCGGGCCAAGGTCATCCTGGGCCTGGCCGACTGGCGGAGCGGCAAGAGCAACAGCAAGTACGGCAATGGCGTGGGCGGCGACGGCGACGACATTGTCGAGGACAGCGAACTGACGGCCCAACTGGCCTATCCGTCCGGCATGTCGGGCGGAAGCTGGAACAGCTACCTCAGTTACGTCGCGAACAGTTCGACCGAAATGACGAATACCGATGCGAATTTCCAGTATCGCCACGGTTTGAAGACGTTCGTCAACTATTTGCTCGAGCAGTGCGCCGGCAACAGCAAGACGCCGCAGTTCGTGGGTTGCCCCGAGATGCCGCTGACCGCCGTCAAGGACGCGGTTCAGACCATGATCGATACGATCGTGGATCTCGAGACGCAGGATCGCTGTTCGCTGGAGATCTTCGGAACGACGTCGAAGCACGAAGTCGACCTGACGATCCCGTCCGGTGGCGAGAGCCTTGCCACGGCGCTTCAAAAGGTTCCGGATATGCTCTATCAGCGCCAGGCCGCCCATTATGACGGCACGACCAACATCGGCGCCGGACTGAACGAAGGAACCAACGAGTTGACCAGCGTTCGGGCGCGGGCCGCGGCCTCCAAGGTCATGATTCTGCTGACCGACGGAAAGCCGAACATCAACTCGAGTGGAGCCTACGTCAGCGACAATGCTTCATCCGTTATCAGTTGGTGCATGGACCGGGCGAATGACGCCAAGAGCAAGAACATCACCATCTACACGGTCGGCGTCGGAGCGGACGTCAATCCCGATCTGCTCGAGGACATCGCAAGCAAGCCGGAATACTACTTCTATGCGGATAGCGATCCGGACGCGAGCGGTGCGCCGAAGTACGTTGACGAGTTGCAGGAGATTTTCGAATCGCTCGGCGGTCGCCGACCGGTTCGGCTGATCCAGTAGTTTGTTATTGGACGGCAAAAGAGAAGTTTATCGAATCGCCGCGGTCGATCTGCAGAGGTCGACCGCGGCGACCGATTGTTATCGGTGGGGTAGGCCGGGCGCGCACCAAGGGTCGCGCTTTGAAGGCCCGCCAAGATGAGCACTGCTGGCGGCGGCCATGGCACAAGCGGTTCGCGTCATATTCTTTTGCGCAGATGAGGCCGGCGCGCCTGAGTTGCGCAAGCGAATCACCAGCATTCGGCGGATTCGAATCGTCGCCGAACTGGACGAACCGAGCCTGATCGGCCATGCGGTGGTGCAGTTTCCCTGCGACGCGATCATCGTCGATCTCGACCGGTCGACCGATGTCGTGCTCGAGTGCATCTCTCAACTCAAGCAGCAACTTCCCGAATTGGCCGTCATCGCGCTCAGCGACAAGACGGACGGCAACCAGGTGCTCCGCGCGATGCGCGCGGGCATCAAGGAATACCTGCTCAAGCCGCTTACGCCGGCCGAACTGGACGAGGCGCTCAAGCGCACGCTGATCGTCAAGGAAAACGAAAAGGTACCTGGCAAATTGATTTCGGTCATGGGCAGCGCCGGCGGCGTTGGCGCCTCGATGTTGGCCGTGAATCTCGCCGTCGAACTGGCGGAGCTGGCCGGCGAAGTGAACAAGGTGGCGCTGGTCGATCTGGATTTCCGGTTCGGCCAGGTCGGCACCATGCTCGATCTGCACAGTCAATTCACCATCGCGGACCTCTGCACCACACCCGAACAGCTCGATCCTCAGATGATTCACAAGGCGTGGGTGAAGCACGAATCCGGGATTTACGTGCTGACGCGACCGCATAATTTCTCGCAGGCAGAGATGATCTCCGCGGCCCACTGCGCGAGCGTGCTGACCAGCCTTCAGCAGATGTGCGACTATGTCATCGTGGACGGCCCGACGCGGCACGACCCCGGTGGCAGGGCCGTTCTGGATGCGGCGGATTACAACCTGATGGTGATTCAGTTGCTCGTGACCAGCGTCCGCAACACGAGCCGCATGATGCACGAATTATCGTCCCAGGGATTCAACTCCGATCGTATTCAGTTCATCTGCAACCGGGTGGGCCGGGAATCAGCGCACCTGGAGATCTCCCACGTCGAAGAGACCCTGAATCGTACAATGATGGCGACGCTGCCGGATGATTGGAAGTCCGTCAGCAGCAGCATCAACATCGGCAAGCCGATGAAAATCGAATACGAGCGGACCAAGGTGCGCATGGCGATCAACGCCCTTGCACAAAAGTTGCATGCGCCGGAAGAGTCCGCGGATGCCGACGCCTCGAAGGGCAGCCTGCTCGGCAAGCTGTTCAAGAAGGGCGCCAAGTCGCAGGGCGCCGCTCCGGATGCAGCGCCGGCCACATCAGCCTGACACAAGTCTGCTTTATCGGTCTCGACTCGCGATCCATGCTCCGGCGTGATTTTGCGCACTTGTCGCGAGCAGTCCGCAATCTCCGCGCGCGAATAACCGATGAAAGCGGGCCAGGCCTGATTGCGTTCAGACCGAAGTTGTGACGGAGGAAGCCGCATGTTTGGAAGTTCGAAAGTTTCGATTCTCAAGGCTCCCAAGGCGGACAAGGTTGATGCCCCAGCCAAGGGAGGCCCGGCCGCGGGCGGCATCAAACCGCCGGCGACCGTGAAGGAAAGCGTGGCGGCGACCGCGTCCAAGACCGACATGAAGGACCGGTCGGAAGAGTTCTACGTATTGAAAGCGAACATCCACCGCAAACTGGTGGAGAAGCTCGACCTTGCGGCGCTGAGCCAGCGCAACGACGACGACGTGAAGGACGAAGTCAAGCAGGTCATCGTCGAGTTGTGCGAGCAGGAGAACGCCCTGCTGAATTTCGCCGAGCGTCAACAACTGGTCACCGAGATTCTGGCGGAAACGTTCGGCCTAGGGCCGCTTGAAGCGCTTCTGACCGATCCGCACATCAGCGATATTCTGATCAACGGCCCCAAGCAGGTGTACATCGAGCGCAAGGGCCGACTCTCGATGTCGAACGTGAAGTTCAAGGATGACGCGCATCTGATGCACGTCATCGACAAGATCGTGTCGTCGGTCGGCCGGCGCTGCGACGAAGTGTCGCCGATGGTCGATGCGCGTCTGAAGGACGGCTCCCGCGTCAACGCCGTCATTCCACCGCTGGCGATTGACGGGCCGAGCATGTCGATTCGCCGATTCGGCGCCGATCCGATCACCTGGGAGGATTACATTAACTTCAACTCGGTCACGCCGGAGATGGTCGAGTTTCTGCGAGCGTGCGTGCTGTCGCACTTGAACATTCTGATCGTGGGCGGCACCGGCTCTGGTAAGACGACGCTCCTGAACAACCTGTCGTCGTTCATTCCGGATGACGAGCGCATCGTCACGATCGAGGACGCCGCAGAACTTCAGCTTCGCCAGCCTCATATCGTGCGACTCGAATCGCGCCCGGCCAACATCGAAGGCAAGGGTCGCATTGCGATTCGCGACCTGCTGATCAACTCGCTGCGTATGCGGCCGGATCGGATTGTGGTCGGCGAGTGCCGCGGACCCGAGACGTTGGACATGTTGCAGGCCATGAACACGGGTCACGACGGCTCGCTCACCACGATTCACGCGAACAGCGTTCGCGATGCCGTGCAGCGCGTCGAGACAATGGTCATGATGGCCGGCTTCGATCTGCCGGTAAAGGCGATTCGGCAGCAGTTCTCCAGCGCCATTCACCTCCTGGTCAACGCGTCGCGTCTGACCGGCGGTCCGAGAAAGATCATGTCGGTCGCCGAAGTGACCGGCATGGAAGGCGAGGCCGTAACGATACAAGAGATTTTCAAATTCGAGCAGTTGGGCATGGATTCGACCGGTAAAGCCTACGGCCAGTTCCTGGCAACGGGCATTCGGCCGAGTTTCCTCGACCGATTGAAGTACTCGGGCGTGGAATTGGACATGTCGTTGTTCGAGCGTCGGGTGCTGTCAGCCGACAAAGCACAATGAGCGGGCGTCCGCGCCGGCCGGTTTTCGGTCGGCGGCGGCGTCGCGGGCAAAGTGGATCATTGCCATCGGACTGAGAGGCGAAGTGGAACCTTGGCGGAGCGAGGCGAAGCGAGACTTTGCTGAACCGTCGATCCGGGCCCGGGCGTCACGTCGGGCTGGTCGGGACGATAGGGGGTCGCAATAATATGTCGTCCGTCTTAATACTATCCCAGGCCGGTACTGCCGAGGTCATCGGTCTGTATGCCCTGCCGCTCATCGGTTCGGTCATGCTCGCCTATGCCATCTGGAACCTTGTGTCCGACTTGCGCGGAACCGAGTCGAAAAAGATCGCCCAGCGTTTGCGGGAGTCGTCCGGCCGGATGACCGCCGATCGTAACAGCGATATCCGCGAGTCGATCATCCGCCGCAGCCAGACGCCCACGACCGCCATCACCCAGGCCCTGGCCAATCTGCGATTCGCCGCCAACCTGCAGACCATGCTCGAGCAGGCGAATATTCAGTGGACCGCCACGACGTTCATGATCAATCTGCTCGGCCTGTCGGCGGTCGGCTACATCACTTGCCACTTCCTGAAGGTGGCGCTGTGGATCTCCATCTGTGTGCCGGTTGCGCTGCTGATCCTGCCCATTCTCTATGTCTTCATCCGCCGCAACATGCGGATCAACAAGTTCATGCATCAATTGCCGGACGTCTTCGAACTGATGAGCCAGGCCCTGCGTGCCGGTCACTCGCTGGCCAGCGCCATTCTGGTCGTCAGCCAGCAGATGCCCGATCCGGTCGGCACCGAGTTCGCACGGGTCTTTCACGAGCAGAACCTGGGCATCAAGATCGAGGACGCGCTCAAGAGCCTCGGCCGGCGCATCGCGTTGATGGACGTTCGGTTCTTTGTGACGGCAGTCTTGATCCAGCGGCAGACCGGCGGCGATCTCGCCGAGGTGCTCGACAACATCAGCAGCGTCATTCGCGATCGCATCAAGTTGTTCGGAACGGTCAAGGCGCTGACGGCCGAGGGCCGCTTGTCGGGATGGGTGCTGCTGGCCCTGCCCATTGTGGTGTTCATTCTGGAATTGGTGATCAACCCGGACTACGCGAATATCCTGCTGGAGGAGCCGATCGGTCAGTACATGCTGATCGGGGCGGGCGTGGCCCAGTTGCTCGGTCTGGCCATGATTCAAAAGATCGTGAACATCAAGGTCTAGGCCGCGGGGGTGGCATGGCCGCGGCAGTCTGCGGTCATGACCGGTAGTGATGAAAGTTGCTTCCCGTCTTGCGCGGGAGAGGTCGAATATGGACCAGGAATTGATGACGTTGATCGGGCTGATGGTCGTGGCGACCGTCATGATCCTCTATTCCCTGTGGCCCAGCCGCAAGGACAATGAGGAGACGGTACGCCGCCGCTCGGCCGGTCTCACGATGGATGAAGATCCGAACGTGCTCCGCGCCCGCGCGAAGGAGAAGGCCAAGGGCCAGACCGTGCTGGACAAGGCCGCGCCGACGCTGTCTCGGTTGATCATGCCGACCAACGCCGAGGAGCAGAGCAACATTCGCGGACGTCTTGCGTGTGCGGGTTTTCGGCGCGAGTCGGCGGTCAGTCTGTTTCTGGCCAGCAAGACGCTGTCGGCGGCGCTGTGCGGCATTGCCGCGGCGTTCTATGCCATTCACGAGAACAAAGAGACGATCAACGTCATCGGCTACTCGTTTGTCGGCTGCGCCCTGGGCTTCATGCTGCCGAACCTCTGGCTGGGTATGGCCTGCAAGAAGCGGATGGAGGCCGTGACCAACGGTCTGCCGGACTCGCTGGACCTCATGGTCGTTGCGGTCGAGGCGGGCCTGGGTCTGGATGCCGCGCTGCAGCGCGTCGGCGACGAAATGAGAAATGCCCACCCGGCGCTGGCCGAGGAGATGCAGATTGCGACGGTCGAGACGCAAATGGGCGTGCCGAGAACCGAGGCCCTGCACAAGATGGCCTGCCGCACCGACGTGCAGGAAATGAAGGCCCTGGTTGCGGTCATCAGTCAGGCCGAAAAGCTGGGTACGAGCGTGGCGACCGCGCTGCGCACGCAGTCGGAGGCGCTTCGCACGAAGCGCCGCCAGCGGGCCGAGGAGCGGGCCCAGAAGACGGCGGTCAAGTTGCTGCTGCCGCTGATTCTGTTCATCTTTCCGAGCATCTTCGTGGTGCTGGCCGGTCCGGCGGCGGTGCAGTTGATGCGGACGTTTGGGAATTAGCCTTCAGCCGTCAGCTTTCAACCATCACCCGAATTCAACCGAGTAGGGCGGGTCTTCGACCCGCCTTTTTTTTCGTTGATACGAATGGCCCCGATGTCTGGACCAAGGGCGGCCTTCCACTGGTTCGTTGTTTGCGACAAATGGCGATGAACAGCGTGTAAGTATTTGCCATTGCTGGGGTTCGGTGCGGAAATGGCCGTTGCAAATCACCGGCAGTGGGGGGCAAATTGACGGCTTGTTCGAGACGCGCAATGATCTTGACGGTTGTTGCAGCCGAGTCTCCGGTTCGAATCGGAGAGCGGGGGACCCATCGCCGGTCGCATGCGCGACCCGGCAGGGGCGCAGGGGTCGTTGAGACTCCAGGCCACTTTCAAGGCCCAGCCCGTCAGCTTACCTCGCAGGCATGTGAAAGAGCACGACGTGCGGCTTCCTGACCCCGGTGAGTTCTTCACCGGCAACAAGGCGGTTCGTTCGTGCGAGCGGGTCGATTCGCCGTCCGTTCAGGATGCGGCCGGTTCATCGCCCGACGGGCCCTGTCTTGAATGAACGCTTCACCTTCGGGAAATGGCCGGATCGTCCGGCAACTTGCGTCGGTTTTTCAATTTGTCAGGAAAACAACCCGCGGTCTGTTCGTGGGGATCGGGCGGCTGGCCACGTGGATGGTGCTGGCGCCGTCGGCGCGCGGGCTTGCGGCATGGTCGCGGCTGAGACCGCCGCAGCAACTGGTGCTCGGCTTCCTCTCCTACGCGATACTCGGGACCGCGTTTCTCTCGTGCCCATGGGCGACAAAGACGCCCGTCGCGTTCGTTGACAACCTGTTCAACGTCACCAGCGCGATCTCCACGACCGGTCTGACGACCATCAGCGTGAGCGACAGTTACACATTCACCGGGCAGCTTGGGCTTTTGGTGCTGTTTCAACTGGGCGGCATCGGGTACATGACCCTCTCATCGGTGATCATCCTCGCGCGATGGAACGACATTTCGCCGGCGCGGGTCGAGATCCTTCGGACCGGGTTCTCGCTGCCGCGGTACTTTGTCATGTCTCATTTCGTCGTGCAGGTGCTGGCCTTCACGATCGTGACCGAATGCGTCGGGGCCGCCGTTCTGTGGGCCCGCTTCTCGGCACTGGGGCTGAGCGATCCGCTGTGGTCGGCGGTGTTTCACTCGGTGTCGGCTTTCGCCACGGCCGGATTCAGCCTTTACAACAACAGTCTCGAATCGTTTCGAGGCGACTGGATCGTCAATCTCACGGTCGGGGCGCTGTGCGTGCTCGGCGGCGTCGGCTTCATCGTGATGCAGGACGTGTGGTACTCGATCAAGCTCCGCGAGCGCATGCTGACGTTCACATCGAAGGTCATTCTGAGCATGACGGGTGCGGTCTTCATCGTGGCAACGGTGCTGATGTACTTTCTGGAGCAGACGCTTGAAGTGCTGCCGCCGGTCGAGCGGGCCATGGCGGCGGCCTTTCAGGTGATGTCGGCCTCGTCGACGGCCGGGTTCAACTCGGTCCCCATCGGCGCCTTGTCCAAGGCGTCGCTGATGTTGATTTCGCTGGCGATGATCATCGGCGCGTCGCCCAGCGGCACGGGCGGCGGCATCAAGACGACAACCGTCTCCGCCATCCTCGCGAATCTCATCAGCATGATTCGCGGACGCGGCGCGACCGTGCTGATGTCAAACGAGATTCCGTTGCCGCGGGTTCGATTCGCGTTCGCCTCGGCGACGCAGTATCTGATTCTGCTGGTTGCGGGAACCTATGCACTGTGCATCGTTGAATCGCACGAATTCCTTCCGATCGTCTTCGAGGCGGCCAGCGCGATCGGCACCGTGGGGCTTTCGATGGGCATCACCGGCGCGCTCACGACCGCGGGCAAGTATCTGATCGTCGCGCTCATGTTCGCGGGCCGTTGCGGCCCGCTCACGCTCGGATTGGCGCTCGTGCGCCCGCAGCCGCAAACGTCGGGCGTGGGGGTCGACGATCTGGCGGTGTGATCGATTAGTCGCGCGCGTCGGTGTCGCGGGCGGCGGGTTGCGTGGCGGCATTGTCTGATTGTGCGGTCATCGGGAACGGCCGCGGCGCGCCGCATTCAGGGCAGGTTGTGCCGGCGGAGCCTTTGAGCGGGTAGCCGCATTCGACGCAACGCAATTCGAAGCGCAATTGCTCTACCATTTCCCGGCGCCGCGCTCGGTCGAGTAGCCACTTCATGAGGGCCATGGCCGGCAGCATGGCCAGAATCGTGACCACTCCACGAACCCATCGATTGGGAATTGCTGGATACCAACCCAACGCCTTGGTTGCAATAACGACGGCCATCCAGCCAAGCAGAATCAATACACACTTTCCCTGAATTTGAGCCCTCGCTGCCTGGAGAACCTGGGTGTGGAGCCGCTTGCGTTCCAATGCATCACTGACGCCATTCAAATCCAGCACGCTCATGATCGCTCCGCCGTTGAGCCGCATTCGGGGCAGGTTGTCTCGGTCAGTCCGACCATCGGGTAGCCGCAGATCGTGCAGCGGTGTTCGCGGGCGGCGGGTTGCGAGGCGGCACTGTCCGATTGTGCGGTCATCGGGAACGGCCGCGGCGCGCCGCATTCGGGGCAGGTTGTGCCGGCGGAGCCTTTGAGCGGGTAGCCGCAGGCGATGCAGCGGACTTCGCAGCGGAGGAGTTGCACCATGGCTCGGGTGCGGGCGCGGCGGAGCAGCGGCTGGGCGAGCACGATTCCGCCGACCGATCCTGTGATCATCGCGATGGCCATGCGAAGCCATTGATTCGACATCGGAAACCAGCGGGTGGACAGCAGGGTGACAGCGGCGACCGCGATGGCGAAGGACAGAGAAAGGACGATCGCGTAGTTGGTGTTGCGGATCAACTGATTGACCTGGTCATGCAGGCGCCTGCGCTCCGCTGCGTCGCCGACGCCGTTCAGGTCGAGCACGCTCATGATCGCTCCGCGGTTGCGCCGCATTCAGGGCAGACTGCTTCGGGCGATTCACCCAATTGATAGCCGCACTCAGTGCAGCGCCGAGCGCTTCTTAAGATTGCTACAAGCGACTGTTTTAGGTCAGGCCGACGCCAATGGTATGCTGCCACGAGGCCCAGTCCCATGATCAGAATGGATCCGACCCATCCGCAAACCCGGGCACTGGTTGCTGACATGGGTCCAAGCATGGACTGCAGTCTCAGATCTCTGAAGAGGCCTGACGCTACGGCGCAGATCATAACGACGAAAAATAACTTCCAAATGCCTGCATTCCCCGTCTCGCGCTCCGCTTGCTTGATCAAGCGCTTTCGCTCGGCAGGGTCGCCAACGCCGTTCAAATCCAGCACGCTCATGATCGCTCCGCCTTTGCGCCGCACTCGGGGCAGGTTGTCTCGTTCAGTCCGACCATCGGGTAGCCGCAGTTTGTGCAGCGGTGCTCGAGGGCCAGCACAAACTTCAGGGCCTTGCGCTCGGACTTCAGCCGCCACAACTGGCCGAGCAGCACGAAGCTGAGATATATCACGACAAATATCGTGATGCGACCGACGGACTCATTCCGGCGGAAGACCGGTCCGAGCCGGTTCCATTCCTCGTAGAGCGCGACGATGCCGGCGAGGATCAGTCCGGCGATGCTGGGGATCATGATCTTGGCCAGCGAGGACCAGCGCGTGAGGTGTCCGGCCTGTTTGTAGAGGCGCTTGCGATCGGCGGAGTCGGCGACGCCATCGAGGCGGAAGACGCTCATGTGCCGTAATCCTAGGTGGCGTGCAACTTGAAATGGGTCGCACTGATACAGCGTTTCAACGATTCCACCGACGATTGCGAATCGGTTCCGGCAGTGTCGAATCTTATGCCATGTCATTCTGTCGTTGAATAGAGCAGACGGATCCGCTAGACTCATGTCAAGTCCGGGCGGAGGAGCGCCTGTCCGGGCCGCGGGTTTCGTGGAAGGCCGTTGAGAGGTCTGCGCGGGAGCCGCAATCTGTCTTGAGGTGCCTGCCGATGCGCTCGTTCATTATTATTGCGTTCGTCGTGTTTATTGGTGGACATCACACTTTGGCGCTCGCCCAGTGCGCCCCTGCTTGGACGAACCCCTTCGAGTCTCCGATCGGCAAGCCTGATTTCAGTACAGGCGTCGCTTTTGATCCGGACGGCGACGGCCCGCTGCCGACGTGGGCGGTGTTCACTGGCCGCTTTGTGATTGCCGACGGCACGACCCACGACGGTGTCGCGGGGTGGGACGGAACGGATTGGACGCCGCTTGGCCCGGCATTCGCCCTCCCGACCGGCACGTCGACCCTTCTCCTTAACTCGGTCGTTTTCGACGACGACGGGCCCGGTCCGCATCCTGCGGCGCTGTGGATGGGCGGCAATTTCTCGAACTTCGGCGGCGTGTCCGCGCAGGGCCTGGCCCGCTTTTCCAATGGCGCGTGGAGCGGTACCAATGAAGGCATCCCGCCGGTCGGCGCTGTCGTGCGAATGGTTGTGCTGGATGAGGACGGCATCGGGCCGCTCACGCCTCGGCTTTGCATACACGGGTCGTTTTCAAACATAGGAGAGCGGATCGCGATTCTCGACGGCGACCATTGGCAGATACTGGGCGGCGGGGCGCACTCGGGTGGAATCACGGGCCTGGAGGCGGTCGATCTGGATGGCGATGGGCCTCAGCCGGCGCGCCTCGTCGTTGTTGGCGATTTCTCCAGCTTCTCGGAAACAAGCGTGAATCACGTTGGGCAATGGACCGGCACCGCCTGGGAATCGGTGGGAGGCGGCACCGATGGTGCTGTCCGATCCGCCACGCTGCACGATCCCGATGGTCCGGGCCCGCGCGCGGCTGAGCTGTGCGTGGTCGGCGATTTCATGCATGCAGGCGGCGCACTCGCATCCGGCATCGCACGTTATCGCGACGGAGCATGGCTGGCGATTGATGCGGAATTTGCGACAAGCCCGGCACACCTCGGGTTCGTGCGTATCTTCGCCTTGGACGATGACGGCCCCGGCCCACGAAATCAATCGCTCTTCGTCACTCACGTCGTTCGGCTGGCTAATGGAAACGGCTCTTCTCGGATTTCGCGAGACAGCGGAGATTCGTGGCAGGACATAACCCCATTGGGTCCGAATAGCGCCGCGGCTATCGATCGACCAGTCTCGATGAACATGAATGGAAGCGTGGCAGAGCGTTTATCGCGTGGTAATCGATATTGGAATGGAAGCGAATGGATACGACTTCGCACTCCCGACAGCTCCCTTATTTATGCCATGGCCGCTTTTGATCTTGACGGCACGGGACCCGCTGGCCGGACGCTCGTTGTCGGCGGAGAGAAACTGGACCTTCCCCAAAAGGGATATTCAGATTGCATCGCTCAATGGAATGGTCGGCAGTGGCTGCTGCTGGGACCGGAGGGCATTTCGGGGCAGGTTCGCGCTCTGGAAATGTACGACCCCGACGGAGCGGGACCGGCGGAAGCCGAACTTCTAATCGCAGGTCGCATCGTGTTGAACGGTGAGGCCTATGGCGTCGTCAGGCTCACTTCCGCGGGTTGGGTGCCGTTTGCGAATAGCGTATTGGGGACAGGTGTCAACGAGCGTGTGAATGTCATGACCATTTTCGACGCCGACGGAATGGGAGGCGCAGTGCCGGAGGTGTTCGTGTCGGGCAGTTTCCAAAGCCTTTCCGGCCAAGCAGATCTGAGACGTACCGCGAAATGGGACGGCGTTGAATGGGTCAGCATGGGACCCTTTTCGCCAGCCATCGAGTTCAATGCGTTGCTCGTCCAGGACGTGGACGACGTCGGTCCGGCTCGCCCGGTCCTTTTCGCGTCGTTATTACCTTCAATTGTCCAATCTCAATATCCATTTCCGAATGGCGGAGTCATCCGTTGGGACGGTCAGGCCTGGAGTGCGCTGGTGGACGTGCAGACGGGCGATATTCCGCTCTTGAAGGGAAATAGTTGCTTTGCTTCGTTCGACCAGGGGGATGGGCACGGCAAGGAATTGTGTGCCGGCGGCACACTATACACCGACACGTCGATCCCGCCGTTCGGAAGCCGGTTTCGCACGGGAATGTGGCAGCCCATGGGAACCAACATGGTATTGCAGGTCGTCAGCGCATTCGCTGTTCACGATGATGGCATTTCGACCGGCATTCGTCCAACGATCTATTTCGCGGGCATTAAGCACAGCGGTTCCGTATTCAAGAACGCTGGAAGTTGGGATGGAACGCAATGGCAACCCATGGGAACGGGAGTGAGTGGGGCTGTTCGCGCGTTGGCGTCCATTGATTTTGACGATGGGAATCCATCGCCGCCGGAACTTGTATATGCAGGTCAATTTACACGCGCCGGTACCGCCCAGGTGAACGGCCTTGCAAGCTGGACTGTCCCCGCGCCCTTCATCCTGGTAAGCCCATGGAGTCGCACGGTTGCCGAAGGGTCGCTCGTATCGATCAAAGTCTCCGCGCGTGGGGCCGCGCTACTGACTTACCAATGGCGCAAGGACGGCCAACCGGTGGTCGATGGGGCTGGCGTGACAGGGGCTGCGACCGCCGAGCTTCGGCTCCTGTCCGTGTCATCGTCGGACGCCGGGGTCTACGACTGCGTCGTCAGCAACACCTGCGGAACGAAGACTTGCGATGCTGCGGTGCTGCGTGTGTGTCCGACATTGCCGGGCGCCGACACCAATCACGACGGCGCGGTCAACGGTCTCGACATCGCGACATTTGTCTCGGACTGGCAGGCCGGATCGCCCGACGGTGTTTGCACGACCGATCTGGATACCGATGGCATGGTGGATGGCAACGACGTGTCGTGGTTTATTCAGTGGTTGCTGGCGGCGTAGGTGAGACGAGTCGGCGTCGAATGTGACAGGGCTCGGTGTCGTGCAATTGTGCCGAGCGTTTCGAGTCATCTTGCTGCGTTATCCCGCGCCGGGCGATTTCTCGCGTTCGCACTGCTCACAGAGCAGTGGCACACCTTGGCATTTTCAATAATTCGTCGAAATCCGGCCTGAGGACAGGCCGGCTCTGCACAGTTGAAGCGCGACTATGCTCTACGGGGCGAAACTTGCGTTTGGCTTGAATGGCTCGCACCATACACGCCTGCGGAAACACTCTTCATATCAGGAGGCATTCATCATGACGACGCGACGTGAATTCATCAGCGGCATCGGGGCGATGGGCGGGGCGGTTCTGTTGGCCCAGCAGGGGCTGGCGCAGAATCCGGGACAGCCGCCGGAGCCGGTGCCGCCGCCGGCGGACATGCCGCCCGAGCATGTGGGCGAATACACGCTGCCGCCGCTGCCCTACGCGAGCGACGCGCTGGAGCCCTATATCGACAAACTGACGATGGAGATTCATCACGGCAAGCACCATGCCGGATACGTGAAGGGATTGAATGAGGCACTGAAGGGCATGGCCGATGCGCGGAACAGCGGCAATTTCGACGCGATGCAAGCCCTGTCGCGAAAGCTGGCCTTCAACGCCGGCGGCTATTTCAATCACAACGTCTTCTGGAAGAACATGGCCCCGGCCGGCAAGGGCGGCGGCGGAAAGCCCTCGGACAAACTGGCGGCGCAGATCGACAAGGACCTCGGCAATTTCGACAAGTTCAAGGCGCACTTCAGCGCCGCGGCCGGGTCGGTCGAGGGCAACGGCTGGGGCGTGCTGGCGTGGCACGACGGGCTTCAGCGGCTGGTGGTGCTGGCCATGATGAACCAGCAGAACCAGATGCCGGCGGGCACCGAGCCGCTCTTGATGTGCGACGTGTGGGAGCATGCGTATTACGTCAAATATCAAAATCGCCGGGCGGATTACATCAACGCCTGGTGGAACATCGTGAACTGGAAGGACGTCGAGGAGCGGTTCGGCAAGGCGATGTAGGCGTCTTGTGAACTGGCGACCGCGGCGAGTGGAATCTGTTGGGCCCAGTTGAAAGGAGACTACGCCATGAAATCGCGATCATGTCTGCTTTTGTCGCTGTGCATCCTGATAGGCTGCAGCGGGGCGTCCTGCGGAGGGAACAATCTCGCCTTCTTCGGCCTTGGCGGCGGGGCGTCGCTCTACGGCGACGGGTCGGCGGGGGCCAGGGTCGTCGCGGCCAACGCCAACCTGGCCGATCTCAATCGCAACTACACCGATTTCACGGTGCAGGCCGGCGCCGCGTTGACCGTTCCCAGCGGTACGGTCATTCGCTGCACCGGCACCTTCAGGGTCGACGGCATTCTGCGGGTGAGCAGCGGCACCGGCACGGCGGCGCGGGTCGGCACGCTCGGCAATGACGACACCACCTTTATTGAGCTGGCCGAGATCCCGGCGCATCCGGGCATCGCGCGGCTGGGGGCGGGCAGCGGTGAAATCGGCATCGCGGGTGCGGTGCGCTCCGGCGGCTTCGGTGGGTTCGGATTCGCCGATTCGGCCGACGCCTTCAGTGTGATATATCCGCCTGTCTATGGTGGCGGCGGCGGCGGCGCCGGACTGCTGTTCGGCGGCGAGGGCGGCGGCTCGCTGCTGGTGCTGGCCGAGGGCGGAATCATCATCAACGGCCCGGTCACGGCTTCGCCTTTGGCCGCGCCGACCGGTGGGGGTGGCGGCGCCGGCGGCATCATCATCCTGGCGACGCCGGGTGAGTTGACCAACAACAGTATTATCTCTGCCATTGGCGGGACCGGCGGGGACAGCGACTTCCGCACCGGTCCCGGCGGCGGCGGCGCGGGCGGGCTGATCCGGTTGATTTCGCCCACGTTCACCAACAATGGCATGTTGAGCGTGACCGGTGCTGCGCCCGGCGCGGCCGGCGCGGCGAACTCGGTCACAGCGACGGTTCGCTCGGGCGGCGGCGGTGGCGGGGCCTGTGGGCCGGCCGGCGGACTTGGCGGGTCGGTCGACAGCACCGGCACCCCGGGCAGCGCGACGGCGGGCTCGGCTGGGATTATCATCACGACCCCGCAGGACCCGATCAACATATATTGATGCTTGCGGCGGCGGCGTTGCGGCGCGGCAATGGCGGCCACCGCTCAGATCCACTGACAAAGGACCCAGACTTGACGCGGCAGAATCCCGGCAACCGTCTCGCTTGTTCGTTCATGACCCGATTCGGCCGCAGGCATTGGCAGCGCATTACGACGTTGATGGTCGCGCTGATGCTCGGGGCGATGACGGGGTGTCCTGACCCTGGGCAGGACATCATTGACACCACGCGCCCGCCCGAGCCGGCGCGGCCGCGATCACTCGAAGAGATCATGGAGTCGATCCATGCCAATGCCGCCCTGCTGAACCGGCCGCTCTGGTCGAGTTCGGTACACGTCGTCGCCGACTTCCCGGACAGCCGGGGCAAGCCGCACAAGTACAACCTCGACGGCACGCTGCTCTATCGCAAGCCGCGCGAACTGCGCGTCGATCTACGGCCTTCCATTGGCGATCCGGTCATGCAGATCGGCTCGAACAAGGAGACCTTCTGGATCTGGGTCGAGCCGGAGTTGCAGATGATGCGATGGGGCAAGCACGAGCACGTGGGCAAGCCCTGCTCGGGTCGCATGTCAATTCGCCCCGATCAATTGGTGCAATCGCTCGGATTGCAGCGGCTGACGAGCACCGATCCGACGCTGGCGGGACCGGCACTTTCGGCTGCAAGAGATTATGACAAATTGACTTACATTCGGGAGTACGGGCCGAAGGGGTTTGCTTTGGATCGCGAGCTTTACGTCGATCGGTCGCCGCCCTTCATGATTCGGGTGATGCGGTTCTTTGATCCGCAGGGTCGGGAATCGATGCGGGCGTCGCTCGACAAGTATGGTCCGGCCTGGCGAAACGGCCCGCTGGTGCCGCATGTCATGGTGTTTGACTGGCCGCAGGATGGCGGGCGGCTGAGCCTGGAAATCAGCAAGGTCGGTCCGCCGACCGGTGCGGTGAATCCGCGGGCGTTCATCATGCCCGATGCGCGGCGGTTGCCGCGCGGCATCACGGACATTGAGCAGGTCGACGCGGAATGCGACGGCGCTCCGCCACCGCGCGGCCGGCAGCCGGCCTACGAGGAGGAGCCGATCTACAACGAATACGCGCCGCCGGAAGAGCCGCCCGCCGATGCGCCGAGCACCGCCGAGCGCGGCAGTCCGAACTTCCGCAACGATCCAAACGTGGATTGGAACAAGCCGCGCGAGCCGATTCCCGAGGGATACGGACCGCCGCCGGATCCACCGGGTCGGCCGCGACCATCGCCGATCCCACGGGATCCGCGGATTGAGACTTACGATCGCGAGCGGGGCGCACCGCCAGCCGCGAATCTAGGCGGAGACGTTGAGCCCGACGCACCGCCGGCGGACGACTCCGAGTCCGGCGGGGAAGACGAAACGCAGGGCTAGACACATCGAATGTGCGGATTGGCGCGGGTTTACCGGGTGCAATGACGCACGAATTCGGAACTCCGGTGCTCCGAAATTCGGAAATTTCTGCGTTTTTCCCGGGCAAAATCCGCCTGCAACCCGGCAGCCGCCCGATTGTAAGTGTTGATGGGGTTTTAAGTTAAGGTTATGTATTGACGCGCGGACCCCGCCGGGTTACAACTCTCGCCAGTGCGGTCAGGTGGTCGATGGGTTGGCTGTTCCTGATGCACGGAGGATCCGTGCCCATCGCCCCGCTAGGGAGAAAAATCCATGAGTCGCCGAAAACAGAATCTCATCATCAAGTTGCTGGTCATGATTGCCGGCGCCGGTCTTGTTGCGAATGCGCTGGCCTGCGTCTGATATTCGCGCGGCATTTGGCCGCGCGTTCCCTTCGAAACTGCTCGAATCTCTACGCCTCACATCGATTGAAAATCCGCCTCGGGCGGCCCTGCCTCTGGTCTGAATACTCCCAAATCAATTCGCCGTACCACCGCGCACGGACCGTGCCCGCATCGTCGACTTTCAAGTAGACTGACACACGAAAATGGGCCGACCGGGTTGGGGACACGCCGTCCCCCTCGATTGCGGCTCAAGGGAGTCTCGCGCATGGGCATGCGTACTGGTGTCGGCCGATCCATCCGATGCATGGTGGTTGTAGTCGGGCTTGTTTCAGGCTGCGGCGGCGGATCGGGAGCAACGCGGTTGAGCGATCAATTCCTGAAGGATCATGTTCAGACGACCGGCTTCACGGCGGGGCGTCCGACAAGCGTCGCCATTACGCCGAATGCTGATGCGGTGCTGTTTCTCCGCAGCGGGCCGCGCGATGTTGTGCGCAATCTTTACAGTTTCGACGTATCCACCGGGCAGAGCCGCGAACTGCTGACGGCCGAGCAGATTCTCAAGGGGTCGAAGGAGCAGTTGACCGCCGAGGAGAAGGCGCGGCGCGAACGGCGACGCGAAGGCGGACGGGGTCTGGTGGCGTATCAGTTGTCGCCCGACGGCGAGACGATTCTGACGACGTTGGGCGGGCGCATCTACCTGGTCAATCGTCGCAGCGGCGCGGTTCGAGCCTTGACTGAGGCCGGGGGCAAGCCGCCCTCGGATGCCAAGTTTTCGCCTGATGGCTCGCATGTCGGCTTCGTGCGCGGACACGATGTGTATGCCATTGCGATTGACGGCGGCGCCGAGACGGCCGTGACAACCGGCGGGACGAAGGATGTTTCCCATGGTCAGGCGGAGTTCGTCGCCCAGGAGGAAATGGGCCGGCACACCGGATGGTGGTGGAGCGGGGATGCGAAGTTCATCGCCTTCGAGGAGGCCGACAGCCGGGGCGTGGAGAAGTTCCACATTGCGGACTCGTTCAATCCGCAGAATCCGCCGAACACGTTTCGCTATCCACGACCCGGCAAGGCTAATGTCCTGGTTCGACTGGGGATCGCGCCGGTTTCGGGCGGCTCGCCGGTCTGGGTGGAGTGGGATCGCGAGCGGTACCCCTACATGGCGAGCGTGAGTTGGGGCGAGGATCCGCTGACGGTCTATGTGCAGACGCGCGATCAGAAGGAGGCGTTGCTGTTGGCGGTCGATCCGGCGACGGGCAAGACCACGACGCTGGTGCGGGAGACCGACCCGGTGTGGATCAACCTGGTCGGCGGCATGCCGCGGTGGCTCGACAGCGATTCGTTCCTCTGGCAGACCGAACGGTCGGGGCACTGGGAACTGGAATTGCGGGGACGGGATGGCACGCTCCGGCACACGCTGCGTTCCCCGGCGGGAACGGAGTTGACCGGCGTCGCGTTTGTGGACAAGGCGCGGCGCGAGGTCGTGGTGAGCGCGTCGACCGACCCGACGCAGTCGCATCTGTTCCGAATCGCGATCGATAGCGGCGAGGCCGAGCAGTTGACCCAGCAGGCGGGCCGGCACAGTGGCTCATTTTCCAAGGATGGAACGAAGTGGTTCCATTCGGCGTCGATGCCGGATGGGTCGAACCTTCAAGTTGTGCGCGATCGGGACGGCAAGCCGATCGGCTCGCTGCCGAGCGTGGCCGAGGCCGCCGGATTCGTTCCGAATCTGGAACTGACCACGGTGGATATCCCCGGTGGGTCGATGCATGCCGCGATCATCCGGCCGCTTTCGTTCCGCAAGGGGCACAAGTATCCCGTGCTGGTGCATGTCTACGGAGGGCCGCATGCCCAGACCGTGGTGGCCGATGGCCGCAACTACCTGCGCGATCAGTGGCTGGCCGAGCAGGGGTTCATCATCGTGTGCATGGATGGCCACGGCACGCCGGCTCGCGGTCGCGAATGGGAACGCGCCATCTATGGCAATGTCATCGACGGGCCGCTGGATGACCAGGTGAACGGGCTGCGCGGGCTGGCGTCGCGCTACGGCGAGATGGACCTGTCGCGGGTGGGGATCTACGGCTGGTCGTTCGGCGGGTACTTCACGGTGATGGCGGTGCTGAAGCGGCCGGATGTGTTTCATGCGGGCGTGGCCGGTGCGCCGGTCATCGACTGGGCCGATTACGACACGCATTACACCGAGCGTTACATGGGTGTGCCGCCGACGACGCTCAAGGCGCAGCCGACATCGCCGGCCAAGAATGCGAATACGGCCATGACGACAAAGGGACCCGATCAGGAATTGCTGTTGTCGAGCGCGCCGGAGTCGGGCCCATCGGGGGTGGCGCACCTAGCCCCTGAACTGACTTCCGCGCCGGCGGACTTGGTGAGCGAGGCGTATCGAAAGTGCAGCGCGCTCACGTACGCGGCGGACTTGCAGCGTCCGCTGCTCGTAATTCACGGCACGGCGGACGACAACGTGTATTTTCTGCACTCGATGCGGCTGGCCGAGGCGCTGAACAAGGCGGGCCGACCGTTCACGATGCTGCCGCTGCCGGGCTCGGCGCACGGCCCGCGCGATCCGGCGACGGTGGAGACGGTGTGGCAGCGGCATGCGGTGTTTTTTCAAGCTTCACTGAATACCAAGTCTGTACCGTGATGAAAGCCTGACAAGTTGACCGTGCAAGGCCTCTGCGTCATGAGAGCAACAGTCAAAGTACTCGCCGGGCTCGTTCTGCTGCTCGGGGTGATTCTCGCATGGAATAATACTCAACGCACTGTTGCGCCTTTTGATCAAACGCGACTGCGCTTGAAAACCCGAGAGGGCTTTACATTCGTTGACTCACAAGGCAACGCACGATTCACTGTCAGCTATGAATCGGTTGGTCAATTCCACGAGGGCCGATCGCGGGTTTGGTCGGGGGGCCGGTATGGCTTTATTGACCTCGAAGGACGGGAAGTGGTGCCACTGTTTCCAGCAAAGAACGCTGCGGATTTTTCTGAAGGCCTTGCGGCGATCGAGACTGGTAACGAATTGTTTTACATTGATCTCGACGGCATACGAGTTTTTTCGATCCCGGGGCCAAATCGCGGGCAATCGTTCCGCGAAGGACGGGCCGGTGTTGAAACCGCCGACGGATGGGGTTTTGTTGACAAAAAGGGCAATTGGGTGGTGAAACCCAAGTATCAGAAAGTTCGACGCTTTTCTCAAGGACTGGCAGCCGTTCGCAAGGACAATCAGTTTGGTTACGTGAACTTGCAGGGAGACGAGGTCATTCAACCCAGGTTTGAATATGCCCTTGAGTTCGATTCGGATCGTGGTCTCGTGTCCAAGGATGGTTCATGTTGGTATATCCAGCCCGACGGCACGGATGCGTTCGATTCCAGATTTGAAAAGGCATGGCCGTTCTCAGAGGGTCTTGCGGCCGTATTCGTGAAGGGTCGTTGGGGGTACATACGGCCCGACGGAGCAATGGCAATCGAACCGAGATATCAGGAAGCGGGCCCATTTCAGGATGGGCTGGCGTATTTTCGTACTGGAAGTCTTTTTGGGTTCATCGACAAATATGGCAATGTTGCGATCCCGGCCAAGTTCAGGAGAGCGGATTCGTTCATGGGTGGGTTCGCCCCGGTTTGGCTTGTGAACGAACCGGATGTAAGTAGTATCCATTACGTCAATCAGCAGGGCGAGTTGGTGGGATGGTAAGGACCGCGCGACCCGGCGACAGTGGAGACGGTGTGGCAGCGGCATGCGGTGTTTTTTAAGACGGCGTTCGAAAAGAGATAATCTGATAACGCAACAGGAAAGGATGCCAGCTGAATGGGATTTCAACGGTCGCGATGAAGATCTTGCTCAAAACCTCAGCCGTTCTTGTGGTGGTGCTCGGCGTAGCGATTGTCGCTTACCGTTTTCGACCGACGATTTCTCCATTTGACAAGACCAGGCTGCGAATCGATACCAAGAGAGGGGCTCGCTACATCGATTCTCAGGGGAATACCTGTTTCTCCGTGCGTTACGAATTCGCCGGTGATTTCCGCGATGAAAGGGCGCGGGTTTCCTCGAATGGCCATCATGGATACATCGATCTTGAGGGGGAGGAGGTGATCCCGCTCAGGCCTGCACAGTGGGCCTGGGATTTCTCAGAGGGTCTGGCTTCGATCGAGACAGGTACGCACGTGTGCTACGTTGACCTCAACGGCAGAACCATTTTCTCCATTCAGAATGCAATGCGTGGATTACCGTTTTTTGAGGGATTTGCCGGCGTCAAGACTCCCGACGGATGGGGGATTGTCGACAAGACCGGAAAATGGCTGGTGAAACCGAAGTATCAGGAGGTTCGCAAGTTCTCCGGGGGTTTGATCGCCGTGTGTCTGGATGATCAATGGGGATATGTAAACACACTCGGTGTCGAAGTCATCATGCCCAAGTTTGATGGTGCGTTTGAATTTGGCTCGGATCGCGGGCTCGTCTTGGTAAATGAGAAGTTCAGGTTTATTCGCCCTGACGGGTCCGATGCACTCGACGCGGAATTTACAATGGCCGGGCCTTTTTCGGAGGGCGTGGCGGCAGTCTTGACGAAAGGAAAATGGGGTTTCATCAATCCTGATGGGTCGTTCGCCATTGAACCAAAGTTGAATGATCCACGCCCGTTTAGGGAGGGGCTGGCGTCATTTCGGTACGGCAGCAAATATGGGTTCATTGATCTGCATGGCAATGTGGTGGTTCAGCCAATCTACAAGGCGGTAAAATCGTTTCGTTCCGGATTTGCCGCCGTGGAGTTCGGTGACGTGTCTGACAGTCGTAAATTCTATATAAACACCAAGGGGGAGCGCATAGGAGACTGATGGTCCGAATGCCTTCGCATTCGCCTGGTTGTGGCGGCTATAATGGCCTCTGCCATGCGCATCACCACGGTTCGCATCCTGGTTCAGATCCTCGTCATGGGCCTCTTTCTGGCCTTTTGCCTGATGACGACGTTTGCCTTTGTGGATGAGCACCACGGGCAGTACTGGGTCAGCAAGTTTCTCGAGATCGATCCGCTGGTCGGCATCAGCACGACCATTGCGACCGGCACGCTCTACAAGGGGCTGATCTGGGGATTGGTGCTGCTGATCCCGACACTGCTGATCGGACGAATCTTCTGCAACTGGATCTGTCCCTACGGCATCCTCCACCAGTTCTTCGGGTGGGCCTTCAACTCGCGCGACGCCAAGGGCAAGATCGAGTCCAATCGATACCGGCGTATTTATGCCATCAAGTATTACATTCTCATCGCCATGTTCGTCGCCCTGCTCGGGCAGTTCAGTCTGAGCGTGCTGATGGTCGGCTGCGTGGCGACGATCGTCGGCGGGTTGCTGGCGTTGTTCGCCTACGGCGTGATCAAGGATGCCAAGGCGCGGCGGCCGGCGCTGATTGCCATCACGGTGGCCGGCGTGCTGGCCACACTAACCGGTGCCTCGGCGATGTCACGCGGCGACTGGAATGGCTCGCTTCAGATCGGCTTGCTCGATCCCATCTGCCTGATTCATCGCAGTTTCACAGCGGCCATTCTGCCGACGCTCAATCTGCCCGAGACGGTGCAAAAGGGGACGTTGGGCGTGGCCGGCGCGGGCGATCCGCGGCAGCACGTGGGGGCGTGGTTCGTCGGCTTCATGATCGTGCTGCTGGTCTCGATGAACCTGTTCATCCCGCGATTTTTCTGCCGGGTGTTGTGTCCGCTCGGTGCGACGCTGGGGGTGTTGTCGCGGTTCGCGTTGTGGCGAATCGAGCGCGATCCGGCAAAGTGCACCGATTGCGACTTGTGTCTGCAATCGTGCGAGGGGGCGAGCGATCCGCAGACTCAGTTGCGCAAGAGCGAGTGTTTCGTCTGCTTCAACTGCATCGAGGACTGTCCGCACGATGCCCTGTCGTTCGACTTCGTGCCCGCAAAGCGGCATGAGGTGGCCGCGCCCGATCTGCGGTTGCGTGGCAGCGTGTTGGCGGCAGTGACGGGATTTCTGTTCACGCCATTTGCACGCGTGGGGGCCAGCGGCTCGAAGGATTTTTCGGCGACCGGCATGATCCGTCCGCCGGGTTCCTGCGAGGAAAACGAGTTCCTGCAGCGGTGCATCAAGTGCGATCAATGCATTCGGGTGTGTCCCACCAACGTGCTGCAGCCTTATCACCTCGATTTCAAGAACATCGAATCGCTGTGGACGCCGGTGATGAACTTCCGCACCGGGTTCTGCCAATTGAATTGCACGGCGTGCGGGGAGGTGTGTCCGACCGGGGCGATTCAGCGGATCGGCTTGGATGGCAAGTTGGGCCTGGGCAAGTTCGAGGAGGTCGGGCCGGTCGTGCTGGGCACGGCGCACTACGACTTGGGGCGATGTTTGCCGTGGAGCATGAAGAAGCCCTGCGTGGTGTGCGAGGAGGTCTGTCCGACGTCGCCGAAGGCGATCTACTCCGAGCGGATGCAATTCGTCGAGCGCGAGGGCAAGATGGTGGTCATCTCGGCGACATCGAACACCGTGACGGTCGGCCATGAGCCCAAGCCGGGCGAACTGGACCCGCAGCCGGTGGCCTATCGGCCCGGACGGTTTGTCGGCGATGGCACGACCACATACCACGTTGAAATCGTGCATCGCGGCGGCACGCATGAGACGCATCAGGTCATTGCGAACGATGCCGACACGCTGCGGATCGAGGGGACGTTCTCGCGGGTGCCGGTCGCGGGTGAGTTCGCGATCGTCAAATATGAGTGGAAGGTGCCGAAGATCGACACCGACTATTGCATCGGCTGCGGCATCTGCGAACACGAGTGCCCGGTGGTGGGCGACAAGCGGGCGGTCTACGTGACGGCCGAGGGCGAGAGCCGGTCGAACAAGGAGCCGAGCCGCGATCGAAATCGCGGGCTGAGCCTGGAGAAGTCGGCGGATGCGCGGGGCGGGCGGGGGAGTGGGCACCATCACACATGGTCGGCGGCCGAGGCGGGCACGGCCGCTGTGCTCGCACATGAATCAAATCAGGCGGGTCACGGCGACATCAGTCTGATTGGCATGCTGGCAGCGTCGCAGGCGCCTGTTGCGAAGAAGGGCGGCTGCTGCGGGGGCTCGTCCGGCGGACGGGGCGGGTGCGGCTGCCGGGCTTGAGTGGGCGCTCGGTGGTCCATTTTTTCTTACATTTCACGCAAAATCCCATGGCCCGGGCGCATTTTCGCCGGGTCTCGGCGGTTATACTCAATGGGCGAACCTACCGGGAGCGCGAGACCGACCTGCCGGCGCGCCCCAAGTGACCTATGGATGGAGTGGATAATGGTCCGAAAACTGAGTTTCATTGCGGTAGCAGTCTGTCTTGTCTTTTTGAGCACAGCGGGCGTTCGCTCGGCCACGCCGCCGATCCATGATGAGCCGCTGCCCTATTTTGACATTCGACTCGATGCGGATGGGCTGACGCGTTCATTCGTGGAGGACGCCTGGCAGGTGACTCACAACGGGGGCGTGCGCCAGGCCATCGACAAAGAGCGGGCGGCGCTGCGTCAGGCGATTCCCGATGTGGCCATCGATCTGCATCAATTCTTCGGCACACCGCATTGGGTGGCTTCGACATCGCAGCTTCTGACTCCGCCGGCCAAGGATGCGTCGTTCGCGCCGCGCGCCGTGGTAAAGGCGTTTGTCGAACAGCATGCGGTGCTGTTTGAGTTCGATCCGGCCGAGTTGGACAAGGCCGCGATGACGCGCGATTTCAAGACCGATCACAACGGCGTTACGCACTTGACGTTTCAGCAGCAACTTCGGGGCGTGAACATCTACGGCTGCGAAGTGCTGGCCAATGTCACGCGCGATGGCGCGCTGATCAACATCTCAAGCGGGATTCTGCCGCGACCGGCCGGCGACTTCCAGACGGCGGCGATTCAGATCACGGCGCTCGACGCGATTCGCGCGGCGGCGGCCAACGTGGGCATCGCGGTGACCGTTGATCCGACACCTGCGAGTGCGGCGAGCGGCACGACGATGAAGCAGACGTGGAACAATTCGGCGGATTTTCGCGCGGACGAGCCGATCACCAGCGAGTTGATCTACTTCCCGCTGACGCGCACGGACATTCGGCCGGCGTGGTCGGTGCTAATTCCGGAGCATGGCATCGGCAACACCTATGAGATGATGATCGATGCGACCAATGGCCAGGTGCTGCGGCGCTGGAACCGGCTGCACTTCGCGACGACCGAGCCGGCGTCGTACCGCGTGTACACGAGCGACAGCCCGGCGCCGATGTCGCCCGGTCCGGCAACGCCAAACGGGTTTCAGCCGCCCTTCGTGCCACAGACGCTGGTGACGGTGAATCCCGCGGACATTTCGGCGATCAGTCAGAACGGCTGGATTCCGGATGGCTCCAATGAGACGCTGGGCAACAACTGCGACGCGGCCACCGATCTCGACAACAACAACGCACCCGATCTGCCGCGACCGGTCGGCACGCCGTATCGCGTGTTCGACTTCACGCACGATCCGACCCAAGCGCCGACGACGGTGGATAACCGCGCCGCGGCCGTGGTTCAGTTGTTCTATCTGACGAACGTTTATCACGACAAACTGCATTCATTGGGCTTTAACGAGCCGGCCAAGAACTTCCAAACCAACAACTTTGGTCTCGGCGGATTGGGCAACGACGCGGTTCAGGCGCAGGCCCAGGACGGCAGCGGGACCAACAACGCCAACTTCAGCAGCGGCGGCACGGACGGCGGCACAGGCCGAATGCAGATGTACATCTGGACCGCGCCCAATCCCGACCGCGACGGCGACTTCGACGCCAACATTGTCTATCACGAGTTGTCGCACGGCCTGTCGGTCCGGCTGTCGAACGGCACGGTCAGCGGCGTTCAGGCCGGCGGCATGGGCGAGGGCTGGGGCGACTTCTTCGGGTTGAGCCTCAACGCCGAGCCGGCCGACGATCCGCATGGCACGTATTCGACCGGCGGCTATTCCACACACCTGCTCAGCGGCATGGTGGACAACTACTACTTCGGCATTCGCCGCTTCCCGTATTCCACGGACATGAACATCAATCCGGCGACTTACGCGGATATTGACAATGCGCAGGTTTCGTATCCGCCGGGTGTGCCGAGCAGCCCCGGCGTCGGCTCGTTCATCAGCACGTCGGCTAATCAGGTTCACAACGTCGGCTCGGTGTGGTGCAACATGCTGTGGGAAGCCCGGGCCAATCTGGTCGGCGCTCACGGCTTTGCCGCGAACGATCTGATGATGCAACTGGTGGTCGATGGGCTGAAACTGCAGCCGAGTACGCCGAACTTCCTGCAGGCGCGCAGTGCGATTCTGCAGGCCGACCTGGTCAACAACGGCGGCGCGAACTCGGGGTTGCTCTGGACTGCCTTTGCCAAGCGCGGCATGGGGCCGATGGCGACCAGCCCAGCCGGCAGCACGTCCACCGGCGTGGTGGAGTCGTTCGTGCTTTTCAACATCAACTATCCGGCGGGTCGGCCGACGCAGCTCAACCCCGGTGTGACCACTTCGTTTCAGGTTCAGATATCGTCGCTCTCCGGCGGCAGCACACCGGATTCGAGCAACGGCGTCTTGTTCTACTCGGTGAATGGCGGACCGTACCTTCAGTCGCCGCTGAACGAGACTTCGACCAATCTTTATGATGTGGTGCTGCCCGCGTTGAATTGCTTCGACGACATCCGCTACTACGTCAGCTTCACGATTGATGGCATCGCGGCGACCGATCCTTCGCCTGCGCCGAGCAACTTCTACAGCGCATCGGTATTCCAGTCGTCAGACACGGCGTTCAGCGATGATTTTGAGGCCAATCTCGGCTGGACCGTCACCGATACGGCGATCACCACCGGCACCTGGGTGCGGGTCGATCCGATCGGGACATCCAGCGGCGGGCTTCCCGTTCAGCCGGAGAATGACAACTCGGCCGTGGGCGCGCTCTGCTACGTGACCGCACAGGGCGCGGTCGGCGGGACGGCCACGGCGGCGGATGTGGATGGCGGACCGACGGTGCTTCGGTCGCCCGCGGTTGACCTCTCGGCGCCGAACGCCGCCTTTTCGCTGCAGTATGCCCGGTGGATCTACAGCAACGGCGGCGATCAGCTGACCGTTGAATTGTCCAATGATGACGGCCTGAACTGGACGGTGGTTGAAACGGTGACCGGCACGACGGCCGCGTCGTGGGTGACAAAGACCTGGAATGTCGCCAGCATCCTGCCGCTGACGGCCCAGATGCGGGTGCGCTTCCGCGTGGCTGACAATCCAAACAACTCGACGACCGAGGCCGGCGTCGATGATGTGTCATTTGTTCAGCGGTTGTGTTCGACAACGGTGACGTGCACGCATGGCGACGTGAACGGCGACTTGGCCGTGGACGGTCGCGACATTCAGCGGTTCACTGATGTGCTGATCAACGGCGGCGGGACGCCGCAGGAGATTTGCGCCGGCGATCTTCAGGCCACGCCGAATACGCAGGTGGATCTGGCCGATCTGGATAACTTTGTGACGTGTCTGCTGGCGGGCGGCTGCTAGGCCGGCGTCAGGTCAGGCAACGTTCCATGTTAACATACCGGCGTCTCGATCATGCGTGGTCGGGACGCCGGTTTCTTTTTGGGAAACGTCGCGCAAGTGTCGTCACGGCATTCGGAATTCACCGGACTCAACTGAACGGCGCAGGGCCAGGATATCGCCATCCAGCGGGCGGTCGTCGACGAGGACCGGCACTTGCGCTCGGATGTGTCGGTAGGTCTCGCGCGTGCCGCGCCCCAGTTTGTTCAAGATGGATTTCCCGCGCTCGGGCCGGGTTGCGGCCGTGAACGCGGCGGCCTCGGTCTCGATCGCCGCGACGTCGCGCAGCGGCGTCGCCGCCGCGGCGGGGTCGATGTTCATGCCGACGCGCCAGTCGATGGCCTGCGCCGCCACCATGAGTTCGATGGCCGCGACGGCCTGGGCGTTGCCGAGAATGGTGCGCAGCTTTCGCGCCGCGGTCAGCGACATCGAGACGTGGTCCTCGCTGTTGGCTGAAGACGGGATCGAATCCACCGAGGCTGGATGGGCGAGCACCTTGTTTTCGGAGACAAGGGCGGCGGCGGTGTACTGGGCGATCATGTAGCCGGAATTCACGCCGCGCCGGGGGACGAGGTTTGCCGGCAGTCCGCGGTTGTGGTGCGCGTCGAGCAGCATTTGAATGCGACGTTCGGCGATGTTGGCGAATTCGGCGATCGCGATGGCGAGGTAGTCGGCGGCCAGGGCGATGGGTTGTCCGTGAAAATTGCCGGCGCTGCAGGCCTCGTCGGCGTCGGGATCGTCGGGGAAGAAGAGCGGGTTGTCGGTGGCCGAATTCAGTTCTCGCTGCACGATTCCGGCGACATGGTCGAGGGCATCGCGTGACGCGCCGTGAACCTGCGGCGCGCAGCGGAGGGAGTACACGTCCTGCACGTCCGCGGCTTTGTTGATCAGTTGACTGCCGTCGAGCAGCGAGCGGAGATTTGCGGCGACCGTGGTCTGTCCTGCGTGTGGGCGGATCGCATGCACGCGCGGGTCGAATGCGCGGGTGCGTCCGCAGACGGCTTCGACGGCCAATGCCGCGGCGGCGTCGGCGGTGTCGGCGAGGGCGGTCGCGTCGTGAACCGCGAGCGCGAGCAGCGCGGTCGAAAAACTTGTGCCATTGTTGAGGGCGAGACCCTCCTTGTGCTGCGGCTCGGGCAGTGTGAAACCGAGCAGCCCGGACAACTCGCTCGCGGGCCGCGCCTGGGTGGGCGCTGCGCGGACGTCGTCGGCGGATTGCACGACATGGAAGCGGCCCTCGCCGACGAAGACGCCGAAGAGGTGCGAGAGCGGGCAGAGGTCACCGCTGGCGCCCAATGAGCCGCGCGTCGGGACGAGCGGGATGACGCCGGCGTTGAGAATGGCGACCATCGCCTCCAGGAGCGCCGGGCGGACGCCGGAATGTCCCTTGAGCAGCGCGTTTAGCCGCAGCACCATTGCGGCGCGGACGACTTCGGCGGGGAAGTAGTTGGTCCAGTCGTCGGGCGTGGCGTTGTCGCCGACGCCGGCCATGTGCGAGCGGAGCAGACGGCGCTGTGTTTCGTCGATCAGGTCCGGCGGGATGGGCACGTTCTTGAAGAGGCCGAATCCGGTGGTGACGCCGTAGGTCATTTTCGGCGTCGGCACGGTCGAGGGCGATGCGTGCCATGCTTCATACGCTCGTCGATATTCGGCGACGATGGCGTCGAGCCGGGCGCGGCCCCGCGCGACGTGTTCGAGGGCCACGGGGTCGCAGAGCACCTGCAGCGCGGGATCGCGCGCGACGCGGGCGAGGTCGCCGACGGTCAGCGAATTGCCATTCAGCACGAGGTAGCCGCCGGAAGCGCTCATGCCGCGCTCCCTTCAATCTTCGCAAGCAGGTCGCGGACGGCGGCGACGAGCCGTTCGCGCGGCACCTCGATCTGGCCCGGGCGTTCGCCGAGCCACTGATCGCGGTCGGTGACGTTGTCGGCCCTTGCCTTGCCGGCGAACATGTCCTTGATGGTGACGATGCCCTTGTCGCGCTCGTCGGAGCCGCGGACGACGGCGAGGGGAATCTCGCACTGGTCGGCGTATTTGATCTGCTTTCCGAAGCGCTTTTGTGCGCCTAGGTACAACTCGGTCGGGATGCCGGCGCGGCGCAGTTCGTAGGCCATGGCGACATAGTCGTCACTCAGCGCTGGATCGATTGTGGTGATCAGCACCTTGGCCGTGGCCTTCTGCAGTTTCACGCGGCCGAGTTCGACCAGCGCGGCGAGTAAGCGATCGACGCCGATGGATGCGCCGACGGCCGGCACCTTCTCCCCGAGGAATCGCGTGACCAGATCGTCGTAGCGCCCGCCGCCGAGAACTGAGCCGAAGCGCGGCAGATCGAGCAGGTTGGCCTCGAAGACCGGGCCGGTGTAGTAGGCCAGGCCGCGGGCGATGCTGATGTCGAGCTGCACGCGGTCGTCGTCGTAGCCGAGGGCGGTCAGATGGCGCGACATGCGGGCCAGCACGTCGATTTCGTCCGATGCGCCCGCGACGCCGACAAACAGCTCGCGGAGTTGCGTGAGCACGTCTTCACGGCGCGGGGCGCCGATGGCGAGGAATCGCTCGATGCGATCGACCTGCGATGATGCGAGGCCGAGGCCGGCGACTTTTACGCCGGAGTCATCGACATAGCCGGCAGTCAGTTCCTGGCGGACGCGCTGCTGTCCGATCTTGTCGAGCTTGTCGAGGACGCGGAAGACGTCCATACCGCACTCGGCGGGAATCTCGGCGAATGTGAGCAACAGATTGAGCACGCGGCGGCTGCTGAAGCGGACGCGGTATCCGCCGACGTTCAGCGCGGAAAGTGCATCGCAGGCGGTGGTGATGATCTCGGTGTCGGCGATCTCGGACTCCACGCCGACTGAGTCGATGTCGAACTGGGTGAACTCGCGGAAGCGCCCGGGGTCGGGCTTGTCGGCCCGCCAGACGCTGGAGACCTGATAGCGGCGGAAGGGCCGCGGCAGATTGGGATACTGCGAGACGACGCGGGCCAGCGGCACGGTGAGATCGAAGCGCAGACCGAGGGCTTCCTCCTCAGGGTTGCTCACCCGGAAGATCGACTGCTGTGCCTCGGCGCCGGCCGAACCCGACAAGACGTCGAGATATTCGATGGCCGGCGTCTCCAGCGGCACGAAGCCGTAGGACTCATAAACGCCGCGAATGGTGGCGATCATGCGTTGCCGGGCGAGCATCTGCTCGGGCAGCAGGTCGCGCAGTCCGCGGGAGAGCCGGGGTTCGACGGTGCCTTTCATATCCAATTTGCTCCGCGCTGCGGATGAGACGCTTTCCGGTACTGAAATTCGCTTGGAATGACCAAGCCTGGTCGGGCCAATTTACTGTCTTGTCCTTGCGGATGATATAATACGGGACAGTGGACCGGTTGGTCATTCGATGAGGTGAACTATGGTTTTTGAGATTCCAGATGGCGTCCTGGATCGGGCAGGATTGAGCGAGCAGGAAATTCTGATCGAATTTGCCTGCTGGATGTTCGACACCGAGAAGCTGACAAAGTTTCAGGCATGCCGCCTTTGTGGGCTCACGCGAGACGAGTTCGGCGACGAACTCATGAAGCGAAATCTGCCTGTGTACCGAATCACTGACGAGGATGTCAGGCAAGATCTCGCGACGCTCGAGCAACTTGGGATTGGGTCGCATGATCGTCGTAAGTGATACGTCTCCCATCCGCGCTCTTAATCATGTTGGTTGTCTCCACTATTTGGGTCATTTGTTCGACTCGCTACTGATGACTCCGTCGGTGGTCGGCGAGCTGGAGCGGCCGCGACGACAACGCTATGTCCCCGTGAGTGTATCTTCCATTCCATTTGTTCAGATTCGCGCGCCAATCGACGCTGAAAGGGTCGCACCGTTGTTGGAGCGCATTGACCTGGCGGAGGCCGAGTCGCTGATCATGGCGATTGAAGCCGGCGTTCAAACGGTGTTGATCGATGAGGCTTCCGCGAGGGCCGAGGCTTCAAGGTTGGGTCTGAAGTGCGTCGGCGCGATTGGAATTCTAATTGACCTTCGCAAGATGGGTTTGATTGACTCGCTGGCCACGACATTGAGTCGATTGAAGTCCGAGTTGGGCTTTTACCTTTCCGATCAACTCATCGAAGACTCACTGCGACGAGTGGGCGAGTGAGCTTTCTATTCGATCCTTAGTACTACAGTTGCGCTTTACGTTTCCACGTTTTGTAGTGGCATCGTTTGGCGATAGCCTGATGGCGTCTTCGCCAGCCTGACCATATCAGGGTTCTCTCGTCTTCGTTCATTCGCGGCCAG
>Ga0268299_1000698_pt1 | contig 89213 bp, 74 predicted proteins | sample NOBtaG_FD_193484 | JGI IMG/M metagenome (GOLD analysis project Ga0268299, IMG submission 193484) | Activated sludge microbial communities from bioreactor in Nijmegen, Gelderland, Netherland - NOB reactor | ecosystem: Engineered > Bioreactor > Aerobic > Activated sludge | place: Netherlands... | reverse complement strand
TCGACATCGACCCGTCCCAGTACGGCGAGGAACGCCACCCGTCCTGCGACAAGCCCGACCCGGACCGCGACTGGACCGAGCTGACCCTCCTCCGCTGGGCCCTCGAAGACGGCCTGCCCGTCTTCGGCGTCTGCCGCGGCATCCAGGCGATGAATGTCGCCGCCGGCGGCACCCTGTACCAGCACGTCCCGGAGCAGTTCGACCACGGCGTCAAGCACAACTGCTTCCCGCCCGAGCCGCCCTACACGCGCGACTACCTCGCCCACGACGTCGCCGTCGATGGGGCGACGCTCCTGGGCCGCGTCCTCGGCGAACGTGCCGTCCGCGTCAACAGCATGCACCACCAGGCGGTCAAGACGCTCGCCCCCGGCTTCCGGGCCAGCGTCCTCGCCCCCGACGGCCTGATCGAGGGCATCGAGCGATCCGCCGACCGCTTCACGGTCGGCGTCCAGTGGCATCCCGAGGAGCTGTTCGAGCGGCACGCGCCGATGCGCCGCCTGTTCGACGCCTTCATCGACCGGGCGGGCAAGCGGTAACCATGCGTCGCGTCTATCATCGGTGGTACAGTCCGCACCTCGGCCGGGACATGGAGATCCTGACGTTCGGCCACGGCGGGGCGCGCGTCGTCGTCTTCCCGACGTCGGGCGGCCGGTTCTTCGAGTGGGAGGACCGCGGCCTCGTCGGCCACCTCGCCGGCCGGATCGACGCCGGCCAGGTCGAACTGTTCTGCGTCGATTCGGTCGACCGCGAGAGCTGGTACGCCTACGGCCGACCGCCGTGGGAGCGGGCCGCCCGCCAGGAGCAGTACGACCGCTACCTCTACCACGAGGCGCTGCCGTTCGTCGAGAACTGGAACTGGACGCCGTACACGATCGCCGTCGGGGCGAGCTTCGGCGCGTACCACGCGCTGACGTTCGCGATGAAGCACCCCGAGCGCGTCCAGCGCGTCCTGAGCATGAGCGGCCTGTGCGACATCCGCCGGTTCGCCGCCGGCCACTACGACGAGGCGATCTACTTCAACAACCCGATCGACTTCCTCGCCAACGAGAACGACCCCGGCCGGCTGGCGGCGCTGCGGCGGATGGATATCATACTCGCCGTGGGGCGCGACGACGGCCTGCGCGAGTCGAACGAACGGCTCTCGACCCGGCTCTGGGACAAGGGCGTCGGCAACGCGCTGCGGGTCTGGGACGGCTTCGCACACGACTGGCCGGTCTGGAAGCACATGCTCGACAGGTACCTCTCCGGCCACGATTGACCCCACATAGCCGCCGGCTTGCCGGCGGTCTTCGTCGCGGTCTTCAACAAAAGACCCCGCCGGCAAGCCGGCGGCTATGTGAAGCCGGGAGGCCACCGTGCGCGACTGGGGAGAGGACAACTTCGCCAACGAGGGGGCGCGCGCCTACATGGCCCTGCTCGCCGCCAAGCTCGTCGCGACCGTCAACGAGATCGCCGCCGACCCGGAGCGCCTCTCCCTCGACGAGGACGGCGAGGGCATGTTCATGCCGTCGGTCGAGCTGCTCGCCCTGCTCTGCGAGCGCTACGGCGTCGCCCCGCCGCGCGAGGACGTCGTCGAGCAGTGGGCGGAGCGCTACCTCGCGCAATACGATGACACCATCGATCGGTTCCGCGTGAGTGCCGACTTCAAGCTGGCCCGGCGACGGAAGATCGAGCACACGTTCCGCTGGCTGCGACAGCTGGCGAGCACCTACTGGGACTGACCGCCCGCCGGTCGCGGGCGGCCGGCGCGCGGAGCCCGACATGCGGAAGATCGGCCTGATCGTGGGGCGGGAGTGGTCCTTCCCGCCGGCGTTCCTCGACGCCGTCGCCCGGCGGAACGCCGGCGTCGTCGCCGAGTACGTCAAGCTCGGCGGCACCCGCATCGACGAGCCGTGCCCCTACGCCGTCCTGATCGACCGCATCTCGCACGAGGTGCCCTACTACCGCAGCTACCTCAAGAACGCCGTCCTGCAGGGCGTCCACGTCGTCAACAACCCGTTCATGTGGACCGCCGACGACAAGTTCTTCGAGGGCACCCTCGCCCTCAAGCTCGGCGTCGCCCACCCGAAGACGGTCGTCCTGCCCAACCGCGACTACGTCCCCGGCATCGTCCACAACGAGAGCTTGCGCAACCTGGAATACCCGCTCGACTGGGGCGGCATCGTCGGCTACGTCGGCCTGCCGTGCGTCCTCAAGGACGCCCACGGCGGCGGCTGGAAGAACGTCTCCGTCTGCCACACCCTCGACGAGCTGCTCTTCCACTACAACCAGGCCGGCCTCCTGACGATGATCGTCCAGGAGTTCATCCAGTGGGAGCACTACGTCCGCTGCCTGGTCCTCGGCCAGGAGGACGTCCTCGTGATGCGCTACGACCCGACGCAGCGCAAGTACCTGTCCGACGCCGGGCCGCTCGACGCGGCCCTGGAGAAGCGCATCGTCGGCGACTGCCTCAAGCTGTGCCGGGCCCTCGGCTACGACATGAACACGGTCGAGTGGGCCGTGCGCGACAACGTCCCGTACGCGATCGACTTCATGAACCCGGCCCCGGACATGGACGTCAACTCGCTGACGCCGGCGTACTTCAACTGGGCCGTCGAGCACATGGCCGACCTGGCGATCCGCCTCGCGCTGAACCCGCGACCGCAGGTCCAGGAGCTGCGCTGGAACAAGCTGTTCTGAGGCCCGCGGCGAGCGGCGCGGCGTCAGCCCGCCGGTCCTTCCCTCGAAGACAACCGGCGGGCTGACGCCGCGCCGCTCGCCAGGACCGCGCCGGGAGGACGACCGTGCTCGACGAGGCGATCCGCCGCTACCAGGACCTGCTGACCGACGCCCTGGCCCAGGAGACGCACGAGCAGCTGGAGCGCCTCCAGCGCGGCCGGTGCCTCGGCTTCGGCAAGGACGTCCTCTGCACCGCCCTGCGGCCACGCTTCCTCCTCCCCGAGCAATACCGCCTCCTGGTCGAGCGCGTCCCGGTCCTGATGCGGGCGATGATGAAGGTCCACGAGGCCGGCCTCGCCGACGCGGCGTTCCGCCGGCAGTTCCGGCCGACGCCGGTCGAGGAGAACCTGCTCCGCATCGACCCCGGCTTCCCGTGCCCGATGCCGACCGGCCGGCTCGACGCCTTCGCCGTCCCGGGGCGCGACTTCCTCTTCACCGAGTTCAACGCCGAGACGCCGGCCGCCCCGTGCTACACCGACGGCCTCAGCGACCTGTTCCTCGCCCTGCCGGCCGTCGGCGAATTCCTCCGGCACTACCGCCTCGTCCCGCTGCCGGCCCGGCACGGCGTCCTGCACGGGTTGATGACCGCCTTCCACCAGTGGGCCGGCAAGCGCGACAGGCCGCGCGTCGGCATCCTCGACTGGAAGGAGGTGCCGACGTACACCGAGTTCGTCCTCTTCCGCGACTACTTCCAGAGCCAGGGCCTGGAGTGCAAGATCGGCGACCCGCGCGAGGTCGAATACCGCGACGGCAAGCTCTACGACGGCGACTTCCACATCACGCTCATCTACAAGCGCGTCCTCATCAGCGAGCTGGTCGAACACGGCGGCGTGGACCACCCGATTATCCGGGCGCTGCGCGACGGGGCGGTGTGCATGGTCAACCCGCTGCGGTGCAAGCTCCTGTACAAGAAGGCGAGCCTCGCCGTCCTGACCGACGAGCGCAACGCCGGCCTCTTCGACGCCGCCGAGAAGGCGGTCATCGACCGGCACGTCCCCTGGACGCGGATCGTCGAGGAGCGCAAGACGCTCTGGCAGGGCAAGCCGATCGACCTGGTGCCGTGGGTGCGCGAGAACAAGGACCGCCTCGTCCTCAAGCCGAACGACGACTACGGCGGCAAGGGCATCGTCCTCGGCTGGCTCGTCGACGACGCCCGCTGGGACGAGGCGGTCAAGACGGCCCTGGCGACGCCGTACGTCGCCCAGGAGCGGATCGACCTGCCGGAGGAGCCGTACCCGAGCCTTGTCGACGGCCGGGCGGTGTGGGGGCCACGCAAGTACGACACGGCCCCGTTCGTCGTCCTGGGCGAGTACGTCGAGGGGTGCCTGACGCGCATCTCGGCCGACCCGCTGCTGAACGTGACCGCCGGCGGCGGCTCGACCGTGCCGACGTTCGTGATCGAGAAACGGTGAGGAGCCCGCCATGAAGCCGCCGTCGCTGACGCTCGGGATCGAGGAAGAGTACCAGATCATCGACCCGCAGACGCGCGAGCTGCGGTCGTACATCACGCAGATCCTCCAGGACGACAAGCTCATCCTCCGCGAGCAGGTCAAGGCCGAGCTGCACCAGTCGATGGTCGAGGTCGGCACCGCCGTCTGCAAGACGCCGGCCGAGGCGCGCGAAGAACTCGTCATGCTCCGCCGCGAGATCATGCGCCTCGCCGGCCGCAACGGCCTGAAGATCGCCGCCGCCGGGACGCACCCGTTCTCGTCGTGGGCCGCCCAGGAGATCACCCCGCTGGAGCGCTACCTCGGCGTCCGTCAGGACATGGCCGACCTCGCCCAGGAGCTGCTCATCTTCGGCACGCACGTCCACGTCGGCATCGAGGACCGCGACTTCATGATGGACGCGATGAACGTCGCGCGCTACTTCCTGCCGCACGTCCTCTGCCTCTGCTCCAGCTCGCCGTTCTGGATGGGGCGCAACACCGGGCTGAAGTCGTACCGGAGCATCATCTTCCGCCACTTCCCGCGCTCCGGCGTGCCGCCGGTCTTCGACTCGTGGGGCGACCTCGTCGCCCTGGTCGACACCCTCGTCGAGACGAAGTGCGTCCCGGACGGGACGAAGCTCTGGTGGGACGTCCGGCCGAGCTGGCGGTATTCGACGCTCGAGTTCCGCGTCTGCGACGTCTGCACGCGCGTCGACGAGGCGGTCTGCATGGCGGCCCTGTTCCAGGCGCTGATTTTGAAGCTGTACAAGCTCCGCCGCGACAACATGACGTTCCGCGTCTACCCGACGGCCCTCATCGACGAGAACAAGTGGCGCGCCGTCCGCTACGGCCTCGACGGCAAGCTGGTCGACCTCGGCAAGCAGACCGAGCTGCCGGCCCGCGACCTGCTGCGCGAGTTCCTCGACTGGTTCCTCGCCGACGCGGTCGACGAGCTGGGCAGCCGCAAGGAGGTCGAGTACGCGTACCGCATCCTCGCCGAGGGCTCCAGCGCCGACCGCCAACTCGCCGTGTACCAGAAGACGAACGACCTCAAGGCGGTCGTCGACCACCTCATCGCCGAGACGGAGGAGGGCGTCGTCGAGGCGGCGTGACCTTAGCGCCCCATCTCCAGGCGGAGGCCCTTCGGGACGAGGACGTTCTCCAGCAGGCCGAAGAACGCCTGCGTCAGCAGGGCGAGCACCGCCGCCGGGACGGCCCCTTGCAGGATCAGGCCGACGTCGTACAGCCGGATGCCGGTCAGGATCGGCTGGCCGTAGCCGCCCGCGCCGATCAGGGCCCCGATCGTCGCCGTGCCGACGTTGACGACCGCGGCGATCTTGATCCCGGCCAGGATGCTCGGCGACGCGAGCGGCAGCTCGACGCGCCACAGCCGGGCGTACCACGGCAGGCCGAGCACCTCGGCCGACTCCTTCAGCCCGGGCGGGATCGTCTTCAGGCCGGTGTACGTGTTCCGCACGATCGGCAGCAGGCTGTAGAGGAATAGCGCCGCGATCGCCGTCCCGGCCCCGAGGCTGAACAGCGGCAGCAGGAAGACGAGCAGCGCCAGGGCCGGCAGCGTCTGCACGACGCTCACCACGCCGAGGACGACCGCCCCGACGGACGGCACCTTGTACGCGACGACGCCGAGCGGGATCGACACGAGCACCGCCGCCGTCAGCGAGACGATCACCAGGAAGAGGTGCTCGTAGGTGTTCTGGAGGAAGTCAGCCCAGAACCGCCCCCACCGGCTCGTGCCGGCCTGCGGCACCGGCAGGCTCAGGCCGAGTGTCTCGTTGACGAACGTGACGCCGACTTCGCCCTCCGGCCGCTTGTCGGTCTGGACGGCGGCGTTCAGGCCGGACATCGCGGCGGTGGCGACCTTGCCTTCGAGCTTGCGCAGCGCCGCCACCACGGCCGGGGCACGCGTCTCCAGGTCGGCACGGTACAGGACGACGGCGTTGTACGCCGGGAAGTAGAACTTGTCATCGACGAGGACGCGCAGGCCGAGCTGCTTGATCTCGCCGTCGGTCGTGTAGACGTCGGCGACGTGGCTGGTGCCGTCGGCGAGGGCGCGGTAGGCGAGGCTGTGGTCGAGGCCGCGCGGCCGGGCGTGCGGCAGGTTGTACTTCGCCTGGAGGCCGTCCCAGCCGTCGTTGCGCTTGACGAACTCGTCGCTGAGGCCGATCTTCAGGGCGGGGTGTTTCTTCAGGTCGGAGATCTTCTCGATGTGGAGATCCGCGGCGATGCTCTCCTTCATCGCCAGGCCGTAGCTGTTGGCGAAGCCGAGCGGCCGGCCCATGACGATGCCCTGCTCGGCGAGCGCCTTGCGGAGGCCCTCCTCGTCGTGGCTGGAGATGCCCCGGCCGGGCAGCAGCTCGTAGGCGATCGTGCCGGTGTAATCGACGTAGGCATCGATCTCGCCGGACTTGAGGGCCTGCCAGACGATCTGCGTCCCGCCGAGTTCGGCACGCAGCTCGACCTTCGCCCCGGCGTCGCGGACCAGGGCGGCGAGCATCTCGCCGAGGATGACCGACTCGGTGAACGCCTTCGTGCCAATGGCGATCTCGACGGCCAGCACCGGCCCGGCCAGGAGCAGACCGGCGACGACGGCGAGGGTCATGGGGGACTTCGTCATACCGTCGCTCCGTTCAGGGTCGGCAGGCGCTGCGCCTGGAAGAAGCGCGTCACGAACGGGTCGGCCGGCCGTTCGACCAGGTCGGCGAGCGACCCCTGCTGGACGATCCGGCCGGCGTTGAGCAGGACGAGCCGGTCGCCGAAGAAGCCGGCCTCGCCCATGTCGTGCGTCACGAGGACGACCGTCTTGTTCAGGGTGCGGAAGATGGTGCGCAGGTCTTCCTGGAGGTCGTAGCGGATGAGCGGGTCGAGGGCCCCCATCGGCTCGTCGAGGAAGAGGATCTCTGGCTCGAGCATCAGGGCGCGCATGATGCCGACGCGCTGGCGCTGACCGCCGGAGAGCTGGGCCGGGTAGCGGTCGAGCGCCCCGGCCGGCAGGTGGACGAGCTGGTCGAGTTCGCCGACGCGGCGTTCGATGTCGGCCGGGCTCCTCTCGCGGAGGAAGCGGGCCATGAGGGTGACGTTTTCGCGGGCGGTCATGTGCGGGAAGAGGCCGCCGTCCTGGATGACGTAGCCGATCCGTCGGCGGACCCGCATGACGTTCGCCGGCGTGACCGGCTCGCCGTCGAACTCGATGACGCCGCCGGTCGGTTCGAGCAGGCCGATCATCAGGCGGAGGAGGGTGGACTTGCCGCAGCCGGACGGCCCGAGCAGGACGGTGGTCTGTCCCGGGGTCAGCGTCAGGTCGGTGGGCTGCAGGGCGACCGTCTCGCCGAAGGATTTACTCACACCGCGGAGGCGGATCATGGCGCGCCGGCGACCTCGGAGGTTGGAGGGGCGAACGGGACGATCCTATGCCGCGACGCCGGCGGCGGCAAGGGAATACGTCCCGGCGTTGGCTCACTCGTGCAGCCGGCGCGACTTGCCCCGCTCCGGGGCCGGGTACTCCTCCGCGTCGGTCTCCGCCCAGGCGTGGCCGCAGCCGTCGCAGCGGAACTCGGTCCGGGTCACCGACCGGGCGAACGTCGCCCCGTCGCGCTCGAACACCTCGCGCTCGGCGACGTCGGACTTCACCTGACGGCGGCACCACCACGCCGCGCACGCCGGGCAGCCGGTGCCGTGGCCGTGCAGCATCGCCAACAGGGCCAGGCCCGAACCGCCCGCGACGGCCAGGCCGGCGTGCCCGAGCCAGGCCTCCCCGCCCAAAAACGACGCCCAGACGAACGCGAACGCGCCAAGGAACGCGCCGACGGCCGCGACGACGACGGCCCCGCGTAAGCGGGGGCTCATCGCCGCGACGAAGCCCGGCCCGTCGTCCGGGCCGGCCACGGCCGCCTGCGCGGGCTCCGGGGCCCGGTTCGGCTCGTGGCAGCGCGGGCAGCTGACCTTTTGGCCGGCGAGGGCCTCGGGAACTTTGAGGGACTTGTTGCACGCAGCGCAGCGAAAACGGAGCATGTCCTTTGCCTTTTCAAGGGCGCAAGGTGCGACGGCTGTTCGAGGCGAGGGAGACGGTGATAGAACGGGCGATCACCGCTCGGCCGGCGCGGGACGGGTGCGGAAGCTCCGACCGATACGGTTATTGTAGGGACGGAGAATGAAGGAGGAAGGACGAAACGATGAAAGTCGGCACGTCGCTCGTCCTTCCTCCGTCGAGGGTCACGGCCCCTCGCGCGCCAGCGGGAAGGAGCGGATCGCCGCCGGCTTGCCGACGACCGGGTTCTGCCGGCCCTGGCTCAGTTCGCGCACGCGCCGGGCCGAGTAGGCGTCCAGCTCGTGGATGTGGACGACCCGGTCCCGGTTGTAGTCCGCCTGGCCGGACAGCCCCTCGACCAGGCCGAGCGTGTAGAACCCGGCCCGGGTCTGCGTGCTCTCCAGCGAGTACTCGCGCCCCAGCGACGAGCACATCACCACGACGCCGTTCTCCTCGGCGACCAGGTCGCGGACGAGGTTGTCTGCCCGGCCGGAGCGCATGTTCTCGGCGACGCTGCCGGAGTGGCAGCAGTCGAGGACGGCGATCAGCTTGCCGGGCATGTCAGACAGGGCCTTCCGCACCACCTCGCCGTTGAGGCACGACCCGGTCGGGTTCCGCTGCGACACGTCCACGGGGACGAGAAAGAAGTTGCCGGCGTCGTCGCGGCCGCCGTGGCCGGAGAAGAAGAACACGCCGACGTCCTGCGGCGTCATGCGCTCCTCGAGCCACTGCAGCCCGTCGAGCAGGCCCTGCCGCGTCGCCTCGGCGTCGGTGACGACGCGCACCTCGACCTTGCCGAACGTCGTCGTCGATCGTTCCTGAAACGTCCGGGCGATCAGCTCCGCGTCGCTGGCGGCGAAGCGCAGCCGCATCGGCCCCGGGTACGCCGACACGCCGGCGGCGAGGACGTACAGGTTCGGCTTGTCGGACGGGTCGCCGGCCCGGGTCAGCTCGACCGGGGCGGACATCCCCTTGCTCACCGCCGTCTCGGCCAGGACGGTCAGGGTGTGCTTGCCGGGAGACAGGGCCACCGTCCAGCCGGCGCTGACCTGGCCGAGGCGCGGGGCGGCGACCGGCTTGACGCCCTTGCTGCCCTGGTACGGCCGGCCATCGACGAGCAGGCGCAGCGCCGTGACCGGGTGCGCCCCGACGCTGGTCGCGACGCCGGTCACCTCGACGGTCGCGTCCGCCAGCGGCGCGTTCCCGACGCCGGGCGGCAGGGTGAGCGTCACCTCCGGCGGCAGGACCTGGGCGACGTTGAACCCGGCGGCCGGCGGCTTGCCGCGCGCCGCCTGGGCCAGGGCCCGCGGCAGGCTGCCGGCCGGCAGCAGCAGCTTCAGCGCCTCCGGGTGGAACAGCGACGCCCGGAACCGCGACGCCGGGAAGTAGCTCCCCAGCGCCTCCGGTCCGTTGTTCTTCTGCCAGCCCATCAGCCGCTCGCCGTGGGCCGAGCTGGCGTAGTAGCCCTCCGGCGTCCAGGCGATCCAGTCCTGGCCGACGAAGAACAGCGACAGCACCGGGGCGTCGCGCTCCGGGCTCCAGATGCGGATCGTCTGGTCGGCCGACCCGGTCGCGAACCACTTCCCGTCCGGCGACGTCGCCACCGAGATGACGATGCCGCTGTGGCCGTGGAACTGGCGGAGCGGCTTACCGGTCGTCAGGTCGAGCATCACCAGGTGGACGCCACCCAGGACGAGGCGGTCCTTCGGCAGGAGCGTCGCGCAGTACGTCCGCAGGTCTTGCGCCGTTGCGCGGACGACCTTCTCCGGGCCGTCGCGGTGCTGGACGCGGAACTTGAAGAAGTCGAGGGCGGACACGGTCCACGTGCCGTCGCTCAACTTCGCCCGGACGGTTCCGGCGTCGGGAGCCTCGGCCCGGTCGAGGTCGTCGAGGCGGAAGGCGTGCTCCAGCGGCATCGTCGCCCGGACGGTGTCGCCGCGGTTGGTGTTGCCCCAGGCGAGGGCCTTGCCGTCGGGGCTCCAGCCGATCGCCCAGACACCCTTACCCCCGCCGACGAGGCGGTGGACGACCTCGCCGCTGGTCGGCGACCAGACGACGACCTCGTGGTCGTTGCCGCCGCCGGTCGCGGCGAACTGGCCGTCGGCCGACAGGCCGCCGGTGATGACCGTGTTCGAGTGGGCGGTGCAGCGCACCTTCGGCTTGCCGGTCGCCACGTCGAGGATGCCGGTCCGGCCGCCGAAGCCGACCCCGGTGTAGAGCAGGCCGGTGCCGTCCTTCGTGTACGCCAGCGACGTGAACTGGACCGGCTCGTCCTTCGACCCGGCGGCGAACTCGACCGTGCGGACCAGCTGCCCCTGGCGCGACCAGAGGCGCAGGTGGCTGTCCACGCCGCCGGTGGCGACGGTCTTGCCGTCGGGGCTCCAGGCGACGGCGTTGCAGGCGTCGCCGGTCTCGCCGCGCAGGACGCGCGGGTTGTCCGGGCCGGTCGCGCGGTCCAGCTCCCAGATGCGGGCCGTCTTGTCGGGCGACGCCGTCGCCAGGGCGGTGCCGTCCGGGCTGAAGGCGACCGCGCGCGGCGGGCCGGCGTGGCCGCGCAGCGTCACCGGCGGCCGGTCTTTCACGGAATACGGCGGCTCGGCGAACTTGCGGTCGGACGCATAGAGGAGGATGGTCCCGTCCTCGCCGGTGGCGGCGAGCCGGCCGCCGTCCGGGGCGAAGGCCAGCGCCATGATCATGGACCGGTGGCCGCGCAGGACGTGGAGCAGCCGGCCGGACGGGACGTCGAGGAGGAAGATCGGCACGCCGGTCGCCCCGGCGATCGGCAGGCCGCCGACGGCGAGGACCTTGCCGTCGGGCGACAGGGCGGCGGCGTTGAGGAAGCCGTCCATGCCGGGGCCGACCGGCGGCCGGACGACGCGGACCATCTCGCCGGTGGCGACGTCCCAGAAGCGGACGATCTTGTCGTTGCCGACGGTGACGAGCAGCTGGCCGTCCGGGGTGAAGAGCGTCGCCCGGATCATGGACGTGTGGCCGCCCGAGTCGAGGACGAGCAGCGGCCGGTCCTTCTCCGGCGGCAGCTCCGGCACCTTGACCTCCTCTTCGGCGACCGGCCACTCGGGCGGGTTGACGGGCGGCTCGACCGGCGGCGGGACGAACGGCGGCGGCTGCTCGGGCCGGAGGACCGGGCGGAGGGGCGGGAGCTGGGCGACGTCGGACGTGGCGTCCGGCTTGTTCCCGAAGAGGAAGAAGGCGGCGACGCCGAAGCCGCCGAGCAGGACCAGGCCGACGACGAGCGCGACGGCGACCCCCCGGCCGGCCGGCGACCGCTCGGCCGGGGGGTCGTCGTCGCGGTGCCGGCGACGCGGCCGGCGGGTCGATTCGACGGGGACGACCTCGGCGACGTCGCTGTCGTCCGGCCGGCTCCGCCGGGCGCGGAAGGCGTGTTTGCATTTCGGGCAGCGGACGGTCTTGCCGAACGCCGTCGTCGGGATGGCCACGATGGCGGCGCATTCCGGGCACGCGGAGCTGATCGTCGGCATGGGGCTTCCTCGATGGGGGTGGGCCGCGGTACCACGGCACATCAACTATCCCCGCACCGGAAAACGCCGTCAAGCGCCGCCCCGGCGATTCCACGAGAAATGCCGCCCCGAACGCATCACTTCCCGGCAAGTGCCGCGACGCCTCCGTCCTCGCCGACGACCAGGGTGCCGCCCCGCCCCGGGGCCACCGCGACGGCGTGGATGCGCCCGGCGATCCCGGCCGCCTCGTCGAGCACGGCCAGCGTGTCCGGGTCGAGGAAGCGGACCTTGCCGTCGGCGCAGCCGACCACCAGGCGCTCCCCGTCGGGGGACCAGGCGACGGCCCGCGGCGCGGCATCCAGCCGGCAGAAGCGCATCAGCCGGCCGACGGTCGGCTGCCAGAGCCGGACCGTCCGGTCGTCGCCGACCGAGGCGACCACCGGCGGGGCGTCGGCGGGCCGGCCCGGGCGCATCGCGAGGTCGTTCACCGCCTGGACGTGGTTGTCCAGCGTGCGGATCGTTTTTCCCGTCGCGGCCTCCCAGACCTGGACCGTCTGATCGACCCCGGCCGAGACGACCGTCTTGCCGTCCGGCAGGAACGCGACGGCGAGTACCGGCCGGGAGTGCCCCTCGTAGCGGGTCGCCTCCTTGCCGTCCGCCGCGTAGATTCGACAGGTGCCGTCGGCGCTCGCGGCCGCCCACTGGTTGCCGTCCGGCGACCAGGCGACGCGGTAGACGAGGTCCCTGTAGCCGTCCGCCCGGCGGACGCGCTTCCCGGCCGGCCAGGTCAGTTCCTCGACCGCGCCGGCCTCGGCGGGGGTGCCGCCCGCGGCGAGGAGGGTCTTGCCGCCCGGGGCGAAGGCCAGGTCGTGGACGTGCCGCAGGTCGGTCGGGATTCGAGCGACGACCTTCAGGTCCGGCCAGGAGCGGACCTCGATGCCTCCCTGCGAGCCGAGGACGACCTGCTTCCCGTCCGGGGCGAACGCCGCGGCGGTGATCGGCGGAGAGGCGTTCGCCGTCCCGGTGAGGACGGCGGCGAGAAAGACGAGACGAGGTGTCATGGGCCCTGCTTCACATAGCCGCCGGCTTGCCGGCGGGGTTATCGCGACGCTCAAACCAGCCCGCGGATCGGCGTCCCGCCCTGGTTGACCGGCACCGGCCGGCCGTCGGCGGTGTGCAGCTCGTGGCGCGGGTCGATGCCGAGCAGGGTGTAGATCGTGCAGGCCAGGTCGGCCGGCGTGACCGGCTCGTCGCGCGGGCTCTCGCCGACCCGGTCGCTCGACCCGACCACCTGGCCGCCGGCGATGCCGGCCCCGGCGAGCACGACGCTGAAGGCGCGCGGCCAGTGGTCGCGGCCGCCGGCCGGGTTCAGCTTCGGCGTCCGGCCGAATTCGCCCATCGCGACGACGAGCGTCGTCTCCAGCAGGCCGCGCTCGCGCAGGTCGTCGATCAGGGCCGAGAACGCCAGGTCGAACGTCGGCACGAGCCCGACGCCGACCTTCGCCCCGGCGTAGCCGTCGCGCAGCTGGAGGACGAGGTTGGCGTGCGTGTCCCAGCCGGCGTTGAGCACCGAGACGAACGGCACGCCGCGCTCGACGAGCCGCCGCGCGAGCAGGCAACTCTGGCCGAGCGTCCGTGGCCCGTACCGCGCCCGGACGGCGTCCTTCTCCTCGGCCAGGTCGAACGCCCTGCGGGCTTGCGGCGACGTGACAAGGCGGTAAGCCTGCTCGAACGTCGGGTCGGCGGCCGCCTCGGCGTCGGCCCGCGCCCGGTCGAACGCGGCGAGGAAGTCGCGACGGCGTTCGAGCCGGTCGGCGGTGACGCCGGGGAAGGCGTCCAGGTCGCGGACGCGGAACTCCGGTCGGCCCGGATCGCCGCCGGTGGCGAACGGCTGGTACGCTGAGCCGAGGAACCCCGCCCCGCCCGTCGGCCGGAACTCCGGCACGGCGACGCTCGGCGGCAGGACGTGCTCGCCGCCGCGGACGCGGGCGACCACCGCCCCGAAGCTCGGGTACTCCAGCACCGGCGACGGCTTGTAGCCGGTGAGCAGGTAGGCGTTCGCGATGCCGTGCTCGCCGAGCGGCGACGTCATCGACCGGACGACGGCGAGCCGATCCGCGACCTCGGCCGTCCGCGGCAGCAGTTCGCAGAGGTCGAGGCCGGGCACCTTCGTCCGGATCGGCTTGAACGGCCCGCGGACGTCGGCCGGCACGTCCGGCTTCGGATCGAACGTCTCGAGGTGGCTCGGGCCGCCGTCGAGCCACAGCAGGATGCACGACTTCGCGCGGATCGGCGCGGTCGCCCCGGCCCGGGCGCGGAGCCAGTCGGACAGGCCCAGCCCGAGGGCCGTCAGCGCCCCGAAACGGAGGACGTCGCGACGCCGTGGGTACGGGTTCAAGGTCATGGCGGCCTCCGGTCAGTGGTTCGTCGCGAAGTCCCGGCTGCTCAGCAGCCCCCAGAGGAAATCTTCCAGGCACGCCCGCCGACCGTCCGGGCCGGCCTGGGCGATGCGGCCCAGCCAGGCCGCCAGCTCCTTCTCGGACGGCCGGCGTCCGAAGCCGCGGACGTAGAACTCGGCCACGACGTCGCGGTCGGCCTTCCCGGCGGCGATCATCCCCGCGAGGCGGCCGTCCGTCGCGGCGATCTTCGCGTTGAGGAGCGGGCCGTTGAGCAGGTGCAGCCGGGCCGGCAGGCCGCCCGCGGCCGGGTTCTCCTCGCACGCCCCGCCGCGCGAGCAGCGGCCGAGCACGTCCAGCGACGGCGCGGGCGTGAGCGGGTCGTAGAGCGTGACCGCCCGCGTCCCGGGCGGCGTCCCGGCGTAGACCTCCGGCACGCCCGTCACGGCGACGATCGCGTCGGCGAGCACCTCCGGCTCGAGCGGCCGGCGGTAGGCCCGGGCGTAGTAGCGGTCGTCGGCCTCGTTGCCGGCGACGGCCGTCTCGCTCCGGCCATACGCCCGGCTCAGGGCGATCAAGCGGAGGGTGCGGCGCAGGTCGTATCCGTGGCGGACGAAGTCGTCGGCGAGGCGGTCGAGCAGGCGCGGGTGCGTCGCCGGGTTGGTCGCCCGCAGGTCATCGACCGGCTCGACGAGGCCCCGGCCGAACAGCGCCCGCCAGAGGCGGTTCACCTGGGCGCGGGCGAAGTGGGGGTTGTCCTTCGCGGTGACCCACTCCGCGAACGCCCCCAGCGAATCGCCCTCGCCGAGGTCGCGCGTGCCGGGCAGGCGCGGTACGGCCGGGTCGCCGGTGCGGAGGTTCGTCACCGCCCCGCGTGCCCCGACCTGGACGACCCGGCCGCGCTCCAGCCTGGCGAACACCGCCGCCAGGCCGTGGTAGTCGTCCTGGGTCCAGCGGTCGAGCGGGTGGTTGTGGCAGTTGGCGCACTGCATCCGGGCCCCGAGGAACACCCGGCTGACGAGCTCCGCCTGGGCCCGGGCGTCGTTCGTCATGCGGGCGAAGTTCGCCGGGCCGACGGCGTGCGAATCGCCGGTCGCGGTCAGCAGCTCCTTCGCCCAGCGGTCCATCGGCAGGTTGCCGCGGAGCGACTCGCGCAGCCAGCGCGTATACGCGGCGACGCCCTGTTTCTCGCTCGGCAGCGAGCGGACGCGCAGCAGCCGCGAAAACTTGAGCGTCCAGTAGTCGGCGAAGTCGTCGCTCGCCAGGAGGCGATCGACGAGGGCCGCACGCTTCTTCTCGGACTTGTCGTTCGGGTAGGCGGCCACCTCGTCCGGCGTCGGCAGCGTCCCGGTCAGGTCGAGGCGCAGGCGGCGCAAGAACGCGGCGTCGTCGGCCTGGGGCGAGACCGGCAGCCGCAACCCCGCGAGGGTGTCGAGGATCTCCTCGTCGATGAGGTTCGTCCGCGGCTCGCCTGCCAGGTCCACCGGCTTGTCGCCGAGCGGCCGCGTGACGCGGACCGGCTCGACGCGGTCGAGGAACCGGGCGACGAGGTCGTGCTGGCCGCGCCGGTGGACCACGGCGGTGACGCCTGCCTTGTCGAGGACCGACACCGCCGTCGGATCCGCGGCGGTGAATACCGTCCACGCCGTCACATCGACCTCGGGACCACCTTCGAACCGGGCGACGGCCCGGAGGCCGACCTCGGCGTCGTCGCGATCGACGACGGAAGCGCTCGCCGTGGCGGCGAAGTGTGTCAGGCGGCGGATGGCCCCACGCGGCGCGCCGGCGGCGAGCCACTCAGTCAGCCGCTTCGCCCCGGCTCCGTCCGCGTCGAGGACGACGCGGCCGCCGTGCTTGAGCTGGCCGGTCGGCTTCCGCAAGAGCAGGCTCTCCGCCGGCCGGGCGAGGTCGATGCGCCGCCCTTCGAGGGCGTGGACGATCGCCTCGTGGTCGGCGGCCGGGTCACCGCCGAAGAGCGACAGGTGGAACCCGCCCCGGCCGGCGGCCGCGCCGTGGCATGCCCCGGCGTTACAGCCCGCCTTCGTCAGGACGGGCACGATCTCCGTGTCGAAGTGGGGCACGGCCAGCAGGGCGGCGAGGAGCAGGGGCGTCGCGGTCACGGCTTGTCCCTCATCGGCATGCCGTAGTCCTTGGCCCACTTCTTGAGGTACTCCTGGGCCTTCGGCGTGCCGTAATCTTCGAGCTTGCCGGCCCCGATGATCCGGTTCGCGATCGCCCCGACCTGCGGCTTGGTGCCCGGGTTCTTGGCGAGGTACTCCTCGAGGGCCTTCGCCGCCTTATCGACCGCCTCCGGCGTCGCGTCCTTGCTGATGACCGGGGAGATCAGGCCGCGCAGGTTCGGGTCCTGCTGGTCGGTGTTCTTCGGGACCGCGCCGGGGATGTCCTCCAGCTTCGGGGCGGTGCCGCCGACTTCCTTGACGACGGCGTCGAGGATCTTCGGCAGGTCGGCCTGGAGGCTCGGCTGCACCAGGGCGAAGTTCGCGGTCACCTTGTCCTTGTTGCCGACGAGGATCGTCAGGGCGACCTTGCGGTTGAGGCCGTACGCCCCCGGCCCCTCCTTGCCGTCGCCGGAGATGCCGATCGGCACGCCCTCGGTCAGGGCCTGCTTGGTGCGCTTGATCGTGTTCTCCGCCTCGGTCGCGTCGTCGCTGAGCCAGACGACGCCGGTCGTCAGGCCGTCCTTGGCGCGCGTCTTCGTGTAGGCGGTCAGGGTGCGCGTCATGGCCATCGTCGGCCGGTCGAGCTGGTGGACGAAGACGAGGACGACCGGCTTGCCCTTGGCCGTGGTGACGAAGTCGAGGTCCTTGCCGGCGTCCGGGTCGAGGACGCCCTTGACCTTGAAGGGCGGCAGCTTCTCGCCCGGCTGCGGGCCGGAGAAGACCGGGTCCTGAGCGGTCGATACGCCCGCGACGGCGAGCAGGACCAGGCCGATTAACGCACGTCTCATCCCAAAGCCTCCGTTCACTTCCTCGGTTCGGGCGAGTTGCGGATCGCGTTGTCGATGCGGCGGCTGAGGATCGCGAACCGCTCGGGGCCGACGATCTTGCGCAGCTCGGTCTGCATGGCGTGGTAGCCGTGGAGGAGCTTGCCTTGCAGGTCGAGGATCTCGCCCTGAAGGGCCTGGACCTCGGCCGCGTCGAGGTCGAACTTCGCGTAGCACTCGGCGAGGCGGCGCTGGGCCGTTTCGAGCCGGCCGCGCAGGTCGGCCTGCTCGCGCTGGTGGGTCTGCACGAGGGCGCGGACCTGGGCCGCCTGCTCCGCGGTGAGCGGCGGCGGCACCGGCACCGGGTCGGCGGGTTGCGCCACCAGGACGGCCGCGAGGCAGAGCGTTGGGATCACTTCGCTTCCTCCAGGCGGCTGAGGGCGAGCATCGTGGATCGGTCCTGGCGGGTCAGGATCGCCAGCGGGTCGATCGGCGGCGGGGCGAACAGGACCTCGATCTCCTCGGCCGGGATCTCGACCACGGCCAGGTCGGGCGGGGCGACCGGCGACCCGCCCCACGGCCGCCAGAGCAGGACGGCCGCGACCACCGCCGCGACGAGGACGGCAACCAGGCCGCGCTGCCGGAGGGCCCGGCGGCGGAGGCGTCGCCGCACCTCGCCGGCCAGGTTCGCCGGCGTCGGCGGGATCGGGCCTGACCGCAGGGCGTCGGCGACCGGGTCAGAGGAGTTCATCGCCGTCTCCCAGTACCTCGCGGAGCCGGCCCCGGGCGCGGCTCAGTCGCATCTTGAGGGCGTCGCGGGACGCGCCGAGGACGGCGGCGATCTCCGCGAGGCTCTGGCCCTCGTAATAGTGCAGGTGGACCAGGGCGCGGTCCTCCGGCGGCAGCGTCGCCAGCGCCTCCGCCAGGCGACGCGCCAGGTGCTCCTGCCGGTCGCGGTTGGCGAGTTCCGCCGCCGGGTCGGCGGGGACCGGCGGCTCGCGTCCGGCGGACGGGAAGATCCGCCACCAGCGTCGCCGCTCCCGGGCGTGGTCGAGGACGACCCGGTAAGCGACGCGACAGATCCAGGTCGCCGCGGCGGCGTCGCCGCGCCAGGAGCGGCAGCGCGACCAGACCGCGACGAACGCATCGGCGACGGCGTCCTCGGCGCGGGCCGGGTCGCCGAGCACCCGGACGGCGAGGCGGAAGAGCCGGTCCTGGAAGCCGCAGATCAGCTCCCCCAGGGCGGCGTCGTCCCCCGCCTGGCAGCGCCGCAGCAGGTCGTCGTCCACCCGACTCGCGCCCCCGATCGCCCCGTTGCTGCCCAATAGACGACGCTCGGACCCCGGCGGTAACGCGCGAGACGGATAATGGTTGACGATGCCGGCAATGCCGGAGTGTAATGCCCCGAGGGAGGGACCGCAATGAGACCGCTGCCCGGATGGCTTTTCCCCGTCTTCGTCCTCGTCGCGCTGGCCTCGGTCGCGGGCGTCTCCCGCGGCGACGACGCGAAGGCCGCCCCGCCGACCGTCGGCATCCTCGGCGCGATGTCCGTCGAGGTCGAGACCCTGGTCCAGGAGCTGGCCGACAAGCAGGAGCGGACCGTCCGCGGGGTCAAGTTCACGACCGGGACGTTGAAGGGCCGGCGGGTCGTCGTCGCCCACTCGGGGATGGGCAAGGTGAACGCCGCCCTGGCGGCGGCCCTCCTCGTCGCGGAGTTCCAGCCGACGCACGTCCTGTTCACCGGCATCGCGGGCGGCGTCAACCCGGCCCTCCGCCCCGGCGACGTCGTCATCGGCGCGAAGGTCGCCTACCACGACTACGGCGAATACACCCCGACCGGCTTCCGCGTCCGGCCGACGGTCGATCCGTTCACCGGCAAGCCGAACCCGCTCTTCTTCCTCGGCGACCCGGCCCTGCTCGGCGCGGCCGAGAAGGCGGCGGCGGACGTGAAGTTCGCCCCGGTCAAGGTCGGCGACGGCGAGCGGACGCCGCGGGTGGTCGCCGGGGTGATCGTCACCGGGGATGCGTTCGTGGCCTCGCCGGCGAAGACGGAAGCCTTGCGCAAGGAGTTCGACGCCGACGCGACGGAGATGGAGGGGGCGGCGGTGGCCCAGGTCTGCTGGCAGTGGCGGGTGCCGTGCCTGGTGTTGCGCAGCCTGAGCGACGACGCCGGCGCGATGGCGAAGGACGACGTGCAACTCTTCGAGAAGACCGCCGCGCGGAACTCCGCCCAGCTCGTGACGGCGGTCGTCGCCCGCCTCGAAGCGAAATGAGCGTCAGGGCTGCCGCGGCTTCGCCGGGGCGACGAGCGTGTCGAGCGGCTGCGGTGTCGCCGGCGTCGCGGGCGTCACGCCGAGTTGGCGGGCGCGTTCGCCGTGCTTCTCCAGGCGCTGCTGCGCTTCCTGGACGAGGGCCGCTTCCAGTTTCTCGATCTCGGCCTTCTTCGCCCGGACTTGCTCCAGTTCGTCGAAGATCTGGTCGAGCGGCCGCGCCGGGGCGGCCCCGGCCCGGGCCGGGTTGAAGGGTGAGGGAAGAGGCGTCCCAGGCGGCAGCGGTGGCGTGTCCTGGCCGGGGACGGCCGCGGCGAGGGCCGCCAAGGCGGCGAGCGCGAGGAGCGTACGGGTCATCGTGACCTCCTTGGGTTGGGGCCACAGCGTAACTGCTCCGCCCGCGGCAAATCAACGCCGACCGGCCCCGCCTGCCGCGGCCGCGCGTCGCCCACTCGCGCGCCGCGGACACAGGACGGGGCCGGTCGCTCAAGTCGAGGGCCGCCAGGGGAGCCGGCCCTCGACGGATCAACTACCACCGACGTGCGATGGTGTGACGGGCGGCTCCGTTCGCACTCGACCCGTCGGCTCACATTCCGGCCTGGGTCCGCCCGACAGGTGCCACGCCCTCTCGCGTCACACTTCACCCGTCCGGGCCGAACCTGGGACGGGCCACCTTCGGCCCGGACCAACCCAAAGGAGCCGCACGTGAAGGACATCGACCACGCCCCCAGCACCAACGCCAACCCGGCGGAACTCGCCGACACGGAACTCGAGCAGGTCGCCGCCGGGAAGCCGTTCGGCTTCAAGGCCATCGGCTTTGGCGTCGGCGTCAAGGCGGTCAAGGGACTCGTCTGGTAAGCACGCCCGGCGCGCCTGGCCTCGGTTATGCACCTCCGGGGCCGGGCGGTTCTCATCGGTCGGCGGGGCGGGGCTCATCGCCGTCTCACCGCCCGTCTGCGACACTCCCCCGCGGTCCGCGTCCCGTCGCGCCGTTACCCGGTACCCCGCGGCGGGGCGGGCGCGGACTTTTCGCCGATGCCCCCGCTCCCCGGCCCGGTAGGTACGGCCCCGACCGGGTGGTTTCTCTTTGTCCCCTGGTCGTCGCGGCGGCGTTGCTGGTCGCCGTTCCGGGGCACCGGATTCTCGGCACCACCACGTCAGCCAATAGTCGGAAGCCGGCGATAGGGGCCCGGCGGGATAGGAAATGGCATACCGCGCCTTTTGGGCTGGCCCGGGGTGCCGCCTTCCCCTGACCGTCCAGGAAAGCCGCACTGCTTGCTGTTGAGGTTGGCGCTGGAGGGCTGGTCGCGATCGAGCCGGTACGGGCTGTTACTGGCTATGTCTTTCCGTCAGTAGCGGCGACTGGACTTGAACCAGTGACCTGCGGATTATGAAACCGCTGCTCTAACCGCTGAGCTACGCCGCCTTCTACACTGTCGCATGATAGCCGTCGCCGGCTCAATCGACAAGACCGCCAACCGCTTCCCGAGGTTCGCCCTCGCCAGAAAGGCCACCCCCCATGCGCCGCCTCATCCTCGCCGTCTTCCTCGTACCCCTCGCCACGTCGGCCGCCCCGGACGAGCCGCCGATCCGCGTCCTCCTCGTCGCCGGCAACGACGCCCACAAGTGGCACAACTGGGAGAAGACCACCCCCGCCATCAAGGCCGCCCTCGAACGCGACCCGCGCGTCCGCGTCGACGTCGTCACCGACGTCGAGGAACTCGGCAAGCGCGACCTCGGCCAATACGCGGTCCTCGTCCAGAACTACGTCAACTGGCACGACCCCACCCCGCTCGGCGACAAGAGCAAGGCCGCCTTCCTCGCCTTCCTCGACAAGGGCGGCGGCCTCGTCGTCGTCCACTTCGCCAACGGGGCGTTCCACCACTCGCTGCCCAAGGGCAAAGAGAGCGATTGGCCGGACTACCGCAAGGTCGTCCGCCGCGTCTGGAACCACGAGGCCCGCGAGGGGAAGCCGGCCAGCGGGCACGACGCGTTCGGGCGCTTCACCGTCCGCGTCACCGAGGCGGACCACCCGATCACGCGCGGCCTCAGGGCGTTCGAGGTCAACGACGAGCTGTACTTCCACCAGGACGGCACGGAGGAGATCGTGCCGCTGATCGCCGCCGAGTCGAAGGTGACGAAGAAGCTCGAACCGCTCGCGTGGACCTCGACATATGGCAAGGGGCGCGTCTTTCAGACGCTGCTCGGGCACAGTGAGAAGACGTACGACGCCCCCGAGGCGTGCGAGGTGCTGCGGCGCGCGGTGGTCTGGGCGGCGGGGAGGGTGCCTTGACGGGGGCGGCCCCGGGTGTTGCCACACCCGGGCTTGGGAGGGTTACTGGGATTTGCGCAGCATCAGCCAGGCGGTGGGGGCGAGGACCAGGGCGATGCCGACCAGCTCGCGCGTCTCGCACAGCCGGCCGAGGCCGGCCTCGATCGCCAGGGCGAAGATGACCTGCGTCAGGCCGACGACCGACACCTTCGTCGGCGAGCCGGTCGTGAACGCCTTCGTCAGGCACAGCTGGCCGACCGTCGCCGTCACGCCGACGCCGAGCAGCAGAAGGACCGTCGTCGCGTCGAGGCTGTCGAGCAGGGCGTGGCTACGCGGCAGGAGGACGTAGCTCGCCAGGCAGAACACGAACGCGACGGCCGAGAAGTGGACGACGATCGCCCGGCCGTCGAGGCCACCGAGCTGGTGCAGGCCGAGCATCGCCACGGAGGTGAACAGCGCCGCGGCCAGGCAGGCCGTTACCGCCCACGGGTCGCCGACCTGCTGCGGGTGCTCGATCAGCGCGACGCCGAGCACCGCCCCGACGACGGCGACCCAGGCGCTCGGGGCCGGCCAGTCGCCCAGCAGCGGCCAGGAGAGCAGCGCGACCCAGATCGGGAACGTGTTGGTCAGGGTGAGCACCTCGGCGACGTGCAGGCGCGTGAAGGCGTAGAACGTGCAGACCATGCTCAGGCTGCCGGCGACGCTGCGCACCCAGAGTACCGCCGGCCGAAAGACGACGAGTGTCACGCCGGCGCGCAGGGCCAGGAACAGGACGAACAGGCAGACGAGGCCGGCCCGGGCGCAGGCGACGAGCTGCCAGTCGCAGCGCGTGCCGACCAGGCCGGCCAGGGAGGCCATCACCGCGAAGGCGAAGCTGCCCAGGAGCATCCAGGCGAGCGGGCGCGGGCCTTGGTCGAGTGGCGGGGGTGTCTTCACCGGAGGGCCGCAAGGGAGCGGGTCGGAGGCCAGGCCCAGGTTGCCTCGCTCGCTCAGCCGACCCCGTCTCTAGTCGTTGTGGGAATTCGGGCAAGCGACGGCAACCGCGCCGGCGTCGGGGGCTGCCGGGCCGACTTGATTCTGTGCCTTGCGATGCGGTATGTCGTGGGGCGGTAGCGAGGAGGGCCGACATGGCCGAGGCGATTCCGCATCAGCTCCAGCTCTGGGACGGCCGGGCGACCGGCGACCCGGCCGGGGCACGCGCGGACGTCGTCAAGGCCGACCCGGCCAAGCTCGCCGCGGAGGCGCTCGCCCGGCAGGAGGTGTTCCAGCCGCGCGGCCGGCTCCACCTCGACGGCGAGCCGCTCACCCTGCCGTGGTTCCTCGCCGTCGAACGGCGGCGCTACAACCGCCACGGCCGGTGGATTCCCCGGCTGCTCGAGTTCCACAAGCACGACGGCGAGAGCGTCCTCGCCGTCGGCGGCAGCCTCGGCATCGACTGGGTCCAGTACGCCCGCCACGGGGCCGACGTCCAGGTGGTGCCGCAGACGTCGGCCGTCGGCCAGGCGATGCGGCAGCATTTCGACGAGCGCCACGCCCGGCTCCGCCTCGTCGCCGCCTGCGCGGACGCCGCCTTCCCGGTCGAGAACGCCAGCCTCGACGTCGTCGCCCTGAACTACCTCGACAGCCCGTGCCCGCCGCTGGACGGCCTGGCCCGCGAGGCGTTCCGCGTCCTGCGCCCCGGCGGCAAGGTCATCCTCCTCGCCCGGGCGTGGTGGGACATCGACGCCTGGTGGGGCTGGCTGCCGTGGTACGGCCTGCTCGGGCCGCGTTCCGTGATCGACCCGCCCGGCCAGAGCCGCCACTCCGCCGGCCAGGTCCGCCAGGCGTTCGCCGCGTTCGGCGAGTCGCGCGCCTCGCGCCGCCACCTCCGCCGGGCCGAGGTGCCCCACATCTGCCGCATCTTCCCGCTGCCGTTACTCGAACGGATCGTCGGCCGGGTGCTCGTCTTCAAGGCGTTCAAGCCGATCAGCGCCGCCCGGCCGGCCTCCCTCGCCGCGTAAAATGAGAAGCCCGCGGCGCGAGTCGCCGCGGGCTTCGAGGCGTTCACAAATCGGAGTAGTGGCTCCCAGCGCGAGACGGTCACCCAACGCGGGGACCGACTAGCCACTACCCCGAAGGTGGTGCGGCGAACCGCAACGCCGAAACTCTACCCGGCCCCGGCCGGGGTGCAACCGACCCACGCCCGGTTCCGGCCGGCCGGCTCCGCCCCGCCCCGGCGGACGGGAGGGATGTAGCGACCATGCCGCGCTTCGCCTTGCTCGACCACGACCACCCGGCCCGGCACTGGGACCTGATGCTCGAACGGGACGGCGTCCTGTGGACCTGGCGGCTCGCGACGCCGTTGCGGGATGGGGAGGGCGTGCCGGCCGAGCGCATCGGCGACCACCGCCTCGCCTACCTGGATTACGAAGGCCCCGTGAGCGGCGGCCGCGGCACGGTCGTCCGCGTCGATGGCGGCGAGCTGGTCTGGCTCGTCACCGAGGCGGACCGCGTCGTCGTCGCGGTGGGCGGCGCGGCCTACCGCGGCCGGCTGGAGGGGACGCGCCAGGCGGACGGGTCGTGGCGGTGGGCCTACTCGGCCGGGTGAAGGCTCAGGTTGGGGAAGAGGGCGGCCAGATCCCGGGTCGTCGGCAGGGCGGCCCCGCCGTCGAGCGACCGGCCGGTGATGGTGATCTTGCCCTGCTCGATGCGCACCGACTCGAGCTGGACCGTCGCCCGGGCCTGGTCGGCCTGGAAGCGGAGGATCGCGACCGGGTGGCCCGTCTCGGGGACGCGGTACCACGTCACCTCGATGCCGCTGGCCCGGCCGACCTCCGAGACGCGCTCCAGGAGCGATTGGACCGAGATCGGCAGGGCCCCGAGCTGGAAGCCGATCAACTCCAGGGCGGCGACGTTCGGCTCCTGGCGCGGCAGCCAGATGCGCGTCTCGATCGAGACGACGGTGCTCCACGTCCCCCGGCCGTAGCGGAACGCGAGGCGGAGCTTCTCCGGCTCGAGGGTGACGCGCGGGTCGCTGATGTCCTCGGGGAGCATCTTCGCCGCGAGGCCGGAGTTCTTGAAACCTTCTTCGAGGAAGCTGTTGATCTGCTCGTCGGTGAACTGGGCGAACCAGCGCGGGTCGGCGGTCGAGTTGACGAACTCGTGGAACTCCTTCAGGAACGCCTGGGAGGAGTTCGTCCGCTGCTCGCCGGGCGGCAAGACCGCCGCCTTGTACCAGCGCGGCTCGTAGCGCAGCAGGCCGAGGAACGTCCCGGCGACGAGGAGGAACAGTACGAGGAACGTCGCGATCGTCGCCAGCGTGCGTCGGCGCATCGGTCGCCTCCTGGAGGCGGGACGGCGGGGGTCGCCCGGTGCGCGGCAAGTCGTCTGGGCGGTATACCTCCGGGCGGCGGGGCGGGTCAAGGCGAGGTCCGGACGGGTTGCCGGCGTTGCCCGGGTTGCCGGGTTCGGCTTGCCGAAGCGCCTCGCCCCGCGATAGAGTATCGCCACCGATTGCGTGCAGGAGGCGGTCGCGCGGGACGACACATCGCGATCTGGCGTCCAGGGAACGGCGGAAAGGAATCGCGTGCTGCGAAGTGAATCGACGGGCGGGTCGGTCCTGACCCCGGCCGAGCCGCGTCCCGACCTCGTCCACCTCGGGCCGGCCATCGACCAGGCCACCGACGGCCTGCTCGGCAAGCAACGCCCCGACGGCCACTGGGTCGGCGAACTCCAGGGCGACACCATCCTCGAATCGGAGTACGTCCTCCTGCTGGCCTTCCTCGGCCGGGAGCGCTCCGAGGTCGCCCGCAAGGCGGCGAGCTACCTCCTCGGCCACCAGCTCGCCCACGGCGGCTGGAGCAACTACCCCGACGGCCCGCTCGACGTCGGCGTCTCGGTCAAGGCGTACTTCGCCCTCAAGCTCACCGGCCACGACCCCGACGCGCCGTACATGGCCCGCGCCCGCGAGGCGATCCGCGCCGCCGGCGGGGCCGCCGCGTCGAACAGTTTTACCCGCTTCTACCTCGCCCTGCTGGGCCAGTACCCCTACGACAGCTGCCCCTCGGTCCCGGTCGAACTGGTGCTCCTGCCGCGCTGGTTCTACGTCAACCTCTACGCCATGTCGAGCTGGACGCGCACCATCGTCGTCCCGCTGGCGATCTTCTCGGCCTACAAGCCGCGGCGGGTGCTGCCGCCGGAACTCGGCATCCGCGAGCTGTTCGTCGAGGACCCGGCCACGCCGCGCTGGCCGGCGACGCCGACGAAGGGGTTCTTCTCCTGGACGAACGCCTTCCTCGGCCTCGACTGGCTGTACAAGAAGGCGGAGCGCTGGGGCCTGCTCGCCCCGTTCCGCCGCCGGGCCCTGCCGCAGGCCGTCGCCTGGATGCGCGAACGCTTCAAGGAAAGCGACGGCCTCGGGGCGATCTTTCCGCCGATGGTCTACACCGTCGTCGTCCTGAAGTGCCTCGGCGTGCCGGAGGACGACCCGGAGTTCGTCTGGGCGATGAAGCAGCTCGACGACCTCGCCATCGAGGACGGCGACACGGTCCGCCTCCAGCCGTGCCTGTCGCCGGTGTGGGACACCGCGTTGTCACTGACGGCGCTGGCGGAGGCCGGCGTCCTCGGCGACGACCCGGCCGTCGCCCGCGCGGTGGACTGGCTGCGCGAGCGCGAGGTGCGCCAGAAGGGCGACTGGAGCGTCACCAATCCGAGGCTCGAACCGGGCGGCTGGTTCTTCGAGTACGCGAACGCCTTCTACCCCGACGTGGACGACACGGCGATGGTCCTGCTCGCCCTGGCCCGGCTCGGCGTCGCCGACACGGCGGAGAACCGGCCGATGGTGCGGCGCGGCTTGACCTGGCTGCTGGCGATGCAGAACAAGGACGGCGGCTGGGCGGCGTTCGACCGCGACATCAACCGCGAGGTGCTGACGAAGGTCCCGTTCGCCGACCACAACGCGATGCTCGACCCGAGCTGCCCGGACATCACCGCCCGCGTCCTGGAGACGCTCGGGGCGCTCGGGTTCGGCCGCGACCATCCGCAGGTCGAGCCGGCCCTGGCGTTCATCCGCAAGACCCAGGACCCGCGCGGCTGCTGGCCGGGCCGGTGGGGCGTCAACTACCTCTACGGCACCTGGCAGGTGCTGGTCGGCCTGAACGCCATCGGACTCGACATGGCTAACGACCCGATGGCCCGCAAGGCGGTCGCCTGGCTCGAATCGGTCCAGCAGGCCGACGGCAACTGGGGCGAGAGCTGCAAGAGCTACGACGACCCGAGCACCGCCGGTCAGGGCGCGCCGACCGCGTCGCAGACGGCGTGGGCGGTCATGGGCCTGCTCGCCGCTGGCGAGGTCGAGAACCCGGCGACCCTGGCCGGCCTGGAGTGGCTGCGCCGGACGCAACTGCCGGACGGCTCCTGGCACGAGGAGCCGTTCACCGGGACCGGCTTCCCGAAGGTGTTCTACCTGAAGTACCACCTGTATTCGCACTACTTCCCGCTGATGGCGCTGGCGCGAGCGCGGCGGATGACCGGCCCTGGGCTTTAACGGAGGATCTCCGCCATGCGCTTCCCCCTGAGTCTGACCAGCAAGATGGTCGGCTACATCGCCAAGAACAAGATCACCCGCCGCAAGCGCTTCCCGCTGGTGCTCATGCTCGAGCCGCTGCACGCCTGCAACCTGACCTGCACCGGCTGCGGCCGCATCCGCGAGTACGAGACGACGATCAAGGAGAAGCTCTCCGTCGCGGAGTGCCTCGCCTCCGTCGACGAGTGCGGCGCGCCGATCGTCAGCATCTGCGGCGGCGAGCCGCTCATCTACCCCGAGATCGGGGCCCTGGTGAAGGGCATCCTCTCGCGACGCAAGCACATCTACCTGTGCACGAACGGCATGTTCATCAAGCGGAAGCTCGACCAGTTCAAGCCGACGACGGCGATGTTCTTCAACGTCCACCTCGACGGCATGGAGAAGACGCACGACCTGATGGTCGAGCGCGACGGCGTCTTCCAGGCGGCGGTCGAGGGGATCAAGCTGGCGAAGGCGGCCGGGTTCCAGGTCTGCACGAACACGACGATCTACAAGGAGACCGACCTCGCCGAGATCGAGGAGCTGTACGCCTACCTCGGCTCGCTCGGCGTCGATGGCTACATGATCTCGCCGGCGTACGGCTACGCGGCGGTGCAGAGCACGAACCCGGACGGGGCGGCGGAGATCTTCCTGACGCGCGACGACATCCGGGCGAAGTTCCGCGAGGCGCAGGCGGTCCTGAAGAAGTACCGCATGATGACGTCGCCGATCTACCTCGACTTCCTCGCCGGCGAGCGCGAGTTGACCTGCGCCGCGTTCGCCAGCCCGACGCGCAACGTCAAGGGCTGGAAGGGGCCGTGCTACCTGATCACCGACGCCCACTACGCGACGTTCGCCGAGTTGATGGAGGAGACCGACTGGGACGGGTACGGCCCGGGCAAGGACGAGCGCTGCGACCACTGCATGATGCACAGCGGCTTCGAGACGAGCGCCGCCCTCGGCCTCGACGCCGGCATCGGCGACACGCTGCGGATGATCGCGTGGCAGTTCTCGTGAAGCACATAGCCCCCGGCAAGCCGGGGGTCTTCTCACGTCGGAGAAGACCCCCGGCTTGCCGGGGGCTATATTCGAGGGGCCTTAGCGCTTCCCGGCGACGGTCTTGACGACGCGCGGGTCGTCGAACTGCTGCCGGATCACCTCGCCGGCCCGGACGACGACGCGCCGGTTCTGGACCGCCGTCTTGCCGTCCACATCGACCTCGACGCGCACGTTGTAGTAGTACTCCTCGCCCGGTGCCAGCTCCGGGGTGCGGAACGACCGGACCGCCGAGGTCGCCTTCGTCGCCTGGCCGTCGACGAACAGGCGGGCGTCTTCCGGCACGTCCAGGACGAGGCGGGCCCGGGCCGCGCCGTTCGGCAGGCCGGTCTCCTTGCGGTTGATCTCGGTCGGCGGCTCCTTGATCTGCTCCGGGCCGGTCGTCGGCGTCGGCAGCACGCCGCCTGGCGTGCCGGGCACGAACGGCTGGACCGGGACGGCGTTCTTCCACGAGTTGCCGACGCCGTAGCAGCCGCCGTCGCAGGTGCCATAGCAGCCGCCGAAGCCGGCGCAGTTGAACGCCCCTTCCGGCGAGCCGTAGTAGCCGAGGTAGCCGTGCGGCCCGATCGGCGGGCCGACCGGGACCGCCGACTCGACGCCCGCCCCCTGGAAGCCCCACGGGCCGTGGAAGGCGACGTGCAGGTGGTGCCCCAGGCCGTGATGGCCGTGGCAGCCGCCGTAGCAGCCGGCGCAGCCGTAGCAGCCGACGCAGCCGTAGCAACCGGCGCAGCCATAGCACGACGCCGGGGCGGCCGGGGCCGCCTTTTGGTGGTGGTGTTTGTGGAAGAACGCGGGCGTGGCCTCACCCGAGGTGAGCGCCACCGCGAGAATCACGCTGTACATTCCTGGGTCTCCTCGGCGGATGGATGGCGAGCGTTGCGGACGCTCTATCTTACCGCCGGCCCGACGCGGCAATCGGGGCAAGGGAGGCGAAGTGATCCGCTCCGGTAAGGTGTACCCGGGCGCAACCGCGCCAGGCGGCGTGGCTGCGCCGCCGGGCGGGATCGGCGCGACCGTCAGCGCTGGAAGATCGGCAGGTAGTGCGTCGGCACGGACAGGACGATGACGGCGATGGCGGTGTTGTAGACCGGGCCGGGGGCGGCATGGTCGAGGTCGCGCGACGTCCAGCTGCCGTCGCCGTCCTGCTTGGCCAGGAGCGTCGCGCTCGCCTTCTTGTAGTAGTCGGCCCACTCCTTGCCGCCGACGGTGTGCATCGCGTGGCAGGCGTAATAGTGGCCGTAGAACCAATGGTGCCGGTCGTTGAAGTTGTTCTGGAGGTATTCGACCGCCTTGGGGATCTCCTTGGCGTCGTACTGGCCGGTCAACTGCAGGACGCACACCCCGGCGGCGGTGCGGGCGAAGCCGGTCGCGCCGCTGTTCGGCTGGTAGAAGAACCCGCCGCTGCGCGGGTCCTCGCAGCGCCGGATGTACTCGATCGCCTTCTTGAGCGTGTCGTCGGGGACGTGCAGGCCGGCGTTCTTGGCGGCGCGCAGGGCCATGACCTGCATGATCGTCACAGAGATGTCTGCCCCGTTCTCGGTCGGCTGGTAGCGCCAGCCGCCCTCCTGGCCGGGGGCCTTGCTCTGGCAGCCGATGACGAGGGTGACCGCCTTCTTGAGGACCGGCTTGATCTCCTCGTCGCCGGTCATGCCCCAGAGCTGGGACAGGGCGAGCGTCGCCATCGCGTGGCAGTACATGTTGCCGCCGCGCGCCCCGACGAGGTAGCCGTCCTCGCGGGCGGAGGCGAGCAGGAACCGGCAGCCCTTGGCGACCTCGGGGCCGTAGAGGCCCTGGCCGGGGACGTGGCCCTGCGACATGAACGCCAGCAGGGCGAACGCCGTGATGGCGGTGTTGTGCTGGTAGCGGCCGTCGCTCCAGGAGCCGTCGGCGTTCTGCTTTTCGGCGAGCCACTGCAGCGCCTTCGCCGTCGCCTTCTTGGCGGCGGCGTCCATCTGGACCTCGTCGGCGGCGCGGGCCGGCTGGCCGAGCGCGAGGCCGGCCAGGACGGCGAGCAGGAGCGGCGTGCGGGCGCGCATGAGGTCTCCCTCCGGGTTCGACATTTAGCCCCGGGCTTGCCCGGGGTTCTTTTGGCTGCGAAGACCCCGGGCAAGCCCGGGGCTAAATGGGGGTGCCTACTTCGGCGAGCCGCCGTTCGGCTTCGTCTTGGCTAGGTTGAGGTAGTACTGCTGGATCATGCCGGCGTACTCGGGCGGCAGGCCCTCGCTCAGGGCCTGGCGGATCAGCTCGCGCTGCCGCTCCGGCAGGTTGATGAACGCGCCGTCGCCCTTGGCTTCGGTCAGCCGGCTGGCGTCGTTCGACACCTTGCCGTCGGCGACGCGGTTCCCCATGCCCATGCCCATGTTGCGTTCCTGGCTCATGCCGGGCTGCATCCCCATACCCATGCCCATCCCCTGAGCCATGCCCATCCCGGGCTGCATGCCCATTCCCATGCCCATCGCCATCCCCATGCCGGGCTGCATCCCCATGCCAGGTTGCATTCCCATGCCCATTCCCATGCCCATGCCCATCACCATGCCCATCATCCCCATGCCCATCCCGGGCTGGGCCTGAGCGAGCGGCGACTGGCCGGGCTGGGCCTGCTGCTGCCCGGCAGCCTGGGCCGCCTGGTTTAGAGCGTTGAGGGCCTGCTGGAGGTTCTGAGCTGCCTGGCCCTGCGCCTGCGCGGCCTGGGCCGGCTGGGCCTGGCCGAGCGCCTGCTGGGCCTGCTGGAGGTTCTGGCCCGCCTGCTGGAGCTGCGGCTGGACGGCCATCGGGGCCTGGGCCTGCGCCTGGGCGAGGGCCGCCTGGGCCTGCTGCGTCGCCTGCTGCGACTGGGCCAGGGCCTGCGTCGCCTGCAACAGCTGCTGCTGCTGCTGCGCCAGCTGGGCCGGCGTCGGCTGGCCCATGCCCATCATGCCCATGCCCATCTTCGCCATGCCCATGCCGGGCTGCATCCCCATGCCCATCATGGGTTGCATCCCCATGCCGGGCTGCATGCCCTGCATCGGCTGGCCCATCATCGGCTGCATCCCTTGCATCGGCTGGCCCATCATGGGCTGACCCTGCATGGGCATTCCTTGCATGGGCATCCCTTGCATGGGCTGACCCATCATGGGTTGCATGCCCTGCATCGGCTGGCCCATCATCGGTTGCATCCCCTGCATGGGCTGCATCCCTTGCATCGGTTGCATCCCCATCATGGGCTGGCCCTGCATGGGCTGCATCGGGTTCTGGGCCGCGTCCTGGAGCTGCTTCAGGGCCTCCTTCTGGGCCTCGATCGCCTTCTGTAGGTCGCCCTGTTGCAGGGCCTTGGCCGCCTCGTCGGCCGGGGCCTTCGCGTCCGGCAGCATCGCCTTGTCGGCCTGCTCGGCGAGCTGCTTCTGCTGCTCGGCGAGCTGCTGCTGGGCGGTCATCGGCTGCATGCCCATCATCGGCTGCTGCATGTTCTGTTGGGCCATCTGCGCCTGCTGCTGCGCCATCTCCGCCTGCTGCTGGGCCATCTGCGCCTGCTGCAGCGCCTGGGCCACCTGCTGGGCGGCGGCCATCGGGTTGACGCTCGGGTCGAGCTTCATCTGGTCGAGGATCTCCTCGGCCTGCTTCTTCGCCAGGGCGTCCTCGACCGACTTCTTCGCCTCCTCCAGGTTCTGCTTCGCCTGCTGGGCGTCCTGGGCGGCCGGCTTGGCGTCGTTCTTCTCCAGGTTCGCCTTCGCCGCCTCCTGGTTCTTCGCGCTCTGCTCGATCTGCTTCGCCGCCTCGGGGGCGGCCTTCTCGACCATCATGCCGACCTGCTTCGTGTCGGGCGTGATCTGGCCCTGCTCCTTGGCGAGGTCCTGGTTCTTGCCCTCCATCGGCTGGGCCGCCTGCTCCTTGGCTCCCTCGGCGACCTTGCCTTCCTGCTTCGCCAGCTCGCCGAGCTTCTGGGCCGCGTCCTGCAATTTGGCGATGTCGTCCCGCCGCTGCTGCACCTCGTCGATCTTTTTCTCCAGCTGCTGCCGGGCCTGCTCCAGCTTCTCGATCGCCTGCTCCTGCCGCGCCTGGGCGTCGCTCGCGTTCTTTTGATCGAGCGCCAGGGCCGCCTTATCCTGGGCCGCCTTCGCGGCCTCGAGGGCCTTCTGCGTCTCCGGCGTGGTCGGCAGCGGCTCGTTCTTGAACGCCTCGGTCTTGTTCGCCAGGGCCTTCTGGGCCGGCGTCTGCTCCGGCAGCGCCTCCGGCGCGTCGGCCTTCGCGGCCGCGTTCGCCTTGGCTTGCTTCTGCTCGGCGATGATCTTGTCGAGGTCCTCGGCCGCCTTCTGCAGGGCGGCGAGCGGGTCGGACTTCAGCCGCTCCGCCTCGGCGATGGCCCGGTCCAGGGCCGACTTCGTCTCCCGCAGCGACTCCTCAACCTGGCGCTGCGCCGCGGCCGCGTCGGCCAGGCGCTGCTTCTGCAGCTCGGCCGTCGCGGCGCTGGCCGCCTCCTGGGCCGGGCGGATCGCGTCGTTCGCCTCGGGGGCCTTGCCGGCGACGGCCCGGGCCAGGTCGCGGGCCGTGTGCTCCATCTGGGCCTGCTTCGTCGTCAGCTCCTTGCGCTCGGCCGGCTCCGGCTTGTTCTCCGTCTTCTCGCGCAGGTCCGCCTGGGCGGCCAGGGCCGTCTCGACCTTGTCGCGCAGCTCGCGCAGGCCGGTCAGCTTGTCGGTCGGCTTGCGCAGGATGCCGGCCAGTTCGCGCAGGTCGCCGGTCGTGGCGAACATCATGCCGACGCCCTGCTTGTACGCCTCGTTACGCACGTCGGGGTAGCCGGTCGCCTTGAGCTTGAGCGCGGCCGCCTGCATGTTGGCGAGCAGCTGGGCCCTGTCGGCGAAGGCGAGGCCGCCCTCCAGGCGGGCCTTCTGCTCCGAGGCGAGCCGCTTGCCCAACTCGGGCAGCAGCTTGCCGAGCAGGCGCTCGACGTCGCGGGCGAGGTCCGTCTCGCGGTCGGCGACCTGCTTGAGCAGGGTGCCCGGCGTGGACGAGAATCGCTGCCCGCCGCGCATGAAGCCGATCTGGCGCGGCTCGCCCTTGCCTTCGAGGATCTCGCGCAGGCAGTCGGCCGCCAGGAGGTGGGACTCCTGCTGCTGGTCGGCGAGCCTGTCGCAGCGCTCGGCGGCCTGCTCCAGGGTGGAGAGGGCGTCCTGGCGGGCGAGCAGGTCCTTCAGCGCGACGACGACCTCGCGGTGCTTGGCGTAGGCCGCCTCGGCCGCCTTCTCGTTCAGGTCCGGCGTCTTGGCCTGGGCGGCCTCCTCGAGCTTCTTGACGACGGCGGTCATCTGCTCGGCGCTCAGGCCGGAGAGCGTCTTCGCCGCGTCGGCGAGCATCGTCTTCTCTTCGTCCTGGTCGAGCTTGTAGAACTGCATGACGCGGATCATCGCTTCCATCTGCCGGACCATGCGGTCCGTCTCGGCCTGGATGGCGCGCTGCTGCTCCTGCTTGGAGATCAGCTCGGCCGGGTCGTTTTCCGCCGCCCGGAGGCACGGCAGTACCAGGGTCGTCAGCAGCAGGGCACCGCTGAGGCACAGGGCCAGACCGCGTTTGATCATCATCCGGACAGCCTCCCTCGGGACGTTCAGGGGATTCCGCGTCGCATCCAGTCTACTGCCAATAACCTGTCAGGGCGAGCCCGGACTCGGCGGGCCGAACAACCCGCTCTGGCGGGCCTCGATCTGCTGGAGCCGCTTGAACTCGTCCAGCTTCGCCCGCATCCAGACCGTCAGCCCGATCGTGTCGACGACCTCCTTGACGCGCACCTCCGAGGTGCCCGTCTTGCCGTCCGGCCGGGTGTCGTGCACCTCGACGTAGTATTCAATCCGGTCGCCGACCTTGAGTTCCGGCAATTCCTTCGTCTTGAAGTCGAACCGTCCGCCGCCCTCCTTCCGGCCGCGGAAGTGTTCCGGGGCCGGCGACGGGATCGCCGTGAACGGCGTCTCGTCCACCTTGTTGTACGCCCAGACGCCCAGCGCCAGGTCGAACGGCCCGGCCTCCGCCGTCGGCAGCACCTCGATCAGCGGCAGGGCCGCCCACGGGACCGACTCGGCCCGGCCCTCGCTGCCCGGCTTGAGGACGCGGTAGCGCAGCACCGCCTTCGCCAGGGCGAGGTTCGTCCGCGCCCGGTACCCGACGCGAATCGCGCGCCCGAACAGCACCGGCAGGCCGTCCACCTCGCTGTCCTCCAGGAACGTCTTCTGCTCGTCGCCGGGGAAGCGGTCCGGCATGAGCGTCACCACCGGCGGCTCGTCCGGCAGCAGGGTGATCGACCGGCGCGGGATCTTGCGGTTCTCGTAGCCGTGCCGGTCGGCCATCTGGATCCGGTACGCCGTCTCGCTCGGCTTGAGGTCGAACCCCTTGCTCCAGCGGACGCCGTCGTCGTCGGCCGGGTCCATCGGCAGGGCGCGGACGACGCGCTCGCCGGGGCTGTCCGCCTCCGGGCCGAGGATCTCCAGCACCGCCTTGCCGAGCGGCTTGTTGGCCGTCATGTCGATGCGGGCCGTACACCCCCGGAAGCCGACGATGTCGCCGCGCTCCTGGAGTTCCTCGTACACCTTGCCGTCCGGCCGGGTGCCGACGTACTCCGGCAGGATCAGCCACGCCTGGCTCGCCACGAGGTCCGGCCGCGGCTCCAGGGTGATGTCCGTCGGCGACTTCGTCCGGCCGTCGCTCACCCAGGCCCACGCCTGGAACGACGCCCCCGGCGACGGGATCGTCGCCTGGAAGACGACCCCCTCGCCGCCGGTCGCGACCGGCTCCAGGGCGAACACCTCGCGCGGCAAACCCTCCCCCTGGATGACGACCGACCCGCCCTGGGCGAACTCCGCCCCGGGGCCGGTCGCGCGGAACTGTAGCGCGATCTCGTCGCCGGTCGGCCAGATCGACCGCCCCGTCGCGGCGAGTTCCACCGAGCGCGGGATCTCGACATCGGCGAGCAGCTGCCGCTGGAACAGGGCGCTGCACGTCGCCGGGGCGACGAGCCACAGCACGCCGAGCGTCAGGGCCACCGGCGCGACGACCTCAAGCGACCAGGCCCAGCGCCGGCCGTCGATCGCCGCGCCGAGCGGGAGCCGTCCCATCTCCTCGACCGCCTGGCGCGTCGTCTCGGCGATCAGCTCCTTCGACATGCCGGCCGTGTCGGCCCCGGCCCCGTTCAGCTCGACCGCCGAGCGCACCCGGCCGCGCAGCTGCGGGAACGTCTTCTCCACCCACGCCGCCAGGTACGTGTACGGCAGCGCCTGGAACAACGGCCGGACCACGAGCCAGAACAGCAGCCCCGCCGCGACGACGACCTGGAGGCCGGCCAGGCCGTAGCGCAGCCACCACGGCGTGTCGGCGAACCGGTCGTAGACCCAGTCGGTCAGCCCGGCGACGAGCAGGAACACGCCGACCGCCGCGACGAGGCGCGCCGCGCCCCACACCAGGCGGACGAGCCGTTCCCGGGTGGCGAGCAGCGTCAGGCGGTACAGGATCGAAGCGGGGACCATTGGCGCGCTCAGCTCAGGTTGGTGAACTTCCGGACGACCCATTCCGTCGTAATCAGCCCGAGGAAGAGCAGGAACGTCAGCGGGTTCAGCAGCGGGATGCTCACCCGCTCGGTGAACTCGGCCTTCCTCGGCTGGATCGACTCGGCCAGGCGGTGCAGATCCTCCTCGCGGTAGACGCCGCCGCCGCTCGCCTGGGCCGCTTCTGAAAGCGTTCGCACCGGCAGCGGCAGCGGGGCCTTCTCGTGCCGCGGCGGCACCTCGACGCGGTAGTCGATCCGCGCCGGCTCGTCGCCGCCGAGCTTGAGAGCAAAGCGGCCCTCCTTGTCGTGGACGAGGTTGAGCTGGTACTCGCCCTCCGTCCCGGGGACGAGTTGTAGCTCGACCGTCCGCGCGCGCGGCTCGCCCGGCTTGGCGTCGAGGTGTTCCAGCACGGCGGAGACGGTCTTCTGCGTCAGCGGCTTGAGGTTCGCGTCGAGCAGGCGGGCGTACGCCTTGCCGAGCCGGCCGTAGGTCGCCTGGGCCCGGTCGAGCGACAGCTGCGTCCGCAGCGAGCCGAGACTGCCGCGCAGGCCCATCTGGTAGACGACCTGGCCCCAGAACCGCGAGAAGAGCGCGTCGGAGCGGTTGAAGCGCCACCGCCACGACTCCTCGAACCCGACGAAGAGAACCTGGCCCTTGCCGAAGTAGTGCTGCGCGAGCAGCGGCATCGGCTCGTCGTCGGCCTTCTGCGTCGGGTGGGCGAGCAAAGCGACCGCCCCGGGCTTGAGGCGCGTCACCGGGTAGTGCCAGAAGATGCCGGGCAGTTCGGCCCAGACCTTGTCGTTGTCGTCGGCGTTCTCGCCGAGGCTGAGCATCTGGCTCTGCTTCCCCTGGCGGGTGCGCTCCGGCAGGAAGCCCGGGTTGCGCGTCTCGCCAGTGCGCGAGAACGTCCGCGGCTCGAACTCGACCGGCAGCATCGCCTCCAGCGGCGTGCCGCGCCAGGTCGCCGGGGCGTGGATCCGGCCGGCGATGGTGACCAGGCCGCCGCCCTCCTGGACGAACTCGCGCACCCAGCCCATCGCCTCCGGCCCGATCGCGCTGGCCGGCACGTCGCCGAGGATGAGCAGGTCGTAGCCGAACAGCTCCTTGCGCGACGCCGGGAACGCCGGCAGGAACGGCTTGCCGGACGTCAGCGTCTCCTTGTCGCCCTGGAGGATGACGAAGCTCGCCTCGACGCGCCGGTCGCGCATCAGGGCCCGCTGGAGGAACTGGAAGTCCCACCGGGCGATGTTCTCGACGACGAGGACCTTGATCTTCTGATCGACGACGCGGACGGCGCGCTGCAACTCGTCGGTCAGGGCCGGGTTCTCCTTGAGCGTGACGCGCGTCGTCAGCAGGTGCATCGACTCCGCGCCGAGCTTGTCCTTCGTCGGCGTGAACGAGACGACCTCGCGGATCTCCTCGCCCGGCACGGCCGGCACGTCCTTGCTGGCGAGCACCTCCTTGCCGAGCAGCACCTCGAGCTTGACGGTGCCGCGCTGGCCCTGGACGCGGTAGCGGAACGGCACGGCGACGGCGTCGTCGAGGAAGAGCAGGTCCGGCACCGGGGCCTCGCGCAGCTGGACGAGGCCGGCGTCGCGCGAGCCGAGGGCGACGAAGTGGATCGGCACGCCGAGCCGGCCGGCCTCGGCGGCGACATCGGCCAGGGCGTGCTTGCTGTCGTGCTCCAGGCCGTCGGTCACGACGACGATCGCCGCCGGCGGGTCGCCCTCGCCGCGGAAGAGGGCCTCGTCGATCGCGTCGGCCAGGGCGGTCGCCGGGTCGTTCGCGTTCAGTTCGGTCAGCAGGGCGGTCGTCGGCGACATCCCCTCTTTCGGCGTGACGCGGCGCGGCCGGGTGCCGAACGTCGCCAGCCGGAGCGGTCCGACCTGGGCGGCGTTCTCCAGCAGGCGCAGGTCGGGGTGTTCGAGGATCGCCCGGGCCAGGTCGAGCCGGGCCGGGTTCTCCGGGATGCCGGTCGGGGCGTCCTTGCGCGCGTTCTCGCCCTCGACCGGCGTGCCGGGCGGGACGAGGCCGAACGCCAGGGCGACGCGCAGCTTGTCGGCGGTGGTGATGCGGCGGTCCTTCAGGCCCATGCTCTGGCTGGTGTCCATCAGGACGGCGACGCCTCGGGGCCGTTCGCCCTTGAAGATCGCCGTCGGCTGGAGCGGCCGGAAGAGGACGACGGCGAGCAGCAGGACGGCGGCGAGGCGGAGGGCGATCAGCGTCCAGCGCCGCCGGCCGGCGATGCGGCGCGGCTCCAGAAAGTAGAAGAGGGCGACGACGAAGCCGGCGACGAGGACGGTCAGCAGCGTCCAGACGACGGGCAGCCAGAGCCGCCACGTCGCCTCGACGCCGGCGAACGACTGCGCCTCCGAGGAGCGGACCGAGAGCAGGTATTGCCAGATGTTCATGGTCGCTCTTCATTTAGCCCCCGGCTTGCCGGGGGTCTTCGTCCGTCACCAAGCCAAGGCCCCCGGCAAGCCGGGGGCTATGTGTCGTCACCCCGCCCGTCCGCAGTGCCAAGCCAGGGCCGACTCCGCCAGCAGCAGCGCCAGCACCGCCCACAGCAAGGCCGTCCACTCCTGCGACCGGCGCTCCGTCAGCGAACCCGCCAGGCCGCCCTGGCCGGCCCTGACGTGCGTCACCGAGCCGCCGAGGCCCTCGTTCACCTCGTTGTCCGTGCCGGGCTCCAGGGTCTGGCCCTCGTCGGGGTCCGGCGTCACCGCGAAGACCGCGCCGCGCTGCCGGGTCGCCTCGCGGTCCGGGGCGGTGACCCGGTCCGGGTCGTCCTCGACCTCCGCCCGGAGGCGGTAGACGCCGGCCCGGTCGGTGTCGTCGATCTGGTATCGCGCGCCGCCGTCGCTCGCCGCCTCGCCGAGGCGCACCTCGTCGCCGACCGGCGGCGCGAGGACGTGCCGCTGGCCGACCGCCGCCGCGGGCGGCGACCACGTCAACGGCTGGCCGACGCGGCGGTTGAAGCCTTGCACGTCGCTCTGGAGCAGGTGGGCGAGGCTCTCGTGGACCAGCGGCAGGTAGACGTGGCCGTAGATCGGCCAGTCGTTCCAGCGCGTGTCGGCCGTCGTCGTGCAGAGGAGCACCTTGCCGCGTTCGACGTGCCGCAGGGCGAGCGCCGGCCGACCGGACGAGTACTTCATCACGACGCGGACGACGCCCTGCTCCTTCTCGTCGGCCGACGGGTCGGCCGTGTCGCGGTATTGCCGCACGTCGATGCCGGACAGGATGCGCGCCTGCGGGTTCTCGCCGAAGCTGGCCAGCAGACCGTGCTTGTCGATGCTGGTCGGGTCGGCGCTGAATCGCACCTTCTCGTCCGGCTTCGGCGGCACGACGTCGCCCAGGCGCAGCGGCAGCAGTTGCCGCTGCGTTACCAACTCCTCGTTGTACTCCGCCGCCTCGGTGTTCGGCCCGGCGAAGATCAGGACGCCCTTGCCGGCCCGGACGAACCGGTCCAACTCGTCGAGGAACTCCGCCGACAGGTGGCCGCCCTCGTTCGCCAGGCGCGGCCGGAGCGGCACGTCGGCCAGGACGACGACGTCACTCTCCGACAGCAAGAGCGGCGTCGCCGAGCGCGGCGGCACGGTGCGGGTCTTGACGAAGTACTTATCGCGCGTCCCTTCCGCGACCGGCGTCAGGGCCGCGGTCAGGAAGTAGCTGCCGGCCTTGTCCGGCTGGCGCGGGTTCGGCGCGCCATCGACGATGAGGACGCGCACCTGCTCGTGGATGCGGATGACCTGGTCGTAGCGGTTGTCGATCGCAAGGTCGTCCGGCTCGATCGCGGCGGTGAGGATCTGGTAGCCGCCCTGCTTTAGCTCGACGGAGAGCGGCACCGGCTTCAGTTCGCCAGGGCCGAGGATCGGCAGCGTCCGCGAGTCCTCGCCCTTCTCCTGGCCGGCCAGCCGCAGCGACACCTTCAGGTCGCGGATCGGCTCGCCGGTCGTGTTGCGCACCAGGACGGCAAACGACGCCCGCGTCCCGGTGTGCAGGATGCCGGACTGGGGAAGGATGCCCTCGATCGTCGCGTTTTTCGGCGTCTGCGTGCCGCAGTGGACGGCGAACAGGCGGGCCCCGTCGCGCTCCAGCCCCTCGACGACCGGCCGGAGGGCGGCCGACTGGAGCAGGCCCTGCTTCTGCATGTCGGAGATCAGGTAGACCTCCTTGTTCGGGTTGGTGCCTAACTGGAGTGCGCTGTCGGCCTCCTGCAACCCGGCCAGGAAGTCGGTCGCCCGGTTGGTCACTTCGAGCTTGTCGAGCAGTTCCCGGGCCTGGTCGAGGTTGGCCGGCTGGCGCGGCCCGACGAGCTTGGCCCGGTCCGTCGCGAGCACGATCCGCACCGTCGAGGACGCCGGCAGGCTGTCGATCACCTCGCGGGCGGCGTCGCGGGCCAGGTCGAGGCGCGTCCGGGTGCCCTCCTTCGCGTTCATGCTGCCGGACACGTCGAGCAGCAGCACCGCGTCGACCGCCCCGCCGCCGCCCCAGCTCGCGGCGACGCGCCAGATCGTCAGCGCGAGCACGAGCGCCAGCAGCGTGAAGACGGCGATCCGGAGCAGGAGCAGGAGCAGCTCCTGGAACTTGAGCCGGCGGCTCGTCTCCTGCATGGCCTTGAGCAGGAACTCCATCGCCGCCCAGTGGACGACGCGGTACCGGCTGCGGAAGAACAGGTGGACGATGACGGGGATGCTGGCCGCGATCCCGCCCCAGAGAAAGAAACTCGGTAGCCAGCTCATGGCGTCCCCCTCAAACCCGCCGCACGCGGAGGCGGCTGGCGAGGTACTGCGACAGCACCGGGGCCAGCGGTTTCGTCGTGTCGAGCAGCACGTAGTCGCACCGCTGCGCGTCGCACCCCCGCCGCAGCTGGTCGAGGAAGATGTTCAGGTGCTTGAGGTAGTTCGTCCGGATCTGCTGCGGCCGGGTCATCAGCCGGTCCGGGATCTCCAGGCCGTCGAACCGCGTCATGCCGTCGAACGGGAAGTCCAGCTCGTCGCCGTGCATGACGTGGAAGACGGTCACCTCGTGCCCCTGGAAGCGCAGGTGCTGCAGGCCCGTCAGCAGCGACTGCACGTCGTCGAGGCAGTCGGAGACCAGGAAGACCAGGCCGCGCCGCCGGGCCGTCTCGGCCAGCTGCTTGAGCATCGGCGCGATGGACGTCTTGTCGCGCGGCTCCAGCGATTCGAGCGTCGCCAGGATCGTCTGCACATGCCCGATCTGCCCGGAGATCGGCAGCCGGGCGACCCAGTCCGCGTCGAAGACGTTCAGGCCGGCGCTGTCCCGCTGGTGGATGATCAGGTACGACAGGACCGCCGTCAGCACCTTGGCGTAGGCGAGCTTGTTCGTCTCGCCGTCGCCGTAGCGCATCGACGTGCTGCCGTCGAGCAGCAGGTGGCCGATGAAGTTCGTCTCCTGCTCGTACTGCTTGATCGTGTAGCGGTCCGACCGGGCGTAGCTCTTCCAGTCGATGTGGCGGATGTCGTCGCCGGGGACGTACTCGCGGTGCTGGACGAACTCGACCGAGAAGCCGCGGAACGGGCTCTTGTGGTCGCCGACGCGCAGGCCCTCGACGATGGCGCGGGCCTTCAGGCCCAGCGCTTCGGCGCGGCTCAGGACGTCGGGCGGGAGGTAGGTGCTGACGGCCATGGGTTCACGCCGCCTGCGTCGCCTTGCGGGCGGCCTTGAGCAGGCGCTTCACCACGTCATCGACCGTGATGCCATCGCTCTGGGCCGAGAAGTTCACCACCAGGCGGTGCCGCAGGATCGGCAGCGCCACCGCCGTCACGTCCTCGGTCGCGACGTGGGCCTGGCCCTGGAGCACGGCGTGGGCCTTCGCCGCCAGGATGAGGTTCATGCTGGCCCGCGGCCCGGCCCCCCACGTCAGCCACTGGTTGACGAAGTCCGGGGCGTCGAGCGTCTTCGGCCGCGACATGCGCGTGATCGCCTTGGCGTAGTCGAAGACGTGGTCCGCGACCGGCACCCGCCGGACGATGTGCTGTAGCTCCTCGATCGTCGGCCCGTCGAGGACCGGCTCGACCATCGCCGAGAAGTCGGACGTCCCCTGCCGCATGATCGCGTCCTCCTCGTCGGCGGACGGGTAGTCCACCTTGATGAAGAACATGAAGCGGTCCTGCTGCGCCTCGGGGAGCGGGTAGGTGCCTTCCTGCTCGATCGGGTTCTGCGTCGCCAGGACGAAGAACGGCGACGGCAGCTTGTGGTCGACGCCGCCGACGGAGACCTTGCGCTCCTGCATCGCTTCGAGCAGGGCGGCCTGCGTCTTCGGCGGGGTGCGGTTGATCTCGTCGGCGAGGATGATGTTCGAGAAGATCGGCCCGGGCATGAACTTGAACGCGCGCGTCCGGCTGACCTGGTCCTCCTGGATGACCTCGGTGCCGGTGATGTCCGACGGCATGAGGTCCGGCGTGAACTGGATGCGCTTGAAGTCCAGGTGCAGCGCCTGGGCGAGGGTCGAGACCATGAGCGTCTTCGCCAGGCCGGGGACGCCGACGAGCAGGGCGTGCGACCGGCAGAAGATGGCGATGAGCAACTCGTCGAGGACCTGCTCCTGGCCGACGATGACCTTGCCGACCTCCTGGCGCATCAGGGCGTGGGCGTCGCGCAGGCGCTCCAGCTTCTCCATGTCGGGGCCGGCCGAGTCTCTCATGGGACAATACTCCAGGGGAAGGCGTCTCCGCTGGGGATTAAACGCCCGTCGCGTCGCGTTGTTCCGCGCTGGGGAGGCAGCGGTGGGAATATACTCACTCTCGCCGGCAGGTCGGACCCGTGTATGATGCCGCGCCGGCACCGGACGGCACAACCTTTTTCTGACTTTTCGTCCCCGGCGATGGCCGGCGGAGTTTTACGATGCCCTTCCCGATGTTCGACCGCTCCCGGCTCCGCATCCGGCCGCTCGCGGAACGACAGCACGACCTCGACCTGTCGTGCCTCGTGCCGCTCGACGCACCGCCGCCGGCGTTCGCCCACCCAGCCCTGCCGGAACTGGGCCGGGGCCTCGTCGCCGCCCGGGAGCGCGGTTCGGCTCGCATTCTGATCCTTGGGGCGCACGTCCTGCGGGCCGGCGTCGTCCGCTACCTCATCGACCTCATGGAACGCGGCCTGCTCACCCACCTCGCCCTCAACGGTGCGGGGCCGATCCACGACTGGGAATTCGCCAAGGTCGGGGCCTCGACGGAGAGCGTCGCCCGCTACATCCAGACGGGCGAGTTCGGCCTCTGGGCCGAAACCGGCGCGATGAACGACGCCATCCTTGCCGCCCACCACGCCGGCCTCGGCCTGGGCGAGGGCGTCGGCCGGGCGATCCGCGACGGCGACTTCCCGCACAAGGACGTCAGCCTCCTCGCCGCCGCGGTGCGTCTCAACGTCCCGGCGACGGTCCACGTCGGCGTCGGCCAGGACATCATCCACGAGCACCCGAACTGCGACGGGGCCGCCCTCGGCGCGACGAGCTACCGCGACTTCCTCATCTTCGCCGAGTCGGTCCGCCACCTGGAGGGGGGCGTCCTGCTCAACGTCGGCTCGGCGGTCATGGGGCCGGAGGTCTATCTGAAGGCCCTGGCGATGGCCCGCAACGTCGCCCACCAGGAGGGACGAGTCGTCCGCGATTTCACCACCGCCGTCTTCGACCTCATCCCGATCGCCGGCGACACGCGCACCGAGGCCCCGAAGACCGACCCGCGCTACTACTACCGGCCGTGGAAGACGATCCTCGCCCGGACCGTCGCCGACGGCGGCCGGAGCTTCTACGTCGCCGGCGACCACCGCCAGACGGTGCCGGCCCTGTATCACGCCGCCCGCGCCGCGGAGGCCACGCCGTGACCCACCTGACCGCCGACCAGCTCGAAACGATCCTCGCCCGGCTACCGTCCCTCCGGATCGGCGTCCTCGGCGACCTGTTCCTCGACCGCTACCTCGACCTCGACGCGACGCTGACCGAGCCGTCGCTGGAGACGAACCTCGACGCGTACCAGGTCGTCCGGGTGCGGTCCGTCCCAGGGGCGGCAGGCACGGTGCTGAACAATCTCCTCGCCCTCGGCGTCGGCCGCGTCGTACCGATCGCCCTGGTCGGCGACGACGGCGAGGGGTACGAACTCGCCCAGGCCCTGCGCGCGTCAGGCCGGGTGACGCTCGGGCAGGTCCTCTTCCAGCCAAACCGCCGGACGCCGACGTACACCAAGCCGATGCTCCACCGCCCCGGCGAGCCGCCAGTCGAGCTGAACCGCCTCGACATCAAAAACCGGACGCCGGTCAGCACCGCCGACGAGGACTGGCTCCGCACGCGCCTGGAGGCCGTCTGGCCGGACCTCGACGGCCTCGTCGTCCTCGACCAGGTCAGCGAACCCGACTGCGGCGTCGTCACCGCCGGGGCCCGCGGCTTCCTCGCCGAGCTGGCTGGCCGCGACATGGGCAAGCCGGTCCTGGCCGACAGCCGCGAGCGGATCGGCGACTTCCGGAACGTGATACTCAAGCCGAACGAGCGAGAATGCCAGCGCGCCGCCGGCACGGCCGAGGCCCTCGCCCGCCGCTGCGGCCGGATCGTCTTCCACACCGCCGGACCGGACGGCATCGCCGTCGTCCCGCCGGACGGCCCTGCGGTCCGGGTTCCCGCCGTCCCGGTCACCGGACCGATCGACACGGTCGGGGCCGGCGACAGCACCAGCGCCGCGATCGTCAGCGCCCTGGCCGCCGGCGTGGAGGCCGTCGCCGCGGCGGCGTTCGGGACGCTCGTCGCATCGATCACGATCCAGCAGCTCGGCACGACCGGGACGGCGACGCCGGGGCAGGTCCGCGCGCGATTCGCCGAGATCGCCGGTTGAAATCGCCCCGGGGCCGTCTACCAATCTGGCGTCGGCCAAGGTCGCCGACACGCACAAGGGAAGCTACGAGGAGTTGCTGTCATGCGGATGATTTCGCGTCTGGCCGTGGCCGTCCTGGCCCTGGGCATCGTCGCGCTGGGGAGCGTCAGCGCCCAGGCCCCGACGAAGGACATCGTCGACACCGCCGTCGGCGCGGGGCAGTTCAAGACCCTGGTCGAGGCGGTCAAGGCCGCCGAGCTGGTCGGCACCCTCAAGGGGAAAGGCCCGTTCACCGTCTTCGCGCCGACCGACGAGGCGTTCAAGAAGATCCCGGCCGACAAGCTCCAGGAACTGCTCAAGGACAAGAAGGCCCTCGCCGAGATCCTGACCTACCACGTCGTGCCGGGCAAGGTCATGGCCGCCGACGCGATCAAGCTCGACGGCAAGGCCGCCAAGACGGCCCAGGGCGGCGAGGTCAAGATCACCGTCGCCGACGGCAAGGTCAAGCTCAACGGCAGCGCGACCGTCATCAAGGCGGACATCGAGACGACGAACGGCGTCATCCACGTCATCGACACGGTCATCATGCCGAGCAAGTAACCGTGTAAACTCCCCTCGACCCGGGCGGCACGGTGCCCGGGACGGCGAGCCCCGGGTGGTGCCACACCCGGGCTTGTTTCGTTTTTGGGGGGACGTTCACGCCGCGGCGGCGGTGGTCGTCCGGGCCTGGGCCGCCTCGATCAGGGCGCGGAACACCTGGATGTCCAGGCCCGACGCCGTCGCCGATGCCGGCTGCCACTGCACGCCCATCGCGAACCACACGTCCGACTCGAACTCGACCGCCTCGATCACGCCGTCCAGGGCCTGGGCCGAGACGCGGAAGCCGCGCGCCAGCTTCTGGATCGCCTTGCGGTGCTCGCTGTTGACGACGACCTCGCCCTCGCCGTACAGCTCGGCGAGGCGCGTCCCCGGGACGACGTTGATCGCGTGACGCAGGCCGCGCTCCGGCGGGTGGCGGTGCTGGATCGCCTCGGGCAGCTCGCGCGGGAGGTCGGTGAAGAGCGTCCCGCCGTGGGCGACGTTCAGCGCGTGCAGGCCGTGGTCGATCGCCAGGACGGGGACGCGGTGCCGCGAGCAGTGCAGGCAGAGGCTTTCGACCTCGGCCGTGCTCCGCCGCGGAATGGCGTCGTGGCCGGTGATGACGACGCCCTGAACGTCGCCGAGGACCTGGTCCCAGGCGCGGTTGCCGCCCTCACGGAGGGGGACGCCCTGGGCCTCGGCCGCCTGCAGGCACGCGGCGATGCCGGCCGGCCAGAGGCCGCAGCCGTGGCGCTCGTTGGGGCGGACGGTCTCGGGGCCGAAGATGCCGATGAGAACGGGAGGGGTGCTGCTCGCCATGGGGAGGACTCCTTTCCTCGGTGTGGTGAGGGCCGCCCCGGCGGACGGCTCCTCATATAGCCCCGGGCAAGCCCGGGGTCTTCGCTGCGAAAACCCGCCGGCAAGCCGGCGGCTATTTGTCAGCCCAGCAGCAAGCTCGGCTCCCAGCCGACGCGCTCGGCGGAGACGCGGAGCTTCTCCAGGGCCCGGTTCTGGATCTGCCGCACGCGCTCCTTGCTGATCCGCAGCAGGTGGCCGATCTGGCGGAGGCTGTGCGTGCCGTTGCCGGTCAGGCCGAAGCGCAGGTCGAGCACCTTGCGCTCGCGCGGCCGGAGGTTCTCCATCAGGTAGTTGAGGGCCTCCTGGCGCTCCGAGTTCTTGCGCTGGACGGAGCTGTCGTTGTCCGGCATCGCCTCGGTCAGCTTGAAGTCGCTGTCGTCGTCGAGGACGGCGTTCAGCGAGACCGGCGTGCGCGTCGCCGTCTGAAGGTGGGTCAGGTGCTCCAGGCTGCTGCCGGTCCGCGAGGCCAGCTCCTGCGGCGTCGGCAGGTGCTTGCCGCCGTGGGCCAGGGCCTCCGACTCCTGCTGCAGGAGGCCCAGCTCCTGCAGGTGGTGCGGCGACAGGCTCACCAGATGGCTCTGCCGGGCAACCGCGATCTGGAGCGTCTGGCGGATCCACCACGTCGCGTAGGTCGCCAGGCGGGTGCCGTGGCTGACGTCGAAGCGGTCGATGGCCTGCATCAGGCCGCAGACGGCCTCCTGGAGCAGGTCGGCGTAGCTCAGCGCGTGGTGGCGGAAGCGCTTGGCGACGTGGGCGGCGAGGCGGATGTTGGCCGAGGCGAGCCGGTGCTTGAAGTGGACGTAGCGGTCGTGCAGCCGGCGGATGGCGGCGGCGCTACGGGACTCCGGGGTGCAGTGCTCGCGGATGAACTGGGCCATCGGCCAGGGTTCGAGGGCCGGCCGGTGCTGGCGGAGGCGGGGGTAGGTGCGGATCAGGACGCGGACCAGTTCGCTCTTGATTTCCCAGAACTCGGCCAGGAGTTCGCGCTCCTCTTCCGGCGTCAGGAGATCGGAGGAGAAGATCGTGGCGGTCGGGGTCGTGCTCACGGGTTCCTCGACGATGGGAGCCCGCTTGCGACGTCGCGTCTTCATGGTTGCCGTCTTTCCTGAAAGTCGAGGCTGATCCATTCCTGGAACCAACGGCGAACGCGCATCGGAACAATCCACGATCCCGATACGACCCCGACCGGACCAGAAACGCCAGACCCACGAGGCCTGTTCTCGTCCCTACGCCCGTCGGAAGTTCCCTGTTCTCCGATCCCGTCGTCAGCCAATGAAAAACCCGGCCCAACAAGCTCCCTCACACGCAAGTCCACTCGCGGAAGCTCCCCCCGCCACGAGGCGGAGAGGTCGCGGGCGAACCCAGGGAAAGTCTGCGTCGTGCGGACCCTTCCACGGCGGGCAGCCGGTTCGTGCCGGTCTTCGGGTGGTCACCTCGCGAACTCAACCTCCACCACGCACCCGCCTCACAAAGACGAAGTTCGTGCCGGCTTGATCGAGCCGCCCTTTCTTAGACCCGTCTCCCCCCGTCTGGGGTTCAAGAAACCAGGGCGAATCGGGACGGGGTGGGAGAAAAACGGTCTCGCCAACGCATTGGCTTGCGTTTGACGCTTGCAGATTCTAAAGTTCCCGGAATGACGGATCAAGCGCGAATAACGAAAAGTACGGTTTTTCCTTCACGCCGGCAAGCGGGGGCGGCCGTTTCCCGGTCGGCTCTTGCGGCGGGCGACCCGCCGTCTGGCATTCCCGCCCCCGCGTGGTAGGATTGGTTGACTTATGGCGCACCCCGACGGCCCCAATCCCGCCGCGTGCGTCGCCCCCGGGCTGACTCGGAGCAGGAACCGTGCCCACGAAATGCACCGTCCTCGTCGTGGATGACGAGCCCTACATCCTGCCGACGCTCGTCGCCTTGCTGTCGCCGGAGTTCCGCGTCCTCACCGCCGGGTCGGCCGACGCCGCCGAGGCCCTCTTCGCGACGCACGCCATCGACCTCATCCTGACCGACCAGCGCATGCCCGGCCGGACCGGCGTCGAGCTGTTGCAGTGGGTCCGCCAGCACTCGCCGCGGACCGTCCGCCTCCTGATGACCGGCTACGCCGAACTCGACGACGCGATCGACGCCATCAACCGGGCCCACATCTACCACTACCTGATGAAGCCGTGGCGGACCGAGGAGTTGCTCCTCACCTTGCGCAACGCCGCGGAACGCTTCGTCCTCGAACAGAGCCGCGACCAGCTCATGGGCGAGCTGCGCGACCTGAACCTCGACCTGGAGCAGCGCGTCACCGAGCGGACGCGCGACCTGGAGCGGGCCAACCGCGAGCTACAGACCCAGGCCGAGGAGCTGAGGCGCCTCGCCCTCACCGACCCGCTCACCGGCCTGTTCAACCGCCGGGCGATGGATGGCCTCGCCCTCGCCGAATTGAAGCGGCACGCCCGCTACCAGAACCCGCTCGCGATGGGCCTGATCGACATCGACCATTTCGGCCGGGTCAACGCCGAGCATCTCCACCCCGGCGGCGACGCCGTCCTGGTCGAACTGGCGAAGGTCCTGACCGGCACCGTCCGCGAGGTGGTCGATTCGGTCGGCCGGATCGGCGGCGAGGAGTTCCTCGTCATCGCGCGCGAGACGAGCTGGGACGGGGCGGTCGGCCTGGCGGAGCGCATCCGGGCGGCGGTCGCCGACACGGCGATCCCTTACAAAGGCCACGTCATCCGCATCACGGCCAGCGCCGGGTTCGCGGTCGCCGAGGGCGGCTTCGAGACCGACTTCGTGTCGATGTACGGCCTGGCGGCGGCGGCGCTGAGCACGGCGAAGAAGACCGGCCGCAACCGCTGTGTCATCCGCCGGCTGGAAGCCCCAGACCCGGCCGAGGTGCACTGAGCGCCTGCCGCAAGCCCTGGGCCAGGGCTTCCGCCGCGCGTCGCGTCGCGCGCCGCAGGGCGAGCAACTGCCACAGCAACCCCGGCCGTCGGCACACGGCGACGAGCACCCGACCGACGCGCGGCCGGCCGTCCGCGAAGATCCCGTCCAGCTCCGGCGGCAGGTCGTTCGCCGCGTCGTCCGAGATGACGCGCAGGCAGGCGAACGGCACGCCAACCTCGGCGCACCTCCGGGCGACCGTCGCCGACTCCATATCCACCGCCAGGGCCTTCGTCCGAGCGAACAGCTCCCGCTTCGCCGCCGCGGTGCCGACGATCCGTTCCGTCGCGACGATTGGCCCGGCGATTGCACCAGGAACCGTCAGCGGGTGCGTCACCGGGTAGGTCGCCCCGTCGGGGCCGAGCACCGCGTCGGCGACGACGAGCCGGCCGACGCCGAGGTCCGGGGCGAGCGCCCCCGAGAAGCCGGCGAGCAGGACCAGCCCTGGCCGGCTCGGCAGCAGGGCGTCGAGGGCCCGGCCGGCCGACGCCGGGCCGACGCCGCAATGGACGAGGTCGGGCGTGCCGTCGCGGCCCATCAACCGCCGGAACGGGGCCACCTCGCGCTCCAGGGCGAACAGGACGACGACCGGGCTCATCAACCGACCTCCGACGGGGGCGGCCTCATTCTAGCGGCGAACCCCGGCTCGGCTCGCGCCATACACTGGGAGCGGACGACGCCAGGGCCGCTCGCGGCGATCTCCACCGTCGCTGGCGTCCGTTGTCGGAAAGGAGGGGCGGACCCATGCTCGACATGCTCAAGGCGTTGTTCTCCTCGAAGGCCCGCGACGAACAGGTCCAGGCGAAGCTGCTCGAACTGCGGCAGAAGATGCCGGTGCCAGTCTTCTGGCTGCTCGGCAAGACGCAGAGCGGCAAGACGACGCTCGTCCGCTACCTGACCGGGGCGGAGCAGGCCCAGGTCGGCAACGGCTTCCAGCCGTGTACGCGGCATTCACGCCTGTACGACTTCCCGACCGCCGACGCCCCGCTGGTGCGCTTCCTCGACACGCGCGGCCTGGAGGAGCCCGGCTACGACCCGGCCGAGGACCTGGCCCAGTTCCGCGAGCAGGCCCACCTCGTCGTCGTCGTCGTCAAGGCGGCCGACCACGCCGTCGAGAAGGTGGTCGAGACGGTCCGCCAGGTGAAGCGGGCCGCGCCGCGCCTGCCGGCGGTCCTCGTCCTGACCTGCCTCCACGAGGCGTACCCGCAGCAGCAGCACCCGCTGCCCTTCCCGTTCGGCCCGCACGGCGAGGTGACGGGCGAGGCCCCGCCCATGCTCCAGGCGCTGCTCGACTGCGTCGCCGAGCAGCGGCGGCGCTTCGCGGGGTTGGTCGAGCGCGTCGTCCTCGTCGATCTGACGCCGCCGGAGGAGGGGTTCAACGACCCGGACTACGGCGGGCCGGTCCTGCGCGAGGCGCTGCACGACATGCTGCCGGAAGCCCTCGGGCAGACGCTCGTCCGCCTCGACACCGCGACGGCCGAGCTGGGCGACCTGCGCGAGCGGCAGGCGATGCCGTACATCGTCGCGTACAGCAGCCTGGCCGCCTCGGCCGGGGCGATCCCAATCCCGCTGATCGACGTCGTCCTCCTCGCCGGCATCCAGTCGCGCATGGTCTACGACCTGGCGAAGCTGTACGGCCAGCCGCTGACCGGGCAGCGCTTCCTGGAGCTGGGCTCGGCGATCGGTCTGGGCCTGCTGACGCGGCAGGCGATCCGGTCGCTGACGAAGATCATCCCGTTCTTCGGCTCGGTCGCCGCCGGGGCGTTGGCCGGGGCGTCGACGTACGCCCTGGGGCGGGCGTTCTGCTACTACTACCGGGCGGTCCACCAGGGCCACGTCCCGAAGGCGGAGGACCTGCGGCGGTTCTACGAGGAGGAGCTGAAGCGCGTCGAGCAGCAGTGGCTCGGCACCACGCCGAAGGAGACGAAGGGATGAGCGTCTGGCGGATCGCCGTCGTCGCGGTGCTGCTCGGCGGGCCGGTCGTCGCCCTGGCCGGCCTCGGGTCGTACCACCTCCTGAGCCAGCCGTGGGGCTGGCTGTTCTGGTGGGGCTTCCTCCTGGCGATGATCGCCGGTTACGTCCTGGCGGCTTACTGGGTGCGGAAGCGCCGGCTGCTGCCGAACCCGGAGCCGCCGCCGCCGCTGTACTGGACCGAGAAAGACCAGCAGGCGTGGAAGCTCGTCCAGGCCCGGGCCGATGCGGCCGACAAGCTTGACCGGGCCCTGATGAGCCAGCCGCCGTTCTACATGACGACGGCCATGGAGATGGCCGACGAGATCGCCCGGTTCTACCACCCGAAGGCGCGCGACCCGGTCGGCAGCGTGACGGTGCCGGAGCTGCTCGCCGTGCTGGAGCTGGCGTTCGGCGACCTGTACGACCTCGTGGACAAGACTGTTCCGGGCGGCCATCTGCTGACGGTCGATCAGTGGCGGCAGGCGAAGGAGTGGGGCGACTGGGCGACGCGGATGGGCTCGAACCTGAGCAACGCCTACTACGCGATCGGCGGCATCTTCGACCCGGTCAACTTCGGCCTGCGCTACGTCGCGGCGCGGCTCGGCATCTCGTCGCCGCTGGCGGCGCTGCAGCAGGACGTCGTCCTCTGGTTCTACAAGGCCCTCGTCGCCCGGCTCGGGACGTACCTCATCGAGCTGCAAAGCGGCCGGATGAAGCTCGGCGCGAAGCGCTACCGCGAGGCGCTCGCCCGGCACGGCTTCGGCCAGGGCGAGCCGGGAGCGTCAGCGACCGGAGTCCCCGCCGCCGAGTCGCCCGAACCCGCGACGATCACGATCGCGCTCGTCGGCCAGGTGAAGGCCGGCAAGTCGAGCCTGGTCAACGCCCTGCTCGGCGAGCAGAAGGCGCGCACGTCGGTCCTGCCCGCGACGGACGGCGTCTACCGCTACGAGCTGGCGCTCCCCGGCGTGCCGACGAAGCTCGTCCTGCTCGACACGGTCGGGTACGGCAACGAGGGGCCGCGGGCCGACCAGGTACGTTCGACGCAGGAGGCGGTCAAGTCGGCGGACGTGGTCCTGCTCGTCCAGCACGCCCGCAACGCCGCCCGGGCGGCCGACAAGGCGATGCTCGACGCCCTGGCGACGTGGTTCGCCACGCAGCCGGGGCTGCGCAAGCCGGCGATCATCGGCGTGGCGACGCACGTCGACCTGCTGTCGCCGTCGCTGGAGTGGGACCCGCCCTACGACTGGCAGTCGCCGACGACGCCGAAGGAGAAGAACATCGCCGCGGCGCTGGAGGCGATGGGCGAGGCGCTGAAGCCGCACCTGGCGGGGCTGGTGCCAGTGCGGGCCGACCAGAGCAAGGAGTACAACGTCCAGGACGGCCTGGTGCCGCTCATCCTGGCCGAGCTAGACGAGGCCCGGGCCGTGGCCCTGCTGCGGACGCTGCGCGCCGAGGCGGACAAGGGCAAGGCGATGAAGGTCGTCGGCCAGCTGCGCGAGGTCGGCAAAGCGGCGTGGACGTATTTCCGGGAGCGGTGGTTGAAGTGACGCCGTCCGGACCGGATGCCCCGGGAGGTGGCGATGAGCCGGGACGAGGAGCAGCGCCGGGCGTTCCTGGAGTCGATCCGCGAGTCGCCGGACGACGACGCGCCGCGCCTGATCTTTGCCGACTGGCTCGACGATCACGGCGACGAGGCCCGGGCGGAGTTCATCCGGGTGCAATGCGAGCTGGCGAGGCTGTCGGTCAGGGACGAGCGACAGCCGGCGCTGGTGGACCGCGAGCGGGCGTTGCTCGCGGCGAACCGGGACGGTTGGCTCGGACCGTTGAGCCCGGCGCTGCGGGGCGGTCAGGCCGCCCACTTCCGCCGCGGGTTCCCCGAAGAGCTGACGCTCCGACTCGCGGTGATGGTCCAGTTCGCGGACCTGTTCGACGCCCATGTTCCTGCCGGCCGGGTCACCTTTCACGGGCCGTATGGCGTCCCAGCGATGCGGGCGCTTGTCGCGAGTCCGCGGATGGGGTGGGTGGCCGGTTTGAAGTACGATTACCCGCGAACGGAGGAGGCGGGACTGCCCATTCTGGCAGAGGCGGCCAACCTGACTGGCCTCGTTGAGTTGTCGATCCGCGGCGGCGCGTTCACGACCGCCGGCGTGCGGGCGCTGGCCTCCTCGCCTCACCTACGGCAGCTTCGCTCGCTGTCGCTTCAATTCAGCAACCGGCCGCCCGCAGAGTACGCCGGCAGCGCGCAGGAGTTGGCCCGGGCGGACGTGAGGCTCCGCCTTCACTCCCTCACCCTGGAGCAGCTTTGGACCGGCCCGGCCGGGGCGACCGCCCTCGCGGGGGCCGCGCACCTGGCCGAGTTGCGCGAGCTTTCCTTCGGCGGGAACGTGATCGGAGATGACGGGGCCCGTGCTCTGGCCCACTCTCCTTACCTCCGCGGATTGGCGAAACTGGACCTGGCTCGAAACGAATGCACGCCCGTCGGATTGGCGGAGCTCGCCGACTCCGCGATCCTCGACGGGGTTCGCCACCTCCACCTTTCCAACAACGAGATTGGAGACGAGGGCGCGAAGATCCTGGCCGATTGCCCCCGGCTCTGTCGCCTGACCCACCTGAGCCTCTTTCGATGTGCCCTCACCGACCGCGGGGCCGAGGCGCTGGCGGCCTCACCATTTCTAACCCAGCTCACGGACCTCACCCTGACGGTCAACGACCTCACCGACCGCGGCTCACTGGCCCTGTTCGAGTCGCCGCACCTCCAGAACCTCGAACGCATCTCCATCGGCGGACAGATCGTCCGAGAGAAGATCATTAGCCCGAAGCAGCGGAAACAGTGGATCAAGCGCCTCGGCAAAGGGGCCCACGTCTGACCGCCGCGAAAAACTTGTATCAACCCGCGGCCGGACGGTAGAAGGGTGGTAGGCGACCGCTCCCCCCTCCCGAAAGGCAGGCGATGGCGATCCGACGGCGGAAACGACTCCTGCACCAGGCGGCCCGCGTCGGCCTGCTGTCCGATGACGGCGACCGGACCGACGCCGAACTGCTCGACGACTACGTCGGCCGACGCGACGAGGCGGCGCTGTCCGTGCTCGTCCGCCGCCACGGGGCCATGGTCTGGGGCGTCTGCCGCCGCGTCCTGAGCGACCACCACGACGCGGAGGACGCCTTCCAGGCGACGTTCCTTGTCCTGGTCCGCCGGGCGGCGTCGATCGCGTCGCGCGACCTGCTCGCCAACTGGCTGCACGGCGTCGCCCGGCAGACGGCCCGTAAGGCCCGCGCTACCGCCGCCCGCCGGTCGGCCCGCGAACGGACGGGCGACCTGCCCGAGCCGGTCGCGCCGCCGCCCGACCCCGGCCACGACCTGTACCCGCTGCTCGACGAGGAACTCGGCCGGCTGCCGTCGCGCTACCGGGCGGTCTTCGTCCTGTGCGACCTGGAGGGCAAGACGCGCAAGGAGGCGGCCCGGGAACTCGGCGTCCCGGAGGGAAGCGTCGCCGGCTGGCTGGCCCGGGCGCGGACCGAGCTAGCCCAGCGCCTCGGCCGACGCGGCGTCGCAGCGCCGTGCGGGCCGCTCCTGGCCCCGGCGGCCCCGGCCGCCCTGGTGTCCGCCACGATCCGTACCATCGCGACCGAAACCATCCCGGCGAACGTCGCCGCTTTGACCCAAGAGGTACTGACCGCCATGCTGCTGACACGATTCAAGACCGTCGCCTTCGTCGTGCTCGGCCTCGGCCTGCTCGGCATGATCGCCTCCGCGCTCGGCGTCCCCGTCGGCGAGGAGGCCCCGGCCGCGGCGGCCCAGACGCCGGAGATCACCGCGAAGATCGAGCACGACCTGGAGATGAAGCGCCTCCAGGGGGCGTGGCTGCCGCGCTACCTCGTCACCGACGACGGCGTCGAGCCGTACCCGGTCCAGGGCCGCGCCCTCGTCTTCACCGACAAGGCGTTCCTCCGCCTGGAAGGCCGAAAGACGGTGCAGGCCGGGTCGTTCAAGATCGAGGCAGGGCGGCGGCACCTCGACCTGACCGTCGAGAGCGCGACGCCGTGGGACGTGGAAGGGCCGCCTCGAGCGGAGAAGGAGCCGGGCCGGGTCGAGTGCGTCTACCGCGTCGTCGGCGACCTGCTCACCGTCGGCACCGCCGCGGCGGGGAAGGCCCGGCCGGATAACCTGCGCGCCGGGCCCGGCCGGACAGTCGTCGTCTACGAACGGCAGAAGGACGACACCGGCGCGTCGCCGCAGCCGGTTCGGCCGGGGGGGCCGACGACCGCCCTCAACGGGGCGTGGGTGATCGAATCGGCCGAGCCGATGCGGCTGGGCAACCGGCCGGAGACGACGCCGTTCAAGCGGCTGGTCTGGCTCATCGACGGCACGAATTGGGCCTGCTGGTGCGACGGCCGGCTCGTCGCCGAGGCGACGGCGGAATACCAGCCCGGCGCGCCGAGCCGGGTCGTCCTGACGCCGAAGCCTATGCCGCAGCCGCCGCAACTCCCCGGCCCGCCGCCGGGGCTGAAGTGGAAGGGCATCTACCAGCGTAAGGGCCCGGACGAGCTGCGCCTCTGCATCGACCTGAACGGGAACGCCTTCCCGGCCGAGTTCTCCGACGACCGATCGAACTTCCTCTACCCGCTCAAGCGGGCGAGGGGGCCGGTGCCGGAGCAGGCCCCGCGCGGCGGGCCGGGACAGTGACGACTCCCTGTCACTTGAAGTCCCACACGGCGACCTGGCCCTGGTAGCCGCCGACGGCGGCGAGGCCGCCGTCCGGCGAGAAGGCGACCGACTTCAACGGCCCGATCTTCGACTTGACCGGCTTCTCGTGTCGCCAGCCGGCGACGGTCCACACCTCCAGCGCGGGCTGGCCGCCGACCCGGGTCGCCACCAACCGGGTGCCGTCCGGGGTGAAGGCCAGCCCGTAGCCGTAGCAGGTCTTGGCGTGCTCCAGGACCAACTCCCCGTCGGCCGTGTCGCGGACCTGCAACCCTTCGACGCCTCGAACCGCGAGCCACCGGCCATCCGGCGAGACGGCCGCGCTGTTGACGGACTCGTACTTGTCGAACGCCAGGTCGAAGCCGCCGACCTCCGCCCCGGTGCCGGCGTCGAGGACGGCGACGCGCCGGCCGACGACGAATAGCCGGGCCCCGGCCGCGTCGAAACAGACGCGCGTGTGGATGCCCGACCGCTGCTCCCAGTCCGCTTCCCAGAGCACCGCGCCGCTGGCCAGGTCGCGGCAGAGAACGCCAGCCCGTTCGACGCGGACGAGACGCGTCCCGTCCGGCGACAGGGCGGTGTCCCAGCAGTAGCCCGGCCCGACCGCCGGGCCGAGCGGGCGGACGGTCTTCGCCCGCAGGTCGTGCAGGCTGGCTGGCGTTTTCCATGTCGTCGTGACGACTTCGTCCGCCGAGCGGGCGAAGCCGACGAAGTCCTGGTCGCGCGTGTTCTTCAGGGTGACGTCTTTGCCGGAGGTGAGGGCCCAGACACGGGCGTTCGACTTCCCGCAGGCGGCGGCGAGGCGTGACCCGTCTGGTGCGAACGCCAGCCGGTCGATCGTCGCGGTCGAGGTGGCCGTCAAGAGTCGCATGGTGCCGATCATCGTAGTACCCCGGCGGCCGGGCGGCCGCCGGGATGGCGGTCGGGATTACTTCCGCTCGTAGACGCTGCCGCCCTCGGCCCGGATCTGGAGCTTGCCGCCCTCGAACCGGAGGTGGACCCGCTCGGCGGTCAGCTCGACCTGCGGGCTCTGGAGGCGCACCTGGCCCTCAAGCAGGATCTGGTTACCGTCCTGGGACAGGCGCTCCGCCGTCGCCTCGAAGTTCGCGCCGCCGACCTGGACGCGGCCCTTCGCGGCGTTGATCTTCAGCGGCCAGTGGGCCGGGGCGGCTTCCTTCGCCGGGGCGGCCGCCTCGTGCAGGACGGCGCGCAGGTCGATCGCACTCGTCACCGCGGCCGTCGTCCGGCAAGCGGCCGGGGGCACCGGGGCCACCGGCTGGACGGCAGGCGGCACGGGCTGCGGCGCGAGGACGTGCGGCGTGACGAGGACGACGCGGCGGCACTCCTTCGCCGCGCCCTGCGTGCCGGCGACCGGCGCGCACATCAGCAGCGTCTGGCCGGGGGCCATCTCGGCCTTCGTCTGGACGCGGGCGGTGCTCCGCTCCGGGGTCTCCCGCCCGGCCGTCGCGGGGCGGCACTCGGACTGCTCGAGCACCATCTCCAGGTTGATCTTGCCGCACGGCAGCACGCAGGGGACGAAGTTCGCCTTCGTGCCGAACTCCTGGAAGCAGACGGCGGCCTGGCCGCCGGGGGCCGGGACGGCGACCGGCATCTCGCCGCCGGAGAGGAAGCTCGCCGGCCGGCCGCTCAGCGTCACCAGTCGCGGCTCGGCGACCATCTTCAGATGGCCGAGCGTCTTCAGGACGCGCAGCGCCTCGTGGAGGCGGGCCACGTCCGCCGCCGACAGCACGCGCTGGCACTTATCGGCCGGGCAGCCGTCGCAGGCCGGCAGGCCGAGCAGCGGCTCCGCCCCGGTCCGCACCTCCGCCACCATCACGTCGAGCTGGACCTGGTTCGTCGTCGGCTCCGCCGCGACGGCCAGGCCGGGAGAGATCGCCGTCGCCACCGCCGCCCACCATCCGAATCGCGCCATCGGTTCGCCTCCTGGGTCAAAGGAGTCACCACGACGCGGGCTCATAGCGGATCGCCGGGGCTGACGCAATCCGAACGGCGCGACCGCGCCAGCCGCTACAACCGGGCCCCGTCGCGGACCGCCGGCCCGGGTTCAGCCCGTCCCGATTCGCGTCGTCCTTCCCGTCGTGCCGATTCCATGAATGGCGAGGAGGTTGCCCATGTTGCCGCTCGTGCTCTGTCTGCTGACCGTGCCGGCCCAGTCGGTCGAGGACGCCCCGTTCTGCCCGCCGGAGGAGCCGGCCGGCTGTTCGTGGGACTTCCGCGGCGACTACCTGCACTGGTATCTCCGGAAGATGGACACGCCGCCGCTCATGGTCACGGCCCCGCCCGGCGAGAGCGGCGACCTCGACGACCCGGACAGCACCGTGATCCGCGGCGGCCGGCTCACCTCGCGCCACCAGCGCTACATTGGCATGCGCTGGAACCTCGACGTCTGGGCGGCCGACCGCTCCGTCGCGATCCAGCTCAACGCCTTCTTCCTCGAGCGCGACTCGTCGCACTTCACCGCCCGGCAGGGCAGCGTCCACACGCTGGCGATTCCCTACGTCGATGCCGTCACCGGGGCGAACGAGTCGCGCGTGATCCACGGCGTCGATCCGGTCCTGGGCCGGCTCTGGGGCGGGATGCGCGTCTACTCGCGGACGGAACTCTTCGGCCAGGAGGGGAACGCCCTCATCCCGTGGTGCGAGGGCGACGCGGGCTACCTCTATCTCGTCGCGGGGGGACGGTTCCTCCAGCTGCGCGAGAGGCTCGACCTGACGAGCACCAGCCGGGTCGAGCCGGACCGGACGACGGTCTACGGCCTGGAGGATCACCTGTCGTTGTTCAACCGCTTCTACGGGGCGCAGGTCGGCCTCCAGGGCGAACTGCGCCACGGCGGCTGGTTCGTGGACGCGAAGGGGACCGTCGCCCTCGGCGTCGATACGCAGCAGCTGCGGAGCAAGGGCTTCTCGGTGTACCACGCCCCCGGCGTGCGGACGACGGCCGGCCACGGCCTGTTTGTCCTGCCGAGCAACACCGGCGAGTACGAGCGGGCCGTCTTCGACGTGGTGACCGAGGTCCGCCTCGACGTCGGCTACGAGTGGAAGTGCTGGCGGCTGTACCTCGGCTACAGCTTCCTGACGTGGGCGAACCCGGCCCGGCCGGGCGACCAGATCGGGCCGGTCAACCTGTCGCAGGTGCGGCCCAGTGGGCTTGTCGGGCCGGCCTTGCCGGACGTGCCGTGGGAGACGGACTTCTTCTGGGCGCACGGGGCGAACATCGGCCTGGAGTTGCGGTGGTGACGGCGGCGCGGCCCGGTTGGTGGCGCGGCCTGGGCGAACCTCTCTGGACAGGCCGGGTGGATCGGTTTACAGTATCTACAGTTTCGAAATCACACGTTTTGGGGTGAGTGCGTTTGTTGGGAGGTCTGTTTGACGACTGAATCGTCGCTGGATACCGCGAATGGGTTCCAGCCCCTCGGCTTACTCCCGGAGCAGTTAGCCTGTCTGGATCGTGCCGGTTACACACAACCCACGCCGATCCAGGCCGCCGTGATTCCGCCGGCCCTCGCCGGTAAGGACGTCCTCGGCCAGGCCCAGACCGGCACCGGGAAGACCGCCTCGTTCCTCATCCCCTTCTTCCACGCCTGGCGGGAGACCGATCACACCACCCCGCAAGGGATCATCCTGGTCCCGACCCGCGAGTTGGCCGTCCAGGTGTGCGACGAAGCGGAGAAGTTGTCCCCGCATCCCGACTGTGGCCTGCTGCCCGTCTACGGCGGTACCGGCATGGGCCACCAGCTGACGCGCCTCAAGGAAGGCTGCGACCTGATCGTCGGGACGCCCGGCCGGGTGATCGACCACCTGCGCCGCGGCACGCTGAAACTCGACACCGTCCGGTTCGTCGTCCTCGACGAGGCGGACCGCATGCTCGACATCGGCTTCCGGCCGGACATCGAGCGCATCCTGCGCCAGTGCCCGCAGCAGCGGCAGACGCTCCTCCTGTCGGCGACCCTGCCGGCGGAGGTGCTCAAGCTCGCCGAGCGGTACATGACCGACCCGCTCCGGATCAACCTGTCGCCGGAAAAGATCACCGTCGACAAGATCCGCCAGCTGTTCTTCACCGTGGACGAGGACCGCAAGTTCCCGCTCCTGGTCAAGCTCCTGGAGCGCGAGCAGCCGCGGCAGTGCATCATCTTCTGCCAGCGGAAGCGCTGGGCCGAGGACTGCTACCGCATGCTGCGCAACCACCGGACGCGCGTCGCCCTGATGCACGGCGACCTGGCCCAGACGCTGCGCAACCGCATCATGCAGGGCTTCCGCGACGGCGTCATCCAGACGCTCGTGGCGACCGACGTGGTCGGCCGCGGCATCGACGTGCGGAACATCTCGCACGTCATCAACTACGACATCCCGGACGACCCGGAAAACTACGTCCACCGCATCGGCCGGACCGGCCGCATCGGCGCGGACGGCGTCGCCTACTCGTTCATCACCCCCGAGCAGGGCGACCAGCTCACCGCCATCGAGGGGTACATCAACATGCAGCTGGAAGAAGACCGCTTCGACGACTTCCAGACGACCCGGCCGCGCATCAAGAAGGCCGAAGAGCCGAAGAGCAGCCAGCCGGTCTTCGGCCGGCGCGTCAAGAAGTACAGCAACCGCCTGTGATCGCCCTCATATAGCCCCGGGCTTGCCCGGGGTCTTCGCCGCGAAAACCCGCCGGCAAGCCGGCGGCTATGTGCAACCCCCACCTACTTCCCTTCGATCGCGTACAGGTGCTTCGCGCCGCGCAGGTAGAGCGTCTTTCCCAGCGCGACCGGCGAGGCGTCGAGGGCGTCGTCGAGCTTGTTGACGCCCAGGATCTCCGGCTTGTCGCCCGCCTTGAGGACCAGCGTCGTCCCTTCCCGATCGTTGAGGTAGATCCGCCCGGCCGCCGCCATCGGCGAGGCGTAAAGCGTGCCGAGGTCGCTCAGGCGCGTCGGCTCCAGGACGACCTTGCCGGTCTTCGCGTCGAGGATCGACAGCGCGTTCGTGTTCGCCGCGGTGACGTAAAGCCGGCCGTCGAGCAGGAGCGGCGACGGCACATACGGGGCGGTCTTGCCGGCGTGCCACTTCACCTTCGCGCTCACGTCGCCGGCCGAGTCGAGCGGCACGGCGAAGACGGCCGCGCCTTTGTAGCCAGACGCGACGTAGGCGACGCCGTCGGCGACGAGCGGCGACGGGATGGCGTTGACCGTCATCGGGCCGACCTCCCAGATCGGCTTGCCGTCGGCGAGGTCGTACGCCCGGGCGCGGTTCGTGCCGTTGACGATGACTTGCGTACGGCCCTTGTGCTCGGCGACGGCCGGCGTGTTCCAGCTCGTCTTCTCGTCGCGCTTCGCCTCCCAGCGCGTCTTCCCCGTCGCCGCGTCGAGGGCGATCAGCCGCGAGTCGGCCTCCTGGTCCCAGTTGAGGAGCAGCGTGTCGCCGTGGATGACCGGCGTGACCGCCTCGCCCCAGGCGAGGCGCGTGTGCAGCCGGCCGAGGTCGCGCTTCCAGAGGAGTTTGCCGTCGAGGTCGTAGGCGTAGATGCCGAACGATCCGAACGAGACGTAGAGCCGCTTGCCGTCGGTCGTCGGCGAGCCGGCCGCGTAGGAATGGGTGCCGTGGTGGCCCTCGTGCGGCACGGCCTCGTTGGCGACCTTGCGCCAGCGGAGCTTGCCGTCGGCGCGGTTGAAGCTGAGCACCTCGAATCGATAGAACTCCGTCGGCGGCTGCGTCTTCGTCTCGAAGCGCGGGTCGGGCTTCGGCAGTTCGGCCGGCGTCGCCTTGCGGCCGGTCGGGACGGCGGCGACGACGACGACCTGCTCGCCCAGGACGATCGGCGTGGCGCTGCCGGTGCCGGGGAGTTCGACCTTCCACTTGACGTTGGTCTTCTCGTCCCAGCGGACGGGCGGGTCGGCGGTGGCGGCGGCGACGCCGTTGGCGGTCGGGCCGCGCCAGTGCGGCCAGTCGTCCGCGGTGACGACGGTGACGGCGAAGCCGAGGACGAGGAGTAGCGGTAGGAGTCGCTTCATGATGAGTCCCCTTCGGCGGTGGCAACCGGCGGCGGGCGTGCCTCGTCTTGATAGGGGCCGCCCCGGGGAATGGCCCGGGGCCGGACGAGAAAAGGAACGGAGGTACGTCATGGTGCGCTTCGCGGTGCTGGTGGTGGTCGGGACGGTCGGCGTGGCGTTCGCCCAGGAAGGGAAGCCGGCCGACGGGACGGCGGTGCTCGTCCTGGAGCGGAGCGGCGGCAACTTCGCGGACCCGAAAGCGACGCCGCCGAGCCACTATGGGTTCACGATCGGCAAGGACGGGGCGTGGGAGCTGAAGTACGGCCAGAACCAGACGAAGAAGGGCAAGCTGGAGGCGGACGCCGTCGCGGCGTGGGTGAAGGCGATCCAGGACGGCGGCTTCGACAAGCTGAAATCGAACCCGGCCCTCGGCGCGGCGGACGAGCCGTTCATGGACATCACGTTCCGGGTCGGCGAGAAGGCGGAGAAGAAGAAGATCCGCCTGGAGGAGAAGTTGGCCCAGACGCTCGACAAGAAGGTTGTCGAGGCGGTCAAGGGGAAGTGACGGCGGGAACGGGACCGCATTTCCACGGAGAAGCAAAACGATGAGCGTCGGCGACGCATGGGACCGGATCGAGGCGTGGCTGAAGGAACACGCTCGATCCGTGCGGAAGTCGCTGCGGCCGGGCGCGAAGCCGGAGGCGGTCGCGAAACTCGAGGCCGCCCTCGGCGTGAGCCTGCCGGCCGACTTCGCGGCGTCCGTCGCCCGGCACAACGGCCAGGCCGAGGAAGCCGAGAGCGGCCTGTTCCCGCACACCGACGTCCTCGGCCCGGAACCGGCGTGGCGGCTGCTGTCGCTGGCCGAGATCAAGTCGTTCTGGAAACTGATGAAGGAACTCGTCGATGCCGGGGAGTTCGCGGGCCGGCCTTCCACGCCGCCGGCCGGGGTGCGGTCGGACTGGTGGTGTCCCGGCTGGGTGCCGGTCGCCGACAACGGCGGCGGGGATGCCGTCTGCCTCGACCTGTCCCCGGCCGAGGGCGGCCGCGTCGGCCAGGTGCTGCTCTTCGCCCACGACGCGCCGGATCGCCCGCTCCTCGCAGAGTCCTTCGGGGCTTGGTTGACACGGCTGGCGGAGAATCTGGAGGCGGGGCGATACGTGTACGACTCCGACGAGGGGTTGATCGAGCCGGACGGCGAGGACGAATGAGGCTGTGGCCACCGCGAGGAATAGGTGCGATGTCGCCCAATGCCCACCCGAAGGAACAACCCGCCCCGCCCGGCGTCGCCGCCGGCCTGTTCCTCCTGCACGACCCCGACTGGCGGCGCAAGGTATTCCTCGGCGGCCTGCTCCTGCTCGTGCCGTTCGTCGGCTGGTTCGCGACGCTCGGCTACCGCAAGGCCCTCATCGGCCGGCTCTTCCGCGGCGACCAGCCGCCGCTGCCCGCCTGGCACGGCGCGGCGTGGTCGCACATCTGGGAGGGGCTCAAAGCCGCCGGCGTCATCTTCGCCCAGTATGTGCCGCTGTTCATCATCCTCGCCGTGCTGCTCGTGGTGCGCGGGGCCGAGGTGCCGATCGTCCTGCTCGCCGGGGCGGCGGTCGTCGCGGTCTTCCCGATCTTCGCGCCGCTCGGCTTCCCGCTCGCGGTCGCCTACTACGCCTGGGCGGAGGTGCTCCACCTCGGCGAGGCGGCCGGGCTGGTCGCGGCCTATACCGCGATCACGTTCGTCATCCCGGCCGGGTTCTTGCAGGTGTCGCGCACCGACCGCTACCTCGCCGCGTTCCGCTACCACGAGTCGCTGCCGTTCCTCGTCCGCAATTTCTGGCCGTACGTCGTCGCCTGGTACCGCTCGATCGCCATGAGCCTGTGCGGCCACTTCGCGGTGCCGTTCTCGCCGTGGGGCGTCGTCTGGTGCTACCTCGGCATCATCTACGCCTTCAACCGGGTGCTCGCCGACGAGCTGGCCCGCCGCGGCGAGCTGTCGCCGGGGTCGTGGTTCGTCCGGCTCGACCGCGAGCCGATCGCCCTGGAGCCGGCCGGCCGGTGGGCCTACCGGGCCGTCGGATACGACACGACGGTCGTCCGCGTTGGCCCGGCGTTCGTGCCGCTGCCGCGCGTCGTGGAACGCTTCTTTGCCGGGAGGTGACGGGTGGAGACCGCCCTGACGATCATGACGGTCCAGGCCCTGCTCGGGGCGTTCGACACGATCTACTACCACGAGTACCGCTGCCGGCTGCCGGTCCACGGCCCGCGCGTCGCCGGCGAGCTGCGGCTGCACGCCCTCCGCGACCTGATCTACGGCGTGTTATTCCTGACGCTGCCGTTCGTGGATTGGGGCGGCTGGCTGGCCGGCGTCCTGGCGGGGTTGATCGTGCTGGAGGTGGGCATCACGATCTGGGACTTCAACGTCGAGGCGGTCGAGCGGCAGGCGATCGGCGGCGTCGCCGACGCGGAGCGCGGCCTGCACCTGGTGATGGCCGTCGTGTACGGTGTGTTCCTGGCCCACCTCGCCCCGCACCTGGCCGGGTGGTGGGCGGAGCCGACGGGATTCCACTGGCGCGACGGAACCCCGCCGTGGCTCCAGGTCGTCGGTGTGGTGTTCGGCCTCGGCGTGCTGGCGTCCGGGCTGCGCGACTACCTGGCGTCGCGCGGGGTGGCGTTCTTCCAGATCGATCTGTTCGGGTGGGCCCGTAGGTCGGGTTGAGGCCGGCGTCAGCCGGCCGAAGCCCGACACGCGGGGAGATCGCCGACCGTCGGGCTTCGACCGCCGGAGGCGATCTCAACCCGACCTACAAGAACGGGTCGCGGCTTTGTCGCTCGGGTGGCAAACGCACGATCGCCGGCTTGACAGGGAGGTGAGGTCGGGCTGAAATCTCCAGGGGTTGCCATCCATACGGAGAGCCAAATGCCGCGCCTGCTCACCTTCGTCCGGTGGCCGGTCACCTGGCTGGTGCTCGCCTGTTTCGTCCTCTGGTTGTGGTATTTGCGGGCGACCGTCCCGCCGCCGCCGGCCCATACCGTCCAATCGGGCCTGTCCGAGTCCCACGGATGGCTCGACGGTTCGCCTTCTACTTGGGCGACGGTCCTGGACGTCGCGGAGGACGGCTCCCGGGTGACCGTCGAGGTCGTCCGCTGCCCGGGCAAATGGTACACCTACACCGACACCCGACCCCACGTCTTTGACACCCGGACTGGCGAAGACCGCACCCCCAGGCGGTGGGTCGACCCCACCACGCAGCCCATAACCCGCCCGGGCTGGGGGCTTGTTCAGGGGTCGGAGTTGTGGGGGAATCCGGCCGGCCGGGCCTTCCTCGCCGACGAGGACGTTTGGACCACACTGCTCAAGCGGTTCCGTTGGGACCAGGAGCAGGCCGACGGGGGCCAGCCGGAACCGTTCGGGAGTCACGTCACCTTGAGTCCCGACGGCCGGGTGCTGGCGTACTGTAGCCGCGACGGGCGGCCGGCGGGTCTGGGCGCGGGCGACGGGACGACGGTGGAGGATATCCGTACCGGCCATCGGGTGGCCTTTCTGCCCGGGGCCACCGACGTGGTGGCGCTGGCCCCGGGCGGGCGGACAGCCGTCATTCGCCTGTTTCCGCGAGGGCAGGACGGGGAGCGGCCCCAGTTGGCCTTGTGGGACCTGGAAACCTCGACGGTGCGGGCCGAGTTGCCGTTGCCCGAAGACCACCACACCGTCCGCTTCAGCCCGGACGGGCGGTTTGTGTTCGCCCGGTATTCGTTGTGGGGCAAGTCGTTGGTTCCTCAGCTCCGCTGGTGGGAGACGGCCACCGGGCGTCGGGTGGGCCAGGTGGACAACACCAGGGAGTTCGCTGTGATGGCCGGGGGGTCGGTCCTGGTGACCAAACTACTCCCACCCCAGAAGGCCGCTGTTGAAGAGTCGTACCGACTCCTCTACTGGGATGTGACGACCGGGGCGGCAGCCGGCGAATGGGATCTGGGCGCACCGGCCGACGGGGGCGGGCTGTACGACCTGGTCGGGTCGGACGGAGGCCGTTACCTCGTTGCCGTGTTCGATCCGGAGTACGGCCGCGGGCGGAGCTTGGCCGGTCGAGCAAGCGACCGGATGCACGCGCTGACGGTCGGCGGACCGGCTCCGGACCGGCGACAGATCGTCGTGTGGGACACGTCCGAGCGGCGGGAGGTGGCCCGCGTGCCCGGCAAGTCGGCCGCCCTGTCGTCGAATGGGCGGTGGGTCGCGAGCGTTGACCCGGCCGGGGTCGTGCGCGTGTGGGAAGTGCCTGCCCGGACGCCGTGGACGCACCAACTCGGGTGGGCCGCCGTGGCGGGGGTCGTCTCGGGGCTGGGGATGGGCCTGGCTTGGCGATGCGCACGCTCGGTGGGGCCGCGGCTGCAACGGATGGTCGGCTGGATCGGGAAGGAACGACGGCGGCAAGGGTGGGCGGCGGCGTTCGTTCTCGGGGTGGTCGTCGTCATTTCCGGCGGGGCGGCGTACCTCTCCGCGGCGGCCCAGGCTCGGGCGGAACTGCTGGCCGTGTACGAGCAGGTGTCCGACGCCGACGGGATGACCGAGGCGGAAGTCGCCAACCTCGTCGGCCGCCCGGCGGATGCCGGGACCGTCGGCGCGATCGTCGGTCGGAAGAAGGGCGGGACTTGTGGGGCCGCCCCAGGCCCGACGACGCTCCGCAAGTGGAGCCGATACGGAACGGAACTGGACGTCTACTTCGGGGAAGGCGGAAAAGCCCGGTCTGTCTTTATCAGCGACCCGCTGCCGCTCGCCGAGCAAGTCGCCTACTGGCTGGGAATCTGAGCGGATCTCTGGTCGCCAGACCCGCCGTCACCCCTCGTCGTCGTCGCCCGGGTCGCTCGCCCCGGCCGCGCCGGGCAGGCGCACCTGCGGCCCGAAGAAGACCGCGTTGAGCAGCAGGCGCTGCGACCCGAGCCAGTACGCCCGGAAGGTCGGGTCGTCCGGCACCAGCAACACACGACCCGTCCCGCTGCCGACGACGACCGCCGCCCCGGACTTCGCGATCCGGTCGCGGTTCTCCGCCGAGGCGTAGCCGGCCAGCAACGGCTCCGCCGCGTAGACCAGCGGCGTCGCGTACGCATTCTCGGAGCGTTCGAGCACGACGCGGTTCGACCGGAACAAGGCGACCGGCGTCGCCGCGTCGTAGCCGTAGCCGAGCGGGTGGGTCGGGTCGGCCGTCGCCTGGAAGATCGCCCCGCGGATCGCCTGCTTCGTCGCCTCGTCGTCCGCCTCGTTGTACGGCCGGCCCGCGGTTACCTCCGCCTTCGGCTCGCGCGTCGCGAACGTCGCGATGCCGCGGGCCTTGACCCACGGGATGCTCGTCCCCTGGGCGTACAGCGTGCCGCCCTTCGCGACGTAGTCCTTGAGCCGCTCGGCCGCCGCGGCGGTGACGCCGGCGTAGCTGCCGCTGACCAGGACGACGACGGTGTACTTGCCGAGATCGACGCTGCCCAGGCGCGTCGTCTCGACCATCGTCACCGGGATGCCGACGCGGCGGTCCAGCGCGTGCCAGACCTCGCCGGCCTCGTACTGGCTGACGCCGTCGCCGACGACGAGCAGGACGCGCGGTGGCGTCACGAGCGGGAACGCCGCGCTGCCGAGGTCGGGGCCGTCCGGCGTCAGACCGCCGGGGACCGGCGTCACGACGACGTGCTTCGCCGCCGCCGCCTTGAGGATCTCGACCGTCGCGGCCCGCTTCTCCGGCTGCGAGGCGAGGTGGACGAGCAGCGTCCCCGGCGGCATCTTCGCCTGGCCGAAGCCGGCGGTGAACTCCTTCGCCGCGACGCGCACCTTGACGCCGGCCGCGAGCAACTTCGCCAGCGCCTCCGGCGCGTGCAGGCCGCGCCAGTCGATCAGGTAGGCGAGGTCGGTCGCCGCGAACTCCGGCGTCAGGGCCGGCAGCGAGCCGGGCTGGTACGGCGTCAGCGGGATGTCGAACTTCTCCTTCACCTCCTGGACCTTCAGGCCGAACGCCAGCGGCACCGTCCAGGCGGAGATGTCGTAGAAGACGGTGTGCTCGAACTCGGTCCGCCGCTCGAACAGGGCCCGGAGGAAGCGGTACTCCGGCTGGTCGGACGGGATCCAGTACACCTCGCCGCGGCCGACGCCGGGGCCCATGTCCCACGTCGGCTCCGTGCGGTACGCCCGGATGTCGTGCCGGTGCAGCAGGTCGAGGAAGGCGTGCAGCCGGGCCAGGTCGTGCGGCGCGGCGACGAGGTAGCCGCGCACCGCCGCCTTCGCGCCGTCGGCCTTCGACTCGACGTAGAAGCGCCGCTGGTGCTCCAGGAACGCCGGCCGGAGGTTCCGCACCCCGGCCAGGCTCGACAGTGAGGTGACGAACTGGTTGCGGATCGTGAACGGGAACGTCAGCCGGCCGTTCGGCGTGTCCTGGACGTGGCCGCGCGACGACGCCTGCTCGAACAGGATGCCGACGCCGCCGTGCAGGTCCGGGTACGTCGAGCCCTTGCCGGGGTAGTAGTCGTCGAACTGGTCGCCGGTGAAGTAGAGCGAGCCGATCTTGTCCAGGGCCGTCGCGTGGTACTTCGCCAGCAGGCCGGTCAGCTCCTGGTTCCGGGCCGGGATGAGCGGGTGGACGCGCTTCGGGTCGCCGGGCTGGAAGAAGTACGTCGCGTTGCTGCCCATCTCGTGGTAGTCGAGGACGAGGTTCGGCTTCCAGCGCTGGTAGGCGGCGAGGCGGCCCTGCGACTCGGGGTGCTGGGCCGGCAGCCAGTCGCGGTTGAGGTCGAACCAGTAGTAGTTCGTCCGGCCGCCCGGCCACGGCTCGCGGTGCTCGCGCGTCGCCGGGTCGGCGTTGAGGACCGCGCCGCGGTTGTCGTTCGCCCAGTTGGCGAAGCGCTCCATGCCGTCGGGGTTCAGGGCCGGGTCGAGCAGGATGACGAGTTCGTCGAGTAGCTTGTCGTGGTCCTTGCCAGTCATCGCGGCGAGGTGGTAGGCGACGAGCGGGGCGACGTTGCTGGCGCTGGGCTCGTTGCCGTGGACGCCGTAGCCCATGACGACGACCGCCGGCAGGGCCGTGTCCGGCGGCAGGGCGTCGGTTACCGTACCTGTGGTCAACGCGAGGTGCTGCTTGCGGATCTCGTCGAGCCGGCGGTGGTTCTCCGGCGACGTGATGACCGCGTAGACGAGCGGCCGACCGCCGTAGCTGCGAGCGTACTCCTCGACCTTGACGCGCGGCGACGCCTCGCCGAGCTTGCGGAGGTAGCCGACGAGTTCGTGGTGCTGGAGGTGGCGTTCGCCGATCGGGAAGCCGAGCACCTTCTCCGGCGACGGGACGGCCGGGTCGTAGGCGGCGTCCTTTGGGAGGATGTCCTTCGGCGACACGGCGACGGCGGCGGGGGCGATCAGGGCCGCCCCGAGGAAGATGGCAAGATACCGCATGGCGAAGGTCCCTCGGGGTGGCGGCGCGACTACCACCGCTCCAGGAGCGGCGTCGGGTCGCTCAGGTCGTCGAGCAGCAGGTCGGGTGCGTGGGCGGCGAGTTCGTCGCGCGTGTGCCAGCCGGTCGCGACGGCGATGACCTTCGCCCCGATCGCCCGGGCGCAGCGGACGTCGAGCGGCGTGTCGCCGACGACCCAGACGCGCTCCGGATGCACGTCGCGGTCGAGGTGGCGGCGCACGTCGGCGAACGCCTCGCGGGCGACGTCGTCGCGGTCGAGGTGCAGGTCGCCGTAGCCGCCGACGCGGAAGTGGTCGTAGATGCCGAAGTGGCCGAGCTTGACGCGCGCCCCGCGGCGGATGTTGCCGGTGAGCAGGCCGACGAGGACGTCGTCACGGCTGCTCAACCGGAAGAGCAACTCGGCGATGCCGGGCAGGACCTTGCCGTGCAGCGTCGTCAGGCACGCGGGCAGGTTGCGCAAGTAGGCCGTCAGGAGGCGTTCGAGGTTCTCCTCGCTCGGGTCGAGGCCGTGCTCGCGGAGGAGGTCCATGCCGATGGCCCGGTCGGTCCGGCCGGACAGGGACAGTTTCTCGATGGTGCGCTCGCCGCCGAAGACGTCGGTCAGGGCTCGCTCCAGGGCCACCTTGCCCGCCCCGCCGCTGGCGATCAGGGTGCCGTCGATGTCGAAGAGGCAGACGATCATTCGGGGAGGGCCTTCTTCATTTAGCCCCCGGCTTGCCGGGGGTGCTTTGGGATGCGAAGACCCCGGGCAAGCCCGGGGCTATGTGGCGGAGGTCACGGCTCGATCCGCGTCCCGAGCAGCTTCAGGAACGCCGCCAGCCACGCCGGATGGGCCGGCCAAGCGGCGGCGGTCACCAGGTTGCCGTCGACGTGGGCCTTCTCGTAGCCGACATCGACCCAGGTGCCGCCGCAGGCGTCGATCTCCGGCCCGACGGCCGGGTACGCCGAGCACTTCCGGCCCTTGACGACGCCGGCGGCGGTCAGGATCTGCGCCCCGTGGCAGATGGCCGCGATCGGCTTGTTCGCCGTGGCGAAGTGCTTCACGAGCGAGATGACCTTCGCGTCGAGCCGGAGGTACTCCGGAGCCCGGCCGCCGGGGATCACGAGCGCGTCGTAGCCCGCCGGGTCGATCTCGGCGAAGGAGGCGTTGAGGGTGAAGCCGTGGCCGGGCTTCTCGCTGTAGGTCTGGTCGCCCTCGAAGTCGTGGATCGCCGTGCGGCACCGCTCGCCGGCGTGCTTGTTCGGGCAGACGGCATGGACGACGTGGCCGACCATGAGCAGGGCCTGGAACGGCACCATGACCTCGTAGTCCTCGACGAAGTCGCCGACCAGGAGCAGGATCTTCTTCGCGGCCATGCGGCAGCCTCAGCGCGGATTGAGGTCGTTCCAGACGAGGACTTCGTGGGCGAAAGCTACCGCCAGGATACGATCCGCGCAGGCGATGGCCACCGGTTCGCCACGGCCCTCGTCGGGCGGGAAGCGCAGGGCGAGGCGCTCGGTGCCATCGTCGGGCGACCAGACGCGCAGCCAGCCGTCGCGGTCGAGGGAGAAGAGGCGCTGGCCGCGTTCCGGGGCGGCGAGGCCGACCACCTCGGCGGTGTGGCCGGTCAGGGTGCGCCGCGTGGCCGGGCGCAAGCGATCCCAGACGCGGACGACCCCGGTGGCGTGGCCGGTCGCGAGCGGGCCGGTCGGGCAGAGGGCCGTCGGGGCCCGGTCGATCGGCGGCCGCCAGTCCGCCGGCCAGTTCGGCCCCGTGTCGCGCAGGGCCAGGCGCGGCCCCTCGCCGGCGGTGAGGAAGGTGCGGCTGAGCGGATCGGCCAGCCCGGGCCCCCCGCCCGGGTGCCAACGCATTCGCAAGGCGACCTCGCTCCGGAAGGCCTCGTCCAGCCGACGGGTCGCCTCGCCGCTGCCGGTGCCGACCACGGTCATGACCCGGCCGGTGAGCACCCCGAGGTGGTCGCCACTTTCCAGGAGGGTGACCGCGTCGATGAGCAACTTGTCCGCGTGCAGGACGGTCGGCTCGCGGCGGCCGGGGTCCCAGGCGAGCACGCACGAGCCGGCGAGCACGACGAGGCGGCCCGACTTCGCGAAGGCCGTCGCTCGGACCGGCTCGGCCGGCTGCGTCACCGCCACGACCGGGGTCGATTCGCCCGCGGCATAGACGCGCAGGCCGCCCGAAGGGACCGCCGGCGCGACGGCCTCGGTGCCGACGGCGAGGCGGCGGCCGTCCGCCGACACGGCCAGGCAGCGGACCAGCTCGTTCGGGAACGCCAGGCGCTGGCGGCGGTCGGTGGCCCAATCGGCGAGCAGGAAGCATTCCAGCGTCCGGTCGGCCGGCGGCACGTTGTCAAGCCAGCGGACCATCGCCGCCCTGTCGTTCGCGGCGAGGGCCTTCTGCGCCTCCTGTAGCACGAACCGCAGGGCGAGCGGGGGTGCCCATTCCGGCTCGCGCGTCGCCGCCGGCACGCCGGGTCGGCTACTTCGCGGCGGCGAGGTCGTCAGGACGCCGCAGAGAGCCAGGATCGTCGCCGCAGCCGCCCCGAAGGCGACGCCCAGAACGAACCGCGAAGGAGCCGTCGGAGCCGCCGCCAGGCCGTCGAGGACCGTCGCCAGCTCGTTCGCCGTCGCGTAGCGGTTCTTCGCCCGCGGTTCCAGCGCCTGCTCGATCACCACGAACACGGCCGCCGGCACCGCCGTCCGCACCGGAACGAGCAGCCGAGGCGACGGCTCCATCACCCGGTCGAGCGTCTCCATCCGCGTCGCCCCGGCCAGCGGCGACCGGCCGGTCACCAACTCGGCGAGCAGGACGCCCAGCGCGTAGACGTCGGTCGCCTGGCCGATCAGTGCCGGTCGGCCGAGGGCCTGCTCCGGTGCGAGGTACGCCGGCAGGTCCGGCTGAAGTTCCAGGTCGGTCGGCTCGTGGTCGTGCGTCTTCGCCTTCGCAAGGCCGAACTTCTCCAGCACCGGCCGCACCCAGCGTCCGCGGAGGCGGACCGACCCCGGCTCGCCCTCCGCCGCCGGGGCCAGCCGGACGAAACGCGGCTGGATCGCCCGGTGGACGACGCCCCGGTCGTGGGCGTGCTGCACCGCCCAGGTCAGGACTCGCACCAACGCGACCGCCTCGCGCCAAGGCAGCGTCTGGCCGGCGAGCCACTCTGCCAGCGTCGGCCAGCCGGCCTCGGCGACGACGTTGTAGAACACCTGCCGGTCGCGCTCGCCGACAGCGAGCAGCCGGGCGACGTTCGGGTGGTCGAGCTTCGCCAGGGCGCGGGCTTCGCCGCGCAACGCCCCCCATGCCGTCTGGCCCGGGTCGTCTTTCGCGACGACGACATCGAGCCGCACGTCCCGGTCGGCGACGGACTGGCGGGCGCGGTAGCGCTCGACGCCGAGCGGGCCGTCGGGCAGTTTCTCCTTCAGGTCGAAACCGGGGACGACCGGCCAGCGGTTGGCGGCACGGACAGGGATCGGTTGGCTGTCGGCCGGCGCGGCGAGGGGGGCGGGTTCGTCGAACGGGGAGACGACGTCGGCCGGGTGGCCGCACGCCGGGCAGGCGGGTACGTCGTCGTCGCCGGCCTCGGCCTCCCAGGCGTGGCCGGCGAGACAGGTGAAGCGACGGAGCATGGCGGCCTCGCGTTGGAGTGCGGCGCATCGCCGCACTCCAAAAGGGCGGCGTCCTACTTCTTTAAACCCGGCGAGGCGTTGAAGGTTTGCACCGCCGTGCCGTCGAGCTTCCAGATCTTCACCTCGCCGTTCCACGCACCGGACGCGACCAGGTCGCCTTCCGGGCTGACCGCGATCGCGAAGACGTGGTCCGTGTGGCCGGAGAACGTCTTCAGCGCCGCCCCGCTGTCGGCGTTCCAGGTGCGGACGGAGTTGTCCGCCCCGCAGGTGATCAGTACCGCCTGCTTCGGATGGTAGATGAGCTTCAACACCGCCTGGCCGTGGCCGCCGGTCGCGCGGATCTGCTTGACCGCGTCGCCGGTCGCGTTCCACGAGCGGACCTGCTTGTCCTCGCCGACCGAGAACGCCGTCTTGCCGTCCGGCTTGAACGCGACGGCGTAGACCGTGTTCTGGTGGTCGGGGAACGTCAGCATCGACTCCTTCGCCTCCAGGTTCCACACCTTGGCTGTCTTGTCGCGGCTGCTCGTCAGCAGGAACTTGCCGTCCGGGCTGAAGGCCAGGCCGAACACCCAGTCGGCGTGGTTCTCGAACGTCTGCTCGACCTTCGCCTTGTCCAGGCCGTCGGCCAGGTTCCAGACGTTGACGACCCGGTCGCACCCGGCCGAGGCGAGCTTCTTGCCGTCGGCCGACACCGCCAGGGCGAGCACCTCGTCGTCGCACTCCAGCAGCCGCTTGACGAGCACCTTCGGGTCCTTGACGCCGTCGTAGACCTTGACCCCATCGACGTCCTTCGGCGTGCCACCGTCGAGGTCGTAGACGCAGACGTCGCCTTCCTCGCCGGGCCGGCCGCCGGCGACGACGAGCTTCCCGTCGGGCAGGAACGCCATCGCCAGGGCCCGGCGGTTGCGCACGTAGACGCGCTTCTCCAGCTTGCCGGTCGCCGCGTCCCAGACGGTGAGTTCGTGGTGGCCGCCGGCGACGACCTTCTTGCCGTCCGGCGTGAAGGCGAGCGAGTTGACGACGACCGGGAACGGGTACGCCGCCCACGGCGTCGGCGGCACCCAGCGCTTGCGCAGCTCGCGGCTCAGGTCGGCCGTGGCGACGACGTCGGCGTCGAGCTTCGCACCTTCCTTGATCCACCGCTCGATCAGGGCGAGCTTCTCCGGCTTGAGCGGCCCGCCGGATTCCTTCGGCGGCATCATCTGCTTGTCGGTCGCCTTGAGGACGTCGACGAAGTAGCTCTCGTCCGGCTTGCCGGCGACGATCGGCCCTTCCTTCGTGCCGCCCTTGAGGAGGTTCTCGAAGGTGGTCATCGAGAACTTGCCCTTCGGGTTCTTCGTGCCGTGGCAGCCGAAGCACGCCTCCTTGAGGAGCGGCGCGACGTCGTTGATGAAGCTGACCGGCTTGGCCGGGGCCTGGGCCCGGGCGGCCGGCGGGGCGGCGAGGTAGAGGACGAATGCGGCGGCGGCCCCGAGCAGGGCACACACGAAGCAGAAGCGCGAGCGCGGCATGGCGTGGACTCCGCAAGGCGGGACCCGGGACGTGCGCCGCCCCGGGCGAAGGTGGATCGTTTCATTATCCGCGCCGCCCGGTCGCCGACAAGCGCATTGTTCGCGGCACGCCCGGGCGGCTATGCTGGAAGAGGCCGTCTCAGCGAGAAGTTAGGCAAGAGCCGCCGCGCCATGGACCCCACCCTGCCGCCCGCACCGACGCCCGTGATGCCGGTCCCGGGCCGGCCGCGATCGGGCGAGCTGCCGGCCGCCCTGCCGGATCTCGAAGCGGCCGCCGCCGAGCGGCAGGGCCGGCTCGTCCGCGCCGAGCGGCTCGAGATCTTCAACCTCATCATGTGCGCCTTCTTCGCCGTCCTGCTCGGCGTGTCGGTCTACCGACTCGTCGCCGACCCGTTCCCGGCGTACAGCCCGGTCGGGTCCGCCGTCGCCAACGCGGCGGCCCTCGCCCTGGCCGGCGCGATCGTCCTCGCCCTGCGCCGCGCGGCGGAGGTCGGCCGGGACGGCCTGCGCCGCGCCCACTGGGGGACGTTCGCCGTGCTGACCGGCTACTGCTTCTGGTTCACGCTCGACAAGCTTTCCGACAACGCGGACGGCGTCCTGACGCGGTTCATCCAGCAACACCCCGTCTTCGCGGCCTGCGCGTTCAGCTTCGCGTGGTTCGGCCTGTTGCTGTACTACGGGACGTTCATCCCCAACGACTGGAAGCGCCTCGCCGTCCAGGCGGCCATCTTCGCCGCCGGGCCGATCGTCGCCTGCGCCGCGACCGCAGCGATCGACCCGGCCTATCGGGCGGCGTTCTCCGGCGTGTTCTACCTCGCCCTGGCGACGATCCTCGCCTGCGGCGGGGCCGGCGTCGTCTACGCCTGCTACAGCCTGACCCGGCTGCGCCAGTCCGTGGTCGAGGCGCGGCGGGTCGGGCCGTACCGGCTGCTCGGCAAGGTCGGCGAGGGCGGCATGGGCGTCGTCTACAAGGCGGAGCACCACCTCGTCAAGCGCCCGTGCGCGATCAAGTTCATCCACCGCCACGCCCTGGCCGACCCGGCCCAGCGGCAGCGCTTCTTCCGCGAGTTCCAGGCCCTGGCCCGCCTGTCGCACTGGAACCTGGTCGAGGTGTACGACTACGGCGAGACGCCGGACGGGACGTGCTACTACGTCATGGAGTACCTCGACGGCGTCGCGCTGGATCAGCTCATTCGCCAGCACGGCCCCCTCCCACCCGGCCGGGCGCTGTATTTGCTCCGCCAGGCGGCCGACGCGCTGCGGATGGCCCACCGGCTCGGCCTGGTCCACCGCGACGTCAAGCCGTCGAACCTGTTCCTGACCCAGCGCGGCGGCTCCTTCGACGTGGTCAAGGTGCTCGATTTCGGCGTGGTGCACGACGCGGGGCACGCCCTCGGCGGCCAGACGCTCACCAGCCCGGGGGTCGTCGTCGGCACGCCGGGGTACATGCCGCCGGAGCAGACGACCGGGTCGGGCCGGATCGACCCGCGCACCGACGTCTACAGCCTCGGCGCGGTCGGCTACTTCCTCCTGACCGGCCGGGCCCCGTACACCGGGCGCTCGATCGCCGAGATCTTCGCGGCCCAGATCGCCACCGACCCGGCCCCGCCGCGAACGCTGCGGCCCGACCTGCCGGCCGACGTCGCCGCCGTCGTCGCGCGCTGCCTGGCCCGCGACCCGGACGACCGCTTCCCGAGCGTGGACGACCTCCTCGCGGCGATCGACGCCTGCGCCAGCGCCGCGGACTGGGACGCCCAGAAGGCCGAGCGGTGGCACGCCGCCCAGGGGGACGACGCCCCGACCGCCGAGGCCCGGCGCACTCTGCCCGGCACCGGGCAGCAGACCCTGCCGACCCGGCCCGGCTGAGCCGGCTCAGCGCGGCAGCTTCGCGATCCCGGCGACGAACGCGGCGACCATCTTGCGGTGGCCGTCCGACTCGACGTCCTGGATGTCGTTGGACGACATGCCGCCCGGATACGCCTTGACGACACCCTCCAGGGCGAAGGCGGCGATGCGGCGCATCTTCGGGTCCCTGTCCTTGAGGTACGTCAGCAGGACGTGGCACTCCGCCTTCGTCGTGACGTTCAGCCGAGTGGCGATTCCTTTGAGGTGGCTGTCCGGGTGGGCGACGCCGTCGATGTCCGGCACGCCGAGGCCGTTCATCTCGCCGAGGCCCTGCGGCTCCGGCAGCTTCTTGCGGTAGCCGTCCAGTTCGGCCATCAACGCGGCCGGGGTGCGGACCGGTTCCGGGACGGGTAGCCCGGTGGACGCAACGAAGTTCGCGTCGGCCAGGGCCGGCGCGGCGGTCATGGCCAGGAGGAGGAAGGCGCGCATCGGGTCGGTCTCCGCGAGGACTCGGCGGGAAGGGCCACCACCTGATAGACGAGCCGGCCGGCCGGGGGACTACTTCTCCGTGACGGTGATCGTCACCGGGGCGGCGGTCAGCTCGGGGCCCTTCTTGCCGTCGGCCGTCGTAAGCTGGTACGTCGCGGCGAGCTTGTACTCGCCGGGGCCGGTCCAGAAGACGAGCCGGCCCCGCCCGCGCAGGCCGTCGGCGAGGGCCGTCACCGGGACGACGTGCGACTTGCCCGGCCCGAGCGTCACCGCGTTCGGCAGCCGGAACTCGAGGGTGACCGGGCCCGGGTTCGGCATCGTCACGACGCCGGCCCCGCCGGCGAGGCCGAACGTCCAGACGTTCGGGTCGCCGCCGACGTGGACGGTCACGTCCGCGTTGGTCGGGTTGGTCAGCTCCAGGGCGAGATCGACCGCGATCGGCTTCGGCACGGCGGCCGGCTCGCCCTTCTTCAGCTTCGCCGCCGTCGCCTCCAGCGCCGCCTTGTACTCGGCCGGGCTCAGACCGCCGCCGTCGAACTTGTACGTCGCCGTCTTGGCGATCAGCTTCAGCTTGACCGGCGACTCGGGCGGCTTCTCCTGGGCCGGGGCCGAGAACGCGACGACGGCGAGGGTCGTCGCCGCGAGGAGGATCGAACGCATGGGTACACCATTTCCAGGGGTTGGATTTCGCTTACCGCGACGAGTCGGCCGATGTACGATACGGAGGACTTCCGCCGGAAGGAAGGGGACTTCCAGGGGTGAACATGGCTGCGCGTCCGCTCGACCGCCGCGCCTGGCTCAAGCTGGGCGGCCTCAGCCTCGGAGCGCTCGCCACCGGGGCCGACCCGTCGTGGGGCAAGCTCATCGCCGCCGAGCCGCCGGCGCGCCGGCTGAGCAAGGACTTCGCCGTCATCCTCTTCTGGGCCAACGGCGGGCCGAGCCACCTGGAGACGTTCGACCTCAAGCCCGACGCCCCGAAGGAGATCCGCGGGCCGTTCCTCCCGATCCGCACCAACGTCCCCGGCGTCGAGATCAGCGAGCGCCTGCCGCGCCTGGCGAAGCTGGCCGACAAGTACACGCTGATCCGCAGCCTGCACCACACGCGCGCCGAGCACTCCGGCGGGACGCACCGCTTCCTGACCGGCCATGCGTCCGTTCAGGCGAACCTGCAAGATTCGGAGTACCCCGACGTCGGCTCGATCGTCGCCGAACGGCTCCAGGGCCAGGCGCGCGACGTGCCGCTGTACGTCGGCAACACGAAGTTCTACGGCAGCGGCCCGGCCTACCTCGGCCCGGCGTTCGCGCCATACATGCCGGCCCCGAACCCGGTCACGTCCACCGGCAACAACAGCTACGAGCCGGTGCCGCTCTACCCGACCGCCGACAAGCCGTCGAACCTGAGCCTGTCCGGTGACGGAACGCTGTCACTGCGAAGCCGCGACGGCCTGCGCCGCGACCTCGACACGCTGACGCGCCGCCTCGACCGGCCGGAGGAGTTGGCCGCGTTCGACGAGTACCAGCAGCGGGCGGTCGCCATCCTGACCGGGGCGAAGGCCCGGGCGGCGTTCGACCTGGCGCGCGAGCCGGCCGCCGTCCGCGAGCGCTACGGCGATACGGACTGGGGCAAGGATCTCCTGACGTGCCGCCGGCTCGTCGAGGCCGGCGTGCGGTTCGTGCAGTGCCAGGCGAACCTGCTGCTGCGGCCCGAGACGGGCCGGATCTCGACGTGGGACGACCACTCCGTCAACTGCGACATCTTCCAGGCGTACGAGGAGCGGATGCCGCTCCTCGACCAGTCGATGTCGGCGCTCGTCGAGGATCTGTACGCGCGCGGCCTCGATAAGCACGTGCTGTTCGTCTTCTGCGGCGAGTTCGGCCGGACGCCGAAGATCGCCTACCAGGACGAGAGCCGGCGGCCCGGCCGCGACCACTGGCCGCGGGCGATGAGCGTCTTCGCCGCCGGCGGCGGCCTCCGCATGGGCCAGGTGATCGGCTCGACGAACGCCCGCGGCGAGGAGCCGCGCGACCGGGCGATGGACAGCAACTGCCTGCTGGCGACGCTCTATCACCGGTTCGGCATCGACCCGACGCACCACTACCACGACCGGGCCGGCCGGCCGATCCCGCTCCTGCCGCACGGCGAGCCGATCGCGGAATTGCTCTGAGCCGCGTCGCCGAGGAGGTGGCCCTTGACGATCATCCTCCGGTCCGAAGCCGGCTACATCGACAGCGGCTCCTGGTCCTTCGACGACGACTCGCCGATCACCCTCGGCCGCAACCCGAACAACCACGTCGTCTTGCCCGACCTTGCGACCAACAGACGGCACGCGCGGATCGTCATCGTGAGAGGGGCGTACTATCTGGAAGACTTCAGGTCGATAAATGGGACGTTCGTGAACGAGACGCTGATCGCCGTCCCAACGCGATTGCAGTCCGGAGATCGGATTCGTCTGGGGAGGGTGGTCCTGACGGTCGAGATCGTCGGAGAGGCGCAGAACCACGTCGCCGATTTCGCGTAAGAGTTGTTTCACTCAGCGAGGTGGGTAGGGTTGAGCGATGCCACCTGCCGAGCGAAGCCCGACCTACTACTTCTCGCCTCGCGGTTCCCATCCGGAGTGACCATGTCCCCCGGACCGTTCGCCGGCCTGCTCGTCGTCGATCTGACGCGTGTCCTCGCCGGGCCGTTCTGCACGATGACCCTCGCCGAGCTGGGGGCCCGCGTCGTCAAGGTCGAGAACCCCGACGGCGGCGACGACACGCGCCAGTTCGTGCCCGAGTACGAGGGCAAATCCGCCTACTACCTGTCGCTCAACCGCGGCAAGGAGAGCGTCGCGCTCAACCTCAAGGAGCCGGCCGACAAGGCGGTCCTGCTCGCCCTGGTCCGGTCGGCCGACGTGCTGGTCGAGAACTACCGGCCCGGCACGCTGGAGAACCTCGGCCTCGGCTGGGACGTGCTGCGGGCGGAGAACCCCCGGCTGATCTACGCGTCGGTGTCCGGCTTCGGCCACACCGGGCCGTGGAGCCGCCGGCCGGCGTACGACATGATCGTCCAGGCCCTCGGCGGCCTGATGAGCCTGACCGGCTCGCCCGGCGGCGAGCCGATGAAGGCCGGCACGTCGATCGCCGACCTGGCCGCCGGCCTGTACGCGACGATCGGCATCTCCGCCGCCCTGTACGAACGCCAGCGGACCGGCATCGGCGTCCGCGTCGATATCGCCATGCTCGACAGCCTGCTGGCGCTGCTGGAGCACGGCGTCATGCGCTACGCGGCGACCGGCCAGGTGCCGGGGCCGATCGGCAACCGCCACCCGTCGATCACGCCGTTCGAGCTGTTCGCGACGGCCGACCGACCGCTCGTCATCGCCGCCGGCAACGACGCCCTGTTCCTCCGCTTGGCCCAGGCGCTCGGCCATCCGGAGTGGGCCGACGACCCGCGCTACCGGACGAACCAGGACCGCACCGCCCACCCTGACGTGCTGAAGGCCGACCTGGAGGCGGTGCTGTGTCAGCGGCCGGCGGCGCACTGGATCGCCGTCCTGGAGGCGGCCGGGGTGCCGTGCGCCCCGGTGCAGACCGTCGCCGACGCGGTCGAGATGGAGCAGGTAAAGGCGCGCAACATGCTCGTGACGGCCGGCGGCCTGCGCATGGTCGGCAACCCGATCAAGCTCGGCGGCCACGACGACCCGCCGACGCGGACGCCGGCCCCGGACCTCGACGCCGACGGCGAGCACATTCGGCGCGAGTTCGGGCCGAAGTGAATATCGTTACTTCTTCCGCGGGTCGTCGGCCGGGTTGACGTAGTCGATGCCCCACGGCCCGGTGCCGTGCAGTTGCAGGATCGTCTCGCCCTTGACCCAGCCGAAGTGCTTCATCCCGGCGGCGGTCCGGCCGTAGGAGCCGACCGGCAGGGCCTTGCCGAGCTTCTCGTCGAACGTCGCCCCCATGCCGAGGTAGAGCGTCCCGGCCAGGACGGTGACGTGCTCGTCCTTCGGGTGCGTGTGCGGCATCACCTTGAAGCCGTCCGGCAGCTTGATCCGCAAGACGAACGGCCCCTCCTTGGCCGGGTCGCCTTCGAGGACGGCGATTTTCGAGCCCTTCTGGAGCGTCGCCGGGCCGTCCACCCAGGCGACGTCGGCCGGGGTGACGATCGTGTGGTCCTTCTTCGCGTCGCCGTGCGGGTCGGCGGAAACGGCGGCGAGGGCGCACAGGGCGAGCAAGAGGACGGGGAGGTGTCGTCGTGACGGCATGATTGACTCCAGGAAGGTGGCGTTCTCCCGAGCCCTGTTATACACTCCGCGTCGTGGTCGGTCCCGTTCATCCTGGCCTGGGGAAATCAACCATGCGACGCGCCGGCTGCCTGGGCGGAGTGATCTGCCTGTTCCTGACCCTCTCCCCGGCCCGCGCCGAGCTGCGCGAGCTGGAGATCGTCAACCGCGAACCGTACGCCAACGGCAAGGCGTTCGGCGACGTCGGCCCCTATGAGATGATCAACGGCGTCGCCCGGTTCGCCGTCGATCCGAAGCACCCGCGCAACGGCGCGATCGTCGATCTGCCCCTCGCCCCGACGAACGGCGAGGGCCGCGTCACGTTCGAGAGCGACTTCTACATCCTGGCGCCGAAAGACCCGGCGAAGGGCAACGGGGCCCTGCTCTACGACGTGAACAACCGCGGCAACAAGCTCGCCCTCGGCACGTTCGGCGACGGCTTCCTGTGCGGCCGCGGCTTCACCCTCGTCGGCTGCGGCTGGATCGGCGAACTCGTCCCCGGCGGCGGTCGGCTGTTGCTCAAGGCCCCGGTCGCGACGAACGCCGGCCAGCCGATCCGCGGCGTCGTCCGCTTCGAGATGGCGACCGACAAGGCGGTCGAGGCGATGTCGCTCGCGGGAAGCCGCGACAACCACGGCAACTATCCGCCGACGGACGACGGCGAGCGCGACGGCGTCCTGACCTGGCGGCTACGCGAGGGCGATCCGCGCGTCGTCATCCCGCGGAGCCAGTGGTCGCTCGAACGGCTGCCGATCCCGAAGGCGGAGCGCGGCGTCGCCGGGACGCTGCCGCCGATCCGGCTCAAGCTCAGCGGCGGCTTCCGGCCCGGCTACCTGTACGAGCTCGTCTGCGAGGCGGAGGGGCCGATCGTCCAGGGCCTCGGCTTCGCGGCGGTGCGCGACTTCGTCTCCTTCCTGCGCCACGACGCGACCGAGCGCAACCCGCTCCGCAAGGCGATCGCCCGGACGCACGGCTTCGGCACGTCGCAGAGCGGGCGGTTCCTGCGCCAGTTCACCTACGAGGGCTTCAACGCCGACGAGCAGGGGCGTCGAGTCTTCGACGGCCTGATGCCGCACGTCGCCGGGGCCGGCCTCGGCTCGTTCAACCACCGCTTCGCGCAACCGACGCGCCACAACGGTCAGCACGAGAACCACCTCTACCCCGGCGACCGCTTCCCGTTCGCGTTCGGCGACAGCGTCGATCCGTTCACGAAGAAGACGGACGGCCTGCTACGTCGCCTCCGGGCCGAGGACGCGAAGCTGCTGCCGAAGGTGATGCAGACGCAGAGCATGGCCGAGTACTGGCACCGGAGCGGCTCGCTCATCCACACGACGCCCGACGGCACCAAGGACGCCGACCTCCCCGACGAGGTGCGCATCTACGCCGTCGGCGGCACGCAGCACGGCCCGGCGGCCAACCCGCCGACGCCGGGCATCGGCGACAACCTGCCCAACCCGGGCGACTATCGGCCCGTCCTGCGGGCGCTGCTCGTCGCCCTCGACGCCTGGGTCAAGGACGGCACCGCCCCGCCGGCGAGCGTTTATCCGCGCATCGACCAGGGCACCCTCGTGCCGTGGGACCAGAAGGCGACCGGCTTCCCGTCGCTGCCGGGGGTGCGCTACCCCGACGCGATCCAGCGGCCGGCGTTCCTCGACTTCGGGCCGGACTTCGCCAGCAAGGGGATCATCACCGTCGAGCCGCCGACGGTGAAGGGGCACTACACCGTCCTCGTGACGAAGTGCGACGCCGACGGCAACGACCTCAGCACGGTCCTGCCGCCGGAGGTGGCCGTGCCGCTGGCGACGTACACCGGTTGGAACCTCCGCAAGCGCGACGTCGGGGCCGAGGGCCAGCTCGCCAGCCTGCTCGGGTCGTACCTCCCCTTCCCGAGGACGAAGGAGGATCGCGAGAAGGCCGGCGACCCGCGGGCGTCCGTCGCCGAGCGGTACGGCAGCTTCGAGGAATATCGGAAGCGCTACGCCGCGGCGTGTGCCGACCTCGTCCGCCGGCGGCTGCTCCTGCCGGACGAGGCCGAGCGGCTGATCCAGGGGTGCGAGAAGTTTCGGGCGGCATTCCCGCCTTCGGGCGAGTGAACGCCCCGCGCCGCAAGCGCTGCGCGTCTTTGACCGGCTACCCCGCGGGCGCTCGCTGCGTGCGCGGCTCCGGCGGATCGCCGGGCAGCACCCCCGCAAGCAGCATCGCCGGGGCGACGAGCGCCAGCGTCAGCACGTTCGCCAGCATGCTGATGCCGTGCCACATGCCGAAGTTCGAACGGGCCGCGTTGACGACCGCCAACTGCGGCTCCTGGGCCTTGTTGTTCAGCGTGATGTAGTTGAACAGCTGGATCGTCTCGCGGTTGCGCTCGTCGCGCAGTTCGCTCACCTTCGCCTCGACGATCCAGCCGAAGCAGACCAGGGCAAGGGCGAGCAGCAGAAGGACGATGCGCACCTTGCCGGTCGTCGTCCGCCACCAGGCGAACGCCGTCAGGACGGCGACGACGCCGCAGACGAACTGCGCCGCGAAGAACCACGGGAACATCGGCGAGACGATGTCGCCGGCCAGCAGCGACCCCTGCTCGCGGCGCAGCGGCGTCGGGAACTTCTCGCTCGGCGGCTTCATCGTCAGCACGTCCGGCGTCTTGAGGTAGTACGGCCGGTCCGGCTCTTCCCTGGCGCTGAGCTGGTCGAGCGTCGCGAAGAGGAGGTAGCCGACCATCGTGAAGCAGACGAGCGTGCCGAACCACAGGCCGACGCTGCTGACGTGCAACATCCTGGCGAGGTTGCTCATGAGGGGAGACTCCGGGAAGGCGTTTTCTTTGCCCCGCGCGATCCGGCTCAGGTTGCCCGCGTGCCGGACGACGACGAGCAGGGCGGCGAGGAGACAGAACACCGTCACGACGACGTGGTCGGCGTCCCACGCCCCGGGCAGGACGAGGCGGTGGACGCCGAGCAGCACGGCGACGAGGAGCGACGCGACCGACACGGTGCGCGTCGCCGAGAACGTCGCCAGCCAGACAACGGCGAGCAGCAGCGTCACCGCCGGCAGCAGCACCAGGACGACCCCGGCCGCCGTGGCGACGCCCTTGCCGCCCTTGAAGCCGAGGTAGACCGGGAAGAGGTGCCCCAGGAACGCCGCCACCCCGGCGGTGACCGGCAGGGCGTCGGCGTACAGATCGGCCGGCGGCGGGATGAGCCCGGCGAGGAGGACCGGCAGGGCCCCCTTCGCCAGGTCGAGGCCGAAGACGAGGAAGCCGTACGCCTGGCCGAGCACCCGGCCGACGTTCGTCGCGCCGAGGTTGCCGCTGCCTTCTTTGAAGATGTCGATGCCCTTGGCGCGCGCGACGAGGTAGCCGAACGGGATCGCCCCGATCAGGTAGGCCGCGACGGCGACGACGAGCAGGAGGAGCGGCGACGACATGACGGGTCCCAGGCGGCGGGGGGATCTATCGGTATCCTAGCGGAACCTGGCGGGCCGGGATAGGAGCGACATTCAAGCCGGCGGGGCGCTCTGGCCGATGGATGGGAAGAAGGCCCAGTTTACGCGTCACGGAGGCCGACGCCATGACCCGCCTGCGCGGAGTGCTCGTCTTACCCGTCCTCGCCTTCGCCCTGGCGACGACGCCGATCCTGCGGGCGAACGTGCCGCTCCCGTCCGGGCTGGCCGACCCCGCCGGCCGGACCGGGTTCTTCACCATGGTGCGCGGCCACGTCGAGGCGATCGACCTGACGACCGGCGACACGCTCTGGGCGAGCGACAAGGCCCACCGGCCGCTCGTCGTCGTCGCCGACCGGCTGTACGCCCTCGGCAAGGCCGGCGACACGGTCCACGTCGTCGGCCTCGACCTGCTCGCCCGGGGCGACGTCGTCCTGAAGACGGATGCCCTGCCGCTGCCGGGCTGGTCGGCCCTGCGCGACGAGCCGGGCCAGTCGTTCCGCTGGCAGGCGCGCGTCGTGCCGGACCACCTGGAGATCCACTGGGAGGCCCGCGCCGGTACGCCGGCCGGGAGAAGGCGACGCCGGAACGCGAGGCGGTGGCCCGGAAGCAGGCGTCGGGCCTGATCCGCGTCCACCTGCTGACCGGCCGGGTGCAGACGAGCCCGGCCGAGTTCCCGCAGGCGTCGCCGCCCCTGCCGCCGGCGACGCTGAAGGAGTCGATCCGCTGGTCGGGCGTCTTCGAGCAGTGGCTGTTCGCTGTCACCGTCGATCAGACGAGCGCCGGCCAGTCGGCGACGCTGCGGTCGTGGGTGGTGAAGACCGGCGAGGAGCTGCCGGCCCGGCCGCTCCTGACCGGGCGGCGCTTGCAGGTGATGGCCGGCCTGGGCGAGCGGCACCTGTTCGTGCGCGAGGCGCTGCCGAGCCCGGCCGACGCGAACCGGACGCCGGTGCGCTGGCACATCTGGGGCCTGGAGCGTGGCGACGTGGTCGGACGGGTGCCGTACGAGCCGGGCTGCCTGCCCGGGGCGGTCGTCGGCAACCGGGTGCTGTTCGTCAAGACGGAGCCGTTCGGCGGCAAGCTCGACGGCCCGGTCGTCCAGCCGCGCGTGTTGCGGGCGGTCGAGCTGACGACGGGCAGGGTGGCGTGGGAGCGGCCGATCGAGGGCAAGCCGACCGCACCGCCGACGCCGTGACGGCCGTGCCGACTGCACGGCCGGCCGGGCACCTTGCACGACCCCGGGCGTAACGCCCGGGGTTTTCCCCATTCCCTTCCCCGGCACACTGATTGCGATGCGTCCCTCGCCTGGTCGAGACCGCGCCGGGCGAGGAGCCCAGGCGGCCTCGCCGGATCCGAGGGCCGCCGAGCGATGGCCGCACCGTCCCCCGTCTTCGTCATCCCGACCTACCGTCTCCGCGAGGTCGGCGAGACGATCGAACTCTACGACGACCACTTCTGGCGCAACGGCCACTCGCTGCCGCTCGTCGTCTTCGACGACTCCAGCGCCGCCAACCAGGAGAAATACTACGGCCTGCTCGAACAGACGCGCACCCACAACGAGTTGTACTACGTCGGGCCGCGCGAGAAGGAGCAGTTCATCGCCTACCTCAACCAGCGACTGCGCGACAAGAAGCTGACCGCCCTGGTGAAGAACCTCTTCCGGCCGAGCTACGGCGGCAATCGTAACTACACCCTGATCTACACCCTCGGCAGCCTGCTCGTCAGTGCCGACGACGACATGCGGCCATATACGCTGATGGAGGACAGCCCGGAGACGCTCGCCGACGGCGAGGTCGCCCGCGGCAAGCTGTACCGCGACGGCGAGGGCGGCTACTCGCGCAAGTCGTTCGACATCCTGACGGCATTCCTCGACGTGCTCGGCAAGCCGGCCGGCCAGGTGCCGGCCAACTACGAGCGCGGCGACTACCTGGCCGACACGGCGATGGACCTGGAGACGAACGCCAGCCAGGGCCTCGCCCGCGAGAACTCGCTGCTGCTGGAGCGCGGCACCGTCGCCGACGACGCCGTCGTCAAGATGGCTCAGACCTACCGCTCCGGGACGAACGACATCGACGCGGTCGATTACGTCGAGATGTTCCTCGCCGACCCGGACCGGGTCGATCTGGAGGCGCTCAACGAGCGGTACGTCCTGATCAACTTCCGGCCGGTCGTCACGAACAAGAACTGGCGCATGGACTGCGGCGTCGCCGGGTACGACAACACGTTCGGCCTGCCGCCGTTCTTCCCGACCCGGCTGCGCTTCGAGGACTTCATCTACCGGCTCTGGGTCCAGCAGGACGGCGTCGTCGCGGCCCACGTCGACGCGGCCCAGACGCACATCAAGAGCAACTACATGCGCAACCCGATGGCGGCAGAGGTGTTCAACGAGGAGGTGTCGAACCTGCTCAAGCGCAAGATCAAGCAGACCCTGACCCGGACCGACGAGTTGAGCATCGTGTTCGACTACGAGGGCGAGGTGACCGGCCAGGACGCGGAGGAGATCCTGACGAAGGTCACCGCCCTGCACGGCCGGGTCGTCGCCGAGCAGGGCAGGGCCGCAGGCGAGCGGGCCGAGGCGCTGCGGCTGTTCGCCGGCAGCCTGGAGAAGGCGTTCTACGGCTTCGAGCCGGACTTCTTCCAGCAGAACCTGCTCCGTATCGTCGACGACGTGATCGCCCAGTTCAAGGGCTCGCTCGACCTGTGGCCGACCCTGGTCGAGATCTGCTACTTCCACAAGAACCGCCGCGGCCTGCCGCGCGTCCGGGTCGCGAATCAGCGGCGGTGAGGCGTCACTTCGTCACGGTTACCCACACGTGCTCCGTCGCCGGCTGCCCGGCCGGCGACGCCAGCGCCGGCCGGGTCAACTCACCCGCCTTGGCGACGACGCGCACGCTACCCGACGCCGCCCCGGCCCCGGCGGTCAGCTTCAGCGTCGCCGTCTTCTCGGCCCCCTTCGCCACGGCCGGGTTCGCCGTGACGCCGTTCGGCAGATTTTCCACAGTCACCGTCACGTCCCCCATGAAGCCGTCGCGACGGTCGATCGTCACCGGCACGTCGAGCGTCTTGCCGGCCGCGACGGCGAAGCGGTCGGCGGCGAGCGTCGCGGCGAAATCCGGCCGCGGCGTCAGGCAGCGCAGCCGGTACGCATGGCGCGGCCCGGACGTCGCGAGCAGGTCGCTCACCTCGACGTGGTAGACGCCCTCGGCGGACGGCGTGAACGCCAGCGTCGGGTCGTCCGTGAGCGACTTCTTGCCGGCCCCCTCGACGCGCTGGAGCACCTTGCCGCCGGCGTCGGTCACCTTGAGGACGCCGGACAGGTCGAAGTCGAGCGACCGCGACTCCAGCTCGAACGTCAGCTTCTGGCCCTTCTTCGCCTCGAAGCGGTAGCGGTCCGGACTACGCGGCGCGTCGAGCACGCCGGAGACCGTCACCGGCAGGGCGATCGTCTGCGGCTCCTTGCCCTGGGCCTTCGCCTTGGCGACGGTCGGGTGCGGCTCGAAGCGGACGGAGCGGGCGGCGCGCGGGTCGGTCGCCGGGACGCGCCGGTCCGCCTCGGCGATGTTCCACCCGACCAGCTCGACCGTGCCGGGGTTCGCCTTCTCGACGGCGAGCGGGAAGGCGTGCTCGACGAACGGGGCGGTCGAGACGGTCAGGCGGTAGACGTAGTTGTCGCCGCCGGAAAAGGCGATGGTGCTGTCCGGCATCGACGGGAAGGCGAAGACGCGGACGACGTAGGTACCGTCGGCCGGGGCGGCGTAGACCGCCTGCGGGTCGAGGCCGCGGTGGTCGTGGTTCTCGGCGACGACGGCCCCGTCGGCGGTGGCGATCTGGACGACGGCGTCCATCGGTGAGCCGAGGGTGCGGTTCGCCTCCAGCGACGCGACGAGGGTCTGGCCCTTCTTGACCGCGAGGGCGAAGCAATCGACGTCGCCCTTCTTGTCGAGCCGGCCGTTGACGACGCTGGACGCTTCGAGCACGTGCGGCTTGCGCGTGTCGTCGTTCGGTTCCTTCTCGGCGACCTCGGGCAGCGAGCCTACGAAGAACGGCCGAAGGGGGCTCGCCCCCTGTTCGTCGGCGAGGCGGAGCCAGTAGAGCCCGGCCGGCACGTCGGCCGCGACGGCGACGGTGAGCTTTCCCTTGGTCTTGTGGGCCGTGACCTGGACGCCGGGATGGTCGCACCAGGCGGTGACGGGCCAGCGCTCGAACGTGCCGCCGGCGACGACGTCGAGGGTCGTGCCGTGCCGCGCCCCGGACGGCAGGAGGTACGTCACCGTCGGCGGCGCGGCGGTCGCCACGTTGACGAGGACGGCGGCGAATGGGAGAAGACACCAGGCGCGCAGCGTCGCGAGCATCCGGACGGCCCTTTTGGAGTGCGGCGATTTATCGCCGCTTTGGTATTTTCTTTTTGGCTTCGTCGCGGCGGGGTGTCGAGGGAAAAACGAAAACGAAGACCAAAGCGGCGATAAATCGCCGCACTCCAAAAGGACGCCGAGCGGGTCAGGTTCGGGAAGTGGCGGTTCGCTCACCGCGCCGGAGAAGGAAGACGGACGCCGCCCCGGCGACGCCGATGCCGACGTAGTTGCACGCCAGGTCGACCCACTCGAACCTCCGCCCGGGGAGCCACAGCTGCGACAACTCCTCGGCCGTCATGAACCCGGCGGACAGCACCGTCGCCAGCGGCACGGCCCAGCCCCACACCCGGACGCGCCGGCCCGCCAGGGCGACGTCGAACAGGAACGCCAGCATGCCGATGACCACGACGTGGGTCACCTTGTCGCCCCACGGCTGCTTGCCGACCCAGGAAAAGCCCGGCGAGCCCGGCCGCAGGAAGCCGATGATGAGGCCGACCCAGACCAGGAACGGCAGCCAGCGGAGCCAGGCAGGAAACGGACGCGGTGCGGCGGACATGTGGGAACCTCCGTGTTCGGTGCGGAGAGTCTACCCGGCCGCACGACGGCACCGCCAGGCCGACCTTGAGAATTACTATACGCATGAACACATCCGACATCGGCGCGTGGACCCGCGTCGGGTAGAGTGGGTTCGGTGGCGCGGACGCGGACGCACCGAGAGCGAGGCGACGGCGATGAAGGGGAGACGGGCACGGCCGCCGGCGGGATCGTTCCGGGCGGGGATCGAGATCACGAACCG
>Ga0268299_1000697_pt1 | contig 89277 bp, 71 predicted proteins | sample NOBtaG_FD_193484 | JGI IMG/M metagenome (GOLD analysis project Ga0268299, IMG submission 193484) | Activated sludge microbial communities from bioreactor in Nijmegen, Gelderland, Netherland - NOB reactor | ecosystem: Engineered > Bioreactor > Aerobic > Activated sludge | place: Netherlands... | reverse complement strand
CGGCTGTCGGGCTCTGGCGAGTTGATCGTCGCGGGTGAACAGTGGGCCTGCGTGTGCGAGCTGATCCGTGAGCTATTCGGCCCCCTCCCATTTCGCCCGGTCACGCCCGCCGGTGGGGAGAAGGGCGAAGGCACTGCGGCAAGGGGGCTGGCCGAAGCGGCATACGAGGACCGGCTTCTTCCCTCTGGCTGTCTCGACCCAGACCAGCTTGGCGTCCTTGGAGACGCCCTGGAGGACGCGGGGGCGGACGTGGAACTCGTCGAGCACTTGCGGGGGCCGGGGCCGCATGTCCGCGGCTGCTGGGTGGTGGACCTCATCCTTGGCAAGGAGTAGCGGGGCGTGGCGCTCCTCACCGGAACAGCCGCTCGACCGGGACAGTGAAGCCGGGCAGCACGTCGGGCAACGTCACCGCGTCGCCGTTGTGGAAGATCTGCTGGAACTCCTCCGAGCGGTAGACCGACGCCGTCGCCGTGTCCGGGTCGATGATGACCACGACCCGGACGCCGGCCTTCAGGTAGTCGCCGACCTTGCCGAACAGGTCGCCCCAGCGGTCGCTCGGCGAGCGCACCTCGACGACGAGGTCCGGCACGACCGGCAGCAGGCCGCGCGGCACCTCGCCGCGCGGCAGGCGGTCGTAGCTGAAGTAGCAGACGTCCGCCCCGCGGATCGTGTCCGGATTGCGGCCGGTCTGGATCCACGAATCGTTGCTCATGAGGTGGCCGAGGTCGTGTTCCTGGACGTGCTGCCAGAGAAGCGCGCCGATGGTCAGGCAGACCTTGCCGTAGTGCGGGTAGGGCACGGGGTACTCCTGGACGACCCCCTTGACGAGTTCGGCGTGGACGTTCTCGTAGCGGGCGACGAACTCGGCCGCGGTCATCAGGGCCGGCGGCGCGGCGGTCGTCGGCGCGGTGGGTAGCGCGGTCATGGTCGAATCCCTCCGAAGCCTCACCGGAGAATACCCGGCCCCGGCCCCGGCGCGAACGGCAATCCGCTCCGCTGGACAGCCCCGCCGAGGCTCGCTAACCTGTGAGAGTCCTCCCCGCCATCACCGATCGCGAGCCGGCAACTGTGGACGTACCCTCCCTCACTCTCGACGGCTTCGGGCCGCTCCCCGTCCACCGGCCGACGACCGTCGCCGAGGCGGGCGAGGTCGTCCGCCAGATGCGCGACCAGCGCCGCGCCGTCTACCCCGTCGGCGGCCGGAGCCAGCTCCACGTCGGCCGGGTGCCGACCCGGCCCGGCGTCGCCCTCGACACGACCGACCTCGCCGCCGTCGTCGACTACCCGGCCCGGGACATGACCGTCACCGTCCAGGCCGGGATGCGCGTCGCCGACCTGGACCGCCTCCTCGCCGCCGAGAACCAGCGCCTGCCGATCGACGTGCCGCACCCCGAGGCGACCGTCGGCGGCATCCTCGCCACGAACACCAGCGGGCCGCGGCGGTTCGGCCACGGCACCCTGCGCGACTACCTCATCGGCGTCAGCGTCCTCGACGACCAGGGCAACGAGACGAAGGCCGGCGGCCGCGTCGTCAAGAACGTCGCCGGCTACGACCTGTGCAAGCTCCACGTCGGCGCGCTCGGCACCCTCGGCGTCGTCACCCAGGCGACGTTCAAGCTCCGGCCGCTGCCGGCGGCGCGGGCGCTCGTCGTCGCGGCGGTGAGCGGCGATCAACTGGAGGCGACGCTCGACGCCCTGCACGCGACGCGCACCCGGCCGGTCGTCGTCGAGGTGCTCAACCGGCGCATGGCCGACGCCGTCGGGAAGCTGCCGCAAGGCGAGTGGGTCGTCGTCGTCGGCTTCGAGGAATCGCCCGAGGCGGTCGCCTGGCAGACGAGCCAACTGCGAACCGAGATCGCCGCCGCGACGGTCGGGGACGAAACCCTCTGGGACGCCCTCGTCGCGGCGACCGATTCGTCAGGGGCCGTCGCCCTCAAGGCGAACCTGCTGCCGTCGGCCGTGGCGGACTTCTGCCGGGCGCTCGACCGTCGGCCGGAGCCGTGGCGCGTCCAGGCCCACGCCGGCTCCGGCATCGTCCGGGCGTCCGCCACTAAAGACGTGCCCCTCGACGCCCTCGCGGCGACGCAGAGCGAGCTAGCCCCGCTCGCGGCCCAGGCGGCGGGGAACATCGTCCTGCCGCGCTGCCCGGCGGCGTGGAAGGCGCGCCTGCCGGTGTGGGGCACGCCGCGCGGCGACGTGGTCGTCATGCGTAAGGTGAAGCACGCCCTGGACCCGCTCGGCTTGTTCAACCCCGGCCGCTTCCTCGAAGGGATCGACGTATGAGCGGCCGCACCGAACTGCCGATGACCGCCGCCGAGACGCCGAAACTCGGCCAGAACATCGACTACCAGCGCTTCATGGACTGCGTCCACTGCGGCCTGTGCCTCGGGGCGTGTCCGACCTACGTCGAGACCAACGACGAGAACGACAGCCCGCGCGGCCGGATCTACCTCTGGCGCGCCGTCACCGACGGCCGGGCCGAGCTGACGCCGGAGGTCGAGCGCCACCTCGACCTCTGCCTGGAGTGCCGGGCGTGCGAGACGGCGTGCCCGTCCGGCGTCCAGTACGGCAAGATCATCGGCGGCTACAAGAAGGACGTCGCCCGCCTCAAGGGGCCGCTGCCGCACGTCGGCTGGCTGCAGCGGTGGATGGTCCTCAACTTGACGCCGTACGCCTCGCGGATGCGTTGGGCCTTGTGGCCGCTGCGGATAGCACACCGGCTCGGCCTGGAGGGCTTCACTCGCTGGCTCGCCCGGTGGATGCCCGGCGGCCTGCGGCGGATGCAGGAGATCGTGCCGCGCCTCGGCCGCGACCCGGGCCGGCTACCAGAGGTGCTGCCCGCCGAGGGGACGCGGCGGGCGCGCGTCGCCCTGCTGACCGGCTGCGCGGCCGACGCGTTCTTCCCGCAGACGACGTGGGCGACGGCGCGCGTCCTCCAGAAGAACGGCTGCGAGGTGTGGGTGCCTCGGCGGCAGAACTGCTGCGGGGCGCTGCACTGGCACGGCGGCCTCGTCGAGCCGGCGCGGAAGTTCGCCACCGGCAACCTCGCCGCGTTCGGGCCGCGCCTCGATGAGCTGGACGCCGTCGTCAACAACGCCGGCGGCTGCGGCCCGGTCCTCAAGGAGTACGGCGAGATCCTGCACGGCACCCCGGACGAGGCGGCCGGCGAGCGCTTCGCGAAGAAGGTCAAGGACGTCCACGAGTTCCTGGTTGACCTCGGCCCGATCGCGCCGACGCACCCGCTGCCGCTGAAGGCGACGTACCACGACGCCTGCGGCCTGGCCCACGCGCAGAAGTTGCGCCAGCCGCCGCGCGTCCTGCTCGGCCTGATCCCCGGCCTGGAGTTGGTGCCCCTCGCCGAGGGCGAGCACTGTTGCGGCGCGGCGGGTAGCTACAACATCACCCAGCCGGAGATGGCCGCCACGCTCGGGGCGCGCAAGGCGAAGAACATCGAGGCGACCAAGGCCCGGGCGGTGTTCGTCGCCAACGTCGGCTGCCAGCTCCAGATCGGCCGGCACCTTCGCGACATCGACCCGGGCGTCTGGGTCGCCCACCCGATGGACGCGCTGTGGGCCAGCTACAGCGGAAAGATCCCTGGGCAGGTACGAACTTGAGCAATCGGCGCGTTCACGTAGAAGGCGTCTCTTTCTCCCGCAGCCGTGCCGCCAGCAGGGCGACTTGTTGCTCTAACTTCTCGATCTTCGCGTTCGCCTCCATCTGCTGGAGTTGCATGAACCGAATCGAGTTGCTCGTTTCGTGTGGCGGGTCGACAAAGAGCGCCATGATGAGAGCGGTCCCGGCCATCGCGACCCCGCACCAGACCGGGATGTAGTAGAACAGTTGCGGGTTCGTCGCGACCGCCTCGGAGACGCCCGGAACGTTCAGAGCAAGGACGCTCACAAGGCAAGCCACGACCGGCAGGACGTACCCGAAGACGCGAGACACTTCACGGATCACCCCGATGCAGACGACGTATGCGACCAGGGTGACCGCACAGACAATGACGTAGGGGACCGGCCCGTCGAATAATGGTCCGGTCAGCTTTAACTGGCCCCACTCCAACATGGACGACGCCTCGTGAGAAAAGGGACTTCGTCAAGGTGCCCCCTCCCTCGGCAATGCCCATCGTTGGCCGCGTCCATCCCAGAGAAATCGTCCGCGGAGGGCAAGCCGAGGCGATCGGAACGCACATCGCCCTTTCTAGTACCGGAGACCTCAGAAGTCGCCCACCGGTTCGCCGCCGGCCCGGGTGCCGATCGCTTCCCAGATCGTCGGGTTGATCGTGTTCGCGATCATCCGCACCGACCCGTCGCCGAACAGCGTCACCACCCCGGCCGACGCCCGACCGCTCGCGTCCTCGACGTGGCCCAGGCCGTTGTTCGGCACCCGGCCCTCGGTCGCCTCGCCGGTGTTCGTCAGCACCAACGTCGGCGGCCCCTCGTCCTCGTAGGCCGGGTTGAGCGGCGGGTTGACGGAATTCGTCACCGCGCCGACCCAGGTCGTCATCGGCGACTTGCGGCTCTCGCGCTCGATGACGAAGATCGTGTTGCTCGTCCCGTCGCTGATCATCTGCACCCGGACCCGGCTGTTGCGGTGGAAGCAGCCGTTGTTCGTGTCCGGGAAGCCGGACACCTCCGGCGTGCCGGCCATCGCGACGTAGTTCGCGAACGCCACCTCGACGATCGCGGTGCCGTCCGCGGCCACGGTCAGGAACGTCGGCCGCTCCGGCGTGTCGAGCGTCGAGAGCAGCACCGGGATCGGCGTCGTCCGCACCGCGGCGTGGCTCGGGTGGGCGATGTCGAGGTTGAAGTTGATCTGGCGGTGGAGGTTCTCCTGCTCCAGGTACGGCAGCAGGTACGCCGCCCAGCCCCAGCCCGGGCCGAGGCCGTCGCCGTTGACCGTCGCCGCCCGCGACGTGTAGCCCGGCGGGAAGCACTGGTGGCTGGCGTGGTAGTTGTGGAACGCCAGGCCGAGCTGCTTCATGTGGTTGCGGATCTGCGTCAGGGCCGCCGCCTCGCGGACCTTCTGGACCGCGGGGAGCAGGAGGCCGATCAGGATGGCGATGATCGCGATCACCACCAGCAGCTCGATCAGCGTGAAGGCCGTCCGTCGCGAAGGCGTCCGCATGGTGTCCTCCCGAGTGGCGTAGGTATGATTTCCTATTACGCACTACGTTATACGACGACATACCGGCGTGTCGAGAGGGTTTTTCGCTTTTTCGTTGACGACGCGGAGGAGGACGGCATCCTCTCAGGGGCGACGTTGTTGACGACAGACCGATTCGCGAAAGGGACGGCATGGAGATCCAGGGCATCATCCCGCCGGTGGCGACGCCGATGCAGGCGAACGAGGACCTTGACCTGCCCCGGCTAAAATGGTTCATCGACCACCTGATCCGCTCGGGCGTCGATGGCATCTTCGTCCTCGGGACGAACAGCGAGTTCTACGCCCTGGACGAGGCCGAGAAGCAGGCCGTCATCGCGACGGCGGTCGCGCACGTCGATAAGCGCGTCCCGGTCTACGCCGGCACCGGGGCCGAGACGACGCGCGAGGTGATCCGGCTGACCCGGATGGCCGAGCGCGAGGGGGCCGACGGCGTGTCGATCATCACGCCGTACTTCGTGATCCCGACCCAGCAAGAGATCTACGACCACTACCGCAAGATCGCCGAGGCGACGGCCCTGCCGCTCATCCTGTACAACAACCCGGCGACGTGCGGCGGGGTGAAGATCGACCCGGACACGGTCGGCCGGCTGGCCGAGATCCCGAACATCCAGGCGATCAAGGACAGCAGCGGCGACCTGCAGAACACGATCGAGTGCATCCGGGCGGTGCCGAAGTCGTTCAGCGTGTTGATGGGCCGCGACACGATGATCTTCTCGGCGATGCAGATGGGGGCGAAGGGGGCCGTGCCGGCGACGGGCAACATCGCCCCGGCCCTGCTCGCGGAGATCTACGACAAGTTCGTCGCCGGAGACGTGGCGGGCTCGCAGGCGGCGCAGGCCCGGCTGCACCCGCTGCGGATGGCCCTGACGCTGTGTACCGCCCCGGGCGGCGTCAAGGCGGCGCTCGACCTGCTCGGCCTGTCGATCGGGCCATGCCGGTCGCCGGTGTCGGGGCTGCCGCCGGAGCGGAAGCCGAAGATGCTCGCGGCGCTCCAGGCGGCGGGGCTGCTGCCAATGTAGCCATCACGCTCCGCGTGATGGTCCGGACGAAGACCATCACGCGGAGCGTGATGGCTACTTTTCAGTAGTCGATGTCCGCCTTCTTGGCCTGCTTGCGGAGCATCTCGAGCACCTGGTTGTCGAAGCTGTCCTTGTTGCCCTGCTTCTTCTGCTCCTCGGCGATGAAGGCACCGCGTTTGGTGTCCAGCTCGCGGGCCTCCTTCGCCAGGGCTTCCCGCTTCGTCTCGACCTGCTTGAGGACCTCCTTCTGCTCGTCGAGCGTCTTGCCCTGGAGTTCCTTCGGCAGCTCGTCCTTCGGGAGCTTGTCGAGTTCGACCTCCTTGCGCTTCAGCGCCTCGACGAGGTCGAACGACGGCCCGCCGGGGCCCTTGCCGGCGAAGCCGGCCCGCTCGGCGGCGGCCGGGGCCGGCAGCGCCTTCGCCTCCTCGAGCTTCCGGCTGTCGTCGGCGCGCTTCTCGGCCTTGCCGAAGACGAGCGTGTTCGTCGCCAGTTCGCTGTTGATCTCGGCGAGGCGCTTGTCGAACGGCGTCGCCACCGCGACCTGGACGCCGCCGTCCTGGGCGATCGCCGCGTAGGAGCCCTCGGCCTTGACGCAGATCTCTTTCCAGTGCTTGGTGCATTCGGCGTTGTTGCCGCACTGGATGGAGTTGATGATGATCCCCTTCTCGCACGCCTTCTTGCACGTGTCGGAGTACTTCACGTCGTCCATGTAGTCCATGTGCGGCGGGGCGTCGCCGACGAGGAAGACGATGCGCAAGGTCTTCTTGTCGTCGCTCCACTTCACCTTGTTGACCGAGTCGTCCAGCGCCTGGTTGACCGCCTCGGGCCCGTCGCCGCCGCCGCCGGCGGTGAACTTCTTTAGCTCGCCGTAGATGGCGTCCAGGTCGTCGGTGAGGTCGGTGACCTTCGTGACGTAGGCGTCGCCCTTGTCGCGGAAGGCGACGAGGCCGACCTTGAGGGTCGGGGTCGGCTTGCCGCCGGCGATCTGGTTGCAGATGGCCCAGATCTTGGCCTTCGCCCCGTCGATCAGGCCGCCCATGCTCCCGGTCGTGTCGAGGCAGAACACCACCTCGACCTTCGGCTTCTCGGCCTTCTTCTCCCCGGCGGGCCGATCCTGGGCCGGGGACGGAACGAGGAAGGCGACCAGGGCCAAAGCCGACAGCCAGAACAGGCGTTTCATGACGCGCGACTCCTGCGGGTGAGGTGCGGGTTCTCACCAGGATAGACGAGCCAGCCGGGCGAGAGATTGCCGCCGTCACGCCTCCGTCGCCGGCTGACCGAGGACGACGTGTGCGACGTCGAGGCCGGCGAGGGCGTCGAGGAGGTCCTCCAGGGCCCCTACCGGGGCGGAGCCGAGGTCGAGCTGGACCGTGACGCCGCCGGCGTCGTCGGCCGGGTCGGTCAGAGCGTGGACGGCGAGGAGCAGGTCGCCACTGCCGTCCTCGTCGGCCTTGAACCACTCGTCGTACCAGGTGACGAGCGGCTCCCAGTCCATCGCGGCGCTGCCGGTTGGGAAGTGGACGCGCAAGGCGTCCCAGCAGAACGGGTTGAGCGAGACCGCAAGGCCGCCCGGCCAGTCGAACCGGACGTCGGCGAAGCCGGCGATCATCTTGTCGGAATCGACGCTGATCGTCTCGATCGCACCATCGTCGCCGAGGACGACGGCATCGACGCGCTGTGGGACGTTGAGCCGGCCGTCACGGACCGGGACGCTCTGGCCGTCGCGGAGGACGGCCTCCGAGATGAGGCGCGCCCCGGGCGTCGCCTTCGCCTCGTGCAAGGCGAAGGCGAGCCGGTCGATGTACTCCTGGCGGATCGCTTCGAGCAACTCGGTGAGGTCCATCGCGGCTCCTTGTCGATGACGCATCCGCAGGCGTCGCAACGTCTGGCCTTGGGCCTGCTCGGGGCTCTTGACCCGACCAGGAGGGTCACTCGTCGCGCAGCAGCGGCCGGAGCTGGGCCAGCGCCTTCGGCACCCCCGTCTTCGGGTCCTCGGCCGCCTCGTACTCCAGGGCGACGTAGCCGCGGTAGTTCACCTGCCGCAGGATCTGCACCAGCCGCTTCAGGTCGGCCTCCTCCTTCGGCTTGCCGGCCGGCTGGATCTCCGTCTTCACTTGCACCACGACCGCGTACGGCACGACCTTCGCCAGGTCGGCGTACGGGTCCGCCGTCCGGAAGTTGCCCGTGTCGAGGTTGACGCCGAAGAAATCGTGCTTGACCGCCTGGACGATCGCCAGGAGCTGGTCCGCCGTGCCGGTGATGCCGCCGTGGTTCTCCAGGGCGAGGATCACGCCGTACTTCGCGGCGTGGTCGCACGCCTCCTGAATCGCCGCGACGCAGCGCGTCCGGGCGGTCTCCTCCGTCTCGCCGGCGACCTTGCGGTCGATGTTGCCGGCGAAGATGCGCACCGTCTTGCCGCCGAGGCGGGAACAGTGCTCCGTCCACGCCTTGACCGACGCCAGGGCGGCCTTCAGCTTCGCGGCGTCCGGCGTGCAGAAGTCGTTGCCGACGGCGGTGCCGCTTACGTCGAGGCCGAGCCGGGTGCAGCGCCCCTTGAGCCGGCCGAGGAACTCCGGCGACGTGTCGGTGAAGTAGTACGACGTCGGCTCGACCGCGTCGCAGCCGTACTCGGCCGCCCGATCGACGAAGTCGTCGAGCGTCATGGCCGGCTTTGCGTCGCCCTGCGCGGTGAGCTGCGACCGGTACGAATAGGCGGCGAGGCTGAGGCGGAGGTGCGGCTTGCCGGTCCGTCGGATCGGGTCGATGGCGGCGGCGGTCGGCGCGACGGCGAGGGTGGCCCCAGCGGCCAGGGCGGCGAGGAACGAACGGCGGTCGGTCATTGCTTCGGCTCCCGTCAAGGACGGGGCCGGGCCGGCGGGATCAGGGGTTCGAGGCGTTCCAGCAGCACCTTGCCCAGACGGCGCTCGTCTTCGGGCAGCTTGCCGACCTCGGCGGCGAGTTCGGGCAGGGTCCCGGTCAGGGTGCGGGAGCGGAGCCGGCCCGTGCCCTCCAGGTAGTATTGCAGATCGACCTTGAGCCGGCCATCACCAAGCGGCTCGACCTGGGCGGAGAGCGACGGGGCGGCCGGCTTGCTCGCGGCGGCGGTCGTGCCGCCGGCCGGGCGCGCCTCGCCGGCGAGGCGGAGCGGCGTGCCGACGGCGAGCTTCGCCTCCAGGGTGATCGTCCGCCCGCCGCGGACGACCTCGAGCTGGACGACCCGGTCCGGCTTGTCGGCCTGGATCAGCTTGGCGAGGTGTTCGCAGGAGAGGACCGCCTCCTTGTCGTAGCGGCGGAGGAGGTCGTTGCGGCGGACGCCGCCCTTGTCGGCCGGGGAGTCGGCCAGCACCTGGGTGACGACGACCCCGGGCGGCTCGGGGATGGCGTTGGCGGTGAGGTTGCCGGACGTGACGGGCGCGAAGAGGATGCCGAGGTACGTGCCGGCGTTGTCGGCAGGGGCGGCCGGGGCCGCCTGGTGGGCCGTCAGGCCGGCCACCAGGAGCAGGACCGATGCGAACGGCGTCATGGTCTCCTCGCCGGGACAACGCCGTCTCAGCGCCGCGGCGGCGCGCCGACGTCTATGATCTCGATGTTCATCTGGGTCGGGCCGTCCTTGGGCTGGACGAGGGTCTCGTTGACCTTGTAGTTCGGGGAGCCGGGCGTCCGGCCGTGATTGCGGTCGGCGGTGGTCGAATGGATCTCGACCTTCATCGGCTGGACGGCGGCCGTGCCGGAGCCGACCGCCGGGACGGACGGCCCGGTGAAGGAGCCGGACAGCAGCCACGCCCCGGCGAGCAGGACGGCCAGCGACAGGGCCAGCGACAGCCGGCTGGCGAAGCGTTGCGGCAGCTCCCACCAGGAGGTGGTCCGGTCGGGGACGACGCGGGCGGCGGGTTCGTCCGGCGCGGGACAGGCCGGCCAGGGGTCGGGCAACTCCGCCTGGAAGAACCGCGTCAGCAGGCCGTCGATCTCGTCGGGCCGGTCGTTCGGCTGCGGCATGGAAGGTCGCACCAAAAAGCTCATGGGAGAGAACCCCTGCGAGTGCGGAATACGTCTTCGCGCACCCCCGAAATCACGAGACCGGGGCCACGCCCCGGGCCTTGAGCCGCTCCGCCAGCCGCTGCCGCGCCCGGCTCAGGCGCATGTGGACCGCCGTGCTGTTGATGGAGAGAAGCTCGGCGATCACGTCGGTATCATACTCCAGGGCGTACCGCAACGTCAGGATCTCGCGGTCCGCCGTGGAGAGTTCGTCGAGCACCTCGCGGAGCTGGACGAAGACCTCCTCGCGTTCCATCCGCTCCAGCGGCAACAGCTGGCGCGATTCGACGCCGTTCATCACCTGGGGGAGCTGCGTGCCGTTGCGCTGGAAGGCGCTCTTGGCATGGTCCTCGGCCAGGTTGCGGGCGACCCGTAAGAGCCAGGCCCGCGGGTTCAGGATCGGCTCGCCGGCTTCCAGCTGCTTCCACAATCGCAGGAACGCCTCCTGCGTGATGTCCAGGGCCGTGTCGGCGTTCATCCACCGGGCGTAGGCCAGGGCCCAGACTTCTTTGCTGTGCCGCTGGTATAACTCCTCGAACTCGGCACGCCGGGAAGCCTCGGCCGCGTGGGCGGGGCCGATCCTTCCGTTGCTGCCAGGGTTCGGGGGGGGTGTGGCCGTCATGCTGTCATTATTCGCCGGGCCCCGCCCCGCGACCAGAGCCCGTCCTCCGTTCGCTCATCAACAAGACGACCCGCCTGGCCGCGACTAACGCCGTGGCTAGCTTATTGGCAAACCGCCATCTGGAGCCGAGCCATGCCGCCGCCGACCGTCCTCAAGATCGACCACGTCTCGGTCCTGATCACGGACGTCGTCCGGAGCCGTCGTTTCTACAAGGATCTGCTCGGCCTGCGCGAGATCGCCGGCCCGAAGACGTTCGGCTTCATCGTGTTATGGTTCGACCTCGGCGATCAGCACCTGCACCTGCTGCTCAAGCCGCAGCCGGATTCGCCCTCGCCGCGCCACTTCGCCCTGCGCGTGGCCGATTGCTCGTCGGCACGAGAGTACTTCCGCCAGGCCGGGCTGGCGATGCAGGAGACGACGCCGATCCCGGGGGCGGATCGGTTCTTCATCGCCGATCCGGACGGCAACCGGATCGAGATCATCGAATGGAAGGAGCCCTACGACCCGACCCGGTCGGGGCGGGCGGAGTTGCCGGGGTGACGTGACGGTTACGGCCCCTTGATGTCGTAGCAGAGCAGGGTGTCCTGGTCGCGCAGGTAGAGTCGGCCGTTCGCGACGACGGGGTGCGGCCAGGTGTTCTTGCCCGAATCGCCCAGCCGGTCGAACCGGCCGCGCTCGGTGTATTTCGTCGGGGTCAGATCGGCCAGGAGCATCGGCCCGCTCTCGTCGCGGTAGTAGATCCGGCCGTCGGCTGCGGCGATGGAACCCTTGCCGCAGCGCTCCGCCCAGAGGACGTCGCCCTTGAGGAAGTCGAGGCACGTCAACTGGCCCTCGTTCGAGCCGTACAGCTTACCATCGACGAGGATCATGCCGCCGTGGTGGTTCTGCATCTTCTTCGTGAAGTAGACCTGCTCCGCCTTCCAGGCATCGCCCGTCTTCGTCAACTTCGCCAGGCCGCCGCCGGTGCCGTAGGCCGACGCGGCGAAGACGTGGCCGTCGTGATAGATCGGCGACGAGCAGTTCGCCGTCCCGTTCGCCGGGGCGTCGTAGCGCCACAGGAACGAGCCGTCCTTCGCCGCGATGCCGACGACGCCGCCGGACATAAATTGGATGTACTGCCGCACGCCGTGCACCTCGGCGACGATGGCGGACGAGTAGTGGGCCTGGTCCTTCTGCGGGATGCGCGCCTTCCAGACCACCTCGCCGGTGAGCTTGTTCAGGGCGACGATCCCCGCCTCCTCGCCGCCGGGGGTGACGATCACCTTGTCGCCGTCGATGAGCGGCGACTCGCTGTACTCCCAGCCGCCGACCCGGCCGCCGAAGTCTTTCCGGAGGTCCTTGCGCCATTTGACCGCGCCGGCCGCACCGCCGGCGGCCGTGTCGATGCAGAGCAGGTCGCCGTTGAGGCCGAGGGCGTACACGAGCTTCCCATCGACCGTCGGGCAGCAGCGCGGGCCGGGGAAGTTCCCGCCGTTGGAGCGGACCTTGCCGACCTCGACGGCCCACAGCTCCTTGCCGTCCGGCTCGGCCAGTGCGATCACCCACTCCTTGCCGGCGCGGTTGCCCATGAGGTAGATCTTTCCGTCGGCGACGGACGGAGTGCTATACCCCTCGCCGCAGCCGGTCGCCTTCCACAGGAGCTTCGGGCCGTCTTTCGGCCAGGCTTGCAGCAGGCCCTTCTCTTTCGAGACGGCCGAGCGGTCGATCCCCTGCCACTGGGGCCAGTCCGCCGCCCCCAGCGGCAGGGCCAGGACCAGGCCGGCGGTCAGCGCGAGACGGTGCATATCGATTCCTCACATAGCCCCCGGCTTGCCGGGGGCGTTTTTTGTGGACTACCGCCGCGAAGACCCCCGGCAAGCCGGGGGCTATCTGGTGCCTACTTCTTCGCCGCCGCCTCGACCGCCCGGAAGACGCGCAGGAAGTTGCCGCCCAGGATCTTGTGGATCTGCTCGGCCGTGTAGCCGCGGTTGAGCAGTTCCTGCGTGATGTACGGGAAGCAGCCGACGTCCTCGAGCTGGACCGGCGTCACGTCGATGCCGTCGAAATCCGACCCGAGCCCGACGTGGTCGATCCCTGCTACCTTGACGATGTGCTCGATGTGATCGACTACGTGATGCACACTGCCGCGCGGCGTCGGGTTCTCCTTGCGCCAGGCGCGGTACGCCTCACGGCGCTCCTTCTCGTCGGGGTACTTCTCGCGCAGGTCGCGGTAGACGCCGACGGCGTTCTTCAGCCGCTGGGCCCCCTCCGGCGTGATGAACCCGGAGTAGAAGTTGACCATGACGATGCCGCCGTTCGCCTTAACCAGCTTGAGCACGTCGTCCGGGACGTTGCGCGGGTGTTCCGCCAGGGCGAACGCCGACGAGTGCGAGAAGATGACCGGGGCGGTCGTCACCTTCAGGGCGTGCCGCATCGTCTCGGCCGAGACGTGCGACAGATCGACCAACATGCCGAGCCTGTTCATCTCGCGGACGACCTGCTCGCCGAACGGGCTGAGGCCATTGCTCTTCGGGGCGTCGGTCGCCGAATCGGCCCAGTCGAGCGTGTCGGTGTGGGTGAGCGTCATGTAGCGGACGCCGAGTTGGTGCAGCGTCCGCAGCACGCCGAGCGAGTTGTCGATGGAATGGCCGCCCTCGACGCCGATGAGCGACGCGACCTTGCCCGCCTTGCGGATGCGGACGATGTCGTCCGCCGTCGTCGCGAACTCGAGCACGTCGGGGTACGCCTTCACCAGGCGGTGGATGACGTCGATCTGTTCGAGCGTGTCGCGGACGGCGGTGCGCGTCTTGGCGGTCGAGGCCTCGACGTAGGCGGCCCAGAACTGGGCCCCGACGTTGCCCTTGCGGAGGCGGGCGATGTCGGTCTGGAGGTCCTTGCAGTCCTTGCGGAGGTCGATCTTCTGGAAGGACAGGTCGCCCTTCTCGCGGAACTGCCACGGCAGGTCGTTGTGGCCGTCGACGAGCAGGGCGGCCTTGTGGATCTCCAGGGCCTTGTCGGTCAGGACGACCGGCTCCCGATTGCGCGGCTTCGGTTCGTCGCCGAGGGCGACGGCGAGCGCGACGGGAATGAAGGCCAGGACGAGGCAGGCGGACAGCGACGACGGCATGGTGACGTTCGGCCTCCGGGTGGCGGGACGGCGGGCGGGTGTTGTCATGATCCGGCCCGCGGCGGCCGGCGTCAATGGCCGATTCCCGGCTGGATTCTTCGGCGCGGATCGCCGATAAGCACGACGACCCGACGGTCCCCGGCAAGGAGGCGGCGATGACCAAGCAAGCGGAGCGCGAGTTCGCCACCAAGGTCGATCAGGCGTACCTGTACCAGAAGCCGTTCAACGACCCGCGCGTCTTCCGCGAGTTCGCCGTCGTGCTGGAGCTGTTCGGGGCGCGCGTCGCGGGCGGGTCGATCCTCGACGTCGGCTGCGGCTCCGGCTGGACGAGTCACTTCCTCGCGCGGTCCGGGTACCAGGTCACCGGGGTCGATATCTCCGACCGGATGATCGAGGTCGCGGCGGACAAGGCCCGCCAGGAGAACCTCGCCGTCGATTTCGCCGTCGCCGACATGGAGGAACTGGACCTGCCGCGCAAGGACTTCGACGCGGCGCTCTACTTCGACTGCCTGCACCACTGCCCGGGCTACCAGGAGGCGCTGAACCGCGTCTACCGCCACCTCCGCCCCGGCGGCTACGTTCTCCTCCTGGAGACGACGCTGCTGCACCGCTACTCGCCGCACGCGCGCGAGTTCAGCCGCCAGTACGGCGTGACGGAGCTGGGCTTTTCGCGAAGCCAGCTGCGCGGCGCGCTGCGGACCGCCGGCTTCGGCGACGTGACGTTCTACCGCGACCCGGGCACGTTCTACCAGGGCTTCCTCGGCTTCGGCAAGGCGGCGCTCCGGCTGCTGGCCGGCTTCGTCTGGTACTACCCGCAGTCGAAGAACATCGTCATCGCGAGGAAGCCGGCCACGGCGTGAAGCCGTGGCCGGCGTCGGACGTCACGTCGAACCGTTCGCCAGGTGGCGTGCGCAGTCCGGGCAGAGGTTCACCTCGGCCCGGATCTCCGTGCCGGTGCCGCCCGGGTCATCGACCTCGATCTCTTTCGGCTTGCCGTTGACGAGGCGCGTGACGACGTTCGCCGCGCGGCGGAAGGGGTACTTGCGCACCCGGGTCGCCGTGGCTACCCGGTGCAGCGGCGTCCCCGGCGCGGGGACGCGCGAACACGACTGACAGCGATACATCCGAAGGAGCCGTTGAGTACGCCGCCCGGGTCGGCTCAGGCCCGGCGGGGAATCGCGGAACGGGGGACAACACACCCATTACGCCAGAACCGCCGTCCCGTGACAAGGCGACTTGGCTTTTCTCGCCCGGTCCGGACAATAGCCGGACCTCGCCCCCGAAAAGGAGTGCCCCGTGACGACCAGCACCGCTGCCGGGATCGCCTGGGACCTCGGCGATCTGTACGCCGGCGTGGACGACCCGGCCCTCGGCCGCGACCTCGACGCCAACCTCCGCGACGCCGAGGCGTTCGGCCAGAAGTACCGCGGCAAGATCAACGTCCTGGGCGGCCCAACGGCCGACGTGCTCCTCGCCGCCGTCGTCGAGCTGGAGGCCCTCTACGAGCGCATGGCGAAGCCGGCCGTCTTCGCCGGCCTGCTCCACGCCGCGAAGACGGACGACCCGCGCCACGGGGCGCTCGTCGCCCGGACGCGCGAGGCGGCGACGGCCGCCAACCAGCACCTCCTCTTCTTCGACCTGGAGTGGATCGCCGTCGAGGACGCCGCCGCGGCCCGGCTTATCGCCGACCCGAAGCTCGCGCGCTACCGCCACTGGCTGGAAGAGAAGCGCGTCTGGAAGAAGCACTACCGCACCGAGCCGGAGGAGAAGATCCTCGAACAGAAGGCCATGACCGGCCGGTCGGCGTTCACCCGGCTGTACGAGGAGAGCCTGTCCGCGATCCGCTTCCCCTACGAGCACGGCGGCACGGCCGAGCCGGCGAGCTTGCAGCGCCTTCTCGCCAAGTTGGAAGACCCCGACCGCTCCGTCCGCCAGGCGGCGGCGAAGGCCCTGACGGCCGGGATGAAGGACAACGCCCGTCTCTTGACGTTCATCTTCAACACGCTCGTCCTCGACCACCGGACCGACTTCACCCTGCGCGGCTTCGACGACCCGATGGCCCCGCGCAACCTGGAGAACGAGATCCGCCCGGAGGTCGTCACCGCCTTGCTCGACGCGACGGAGCGCTACCACGGCACCGTCGCGCGGTACTACCGCCTCAAGCGCCGCCTGCTCGGGCTGGACCAGCTGTTCGACTACGACCGCTACGCGCCGATCCGCCAGGAGATGCCGACGTGCGACTGGGCGACCGCCCGGGCGATCGTCCAGGAGAGCTACGACGCCTTCAGCCCGGAGGCCGGGGCGGTCGTCTGCGAGTTCTTCGACAAGAACTGGATCGACGCCGACCCGAGGCCGGGCAAGCGCTCCGGGGCGTTCAGCGCCGGGGCAGTGCCGGGCGTCCACCCCTACATCCTCGTCAACTGGATGGACCGCGTCCGCGACGTCTCGACGCTGGCCCACGAGCTGGGCCACGGCGTCCACCAGTACCTGGCCCGGCCGGTCGGCTACTTCCAGTTCGGCACGCCGCTGACGACGGCCGAGACGGCGAGCGTCTTCGGCGAGATGCTCACCTTCGACCGGCTGCTGCAGCGCTACCCCGACCCGGCCGTCAAGCTGGCGCTGCTCTGCCGGACGATCGAGGACGCCTTCGCGACGGTGTTCCGCCAGGTGGTGCTGACGCGCTTCGAGCAGCGGCTTCACGCCCTGCGGCACGAGGAAGGGGAGCAGACGCCGGAACGGCTCAACGCCGTCTGGCTGGAGGTCAACCGGCCGATGTTCGGCGACAGCGTCACGCTGACGGACGACTACGGCTGGTGGTGGCTCTACATCGGCCACTTCGTCCGGAGCCCGTTCTACTGCTACGCCTACGCCTTCGGCCAGTTGCTGGTGCTGGCCCTGGTGCAGAAGTACCGCCAGGAGGGGGCGGCGTTCGTGCCGCGCTACCTGGGGCTGCTGTCCGCCGGCGGCAGCGCCGCGCCGCACGAGTTGCTGGCGAAACTCGGCGTGGACGTGAACGACCCGGCCTTCTGGGAGCTGGGCCTCAAGCTGCTCGACGGCATGGTCACCGAGGCGGAGCAGCTCGCGGGGTGACCCGAGACGCGCGCCGCCCCAAAACAAGCCCGGGCGTTGCAACGCCCGGGTCGCGCCAACTCACCGCCCCCGCTCGATGACGATGGGCTCCACATCCCCCGAGCAAACGATCAAGACGAGTTTGATCGGGCTCTTGCTCCGCTTGCGCAACTCGGCGATCGCGTCGGCCCGGGCGTCGGCGGAATTCGCCCCCCGGCCGTAGGTGGTCGCGTGGCCGTAGTAGCCGTCGTCGGAGACGACGAGGGCCGCCCAGCCGAACTGGACCCAGGTCAGCAGCTTCGCATCCGGGGCGTCGCACTCGGCCAGGGCCCGGCGCTCGGCCTCGCGGCGCGTGCCGCAGTCATAGCCGTAGCCGTAGGCCCCGGTCGCGGGCGAATAGGCGATCGCGGCGTAGCGATCCGGGTTGACCACCACCCGCTCGTCGGCGAACGCCGGGGCCAGGGCGACGGCGAGGGTCAGGGCGGCGATGCGGATCAGGAACATGGTCCGTGTCCTCGGGGAGTCGGTGTCACTGCCCGGTTCTACGCGGGGGTGGCCCCGGCGTGACACGGACCGAGGGGCGAGTCACCGCGCGTCCTTGCGAGTCCCCAGGTAGGCCGCCAAGGCGGTGAGCAACTCCCGATGCACCTGCGTGCATTCGCGCAGCCCGTCGGCGACGCTCATCCCCGACCTGCGCAACGACGCTACCGGGAAGGCGGCGACGCGGATCGTCAGCCGGCCGCCCGGCGTGCCGGCGACGTGGTAGAAAACCGGCGCGGCATGCCGCTCGCCGTGGACGCCGACGAGCGCCTCCGGCCGCCGGTGCGTCGCGGCGTTCTGGTGGTGCGTCGGCCGATCCTTCGGGCCGTGCAGCTGCCGCGGCAGGCCGAGGTGCCGCTTCCGGTCGCAGTGCTTGCCGTGCCCCGTTTTCGGGGCCGCCTGGGCGAATGTCTGCATCGCCATGCCGACCTCGTCGAGGGCCCGCCACGGGTCGGTCCAGATCGTCGGCACCTCCAGCCACGGGTTCTGGTTCAGCGACTTCGCCAGCTCGCGCATCAGGTAGATCGACGGCGACGTGGCCCACGCCGGGTTGAAGTCCGTCTCCGGCAGGCCGTGGTCCTTGCGGAACTCCTTGCCGAGCGACAGCCACCGGCCGCCCTCGAAGTCCTTCAGTTCGGCCGGGTCGGCGAACGAGCCGAAGCCCTTGCGCGACCGCGAGCCGGCCCCCCCGAGGTAGGCCCACCACCACAGGGCGGTCTTCGCCTGCTTCAGGATCGCCTCGGCGGCGAGGCCGTCGCGCGACTCGGCGGTCAGGGTCAGCCGCCAGGCGGTGCCGGCCGGGGCGACCCAGCGGCGGACGCGCTCCGGCGGGCTGCCCTCGTCCATGCCGAGGGCGGCGTAGGCGAGGCCCTGCGTCCGGCCCTCCGGGGCGTCCCAGAGGTCGTGCCCCTCGCGGAACTCGCGGCTGAAGCGCGTCCGATTCGTCTGCGGGTTGACGTCCTTGAACGGGCTCTCGATCGGTGGCGGCCCACCCGGCAACCGCTCGACGTTCACGCGGACCGCCCCCCAGACGGCTTCCTCCATCGCCCGGAGCGTCGGCGTGTCGAGGAAGCCGACGTGCAGGGTGCGCCACCACCAGCGGAGCAGACCGCGCACGGTGGCCGGCCGCAGGTCGCAATCCTCGCCGCGCTGGAGGCCGCCGGCCAGGTAGCCCGGCGTCGTCAGCGTCAGCGTCGCCTGGAAAGTCGCGAACCGCGACGACAGAGGCAGGGGACCGCCCTCGATCGGAGTGAAGCCGCCGTAGCCGGCGTTGCGCCGCGCCCCGATCCCGGCGACGGTTAGCGCCTCATCGAGCCACTGACGGGCGATCGTCACCAACTCCGCATCCTCCGGCCGACGCGGGCTCAAGGCGAAGGCGAACGTCGCCCCCGGGGCGACGGCGAGGAAGTGCGTCGCCGTCGGCTCGTGCCAGTCGCCCGGGTCGGCGTCGCCGGCGTAATACGGCCCGTGATGGTCGGTCGCTACCTCGACGGTCAGCGTCGGCCATGCCTCCGGCCAGGCGTCGTGGAAGACGACGCCTCCGACTTCGTCGCCGCCGAAGACGCGGTGGATCGTCTCGGCCTGGTCCGGGTACATTCGTTCGGCGTGGGCACGGGCGAGGCCCTTGACGGCGCTGCCGGGCAGGTAGGCGAAGCCGTGCAGCGGATGGAGCCGAACGCCGGCACTCCCCGCCTCCCGGCCGGGGTGCAGCGCCAGCGGCGTGGCGGTCGTCCGCGTCCAGGTCGTCGCTTCCACGACGGCGAGCAGGTCGCGGCGGCGGTCGAGCGCCTCGGCGAAGAGCGGCCCGGGCGGGATGTCGCACGCCGGGGCGAGCGCCTCGGCCCGGCGGCCGGGCTTGAGGAACTTGTCGAGGTGGAGGCCGGGGTGCCGGTCGCGCACCGGGACCTGGCCGAGGATCTCGCGGACGACGCGCGGCAGCGGCACGAGGGCGAGCAGCTCGGCCGTGTCGAGGTCGCGCGGTGCGGCGGTCTTCTTCGCCGTGGCGGCCTGGTGGGCCTTGCCGCCCCAGGACTGGTCCTCCGTCGGGCGGACCTTTTTCGCCTGCCAGCCGCTGCCGGCCTTGACCGAGTCGAACTCGACGATCAGCCCGTCGGCGAGCGCGTCGGCGTCGAGGCCGACCAGGTCGGTCGCCGTGAACAGGTGCTGCACGCCGTGCTCGGAGACGACGGTGCCGATCTTGCCCTTCCAGTCCTTGACCTTCCCGCGCGGCATGTCGCTACCTCTCCATCCCATCCACGAACCGGACGAGCCACCCCAGATACGCCTGGACCTCGGCCGTCGCGACGCGCTGGAACGCGGCGTCGCCCTGGACGATCCGGGCGAGGAGGCGGTCCTCGGCGTCGAACGGCGGCACCGCCCGGGCGAGCCATTTGTCGAGCGTCGCCAGGAGGTGCTTGAAGGCGGCCTCTTCGCCTGGCCCGGCGCTGTGCAGGGCGGCGAGGGCCTGCCCCAGTCCGCCGGCCTGGATGCGTGCCGGCAGACGGCGTACCTCTTGGGAGAAGGCCCGTCGCTGCTGCGGTCCGAGCTTCTGGGCGTCCTGGGCGCAGTCCCATGCGTGGGCGGCGCGCTGCTGTTCCAGGGATAGCGGTCGGCTCGCCGTCTCGGCCATGGCGCGGCCCTCCGGGTTCGCGGGACAGGCGGTATTGTAGCGACCTGGGTCGGTCCTGCCGGGAAGTGGCATGTCAGTTCGAGACACCTGGCCCGCCGGGTGCAGGGATCGAGGTCCGCCAACTCCGCCAGGTCCGCCAACGATTGCGCGCGCCGGGCGACAATCAGCGACAATCGCGGACGACGGGTCAGGTCCGCCAGGTCCGCCAACGTTTCACGCGCGCCGACCGCCGCGTTTCCGGCCGAGGACCGCCCCCGAGCCAACCTCCCATTCCACACGGGGCTCGCGGGTCGTGACCAGGCCAACCCGCGGACAAAAACGAAGCCAAAAAGGAAGACTGAAGACCAAAGCGGCGATGAATCGCTGCACTCCAAACGGGCCGCCACCTTACCCGGTCGGCTCGGGGCTCAGCACGGCGGTCCACGCCGGCGGCAGCAGGTGTGCGTACGGGCAGAACGGGACGAAGCCGTCTCCCCGCCGTGGCGACTCGGCCAGCATCCGCACGACCCCCGTGGACGGCGGGTTCGTCGTGTCCTGTAAAGCCAGCCCGAGGAACACGAGGCGCGGCAGGCCGTCAAGGCCAGTCAGGGCGGCCAGTCCCTCGGCCGCGCCGGCGGGGATCGATACCGTCAGCCAGACGAGGCGCTCCAGTGTTACGGATGCGGCTAGGGCGGTCATGCAGCGATTGGTAACCGTGCGATGGACGAGTTCCAGCGCCTCCAGTGCGGCCAGGGATGGGGCTGCCGCCAGGCGGACGATGGACGCCGGACGAAGTAGGGCGTCACCCAACCGAAGGCGGCGCAGCCGGGGAGCGAGCGGCCCAGCGATCAGGGCCTCAACCGCCGGGTCGTCCGCGCCGATGTTCGCTGCCGACAGGTCGCGGAGCGCCGCGAGTCGCTTGCCGCGGAACAGCGTCGCCGGTCCGGTCGGGCCGAGCGGGTTGTGGTCGATGACGAGACGTTCCAGTCCGCCGAGGGCCGGTGCGTTCGCCAGCGCGGCCGCCCCGGACGACCCGATCCGGTTCCCGGCCAGGTTCAGGCGGCGCAGGTTGGCCAGGTGGTCGCTCGCCGCCAGGGCGCGCACCCCGGCGTCGTCGATGCGGCAGTTGGCCAGTTCGAGGTCCTCCACCCCGGCCAGGGCCGGGGACGCGGCGAGGGCACCCAGGCCGCGTTCGGTAAGGGTGAACCCCGTCAGGCGCAGCGCCCGGACCCTGGCGAGGAGTGGCGACCGGGCCAGGGCGACCAGCGCCTCGTTGCCGGGCCCCCAGCCAGACAACCGCAAGACGCGCGGCCGCAGGTGCGGCGAGTCGGCCAGGGTCGCGACGGCGAGCGGGTCGATCCCGAGGTCCAGCTCCGCCAGGCCGGCGAGCGTCTCGGCCCCGCCCAGGACGGCGGCCTGGTCGCGTTCGAGGCGCATGGTCGTGGCCAGGGAGTGCAGCCCGGTCGCGAACGACGCCCCGGCCAGGGCACGCAACGCCGGGAGCGACAGGACGCCGTTGATCGCCAGCCGGCGGAGCCTTCCGAGCGCGGCGTCCGGCGCGAAGAGCGGCCGGGTCGCCTCATCCCGGTCGGCCGGGAGGGGGAAGGCGATCTCGCGCAAGCGCGGCCCGACGGCCGGCCCGGCCAGGACGGCGGCGACGGTCGGGTCGAGGTTGAGTCCGAGGCGAACGGCCGAGAAGGTCGCGGCGGACGGGGCGTTGAGGAACGCGGCGACGGTGGCCCGCACGCCGCCGAGCGTGAGCCGTTCCGCCCAGGGGCCGACGTCCGCGAGGCCGTCGCGGAGCGACGCCGCGGTGCCCTCCACCGTGACGAAGCCGCGTGCGAACCCGGCCCGGACGCCCTTGCCGCCGAGGCCGGCGAGCCAGCGGCCGTCGTGGTCGCGCCGGAGCCGGGCGAGCCGGGCGTGCAGCGCGGCGACGCTCGCCGGCTCGACGCCGGCCACGGCGACGCCGAGGCGGATCAGCTCCGCCCGGTCCGGCTCGCCGTGGTCCTCCAGGTAGTCGGCGAGGATGAGGCGCAGGCCGTCGTCGTCCGGGTCGTCCTTGCACGCCTGGACGAGCCCGGCGAGGTTGGCCGCCGGCTCGGGGGCCGGCTCGGCGGTCGGTCGCTTGCGGGCCATCGGCCCCCCATGAAACGAACCGGGCGTCGGGAGTCCTCCGAAGAGTACCGCCCGACGCCCGGCTGGACAACGGCCCGCGTCGTCCCGGTCAGCTACAGCCGCTCGTCGCGCCGCAGCTGTCGCACTTCGCGCACGCCCCGCTGCGCACCAGCGTCAGCTGGCCGCACTCCGGGCACGGGTCACCCTCGTAGCCCTTCAGCCGGGCGATCTTGATCCGCTCCTCCAGCGCCGACGGCAGCACCGCCGACTTCTGGCCGTTGCCGTTGCCGTTGCCATTCCCGTTGCCGTTCGTGTGGCCGTGGCCGTTGCCATTCCCGTTGCCGTTGCCGTTCGTCTTCTTGCCGTCCATCGGCTTCAGGTGTCCCGACCGCGGCGGCGCGAACGCCTTCATCTGCGGGGCCGGCTTCTCGTCCGCCTCGTCTTCGCCCTCGGCCTCGTCCTCCTCGTCGTGGATCGCGTCGCCGCGCAGGTCCTCCGGCTGGACGTGGGCCAGGTCGTGCCGACCGAGGTACGTGATCGCCAGCTCGCGGAAGATGTAGTCGATGATCGACGTACTCATCTTGATGTGCGGGTTGCCCTGCACCATGCCGTTCGGCTCGAAGCGCGTGAAGAGGAACGCGTCGACGTACTCGTCCAGCGGCACGCCGTGCTGCAGGCCGAGCGACACCGCGATGGCGAAGCAGTTCGTCATCGACCGGAACGCCGCCCCCTCCTTGTGCATGTCGAGGAAGATCTCGCCGAGCGTGCCGTCCTGGTACTCGCCGGTCCGCAGGTACATCTTGTGGTTGCCGATGCGCGCCTTCTGCGTGTAGCCGGCCCGGCGGTCCGGCAGCCGGCGGCGGTTGGCGATGTAGCGGTAGACGATCTTCTCGGCGACCTGCTTCGGCTGCTTCGTCTCGATCGCCGCAGCCAGCTCGGCCTCCAAGTCCGGGGCGTCGGCGACGCTGTTGAGCGGCTGGCTCAGCTTCGACCCGTCGCGGTACAGGGCGTTCGCCTTGAGCATGAGCTGCCAGCTGAGCAGGTACGCCCGCTTGACGTCCTCGACCGTCGCGCTGTGCGGCATGTTGATCGTCTTGGAGATCGCCCCCGAGACGAACGGCTGGGCGGCCGCCATCATGCGGATGTGCGACTCGACCGCCAGGAAGCGCCGCCCGGTCTTACCGCAGCGGTTGGCGCAGTCGAAGACCGGCAGGTGCTCCGGCTTCAGGTGCGGGGCCCCCTCGATCGTCATCGTGCCGCAGACGTAGTTGTTCGCCTCGTCGATCTGCTCGCGGGTGAAGCCGAGGGCGACCAGCACGTTGAACGCCGGATCCTCCAGCTGCTCCTTCTTGAGGCCCATCTTGCCCGTGAGGACTTCGTCGCCGATCGTCCAGCGCGTCAGGGCGAAGCCCAGCTCGAACACGCCGGGCAGCATCGCCTCGATCGTCTTGAGCACGTCGTCCGGCAGGCCCTTCGCCCGGAGCGACGCGGCGTTGACGTGCGGGCAGCCGTGCAGCGTGCCGGCCCCGCGGCAGTAGCGGACGATCTCCTCGATCTGCGGCGGCGTATAGCCGAGCCGCTCCAGGGCCGGCGGGATCGACGCGTTGATGATCTTGAAGTAGCCGCCGCCGGCGAGCTTCTTGAACTTGACGAGGGCGAAGTCCGGTTCGACGCCAGTTGTGTCGCAGTCCATCAGCAGACCGATGGTCCCCGTCGGGGCGATGCACGTCACCTGGGCGTTGCGGAAGCCGTGCTTCGTGCCGAGTTCGACCATGCGGTCCGACTCGGCCTGGGCGGCCCGGACGATCTCGGCCGGGGCGAAGCGCGGGTCGAGGCCGACCGGGGTGATGGTGAGCCCCTCGTACTCGCTCGGCAGGGCGTTGTACGCCGCCCGGCGGTGGTTGCGGACGACGCGCAGCATCGCGTCGCGGTTCGGCTCGTAGCGCGGGAACGGCCCGACCTCGGCGGCGATCTCGGCCGACATGGCGTACGACGCGGCGTGCATCAGGGACGAGATCGCCGCGCACTGGTGGCGGCCCTCGTTCGAGTCGTACGGCAGGCCCTGGACCATGAGCAGCGAACCCATGTTCGCGTAGCCGAGGCCGAGCGTGCGGAAGTCGTACGACTTCTGGGCGACGGTCACGCTCGGGAACTGGGCCATGTAGACCGAGATCTCGAGGATGAGCGTCCAGATCCGCGACGCGTGGCGGAACGAATCGACGTCGAACTTGCCGGCGCGTTGGTCGTAGTAGCGGAGCAGGTTGAGCGAGGCCAGATTGCAGGCCGTGTCATCCAGGAACATATATTCGGAACAAGGGTTGGACGCACGAATATCCCCGTCACGAGGGCAGGTGTGCCACTCGTTGACGGTCGAGTGGAACTGGAGCCCCGGATCGGCACACGCCCAGGCGGCGTAGCTGATCTGGTTCCACAGGTCGCGCGCCCGCAGCGTCTTGCGCGGCTTCGGTTTGCGGCCCTCGGCGCGGGCCTTCTCCAACTCGGTCCGCCAGTACAGGTCCCAGGTGCCGTCGTCCTGGACCGCCTGCATGAACTGGTTCGTGACCCGGACGGAGTTGTTGCTGTTCTGGCCGGAGACGGTCGCGTACGCCTTCGAGTTCCAGTCGGTGTCGTACTCCTCGATCCGCAAGGCGGTGAAGCCCTGCTCGGCGAGCTGGAGCGCCCGCTCGATGTAGTTCATCGGCAGCATCGCCGCCCGGGCGTCGCCCATCGCCTTGCGCAGGTCGGTGTTCTTGGCCCGGTCGCCGCGCTCGGCGGCGGTCGGCCAGCGGTGGTACGCCTTGAGGATGGCGTTCAGGTGGCGGTTGAGCGACCGCGACCCGGCGACGAGCGAGGCGACCTTTTCCTCCTCGGCGACCTTCCAGTTGATGAACTCCTCGATGTCGGGATGGTCGAGGTCGAGGACGACCATCTTCGCCGCGCGGCGCGTGGTGCCGCCGCTCTTGATGGCTCCCGCGGCCCGGTCGCCGATCTTCAGGAAGCTCATCAGGCCGCTGGACTTGCCGCCGCCGGAGAGCGGCTCGCCTTCCGCACGCAGCGACGAGAAATTCGAGCCCGTACCGGAGCCGTACTTGAAGATGCGCGCCTCGCGCACCCACAGGTCCATGATCCCGCCGTCGTTGACGAGGTCGTCGTTGACCGACTGGATGAAGCACGCGTGGGGGGCCGGCTGCTCATACGCCGACCGCGACCGGACGACCTCGGCCGTCGCCGGATCGACGCGGTAGTGGCCCTGGGCCGGGCCGGTGATGCCGTAGGCCCAGTGCAGGCCGGTGTTGAACCACTGCGGCGAGTTCGGGGCGGCCATCTGGGCGGCGAGCATGTAGCACGTCTCGTCGTAGAACGCCTTCGCGTCGTCCTCCGTCGAGAAGTAGCCGGCCTGCCAGCCCCAGTACGCCCAGCAGCCGGCCAGGCGGTGGAACACCTGGCGCGCGTCGGTCTCGCCGCCGAGGGCGGGGTTATCCGCCGCGGGGAGGCTCGGCCGGAGCCACTCCGGCACGCCCGGCAGTGCCGGGCGGACGGTCTGCTTCGGGACGCCGGCCCGGCGGAAGTACTTCTGGGCGAGGATGTCCACGGCGACCTGGGACCAGCCGTCGGGGGCGAGGACATCCTTCATCTCGAAGACGACGCTGCCGTCCGGGTTGGCGATCCGGGACGTGCGCGGGACGAAGTTCAGCCCGGTGTAGGGATCCTTCCCCGCCGTCGTGTAACGCCGCGTGATCTGCATGGCTGGTGCTACTTCCGAACACTCGCCGGCCGGGTCATCTCGTCGGCTAGGATCGAGAGGAACGGGACGGGAGCGGGCCCCGGATGTCTTGTTTCTACCACAATCTTGGACGGATGTACACTGAAAAACCGTCAGGCGGCCGGCTCGCTCCCCTGGACGAACGGAAGGGTCAGGCCCGGCTGGTCCTGGTACTTGCCCTTCTTGTCGGCGTAGGAGACCCGGCACGGGGACTCCGCCCGTAGGAAGAGGATCTGGGCGATGCCCTCGCCGGCATAAATCTTGGCTGGCAGCGGCGTCGTGTTGCTGATCTCGATGGTGACCTTGCCACGCCACTCCGGCTCTAGTGGCGTTACGTTCACTATTATTCCGCAGCGCGCGTACGTCGATTTTCCGAGGCAAACACAGAGGACGTCGCGCGGCACCTCGATGTGTTCGACCGTCTCTGCCAGGGCGAACGAGTTCGGCGGGATGAGGCAGAAGTCGGCGTCGATGTCGACGAAGCTGCGCGGGTCGAACTGCTTCGGATCGACGACGGCCCCGAAGACGTTGGTGAACACCTTGAACTTGCGGCCGACGCGGACGTCGTAGCCGTAGGAGGTCACGCCGTAGGAGATGACGCCCGGCCGGGACTGGCCCTCCGCGAACGGGTCGATCTTGATCTGCTGCTGGATCATCCAGTCGGGCAACACACCCATGCACGGCCTCCTTCGCGACGTTGGAGCATGGTAATTTGCCGCGCCGACGCGGCCGCGCCAATCCGGGCCGCCGCCGAAAACGCCGCGCCGGAGTCGCCGCCGGGTGGGACGGGACCGTGGCGCGGGATGCGCCGGATGCGCCGTCTGGCGCGGATGGGCACCCGGCGCTCACGGTACCAGACGGCGCGGGAGAAGAGAACCGGAAGCCGCCCGGTCTTCATCTTCCGCTTGACCGGACACTGCCCCGCCGGCTATCCGCGGACTTCCCTTGCGAGTCCGCCGAGGGCCGACCATGTCGCCGTTGCTTCTGGCCGTCGTAATGACCGTGCCGACCCCGGGCGAGGTCGCCTCGGCCCTGTTCCAGGTCGGGCCGCGCCTCGCCGACGAGCGCGCCGTCGTCCGCACGCCCGGCGTCGAGCGCGCGGTGGTGCTGCTCCACGGCCTGACGGTCCACCCGAGCGAGAAGCGCCTCGGCCGGCCGGAGCCGCACTCCTGGCAGGAGCCGGACGCCCCGCTCGTGCGGGCCCTGTCCCGAGAGGCGGACGTCTTCGCGTTCTGCTACTGCCAGAACGCCTGCGTCGCCGCCGTGGTCGAGCGGTCCGGCCTGATCGGCCACGTCCGCCGGCTGCGCGACCTCGGCTACGCGGAGATCGTGCTCGTAGCCCACTCCGCCGGCGGCCTCGTCGCCCGGCAGCTCGTCGAGGATCATCCCGACTTGCCGATCAAACGGGTGGTGCAGGTCGCGACGCCGAACCTCGGCTCGCCGTGGGTCCGGACTCCGTTCTTCCACTGGGCGCTGCAAAAGCCGTTCCTGGCCGACCTGACGCTCGCGACGCGCCAGACGGAGCAAGGCCGGCGGGCGGCGATCTCCCTGCCGGCCGAGGTCGAGTTCGTCTGCGTCGTGGCGAACGGGGTGATGTCCCTAGGCGACGGCCTGGTGACGGTCGAGTCGCAGTGGACGGAGGACCTGGCCCGGCAGCGCGTGCCGGCCTACGAGGTGCGGAGCCACCACCGGGGCGCGGTCAAGGACGCCGAGGCGGTCGCGCTGTTGACCGCCCTGGCGACGACGCCGCAGCGGCGCTGGAGCGCCGCCGAGGTCGCCGCCGCGCGGGCGCGAATCCTGGGCAAGTGACGCTCACCGCCCGCCGGGGACCGCCGGCGGCTGCTGAACCTGGTCGGGCGGCGGCACGATCACCGCGTCGTCGAACAGGGCCAGGATGAGGCGCATCTTCGCCGCGCCGGGCGCGCCCGGCGCGCGGACCAGTTCCTCGCGCAGCAGGCGCTGGCACAGCGGCAGGGCCTGTTCGACCTGCAACGCCGCCTCCTCCTTGCCGTCGAGGGCGGCCCGGACGACCCGGCCGACGGCCTGCCGGCCGGCGTCGTCGAGCAGGCGGGACAGGTCCCACACCAGCAGCGTCTGGCCGGCCGGCAGCCGGATCGCGCCGAACGTCTCGTGCTCCAGGACCGTGTCGGCCCCGGCCGGCGTCTTCACGGCGTCGAGCCGGCCGAGGCGGACCGTCTCGCCCGGCTTCAGCTCGACCGGCTTGCCGTCGCGCAAGAGCGTCGGCACCGGCCCCTTCTCGGCGGCCGTGAGGCGGACGACGCCGTCCCTGAGCCACGGGCCGAGGTCGGCCTTCTTGCACTCCTCGGTGTAGACGGCGGCGAGCTGGGCGACGCCGGCCCGGTCGAAGCCGAACCGGCCGAAGCCGGCCGGCGGCCCGGCCTTGCTCATCCAGGCGCGCGGCCCGAGGTCGCGCGGCTTGACCTGGGCGTTCGCCTTGAGCAGGGCGTGCGTGACGCGCACCTGCCGGGCGAGGACGCCCGTCAGCTCGACCGCCTTCGCGTCCTGCGTTGCATCGAGCGGGGCGCTCCATCGCCACAGGTAGGCGATCAGCCACGAGTCGAAGTAGCCCTGGGCCTCCATCGCCCGGGCGGCCTTGAGCAGCGCCTCGGCCGTCCGCGGCGCGGGGGCCTTGCCGGTGCCGAGGGCGTCGATGTCGGCCTTGAGCAGGGCGGCGAAGTCGGGCGGCAGCCGCTTCAGCGACTCGGCGAGCTGGGCCCTGAGCAGACCGGCCTGGTCGCCCTTCGCACCGGCCAGGAGCCGGGCATAGGCGGCCTTGACCAGCCGCCAGTCGCCCAGGCCCATCTCGTTGTCGGCGAGGGCACGCTGGTGGTTCAGCCACATCTCGATCTGCTGGAGGGTGACGTCCTCGCCGAGCTTCGCCGGCGGCTCGACCGCCGGAACCTGGCCCGGCGTGCCGGGCGGGTTAGGCGGCACACGCTGCGCCGCGGCCGCCTTGTCATCGACGCCGAGGCCGAACGTCACGAGCAGGATCGCGACGCAGCGCAGGACGCGCGGCCCGAGCTTTCCGCGGAGGATCATCGGCTTGCCGCGCCACAGCCGGTAGACGACGTAGCCGGCGACGACGAACGCGCCGACCCACAGGAACGGGACGAGGATCCATTTCATGCCGACACCTCCATCCGCGCGGTGCCCAGCGGGATGCGCCGCTCGAACCGGCCGTCCGGCGACGCATCGAACAGGTCGAGGTGGAAGGCCGGCCGACAGGTGTGGCCGTGGCGCGTGTTGAGCCAGCAATCGCCGCAGTCGCCGCGGAGCTTGTCCTTCGTGTCGCGGAAGGCGGCGAAGCCCTCGGCCCAGAGCCGGTGCAGGGCCCTGTCGCGGACGTTGCCGGCGCTCTCGGCCAGGTCGGTCGTCGTGCAGGGCATCAGCTCGCCGGTCGCCGAGACGACGCACGAGATGCGGCCCGCGCCACAAGTGAAGGTCGTGTCGCGGTAGAAGCAGTCGTCGTCGCCGGCGCTGCCCCACTCGTTGTCGAGTTCGACGTGGAAGACGCTCCGAATCCGTCGGCCGAACGCGGCCGCGCGGCGCAGCTGGCCGATCGTGGGCAGCAGCTCGGGATGCTCGCTCGCCCGGCCCTCGGGCGTCATGAGGTGGAAGCCCCACGAGTCGGCCCCGCTCTCGAGCACGAGCGGGAACATGTCGGCGAGCAGGTCGGCGTTCTGGCGCGTAATCGTCGTCCCGGCGACAACCTCGGGCGTGCCGATCTCCTTCAGCGTTCGGATGGCCCGGTTCGCGGCGGCGAAGCTACCCTGCTTGCCACGGAAGGAGTCGTGGACCTCCGGCGGGCCGTCGAAGCTGATCGCCGCCATGACGGGCGGGTAAGACGCGAAGACGTCGCGCAGCTCCTCGACCTTGCCGCCGTGGGAGTGCATCGCCCAGGGGATCTGGCGTTCCTTCATCGCGGCGACGAGGTCGGGAATATCTTTCCGCCACAGCGCCTCGCCGCCGGCGAGGACGAGGACGGGCCGGTCGAGCAGGACGAGTTCGTCGAGGACGAGGCGGACGGCTTCGTCGGTGGTGAGTTCGCCGTGGCTGCGCTTGCCGGCCTGGGAGTAGCAGTGGGGGCAGTGCAGGTCGCAGACGCTGGTCGAGATCCACTGGACGGCTTCGGGCGGGCGGACGTAACCGAGCTTGTGCATCAGCCAGGTTTCCGTCCGCCAGACGGCCCGGGCGTGCCGGCCGAACAGGCGGTTGAGCAGACCCATCGGCAGTGCCCTCCACGACGCGCGGGGTGACTTCCCAGCGGCATCCTACCCGAAACGGCCCGGGAATGCTGTAACGGCGCGGTAACAACCCTTTTGGAGTGCGGCGATTCATCGCCGCTTTTGTCTTCGGTCTTCCTTATGGCTTCGTTTTTTGTTCAGCGGCGAGCCCGGACAACGCGGCGATGAATCGCCGCGCTCCAAAACGAAGGCAAAAGCGGCGATGAATCGCCGCACTCCAAAAGGGCCGACCCCGGTCGTACACTGATCCCAACGACCCGGCCTGCGTAGGGGACCCCCGAGATGATGCGCATCCTCGTCTGCGACGTCGGCGGCACGAACGTCAAGTTGAAGGTCAGCGACAACGAGGAGGACCGCAAGTTCCCCTCCGGCGGGGCGATGACCGGCCAGCAGTTCGTCGACGGCGTCCGGGCGAACACCGTCGGCTGGGAGTACGACGCGATCACGATCGGCTACCCCGGCCCGGTCGTCGACAGCAAGATCCTCAAGGAGCCGGTCAACCTCGGCCCCGGCTGGCTCGGCTTCGACTTCGCCCAGTTCTGCAAGCCGTACAAGATCATCAACGACGCGGCGATGCAGGCCCTCGGCAGCTACCAGGGCGGCCGGATGCTCTTCCTCGGCCTCGGCACCGGCCTCGGCACGACGCTCATCCTCAACGGCGTCATCGTGCCGTTGGAGGGCGGCCACCTGCCCTACCGCAAGGGGCGCTCCTTCGAGGACTACGTCGGCTCGGCCGGCTACAAGCGGCTCGGCAAGCGGAAGTGGATGCGCTACGTCTTCGACGTCGTCGCCCGGCTCAAGGCGGCGTTCATCGTCGAGTACGTCGTCCTCGGCGGCGGCAACGTCAAGAAGCTCGACACCCTGCCGCCGGACTGCCGGCCCGGCTCGAACGAGAACGCCTTCCTCGGCGGCGTCCGCCTCTGGGGCGACGGGATCAAGTACGGGCCGCCGGCATGACGACCTACCCGCGCCTCGCCTGGGCCGGTCGCTTCGCGTGGCTCGTCATCCTCGGCCTGGTGGCGTTCACCACCTGGAGCCAGGCGACCGAAGGGGAGAAGATCCGCCGGGCCGGCGACGAGCTGGGCACCGTCCTGCAAGGGCGCGTCGTCCTCGGCACTTACGCCCTGACCGGCGACAAGGAGAAGGCCCTCGCCGAGTTGGAGAAGCTCAAGACCGGGCCGTACCGCTCGCGGCTGCTCGTCGCCGTCCTCGTCGCCGAGATCGACGACCGGGCCGCCGCCCGGGAGTACCTCGCCGAGCTGGAGGAGTTGCGCCAGGAACACGACCGCCCCCTCGCCGAGAGCGACGAGCGCCTGCGCGACCTGCTCGCCCGGCTCTACGGCGAGCGGCCGGCCGACGAGTTGACCGAGGAGGAGCGCGCCCTGCTCGGCCGGTTCGGCTGGCTCGGCCGGCTCGCGGTCGCGCACCGGGCCGGGGCCGACCCGGACGAGGCGAAGCAGGTCCGGGCCGAGGCGCTGCGCGGCCTGGTCGTCGCCACCGGGATGCTGCTCGCCTGGCTGGCGCTTGCCGTCGTCGGCCTGATCCTGCTCGGCTTCTTCCTCTCCTACTGGGCGGCGGGCCAGGTCGACTGGGCCTTCGCGCCGCGACCAGCGCAAAGCGGACCGGACAGCTCCGGGTTGTACGCCGAGTCGTTCGCCGTCTGGATGGCGGCGTACCTGGCCCTGTCGCGCCTCGTCGGCTACGTCCCGGGGATGAGCCCCCTGGCGGGCGGTGCCCTGGCGATGCTGCTCAGCGGCGGGCTGGCCCTCGGCTTGGCCCGGCTGCGCGGCCGGGATTGGCCGAGCGTGCGCGAGGACGTCGGCCTGCACGCCGGGCGGGGCCTCGGCCGGGAGGTGCTCGCCGGCCTGGCGACGTACGCCGTCATGGTGCCGCTCTTCGTCGCGGCGACGGTGCTCGTCGTCGCCCTGACCGGCCTGGCCGAGCGCGGCCCGGCCGGGGCGGACGACCCGTTCGCGCCGTCGGCCCGGCCGTCGCACCCGCTCGCCCGGCTCGTCTTTGGTGACGTGTGGGTCGTCGTGTCGATCTACCTGACGGCGGCGGTCGTCGCCCCGGTCGTCGAGGAGCTGGTCTTCCGCGGGATGCTCCAACGGCAGGTGCGCGGCTGGCTCGGCCGGCTGCCGGCGGCGCTGGTCGTCGCGCTGCCGTTCGCGATCATCCACCCGCAGGGGCTGCTCGGCGTCCCGGTGCTGTTGGCGATCGCTGTGCCGCTGAGCCTGGCGCGCGAGTGGCGCGGCTCGCTCGTCGCGCCGATGGTGGCCCACGCCGTCAACAACGCGGCGGCGACGACGCTCATCCTCGCAATGGTGCGGTGATCTATTCGGGTCCCGGGCTCAACTGGTCGAGGGCGTCGCGGGCCGCCTCGCGGACGGCCGGCTCCGGGTCGCGCAGGAGCAGGTACAGCTCGTTGACGCCGTCCCGGCCGCGGTCGCTGCGGCCGAGCAGCCGCGCCGACCGGCGGCGGACGCGCGGGCTCGGATGCCGCAGGGCGTCGATCAGGCGCGGCACCGCCCGGCCCCCGATCTTCGCCAGGGCGGCGACGGCGACGGCGCGGTTCTTCATGTCGTCGTCGGCGAGGGTCTCGATCAGGGCCGGGACCGCCCCGGCCGCCGTCGGGCCGATGTCGCCCAGGGCGGCGGCGGTCAGGCGGCGGATGTGGTCGTCAGGGTCGCGCAGCAGCGGCAACAGCGGCGCGACGGCCGACCGGGCGAGCGGGCCGAGTTCCCCCAGGGCGAGCAATACCCGGCGACGGACCCGTTCGTCCGGGTCGCGCAGCAGCGGCACGAACCCCGGCAGGGCCCGGGCAGCTTCGGCACCGAACTGCAAGATCGCGGCGACGGCGAGGCGGCGCACGTCCGGCGTGCGGTCCTTCAGGGATTGGATCAGGGCCGGCAGGGCCGACCGGGCGAGCGGGCCGAGGTTGCCCAGGACGAGGATCGCCGCGACCCGGCGACCCGGCTCCGGGTCGGTCAAGCGCGTCAGCAGGGCGGGCAGGTCCGGCTCGCGCTTGCCGGTCGAGACGCTCGCCACCGCAGACCCCTCCCACCGTCCGCACCGCGCGCCGGGACGCCGACCGCGCCGCGGACCTCGGACAAGCGTAGCTCACGTCCGCACTTCGTGACGCCGCAAGGGAAAAAATCTCGCCCGGTTCAACGCCCGGCGGGCGGGCCGCGTAATGGTCGGTAACGGAGGGCCGCCGATGGGGTCCGAGTCGCTCCCGGACGAACGCGTCATGGCCGAGGTCGCCGCCGGTAGGGCCGACCGGCTGGAGGTGCTCGTTCGCCGTCACGCGACGCCGCTGCTGACGTTCCTGCACCGCCTCGTCGGCGACCGGCACCGCGCCGAGGACCTCTTCCAGGAGGTGTTCCTCGCCGTCTGGACGCACCGCAGCCGGTACCAGGCCGGTCGGCCGTTCAAGCCGTGGCTGTACGCCATCGCCCTGAACCGCTGCCGGTCGCACCTGCGCGGCCGGCGCGAGCCGGCGTTCGGCCTCGACGCCGAGCAGCTCGTCGGCACCGGCGGCAAGCCGGACAGCGGCGTCACCCGCGTCGAGACGGCACAGGTCGTCCTTCGGGCGGTCCAGCGGCTGCCGACGCAGCAGCGCCTCGTCGTCTCGCTCCGCGTCTGGCAGGAGCTGCCCTACGCCGAGATCGCCGAGGTGCTCCGCCTCAGCGAGGCGACCGTCCGGTCGCACATGCACCACGCCCTGGCGGCGCTGCGGCGCGAGCTGGGGGAACTCTGAAGGTCCGGTCACCATCCCCCGGCGATTGCCATCGCCGGGCTTGGGGGAATTGGCTCATGGGACACGTCGATCACCTGGTGGACGACTACCTGCACGACCTGCTCGACAGCGCTACGACGCGCCGCGTCGCGGAGCACTGCCAGAGCTGCGACGCCTGCCGCGACGCGCTCGACGGTGCCCGGCGACGCGCCGCCGCCATCCGCGATGTGCCGGCGACCGAGGCCTCGGCGGACCTCGTCGGGGCGACCGTGGACCGCGTCAACGAGGACGCCGTCGATCGGCGGCGCGCCTGGCGCGGCCGGCTGTGGTATGGCGTGACCGCCCTCGCGGCGTGCGTCCTCGTCCTGGTCGGGACGCAGTTCTACTACTCCGGCCTGCGGGCGAACCCGGTCGATCTCCTCGTCCTGGGTCAGAGCAACCTCCTCGCCGAGACGAACGCCTCGGTGCGCGTCCGGCTGTTCGACCGCCAGGCGAAGACGCCGCTGGCGGGCGTGCCCGTCACGGTCGAGCTGGTCGCCCCGGGTGGCGACGCCCGGCCGCTGGCCGAGTTCCAGACCGACGCGTCCGGCGTCGGCCAGCCGGCGTTCGCCGTGCCGGACGTGCCGGACGGCAACTACCGCCTCCGCGTCACCGCCCAGACGCCGACGAAGCCGGAGGTGATCGACCGCCAGGTCACCATCAAGCGCTCGTGGCAGGTGATGCTCTCGACCGACAAGCCGCTCTACCAGCCGGGCCAGACGATCCACCTGCGCGCCCTGTCGCTGCGCCGGCCGAACCTCGTCCCGGTCGCCGACCAGAAAGCCGTCTTCACCCTCATCGACCCGAAGGGCAACGTCTTGTTCAAGGAAACGACGCCGACGAGCAAGTACGGCCTCGCGGCGGTCGATTGCCCGCTGGCGGCCGAGCTGCCAGAGGGCGGCTACACCCTCGCCTGCAAGATCGGCGACAGCGAGAGCCGCCAGCCGATCCCGATCCAGAAGTACGTCCTGCCGAAACTCGCCGTCGATCTCGCGTTCGACAAGCCGTTCTACGCCCCCGGCGACGAGATGGTCGTCGGCGTCAAGGCGACCTACGTCACCGGCAAGCCGGTCGTCGGCGGCGACGTGGCGCTGACCGTCATCCCGCACGGCGACCTCGTCAAGGGCAAGACCGACGCCGAGGGGAAGGCGACGCTGCGCTTCAAGGCGCTGAACCACCTCGACGGCCACCAGCTCGGCCTGGCGTGCAAGGTGACCGACACGGCCGGCCAGGCGAACGAGCGCCGCGCCGTGCGCCTCGTGACGAGCAAGCCGTACCGGATCGACCTGCTGCCGGAGAACGGCACCCTCGTCGCCGGCGTCGAGAACACGGTCCACGTCGTCGCGACGCGGGCGGACGGCACCCCGGCCCAGGTGCGACTGACGATCGAGGGCCACCTGGAGGAACTGGAGACCGACGCCCAGGGCGTCACGTCGTTCAAGGTGACGCCGCGCGGCGGCATGACGCTCGTCTACCGCGCGACGGACGACCGCGGCCGGGTACTCGACCAGGGGACGAAGACGATCAGCGTCGGGCCGGGCCGGAGCGACTTCCTCGTCCGCACCGACCGGGCCGTTTACCAGGGCGGCCAGACGATGAAGCTCGCCGTCCGCGGCGAGGGCGGCGAGCCGGTCTTCGTCGATCTGATCCGCGAGGGGAACGAGCGCTACACACTCCGGAGCGAGACGGTCGCGGTCAAGGACGGCAAGGGCGAACTGGAGATCGACCTCAACCCGGACCTGGTCGGCACGCTTTCGCTGCTGGCGTACCGCTTCGGGCCGGACGGCCTGGCGGTGCAGAAGACACGCCTGGTGCAGGTGCTGCCGGCCGGCGAGCTGAAGATCGAGGCGACGCTCGACAAGGACGAGTACCGCCCGGCCGGCGAGGCGACGTTGAAGTTCCGCTTGCTCGACGGCGACGGCAAGCCAGTCGTCGGGGCGCTGAGCCTCGCCGGCGTCGATGAGGCCGTCTACGCGCTGCTGCCGATCAAGCCGGGCAGCGAGGCGACGTACTTCGCGATCGAGCCGAAGGCGCTGGAGCCGGTCCTGAGCCGGTACCAATGGTCGCCGGTCGGCCGAACTGAGCCGGCCCGCGAGCAGGCCGTCTTCAGCGCGACGGCCCGCAGCGCCGTCCGCGGCGCGGCGGAGAACGAGTCCCGCATGGCCGAGCGCGGCTTCGATCCGGACGACGACATCCGGCCGACCCAGCCGACGCCGTCGGCGAGCCTCGGCCTGTTGTCGCTGGAGGCGACCAGCTACCGCGACAAGGTCAACGCCGTCACCCAGATCCAGCGGACGGCGATGGCGTGGATCTACCGCACCTGGCTGATCCTCGGCCTAATCGCCGTCGGGATGGCGTACTCGGCGCTTTGGCTGTTCATGCCGACGCGCGAGGCGATCGCCCTCCATGCCGGCGTCCTGCTCGTCGCCGTGCCGCTGTTCCTCGTCGTGCTGATGCTATCGACCAACGTGCGCGAGGCGACGTTCGACGCCGTCGGCATGGCGGTCGCCATGCCCGGGGCCGCGGCCGAGAAGAGCGCTCGCATGGACCGCGAGTCGGCCGTGATGGACAACTCGGGCTCGATGCGTGCCCGGGACGGTGCCGGGCCGCGCGTCCGGGACTACTTCCCCGAGACGCTCCTGTGGCGGCCGGAACTCGTCACCAACGACGCCGGCGAGGCGACGCTCACCCTGCCGCTCGCCGACTCGATCACGACCTGGCGCATCAACGCCAGCGCCGTCGATGGCCGGGGCCGGCTCGGGGCGCGCGAGCTGCCGCTCAAGGTCTTCCAGCCGTTCTTCGTCGATTTCAACCTGCCGGTGTCGCTGACGCGCAACGACCAGGTCACCATCCCCGTCGTCGTGTCGAGCTACCTCGACAAGCCGCAGACGGTGACGCTGACGCTCAAGCCGGACGACTGGTACGAACTCGTCGCCGGCGAGAAGGAGCAGAAGGTCGAGATCCAGCCGGGCGAGGTCAAGGCGGTGTCGTTCCGCGTCGCCGTCCGCAAGGCCGGCACCCGGCAGCTGGAAGTGACCGCACTCGCCGGCGACGTGGCCGACGCGATCCGCCGGCCGATCGAGGTCGTGCCGGACGGACGGCCGATCGACCTGACCGCGAGCGGCAGCCTCGAGTCGCCGTACTCGGCGGCGATCAACCTGCCGGAGAACGCCATCGACGGCAGCGCCCGGCTGCTGGTCAAGGTCTACCCGTCGCGCTTCAGCCAGGTCGTCGAGGGGCTCGACAACATCTTCCGGATGCCGTACGGCTGCTTCGAGCAGACGTCGTCGACGACGTACCCGAACATCCTGGCGCTGGACTACCTCCAGAAGACGCGACAGGACCGGCCGGAGATCGCCGCGAAGGCGAAGCGCTACATCGCGCTCGGCTACCAGCGCCTGGTCGGCTTCGAGGCCCCGGGCGGCGGGTTCGACTGGTTCGGCCGGCCGCCGGGCAACCTGACCCTGTCGGCGTACGGCCTGATGGAGTTCGAGGACATGGCCCGCGTCTACGACGTCGACCCGGCCCTGATCGACCGGACGCGGCGCTTCCTGCTCGGCAAGCGCGGCGGCGACGGCTCGTGGATGAGCGACCGGATGCCGCTGCACGAAGACCCGACCGGCGGGGCGATCCTCGCCACGACGGCCTACGTCGCGTGGGCCGTCTTCGCCGACGGCCGGGCGGCCGAGTCGGCCGCGACGACGCGCGACTTCCTGCTCAAGCACAAGCCGGACGAGGTCGCCAACCCGCACACGCTCGCCCTGGTGGCGAACGCCCTGCTCGCGATCGACCCGACCGGGGCGACGGCCGCCTCGTACCTCGACCGCCTCGCGACGATGGCGACCGACGGCCCGGACGGCCAGGCGTACTGGGCGATGCCGCGCGACGCGCGGACGACGTTCTACGGCAGCGGCACCGCCGGCGACATCGAGACGACGGCCCTGGCGACGATCGCCCTGATCCAGGGCAACAAGGCCCCGGAGGCGGTGCGTCGGGCCCTGGCCTGGCTCGTGGCGAAGAAGGACCGCCAGGGCACCTGGCACTCGACCCAGGCGACGGTCCTCAGCCTGCGGGCCTTGCTCGCCGCGGCGGCGACCGAGTCGGAGGAGCCGAAGGACCGCACCATCCTCGTCAAGCTCGGCGGCCACTCCCAGGAGATCCGCGTGCCGAAGGACAAGGCCGAGGTCATGCAGTGGATCGACCTGACGGCTCACCTCAAGGCCGGCAAGCAGGCCCTGGAGGTGAGCGAGCCGACGAAGACGGGGGCCGGCTTCCAGGTGACGTACCGCTACCACGTCCCCGGCGAGCGGAACGACGCGGACGCGCCACTCGCCCTGGCGGTCGAGTACGGCGCGACGGAGGTGGCCCGCGGCGGGACGCTCCCGGCGACGGCCCGGGTGACGAACGGCAAGGACAAGGCGGCGGCGATGCTGCTGGTCGAGGTGCCGGTGCCGGGCGGCTTCCGCGTCCGCGGCGAGGACTTCGCCGCCCTGGTCGAGCGGCAGCTCATCGCGCGCTACCAGGTCGAGGGCGACCGGGTGCTGGTCTACCTGCGCGAGCTGCCGAAGAACGCCCGGCTGGAACTGCCGTACACGCTGGAGGCGGCCCAGGTCGTCGACACGCAGGCCCCGGGCGGCCGGGTCTACGAGTACTACGACCCGTCGCGCGAGGCGTTCGGCTCGCCGACCCGGCTGCGGGTGACGGAGCGGTGACGGCGGCCGCCGCTTCATATAGCCCCCGGCAAGCCGGGGGTCTTTCGTTTGCGGCGGCTGCGAAGACCCCGGGCAAGCCCGGGGCGATATGAAGACGGCCGGTCGGCTACCGCCCCTTCAGCCGCCGCACCGCCCCGGCGGCGGCGCGGGTCAGGTCCGCGTCGGCGTCCCCGGCGGCGAGGGCCTCCAGCGGCGGCAGGACGGCCGGCGTGCCGACCCACTCCAGCACCTGGACCAGGCGGAGGCCGCGCAGGTGCTTCGGGCGAGGCCCCTGCTCCTTCAGCCGCTTCAACAGCGCCTCCGCCCGCAGCCGCAGTTCCGCCGAGGGGTTCTCCGCCAGGGCCCGGCGCAGCGGCTCGGCCGCCTCGTCGCCGAGGGCCGCCAGGGCCTCGCTGGCCGCCTCGCGTGCCTCGAACTCCTCGGCGTCCAGGTCGCGCACCCAGCCGGCGACCCGCGCCGCCGGCACCTTCTCGTCGGCCTGGCGCAACCGAGCGGCCAATTCGACCGCCTGGTCCGGGCTCTGCCGGAGCTGGCACATCGCCGCGTTGGCGTCGTCCGCGTCGCCGGCGAGCCGGCCCCAGAGGGCTTCGAGGTCCGCCGCCGGCCAGCGGGCCTTTTCGACGACCGGGGCCGGCACGCGGCTCATGTCCCAGACGAGGGCGGTGGTGTCCAGGCTGCCGGACACGAGGCGACGGCCGTCGGGCGTGAACGCCAGGCTGAAGGTGTCGCCCTTGTGCCCCTCGAAGGTGTGAAGGAGCTGCCCGGTCGCCGCGTCGTGGATCGCGACGCGGTGGTCCATCCCGCCGACGGCGAGGAAGCGCCCGTCCGGGCTGAAGGCCGGGAAGCTCATCATGCTCGCCTTGCGGTCGATCCGCCAGCGCTGCCGGCCGGTGGCGACCTCCCACACCGCGACGTGCCAGGAGGAGCCGCTCGCCGCCAGGAGCTGCCCGTCCGGCGAGAACTCCAGCTGGGAGACCTCCCGGCCGCTCCCGTCGCCGAAGGCGGCGACCTCCCGCAGGGTGGCCGGGTCGTAGAGGCGGACCTCCCCCTTGCTGGTCGCGTGGGCCAGGAGGCGACCGTCCGGCGAGAAGCGCAGCCGAACCGCCCACGGGGCGTCGACTTCGCGCACCGCGCGGCGGGTGGCCAGGTCGATGATCCGCAGGCGGTCGGTCGAATCGGCCAGGGTCCGGCCGTCAGGCGACAGCGTCGCCGAATAGCGGCACGGGATCGGCTCTCCGGCCGGCGGCCGGTCGAGGGCGTCGAGGGGCCAGAACCGCAGGCCGCCGCCGAGCCGGACGGCGAGCGCTTTCCCGTCCGGCGTCAGCTGGAAGCTGTTCCCGCTGTCCAGGCCGCCCGACGGGACGACGATCCGTTGCGTGTCGGGGTCGAAGGCATGGACGGGCGGCGGCAGGACCGTGCGGATCGCCTTGCCGGTGGCGAGGTCCCAGAGGACCAGCTGGCCGTTCCCGGCGGTGACGGCCCGCTTCCCGTCGGGCAGGACGGCGACGGGAAGGACGCCCAGGAGGTGGCCCGTGAGCGGGACGCGCTCCTTGCCGGTGGCGGCGTCGAGCAGGCGGATGACGCCCTCCCAGCCGACGGCCGCCACGGTCTTGCCGTCCGGGGCGATGACCGCCCGCATCCCGTGGATGTTGTAGACGACGTCGCCCCGGTACGACCACCGCTCCGCCCCGGTCGCCGCGTCCCAGAGGCGGACCGTCAGATCGACCGAGCCGGTGAGCAGGGCCTTGCCGTCGGTGGCGAACGCCAGCGACGTCACCGGCCCGCGGTGGCCCTTCGCCCGGCAAACCTCCTTGCCGGTGGCCAGGTCGTAGACGACGACGGCCGGCTCCTTGCCCGGGGTGGCGACGGCCAGCCGGCTCGCGTCCCACGACAGGGCGAGGCGGTCGAACGGCTCCGGGCTGGCGAGCGAGGCCAGGGCTTTGCCGCTCCCCAATTCGCCGACGACGACGCGCTTGTCGGCGACCCACAGGCCGGCCTTGCCGTCGGGCGAGAACGCACGCAGGGTCAGGCCCGGTTCGGGCGGCCGGGGTAATGTCGCGGGCCGGGCGTCGGCGACGTGGACGGCGTGGTGGACCCCGTCGAATCCCCCGACGTAGAGCGTCTTGCCGTCCGCCGAGAAGGCGAACTCGCCGCGCGTCCCTCGGTTCTGGGCGTAGGCGAAGTCCTCCTCGCGGCGGAGGAGCAGGCCGGACCCGGCGTCGAAGAAGCGGACGCCGCCGTAGTCGAACGTCGCCAGGAGGGAGCCGTCCGGCGACAGGGCGACGCGCCAGATCTGGACCCGTTTCGCGCTGCTCACCTGGAGGATCTCGCGCCCGGTCGCCGGGTCCCACAGGTTGGCCGTGGGGCCGTAGCCGCAACTCGCGAGCACCCTGCCGTCGAGCGAGAAGGCCACCCCCTCGGCGTGGCCGCCACGGAGCCGGGTCGTTCCCAGCCGGGCCACCGCCCCCTCCGGCAGCGGGTCGCCATACGCATCGACCGGGCCGGCCGGCTTCTCCTGGGACGGCACAAGACAGGCCAGTGTCACCAGGCCCAGCAGGGCCCCGCGCAGCGAAGGCATGGTCGAATCCTCACGATCGGGGCGCTCGCCTTGACGCCCGGCGAAGGCACACCTACCATACCGGTGCTGGCCCTGTCGTCTAGAGGCCCAGGACACAGCCCTTTCAAGGCTGCGACACGGGTTCGAATCCCGTCAGGGTCATCCGGTTCCACCGTACGGAGCCGCCGGCCGCGATGCGGCAGGCGGCTCTTCTCGTTTCCCAAAGGGGCGGTCACCCGGCCGGCGGAGTCGCGTCGTCCGGCTCCGGCCCGGCGAGGAGCTGCTTCTCGACCGCCAGGCCGACGGCGCGGAGCTTGGCGCGGAGCGTGTTCCGCGACATGCCGAGCAGTTCGCTCGCCCGGACCTGGTGCCCCTTGACGTGCCGCAGCACCTCGGCCAGGACGACCCGGTCGACCGCGGCGCACACCTTCTGGTAGACGTCCCCCTCGCCGGCCTGGAGCAGGCCGCGCACGAGCCGGGCCAGGTCGAGCGGCTCCGCCTCCGCGACCGGCGGCGCGGCCGACGGCCGGGCGCGGAGGTAGTCCGGCAGGCACTCCGCCGTCAGGATCTCGCCGCGGGCCACGACGAGGGCGTGCCGGATCGCGCTCTGTAACTCGCGGACGTTCCCCGGCCAGTCGTACGCCGCCAGGAGGCGCAGCGCCTCCGGCGCGACGGATCGGACGCTCTTGCCCAGCTCGCCGTTGCCCCGCCGGACGAAGTGCTCGACCAGGGCCGGCAGGTCGTCGCCGCGCTGCCGCAGGGCCGGCAGCCGGACCTCGAACACCTTCAGCCGATAGTACAGGTCTTTGCGGAACCGGCCGGCGGCGACCAGGGCCTCCAGGTCCTGGTTCGTCGCGGCGATGACGCGGACGTCGGTCCGGACGGCCTCGTTCCCGCCGACGCGCTCGAAGCGCTGGTCCTGGAGCAGGCGGAGCACCTTCGCCTGGGTCGCCGGCGTCATGTCGCCGACCTCGTCGAGGAAGAGCGTCCCGCCGTCGGCCTGCTCGAACTTGCCGATGCGCCGCCGGTCCGCCCCGGTGAACGCCCCCTTCTCGTGGCCGAACAGCTCGCTCTCCAGGAGCGGCTCCGGGATCGCGGCGCAGTTGATCGCCAGGAACGGCTTGTCGGTGCGCCGGCCGTGGTGGTAGATCGCCCGGGCGACGAGCTCCTTGCCGGTGCCGCTCTCGCCGAGGATGAGGACCGTCACGTCCTGCGGGGCGACCCGGCCGACCGCCTTGTAGACCTCCTGCATCGCGGCGGTCCGGCCGACGATCCGGTCCCCCTCCGCCCCGGGCGTTTTCCCGGAAAGACCGTCGTCGAACACGGCCGGGACGTGCCGCAGCCGGCTCAGCTCGACCGCCTTGGCGACCGTCTGCTGGAGCAGGTTGAAATCGACCGGCTTGACGAGGTACTCGTACGCGCCGCGCTTCATCGCCTCGATCGCCGTCTCGGTCGTCGCGTAGGCGGTGACGAGGATGACCGGCAGGCGCGGGTCGATCGCGCGCATCCGGTCGAACGCGTCCAGCCCGGACTGGTCGGGCAGGCGGATGTCGAGCAGGACCGCGTCGGGCCGCTCCCGCTCGACGGCGGCGACGCCCTCCCTCGCCGTGCGCGCCGTCAGCACGGTCAGCGCGTCGGTGGCGAGGCGCTTCTTGAGCGAGTAGAGGACGTTCGGCTCGTCATCGACGATGAGCAGGGTCGGCATGGCGTCGGTCCTCCGGTGCGGTGCGGGCGTGGGCCGGCAGCCGGACGGCGAAGACCGCCCCGCCGCCGGGCCGGCCGGCGGCGTCGATCCGGCCGCCGTGCGCCTCGACGATGCGCTTGCAGATCGACAGGCCGAGGCCCATCCCGGTGTCCTTCGTCGAGACGAACGGCTCGAAGATGCGCGGGCCGAGGTCGGCCGGCAGGCCGCGCCCGGTATCTGCGACGCGGATCGTGACGCAGCCGTCCGGGCCGCCGGCTGGGACGAGGTCGATCCGGACCGCCCCGCCCTCGCCGGTCGCGTCGAGGGCGTTCAGGAGCAGGTTGAGCAGCACCTGGCGCACCTGGGCCACGTCCGCCTCGACCGGGACCGGGCCGTCCGGCGCGGCGCGCTCGACGCGCACGCCGCACTGCTCGGCCCGGCGCGAGACGAGGTGGACCGCCTGGTCGACGACCGCCCCGGCGTCGAACGTCCGCATCTCCGGCAGGGGCGGCCGGGCGAAGTCGAGGAAGGCCTGGATCGACCGGTCCAGGCGGGTGATCTCCTCGTCGAGGACGGCGAGGTCCTCCGGGGTCAGGGCGACGGCGGACCCCGGCTCGGCGGCCGGCTGGACGAGGATCTTCATCGCCATGAGCGGGTTGCGCAACTCGTGGGCCAGGCCGGCCGCCATCTGGCCGACGGCGGCGAGTTGCTCGGCCCGGAGCGCCTCGCGCTCGCTCAGCCGCAGCCGGGCGACGACCGTCCCGGCCAGGTCGGCTACCCGGTGCAGGGACGACTCGAGTTCGTCGAAGTCGCGCCCGGCGGCGACGGGGCCCGGCCCGGCCACGGTGTTGAGCAGGCCGGCGGCGTCCCGGATCGGGACGCCGAGCTGGGCGAGGCCGCGCGTCATGGCCCGGGCGACGCCGTAGCACCCGAGCAGGCAGGCGGCGACGCCGCACACCCCGAGGCCGAGCAGGGCCAGCCGGCCGTGGTTGGCCAGGGCCCGATTCTCCTCCGCGGTCTGGGCGGCGAACAACTCGTTCAGCTCGCGGTACGCCCGGGCCGGCGGGAGGATCTCCGCCGTCAGGACGTGGTCGGTCACGTTGCGCAACTCGTCCCCGGGCGGGCCGTCCGCGGGATCCCGGAGGGCGAGGCGGTCGAACTCGGCGAAGAACCGGTCGTAGCCGCGCCGGACCTGGGCGATGACCACCTGCTCGGCCGGCGTGGTCGCCAGGCGCTCCGCCTCGCGCAGCCAGCCGGCGGTCTCCTGGCGGAGGGGGCCGACCGGGCCGAGCCGGCCCCGGTCGCCGGTGCGCAGGTAGTCGTCGATGTGGCCGCGGATCTCGCCCAGGCCGATCTCCAGATCGACGGCGGCGCGGACGCCGGCGACGTTGATGGCGAGGACGTCGGCCAGGTCGGTCTCCAGCCGGTTGACGTACCAGGCCGCGACGCCCGCCAACAGGAAAACGAGGGCGCTGATCGCCGCGAACGGGGCGGTCAGCCGGAACAGGAGCCGCCAGCTCATACCCCCTCCCGCGACCCGGTGCCCAAAAACTGATCACGTCGCACAGACCCAGCCCACGCCAACCCGAGGCCGGGGTCAACCCAAACCGCCGGCCGCGCTCCAACCCCCAGAATATCCGCCCGCGATAGGCCCTGACATGGGCAACCGGGATGACGGCCGCCGCGGTTTGGCCCGCCGTGTGCTTACGGCGTGTGCATATGGAGTACCGTCGCGATTGGTCCGGGCCAGGGTTGGTTGGTTTCGCGGCGGACGGACTTCTTTGACTAGCATCCGGTAGGGGGTCGTCATGTTCGTGCGGTGGTCCCGTCGCTTCGTCCTCCCCTGGTACGGTCCGGGCCGGGCGACTCCGTCTGGTGAGTCGCCCGCCCGGCCGTATCGCCCGTGGCTCGAATCGCTGGAGTGCCGGGCCGTCCCGGCCGTCACCGCGTCGTTCCTCGGCGGCGTCCTCACCGCCCACAGCGACGACGCGAGCGACACGATCCTGATCGGCCAGCTCGACGGCGCGATCTACGTCTCCGACGGAACCAGCCTCGTCGCCATCGGCGGGGCCGACGGCGGGGCCACCCTCGCCAACACGACGGCGATCAACGTCTTCGCCAACGGCGGCGACGACACCGTCTACGTCGATGTCGATCTGGCCGGCACCGGGGCGCTCGTCGTCCTGTCCGGCGCGGCGGGGGACGATGTCCTCACCTACGCCGGGCCGGACGCCGCCCAGGTCTACGGCGACGCGGGGGACGACTTCATCACCGGCGGGTCCGGCAACGACCAGCTTTTCGGCGGCGACGGCGACGACAGCGCCGTCGGTGCCGGCGGCGACGACTACATCGACCTCGGGGCCGGCGGCGACGCCGCCAGCGGCGACCTCGGCCCGGGCGTCGCCGGCGACGACACCATCCTCGGCGGGGACGGCGACGACAGCATCCACGGCACCGGCGGCGACGACGAACTCGTCGGCGGCGCGGGCGACGACCTCGTCGATGGCGGCGACGGGGACGACACGATCACCGGCGGCGACGGCAACGACGTCCTCGCCGGCGGGGACGGGGCCGACCTCCTCGACGGCGGCGACGGCCACGACGCGATCGACGGCGGCCTCGGCGACGACACGATCACCGCCGGCCCCGGCAACGACTTCCTCGACGGCGGCACCGGCGACGACTCGATCGATGCCGGCGACGGCGACGACACGGTCACCGGCGGCGCGGGCAACGACACAATCGTCGGCGGCCTCGGCGACGACCTGCTCGAGGGCGGCCTCGGGGCCGACCTCGTGACCGACTCCCTCGGCGGCGACGCGGACACACTCCGGCAGAACGGCTCCCCCGACGCCGACGACGGCTCCGCCGACACCATCGACGTGACGGACGGGGCGGCGGACGACGAGGCGGACACCAACGCCGGGGACGCCTTCCTGGGCGACCCGGCCGAGGCGGCGCTCTGACCCGGCCGGGTGGATCGGGGCACGCCGTACTCCGCCGGCTCGTCGCCGGCGGTACGGTCCGCACACCGACGGCGTGTCCCGATCCGCGCGGCCGGCCCGTTTGCTCGATTCGCCGCTGTTCCGAGGAGAGGACGGCATGACCCGTCAGAATCTACTGACCGTGGGCGAGCCCGCGCCGTGGTTCGCGGCGCGGAGCGCCGTCAACCCGAAGTTCCACTTCGAGACGATCGCCGGCCGGTACGTCGTCCTGTGCTTCTTCGGGTCGGCGGCCGACCCGGCCGCCGAGGCCCTGGACGGGTTCGTCCGCCTCCGGGCCGCCTTCGACGACGCGAACGCCAGCTTCTTCGGGGTCAGCAACGACCCCGGCGACGAGCGCGACGCCCGCGTGCGCAACCTCGTCCCCGGGATGCGCTTCTTCTGGGACTTCGACCGCGAGGTGGCCCGGCTGTACGGCGCGGTCGCCCCGGACGAGACGCTCCGGCCGCACACCCTCGTCCTCGACCTGCGCCTGCGCGTCGTCGCCGTCGTCCCGCTCGACGGCTCGCCGGGCCACGCCGACCGCGTCGTCGGCATCGTCGCCGCCCAGCCGCCGGTCGGCCCGGCGACGTTCGCGACGGTGCAGGCCCCGGTCCTCGTCGTGCCGCGCCTCTTCGAGCCGGAGCTGTGCCGGGCCCTCATCGCCTACTACGACGAGCGCGGCGGGTACGCCTCCGGCTTCATGCGCGAGGTCGGCGGCAAGACGGTCGGCCACAACGACCCGGGGTTCAAGAAGCGCCGCGACCAGGACGTCGAGGACGAGCCGCTCCGCCTGGCGTGCGTCCACCGCATCCACGACCGGCTCGTGCCGGAGATCCACAAGGCGTACCAGTTCAAGGCGACGCGCATCGAGCGCCACATCGTCGCGTGCTACGACGCGGCGGACGGCGGGTTCTTCCGCGCCCACCGCGACAACACGACGAAGGGGACGGCCCACCGCCGGTTCGCCGTGTCGATCAACCTGAACACTGGCGAGTACGAGGGCGGGTGCCTGCGCTTCCCGGAGTTCGGACCGCAGCTCTACGTCCCGCCGGCCGGCGGGGCGGTCGTCTTCTCGTGCTCGCTGTTGCACGAGGCGACCCCGGTCACGTCCGGGCGGCGCTACGCCTTCCTGCCGTTCCTGTACGATGAGGAGGCGGCCCGCGTCCGCCAGGCGAACGCCGGGTTCCTCGGGGCGAGCCCGCCCGGCACGGCGGAGGCCGGCGACCGCTGAGGGGAAGGACCGGCCATGTGGGGCGTCGAGCTGACCGTCATGGCGGCGATGGTCGCCGTCAACGCCGTCCTGGCCGCGTACGAGATCGCCCTGGCCTCGGTCACCGCCGCCCGGCTGGAGCTGCTCGTCGCCGAGAAGCGGCCCGGGGCGGCGGCCGCCGCGTACATGAAGGCGAACATGGAGGGCAGCCTCGCCGGCATCCAGCTCGGCATCACCCTCGTCGGCGCGGTCGCCGCCGCGACCGGCGGGGCCGGGGCGGCCGAGCAGCTCGCCCCGGCGTTCGGCCGCTGGCTCGGCGTGTCGGCGGGCGTCGCCGAGTTCCTCGCCATCGCCGCCGTCGTCGCCCCGCTCACCGCCGTGACGATCGTCTTCGGCGAGCTGGTGCCGAAGGTGTTCGCCCTGCGCAACAAGGAGGGGGTCTGCCTCCGTCTGTCGCCGGGCATGAAGTGGTTCGTCACCGCCGTCTGGCCGGTCGTCTGGCTGCTGGAGTCGGCCGTCGCCGGCATCATGGCCTGGGGGCAGCCGCGCGGCGGCAAGGCCGAGGGGGCCGAGCTACAGGAGCTGCGCGCCAGCGCCGCCCTGGCACGGGCGTCGCGGCTCATCGGGGCCCAGGAGGAGAAGATCATCCTCGGGGCGGCCGAACTGGCCGGCCGGCCGGTCCGCGACGCGATGCTCCCCGCCGAGGCGATCAACATGCTCGCCGCCGACGCCCCGGTCGAGGAGGCCCTCGTCGATGCCCACCTCGACATGCACACGCGCTACCCGCTCACCGAGCGCAAGGGCGACGCGCAGGCGATCGTCGGCTACGTCAACTTCAAGGACATCGTCGGCCACCTGCGCCTCGCGCCGGAGGGGCCGTCGCTGCGCAAGATCCTCCGGCCGATCCCGAGCTTCGTCGACGACGCCCCGGTGTCGGCCTGCCTGGAGCGCCTCATCCGCGACCACGTCCACATCGCCCTGATCCGCGACGGGGCCGGCCGCGTCGTCGGCATGGTGACGATGGAGGATCTGCTGGAGGAACTCGTCGGCGACATCGAGGACGAGTTCGACCGCCTGCCGGGCCACGTCGTCGTCAGCGGGCGCGGCTGGGTCGTCGGCGGCGGCATCGCGCCGGACGCGCTGCGCGAGGCGACCGGGATCGCCCTGCCGGTCGCCGAGGGCGAGGCGGCCCCGCGCCACCTGAGCGACTGGATCGCCGGCCGCCGGGCGACGCCGCTGCGCGGCGGCGAGGTCGTCGAGGCCGGCGGGCTGCGCGTCGTCGTCCGCAAGGTGCGCCGCCACAAGGTGCTCGAAGCCCAGGTCGAGGCCGTCACGGCTCGATCCGCTTGATCGCCTCCGCCGCCGCGACGCGGACGACCTCCTCCGGGGCGTTCGCCGCCCGGCGGAGCCACCCCAGCGCCGGCTTCGCGTCCGCGCCGATCTCGCCCAGCGCCTGGGCCGCCTGGGCGCGGGCGTCCGGGTAGCCGGCGTCGCGGAGCGACTCCAGCAGGACCGGCACCGCCCAGGCCGCCAGCTTCGGCTCCACCTTCACCACCGCCCGGGCCGCCGCCGGCCGGATGCGGAACTCGCCGGTGTTCGTCAGGCCGGTGAGCTGGCACGCCCGGATCAGCGCCGGCAGCCCCAGCCGGGCGTCCGGGCCGATCTCCGCCAGGGCGTTCGCCGCCGCGGTGCGGATCTCGGTGTTTGGGTGCAGCGACAGCGTCTCGGCCAGGGCCGGCACCGCCAGCGGCGAGCGGTCGATCTTCCACAGGGCGACGGCGACGCCCGGGTGGATGGACCGGTCCACGCCGCGCAGCGCCTCCAGCAGGAGCGGCAGCAACGGCTTGCCCGCCGGCCCGAGCCGGCCAAGCGCCTCGGCGAACCTGACCCGGGCGTCGGCGTTCGGCAGCAGGAACCGGTCGCGCAGGCCCTGGCGGCAGTCGGTCAGCACCTTCGCCGTGAACGCCTCCGCCTTCGCGTGCGGGAGCAGTTCCAGCAGGGCGGCGAACGCCGCCTGGCGGACGAACACGTCCGGGTCGGCCAGGGCCGCCGCCGCCAGCGGCAGGCCGGCCGTCCCGGCCGGGCCCAGCCCGGCCAGCATCCGGAACGCCGCCGCCCGGGCCGTCTTCGCCTCGGCGCGCGTCGCGTCGAGCACCAGCTGGACGGCCTCCCGGTCGGTCGGGTCGATCCGGGCGATCGCCTCGGCGACGTTCAGCTTCAGGGACGTCGCCTTCAACTCCTCGCGCAGCGCCGGCAGGGCGTCCTTGGCGCGCGCGCCGAGGTCGCGCAGGGCCTCGATCGCCGCGATCCGGTTCGACGAGTCGCCGTCCTTGACCAGGGCGACCAGGACCGGGAACGACTCCTTCCCGAGCGGGTCGATCCGGCCGACGGCCCGGGCGCACGATCGCCGCAGCGTCGCGTCGGTCGTCTTCAGCCCGGCGAGGATCTCCTTCAGAGCCGGGGCGGCGTCCGGGCCGATCAGCGAGAGGCCGTGGGCGGCCAGCCAGCGCGGCGTCGCCGGGCCGTCCTCGACGACCTTCGCCAGGGCCGGCACCGCCTTCGGGCCGATCTCGGCCAGGGCGTACGCCGCCTTCATCGCCACCTGCGCCCGCTTGTGGCCGAGGGCCGCCACCAGCGGCTCGACGGCGGCCGGACCGATCTTGCCGAACGTCGCGATCGTCCACGAATTCGTGTAGCCGTCGTCGAGGAGTTCGATCAGGTCCGGAATCGCCGGGGCCGCCTTCGGGCCGAGGTCGGCCAGGACGCGCAGGGCCGCCGACCGCTGGGTCTTGTCGTTCAGCAGGGCGCGCAGTTCGGGAAGGGCCGCCTCGGTATCGCCGAGCTTCGCGGCGAGGGCCAGCGCGTCGGTGGCGGTGTGTGGGGCCTTGCCGGCGGCGCGGATCGCCGGGAGGACGGCCCGGGCGGCCGGGCCGCTCCGGCCCAGGGCGACGAGGCCCGCGCGCCGCACCTCGGCGTCGCCGTCGTCGAGGGCCCTGGCCAGGGCGCGGACCACGACCGGGTCGGTGGCGGCGAGGTCGCCCACGGCGCGGATCGCCGCCAGCCGGGCGAACTTGTCCTGGCCCGCCGCGACGGCGAGTAGGCCGGCCCGCGCGTCGGCGGGGAGTTCGTCCAGGCTAGCGACACCGCGGACCGCCTCGCTCCGGAATCGCGGGTTCTCGTGGCCGAGGTAGCCGACGAAGACCGGGCCGAGGTCCGCCTTCAGCGGCAGGGTGCGGTGCAGGTGGCGCAGCGCCTCCTGGCCGAGGTACATCTCGCCGGTCTTCGCCGTGGCGAGGAACGCCGCCCGGGCGTCGTCGTCGTCGCGGCCGATCTGCCACAGGGCGATCGCGGCCTGGGTCTTCACGCCGGGGTCGGGGTCGGCAAGGGCCTTGACCAGGGCCGGCCGGGCGTCCTTCGCCGCCGGCCCCATCTCCAGGAGCGAAACGACGACCTGGCGGCGCAGCGTCTCGTCGTCCTCGCCGAGGAGGCCGACGAGGACCGGGACCGCCCGGGCCGCGTCGGCGTCGGCGGCCCAGACGATCCGGGCCGCGGCCTTGCGGAGCTTCGCGTCCGGGTCGGCGAGGGCGGCGGCGGCCTCCTTGAGCACCGGCCGGGCCCGGACGCCGAACTTGCCCAGCGACTCGAACGCCTCGCGCCGCAGCGCCGGGTCCGGGTCGGCCAGCACCGGGGCGAGGGCGGGCACGATGCGCTCCGCGCCGATGACCATGTACCCCAACGCCTTGACGGCGGCGAGGCGCTCCGCCGCGGTCTTGCCGGCCAGGTCGCGCCGCCAGGCGTGCAGCGCCCGGCCGTTGTACGCCAGGACGTCGCCGAAGGTGCGCTTCTCGATCGCTTCGAGGACCTCGACCGCCCGGCGGGCGATCTCCAGGTCCCTGTCCATGAGCGCCTTGTCGAGCGGGTCGAACGCCGGCGGGCCAATCGCTTCGAGGGCCTTCGCCGCCGCCTCGCGCTTGTCGAAGTCGTCGTCGCCGAGCTGCCGGATGAGGCGGGCGATCTCGGCGGGCAGGTCGGGCACCTCGGCGACAACCGTCACCGGGCCGACCGCGGCGATCGCGGCCAGGACGAGGCGGCGCAGGAGGATGCTCATGGGGCCTCCGGGGGAGGGGTAGAGGTCGAGTCTACCCGCCCGGAGGGCGGACCGCCAGCGCGGTCACTCGAACAGGCGGCTGACCGACTCGTTCATGTGGATGCGCTTGATCGCGTCGGCGAGGAGCGGCGCGACGCTGAGCTGGACGATCTTCGGCAACTGCTTCTCCGGCGGCAGCGGGATCGAGTCGGTGACGACGACCTGTTCGATCGGGCCGGACCGCAGCAGGTCGATCGCCGGGCCGCACAGCACGGCGTGCGTCGCGCAGGCGTAGACCGCCCGCGCCCCGTGCCGGACGGCGACCTTCGCCGCGCCGACGACGCTGCCGCCGGTCGAGATCATGTCGTCGAAGATGACGCACACCTTGTCCTGCAGCGACGGCCCGATGACGTTCGCCTGCTCGGTCATCGTCGCCGAGGTGCGCCGCTTGTCGACGATGGCCAGCTCGCCGCCGAGGCGCTTCTGGTAGCCGAGCGCCTTCTTGATGCTGCCCTCGTCCGGGCTGAGGACGACGAAGTCGCGCGGCGGGATCGCCAGGCCGCGGACGTAGTCGCTCAGGACCGGGCCGGCGTGGAGGTGGTCGACCGGGATGTCGAAGAAGCCCTGGATCTGGGCGGCGTGAAGATCGAGCGCCAGGATGCGCGTCGCCCCGGCGGCGACGAGGATGTTCGCGACGAGCTTCGCCGTGATCGGCACCCGGCCCTGGTCCTTGCGGTCCTGGCGGGCGTAGCCGTAGTACGGCAGGACGGCCGTCACCCGCGCGGCGCTGGCGCGCTTGAACGCGTCGAGGATGACGAGCAGCTCCATGAGGTTTTCGTTCACCGGCGGGCAGGTCGGCTGGATGACGAAGACGTCCCGGCCGCGGACGTCCTCCTCGATGCGGACCGTCGTCTCGCCGTCGGGGAAGTTGCTCAGGAAGATCTGCCCCGGGGCGGCGTCGCCCAGGCCGCGCGCGATGCTCTCGGCCAGGGGCCGGTTGGCCCGGCCGCTGAAGACCTTCAACTTGTGGTTGTTCATGGCTCCTTCCCGGAGACGGCGAGTCAGCGGGTATTATGAAACCCGCGTGAAGGGCCGTCAACGGGCCGCCGGCCGCGTCACGGCTCGCCCCTCCTGGCGTCCGGGCTCAGCGGGCCTGGCGCAGGTACACCCAGACGCGGTGCCGCCGCGGGTAGTAGTCGGCCTCCGCGGCCCGCTCCTCCCGGCTCGCGATCAGGTCGAGCCGACCGTCCCCGTCCCAGTCCGCCACGCAGATGCCCCGCGTCGTCGATCGGCCCTCCTGGGCGACCAGGAGCCGGGGCTCGCCCAGTTTCGGCTGCCGCTTCGACCCGACGTTCTTCAGCCAGTAGACGCCGCGGGGCTGGTCCGGGGGCGAGCCGACGACGACGAGGTCGAGCAACCCGTCCCCGTCCCAGTCGGCCAGGCACGGGTTCTCCGCCATGCGGAGGAACGGCTCTTGCCCCTTCGGCCAGACCCGGTCCACGGCGAGCGTCGCCTTGCCCGCGAGCGGGCCGTACGCCACGCCGAGGACGCACGTGTCACCGCCGATCAGGACGTCCGGGTGACCGTCCCCGTCCCAGTCGGCGACGGCCAACCGGACAGCGAGGCCCTTGCCCGCCGCCCCGGACCAGTCGCGGCCGTCAAACCCCCACGCGAACCCTTCCGGGGCGGGGGTTTCGATCCGCTGGCGGGGGCCGAAGCCGCCGTCCTTCTTTCGCGGGAAGACGTAGAAGCCGTAGGCCTCGTTGCAGCAGCCGCCCGCGCCGCAAAGGAGGTCCGGGAGGCCGTCGCCGTCGTAGTCCGCCAACTGCGGACTGAACACGCCAGAGCTTCACCCGCCCGGGATGCGGCCGGTCGGGTTCCTGTCGTCGAACCACAGGGGGTCGCCGAACCGTGGCCGTCCGACCTCGCCGGTGTTGGCGTAGAAGCGGAGCCGCCCGCCTTTCTTGCCCTCTTCGGCGACGTTCGTCTGCTGGCCGACAAGGAGGTCCGGCTTGCCGTCGCCGTCGAAGTCGGCGACCCACGGGAAGCCGTTGTCGTGCAGGGGCCGACCCTTTTCGCCGAGCGGGGCGTCGATCTCCTGCCCGCCGGCCGTGACGGCGAACGGCGGTGCCAGTTCGGCGACGGTGTGTGGCGGTGCCGGATCGGCGACGGGGGTCGCCACCGGCCCGCAACCGACCAGGCCGAGCGCCACCGCGAGCAGCGGCAAGGTGAGTCGCCTCATCCAACATTCCTCCCCTCTCGTTGAGCAACGGTACGGTCACGGCCGTGCCATGGTTCACTCGCGCTCGCGCCGTTCGGAAATCGGTCGATCCCTCTCGCGCCCGCGCCGGGTATCGTGGGAAGTCGCACCCGTCGCGTCACGTTCGGAGCGCGCTCATGCGAACGCCCCGCTACCCGTCCCTGTACCAGCTCAACACCCGCGTCGCCCTGACGGCCCTGGCGCGTCGGCTCGGCCGGCCCGCCACGCTCGACGACCTGCCCGACGCCGACCTCGACCGCCTCGCCGGCCTCGGCTTCGACTGGGTCTGGCTCCTCAGCGTCTGGCAGACCGGGTCCGAGGGCCGTCGCCTCTCGCGTACCAACCCCGATTGGCTCGCCGAGTTCCGCCACACGCTGCCCGACCTGACCGACGCCGACATCCCCGGCTCGGGCTTCGCCATCGCCGGGTATACAGTCCACGCCGACCTCGGCGGCGACGACGCCCTGGCCCGGCTGCGCGACCGGCTCCGCGCGCGCGGCCTGCGCCTGATGCTCGACTTCGTCCCGAACCACACCGGCCCCGATCATCCGTGGGCGACGAGCCACCCGGAGTACTACGTCGCCGGCCCGGACGGCCGGCCGACCCAGGGCCGCGACCCGTACTTCCCGCCGTGGCCGGACACGCTCCAGCTCGACTACGCCAACCCGGCCACCCAGGACGCGATGGCCGGCGAGCTGGTCAAGATCGCCGGCCAGTGCGACGGCGTCCGCTGCGACATGGCGATGCTCGTCCTGCCTGACGTCTTCGAGCGCACCTGGGGCCGCCGGCCGGAGCCGTTCTGGCCGATGGCGGTCGGCCGGGTCCGCGAGCGGTCGCCGGACTTTACCTTCATGGCGGAGGTGTACTGGGACCGCGAGTGGGAGATGCAACAGCAGGGCTTCGACTACGCCTACGACAAGCGCCTCTACGACCGGCTCCGCGAGGGCCACGCCCGGCCGGTCCGCGAGCACTTCCGCGCCGGGCTCGACTACCAGGACCGGCTCGCCCGCTTCCTGGAGAATCACGACGAGCCGCGCGCCGCGGCGACGTTCCCGGCCGGCGTCCACGAGGCGGCGGCGGTCGTCACGTTCCTGACGCCCGGACTGCGGTTCTTCCACCAGGGCCAGCTCGAAGGGCACCGGGTGCGCATCTCGCCGCACCTGAACCGCGGCCCGGACGAGCCGACCGACCCGGCCCTGGCGGCGTTCTACGACCGGCTGCTCGACGTCTTGCGCCAGCCGGTCGTCCGCGACGGCCGGTGGCAGTTGCTGGAGTGTACGCCGGCGTGGGATGGCAACGGCACCTGGGACGGCTACCTCGCCTTCGCCTGGCTCGGCCCGGCGGACGATATCGTGCTCGTCGTCGTCAACTACGCCCCGACGCAGGGGCAATGCTACGTCCGGGTGCCGCTGCCGGCCGAAGCGACCGGGACGTGGCGGCTGCGCGACGTCCTCGGCACGGCCGTCTACGACCGGGACGCGGCCGAACTGCGCACGCGTGGCCTGTACGTGGATGCGCCGGCGTGGCGGGCGGCGGTGTTCGCCCTGGGGCCGGCCCGCGACGCCGACGCCGTCGAGTAACCGGGTCGTTCCTTCCCGGGAAGCGCTCCGAGGCTCCGCGGCCGCGGTCGTTCGGCCGTCAGCGGTAACACCGGCACTTGGGCAGCGCCTCCCGCAATTTCGCCAGGCCGGCCTCCGTGACCTCGGTCTGGTAGAGGTAGAGTTCTTGGAGGCGTTGGAGCCCCTTGAGGGCGTCCAGGCCGTCGTCGGTCACCTTGGTGCCGGTCAGGACGAGCACCTCCAGTTCCTTCATCCCCGCCAGGTGCTTGAGGCCCGCGTTGGTCACCGTCGTGAGCTGGAGGGAAAGACGCTTGAGGCCCGCCAAGGTGGCGACGGACTTCAAGCCGTCGTCCGTCACCTTCGTATAATCCAGGCCGAGCCAGCGCAGGTTGGCGAGGCCTTCGAGTTCCTTCATCCCCGCGTTTCCGACGGCGGTCTTGTCCAGCTTCAGCCGGTCGAGTTCCTTGAACTCTTTCAGCCCCTTGAGGTCCGCGTCCGTCACCCGCGTTCCGTCGAGGTGGACCGCGATGACCGGCTTGCCCGGTGCCGCGTCGTAGCGGGTGATGGATCCGCCCAACTTCTCGAACGCAGCGGCGGCCGTGGCCTCATCGGCGGGGGCTGCCCCGAGGCCGAAGACCAGGCACGCCGCACCGATCAGGATCGCTCGCATCCGTCTTGTCCTCCCGCAAGTAACAGCGACGACTCAACGCCGGAGGGATTCTACCGCCCATCGCCCCCAAGATCGACGCTGGCGACCGCCCCACCTCCTGCCGTATAGTGTCCCCGTCGGCCCTACCCGGTGGAGGCGCTCCCATGCTCCGCGTCGTCGGCCTGTCGCTGCTCCTCGCGTCGTTGACGGCCCTGCGCGAACCCGAAAAGCCCGCGCCGAAGGACGCCGCGCCGTTCACCCTACCGCCCGGTTTCGTCGCCGAGAAGGTCGCCGGACCGCCGCTCGTGCGGCACCCCGTCATGGCCGGCTTCGACGACGACGGCCGGCTCTTCGTCGCCGAGAACGCCGGCACCAACGCCAAGGCCGCCGACCTGCTCAAGGAGCCGCCGTCGTCGATCCGCCGCCTCGTCGATGCCGACGGCGATGGCCGGTTCGATGACGCCACCACCTTCGCCGACAAGCTCACCTTCCCGCAGGGGGCCCTCTGGCTCGGCGGTAGCCTCTACACCTGCTCGCCGCCGAGCCTGTGGAAGCTCGACGACCCGAAGGGCACCGGCAAGGAGCAGGCCCGCACCGAACTGGTCACGAAGTTCGGCTTCACCGGCAACGCGGCCGACATCCACGGGCCGTTCCTCGGCCCGGAGGGCCGCCTGTACTGGTGCGACGGCCGGCATGGACATGACATTGTCACCAAGGAAGGGCACGCCTTGAAGGGCAAGGCCGCCCGCATCTTCCGATGCCGGCCGGACGGCCGCGACGTCGAGTACGTCTGCGGCGGCGGCATGGACAACCCGGTCGAGGTCGTCTTCACCGACGAGGGCGAACCGATCGCCTGTGTCGATCTCTTCCGGGGCTCGCCGGCCCGGATGGACGCGCTGATTCACTGCGTCGAGGGCGGCGTCTTCCCGTACTACCAGCCGGTCCTTGGCGAGTTCAAGACGACCGGGCCGCTCCTGCCGGCGGCGGTCGAGCTGGGCTGGGTCGCCCCGGCCGGGATGTGCCGCTACCGGGGCGCGGCGTTCGGGGCGGCGTACCAGGGAAGCCTCTTCCTGTGCCAGTTCAACTCGCACAAGGTCGTCCGCGTCGTCCTCGAACGGAGCGGCTCGACGTTCACCGGCAAGGTGGAGGACTTCCTCAATTCGACCGACCCGGACTTCCACCCGACCGACGTGCTGGAGGACGCGGACGGCTCGCTGCTCGTCGTCGATACCGGCGGCTGGTTCCGCATCGGCTGCCCGACGTCGCAGGTCGCCAAGCCGGAGGTGCCGGGCAGCATCTGGCGCGTCCGCCGGGCCGACGCGGCGATGATCGACGACCCGCGCGGCGCGAAGCTCGACTGGGCCAAGGCATCGACCAAGGCCCTCTGCGAGCGGCTGGCGGACGGCCGACCCGTGGTCCGCGACCGGGCGATCCACGCCCTGCGCGAACGCCGCGACGCGGTCGGCGACCTGGAGCGCCTTCTGGCGGACCACCCGACCGAGGCCGTGCGCCGCGACGCCGTCTGGGCCCTCGCCGGCATCGACACCGACCACGCCCAAGCCGCGGCGGCCGTCGCCTTGCGCGACGCCAGCCCGTCCGTCCGCCAGGTGGCCCTTCGCGTCGCCGGGCTCAATCGCCACGCCGCGGCGCGCGCGACACTGGAGGAACGCCTCGCCGAGGGGACGCCGCCGGAACGGCGCGAGGCGGCCGTCGCCCTCGGGCGGCTCGGGAGCGACGAGGTCGTGCCGGCCCTCCTGCGTGGGATGGAGTCGGCGCCGGACCGCTTCCTCGAACACGCCCTGATCTACGGCTTGCTCCACGGCGGCCACCTCCCCGCGATTCGACAAGGGCTCCAGAGCCGGCACCCCGCCGTCCAGAAGGCGGCCCTGATTGCCCTCGACCAGCTCGACCACAAGGCGCTAACCCCGACCGACGTCCTGCCGCGCCTCGAGAGCGACGACCCGGCCTTGCGGGCGACCGCGCTCGACCTCGTGACGACCCGGCGGGAGTGGGTGAACGAACTGGTCGCCTGGCTGGGAAAGGCCTTCCCGATTGGCCGCGTCCCGGACGACGCCCTCCGCGCGGCGGTCGCCCGGCTCGGCGGCTTGCCGCCGATGCAGAAGCTGATCGGCGAACTGCTCGCCGACGGTGCGATGCCCGAGGCACGCACCCGCCTCCTGCTCGACGAGGTCGCCAAGCTCACCCTGCCGAGGTCGCCGGAAGCCTGGGTCCCCGGGCTGCGTCGCCTGTTGACCAGCGGCCCCGCCGCGCTGCGCTGGCCGACGGTCGCCGCGATCCGGGCACGCAACCTCGATGCTTGTGACGATCTCTTGTCAGCGGTCGCCAGAGACGACAAGACCGACGGTGAGTTGCGCGCCCTCGCCCTGACGACGCTGGGACCGCGGCTGAAGCCCGTCCCGGCCGAGGCGGTCGCGTTCCTGCGCGGCCGGCTGGCCGAGGCGCGGCCGCCGCTCGAACGGCTCAACGCCGCCCAGGCCCTCGGCTCGCTCGCCCTGAGCGACGAGCAACGCCAGGCCCTGTGCGATGACGTGTCGAAGGCCGGGCCGCTGGAGTTGCCGCCGCTCCTGGCCGCGTTCGAGACCTCGAACGACCCGGCGACCGGCAAGAGCCTCGTCGTCGCCCTGGCGAAGTCGCCCGGCCTGACGGCGGTGACGGCGGGGCGTCTCACCAAGACGCTGGCGAACCTCCCGGCCGACGTGCGCGACGCGGCGCAACCGTTGTTCGACAAGATCCTCGGCGAGGCGAAGGGGCAGCTCGCCCGCCTCGCCGACCTGGAGAAGTCGCTCCCGAAAGGCGACGTGCCGCGCGGCCGGAGCGTCTACTACGGGGCGAAGGCCGTCTGCTCGGCGTGCCACGCCGTCGCCGGGCAGGGCAGGGCGATCGGGCCGGACCTGTCCAAGATCGGCACGATCCGCACCGAGCGCGACCTGCTGGAGGCGATCCTCCTGCCGAGCGCCAGCATCGTGCGCGGCTACGAGACGTTCCAGGTCGCGCTCAAGGACGGCCGCCAGGTCGTCGGCCTCCTCGCCGCCGAGACGGCCGACGCCGTCACGGTCGTCACCGCCGAGCGGAACGAGGTGCGCCTCGCCCGCGCCGCCGTCGAGAGCGTCGAGCCGACCCGGACGTCGCTCATGCCGGCCGGGCTCGACAAACAGCTCGCCCCGCAGGAGATCGCCGACCTGCTGGCGTACCTGCGATCGCTGAAATGACCCTCGCGGAGGCGGCCATGTCCCCGTTCCGATCCGTCGGCCTGGTCGTCCTGCTCCCGGCGCTGGCCGTCGCCGCGGATTTGCCGCGCCTGGTGCCGGTCGTCGAGCCGCTCGTCCAGGCCGAGGTCGCCCGCGACCTGGCCGAGGCGGAGAAGGCCACCCTCCAGGCCCTCCAGCGGCCGGCCCAGATCGCGGCCCACTTCAAGATGCCGCTCGTCGCTGAGGGGCTGCCGCGTCCGTGGCAAGGACTAGCAAAGCTCGAAGACCTAGGCGGCAAGCTCGCCGGCGATCTCGACCGGGTGCCGGCCCTGCTCGACCGCCTCGCCGCTCTGCACGGCTGGCCAGCCGGTGAAGACAACCCGGCGAACCGGCCCGACCTCGCAACCCTGAAGATGCCGGCCGACCACGCCGCGTACCTCGTTGCCGTCCTCGACCGGGCGCGCGAGCAGCGCGACGCCGCCGTCGCCCGGCTGACGAAGGCCGAGGTCGAAACTCTCTTCGACCACGTCCCGGACCTCCTCAGCCGGTTCGGCCCGCAGGAGTCGCTCACCCCCGACACGAAGGCCGGCCTGACGGCCGACCTCGGCTTCTGCCGGCTCGTCGCCGAGAAGGTCGACTGGGGCAAGCTCCTGACGGCGTACCGCACCCTGCACGCCCTGACCGACCCGGCCTACCTCGACGCGGTGCGCAAGCTCAAGGACTCCCCGGTGCCGGACGGCCTACTCCTGAAGAAGGAGACGCCGCACGGCCTGGTCGTGATCGCCGGCCCGGGCAAGGACCGCCACGCCTTCGCCGAGCCGGTCGCGGTTCTGATCGACCTCGGCGGGAATGACACCTACACGTCAGCGACCGGCGCGAGCGGCAAGTCGAACCCGCTCTTCGTCGCGATCGACCTCGGCGGCAACGACACCTACGACGCCCCGGGCCTCGGCCTGGCGACCGGGCGCGGCGGCGGCATCGGCCTGCTACTCGACACGGAAGGCGACGACATCTACAAGCTGCCGCTGGGCTGTGGCGGTTGCGGCTTCGGCGGCGTCGGCGTCCTGATCGACCGGGCCGGCGACGACACGTACACCGGCAGCACCTACACCCAGGGGGCGGCCCTCGGCGGCCTCGGCCTGCTCGACGATCGCGACGGCAAGGACCGCTACACCAGCCACGGCTTCGCCCTCGGCTTCGGCGGCCCGCTCGGGGCCGGCGTCGTCCTCGACGCGGCCGGCGACGACCGCTACCAGTGCGGCAACGCCATCCCGTCCGGCTACAACGCCAGCGACGCCCCGAACGCGAAGCCGGGCGACGCGAACTTCCAGTGGGACGCCTTCGGCCTGGGGATGGGCCTTGGCCGCCGCGTCTGGCCGCCGACGGACGAGGCGAAGCCGTTCGCCCTCGCCGGCGGCCTCGGCGCGGTGATCGACCTCGCCGGCGACGACGCCTACGACAGCAGCAACTTCTCCGCCGCGTGTGGCTACTACTTCGGGGCCGGCCTGCTCCTCGACTACCGGGGCAACGACACCTACGCCGCCGCCCGGTACGGCCACGCCTGCGGGGCCCATTACGGCTTCGGCCTGGCGATCGACTACGCCGGCCGGGATCGCTACAAGCCGGCCGGGCCGACGTACAACCTCGGCTGCGCCTGGGACCACAGCGTCTTCCTCGCCCTCGACGGCGGCGATGACGCCGACGACTACGACCTGGCGGCGACGTCCGGCCTCGGCCGCGGCGACATCGGCGGCTGGGGCGGCTTCGTCGAGATGGGCGGCGACGACACCTACCGCGGCGGCCGGCCCGGCGGGGCGTCCGACCGCGGCCTCGCGGTCTTCCTCGACCGGGCCGGCAAGGACGACTACGCCAAGATCGGCGGCGAGCCGAAGCTCGGCGACGGCGTCCGGGCGGCCGACGGCAAGGGCGGACTCTTCGTCGATCGGCCGGGAGGGGGGAAGTGATGGCGCTGTTGCTCTTCCTCGTCCTCGCGGCTCCTCCGGAGGGGCCGGTGCCGGCCGAGTTGCACGGCCGCTGGCGCGTCACGGCCGAGGTCGTCGAGGGCGTCCCGACCCCGGAAGCGAAGTACCGCGACCTCGTCGTCGAGATCGACGCCCGCACCCTGCGATTGCGCGACGGCGACGCCGTGCTGGAGTGCCGGGCCGGCGTCGACGCGAACCTGCGCGAGATCGCCGTCACGCCGAAGACCGGCGGCCGGGCCGACCGGCCGTTCGTCGGGCTGTACTTCGTGTCCGGGGACCTGCTGCGGATCTGCCTGCCCCTCGACGCGGGGCAGCGCGCCGAAGACATGACGTCGCGGGCGGGGAAGAGGCAGGTGTTGATCAGCTTGAAGCGGGATTAGCGGCGGCCCTGGGCGTGGCAACGCCCGGGCTTGTTGGGGTGACTTCTTGTCGGTACTTGATCCCGCCCCGCGTTCCGGGATAATCACCCCGTCACGGATCGCACCGTCCACCACCCTCTCCGGAAAGGCACCATGCACGCGCGCCGCACGTTCGTCCTCCTCGGCCTGGCCGGCCTCGGCCTCGCCCTCCTGGCCAACTCCGCCCCGGCCGACCTGCTCGAGTACGTCAAGAAGCCGGACGACGCCTTCGCCTGGAAGCTCAAGGGCAAGACCGAGACCCCGGCCGGCACCGTTTACGACATCGACCTCACCTCGCAGGTCTGGCAGGGCATCACCTGGGAGCACCAGGTCCAGGTCTACCTGCCCAAGGACGTCAAGCCGACCGCGACCGTCTACCTGTGGAACCAGGGCGGCACGTCGAACCCGCAGCGCGTCGCGTTCGGCATGGACCTCGCCACGAAGATGAAGGCCCCGGTCGTCTTCGTCTTCGGCATCCCGAAACAGCCGCTCTACGACAACCTCAAGGAGGATGCTCTCATCGCCGAGACGTTCAAGCGCTACCTCGCCACGAAGGACGGCTCCTGGCCGCTGCTCTTCCCGATGGCGAAGAGCCTCGTCAAGGCGATGGACGCGATCCAGGCGTTCGCGAAGCAGGAGTGGAAGCACGACGTGTCGCACTTCATCGTCGCCGGGGCGTCGAAGCGCGGCTGGACGACCTGGCTGACGGCCGCCTCCGACCCGCGCGTCAAGGCGTTCGTCCCGCTCGTCATCGACACGCTCAAGATGGTCGATCAGATGGACTACCAGCTCAAGTCCTACGGCGCGTACAGCGAGCAGATCGCCGACTACACCCGGGCGAAGCTCGTCCCGATCCCGGATACCCCCGAGGCGAAGAAGCTCTGGACCATGGTCGATCCGTGGTTCTACCGCGACCGGGCGAAGCAGCCGAAGCTCGTCATGAACGGCACGAACGACCCGTACTGGACCCAGGACGCCCTCAACCTCTACTGGGACGACCTCCAGGGCGACAAGTGGGTGCTCTACGTCCCGAACGCCGGCCACAACCTCCAGCAGAAGGACAAGGCGAACCCGGCCGGCGACCTGACCCGGGCGATCAACACCCAGGCGGCGTTCGGGCGGCACTTCATCTACGACGTGCCGATGCCGAAGGTGCAGTGGAAGCACGAGGGCCAGAACCCGAAGATGCGCCTGGCGGTCGAGACGGACACCGCGCCGAAGGCGGCCCGGCTCTGGAAGGCGACCGCCCCGACGCGCGACTTCCGCCAGGCGACGTGGACCGAGTCGCCGCTGAAGGTGGACGGCAAGAACGTCGTCGCCGAACTGGAGACGCCGGCCGAGGGCTTCGTCGTCTTCTTCGCCGAGCTGGAATACGAGATCGACGGCCTGCCGTACTGGCTCTCGACCCAGCTGCGCATCGCCGGCAAGGCGAAGCCGTAGGCGCGAAAAAAGCCCCGGCGTCATTCGCCGGGGCTTCCCCACTTCGGGCAGTCGATCAGGCGGCCTCGGGCTCGGAGCGGCGGCGCTTCCGCACGGCGCGATAGCCGACGACGCCGAGCCCGCCGAGGCCCCAGAGCAAGAGCGACGCCGGCTCCGGGATGGTCGGCGGATCGACCGGGCCGCCGGTGCCGCCGGGGCCGGGACCGCCGCCGGGGCCGCGGACGGCGAACTCCTCGAAGCCGCCGTCGTACATCCCGAAATCGGCGAACAGCGTTACGAACTCGGTCGCGTTCTTGCCGGTGAACAGGTTCTCCGGGATGTCGATGATCAGGTCGAACGACCCGCTGCCGGGGAAGTTGTCGCGCATCTGGACGGAGTTGCCGGAGCCCTGGTCGTAGACCCGGTCGCCGAACGCCGCGCTCGGGTCGCCGAGCTGGCCGGGCTCGCCGCCCGGACCGATCAGCGTCTGCGAGTTGCCGCCGACGAAGATCATTAGGCGCTCCAGGACGATGTCGTTGTTGCCCTGGCCGTTCGACTCGTTCAGGTCGAGCATGAAGCGGCGGAACGTCCCGTTGACGGTCGTGACCTTCGGGATTGTGCCGAGCTGGATCTTGTAGGTGAAGTTGCCGCCGACCTGCTGGAAGTCGGGGAACCCGGGCGGGAAGTTGTTCTGCGGGAAGCCGACGTTGTAGCCCTTCTGGTCGGCGTCGTTGCCGGTGGCGTGCAGCCGGAGGAATGAGGTGATGGCACCCGTCCCGGCCCCGCTGGAATTCGAGACGGTGTAATACGCCCCGTTGTGGCCGGAGACGGCCACGCCGATCCCGGTGGTGCGGACGTCGATCACACTCGCCTGGGCGCTCGTGGGCAGGAGCAACCCGGCCTAGATAAACGAATGAACAGCAAGAAATCTGGGCATGGGGGGCCACTCTTCAAACGGAAGACGGGTGGGGTTAACGGTTGGACGAATGGGGCGGCGGGAAGGTTCCGAATAATTTGGATAATGCAGCCCTCAATTGGGAGGCGAAAGCGGGACATCCGGCTCGTCGGTCCGTGAGCCAGGCCCGTATAAACGACCCGTGGAACGTCAACGACCCCCTTCCGAATTGCGAGCCTTTCAATGCGTGCCGTCGACGTCCTCCGTGCCAAGCGCGACGGGGCCGAACTCCCCGCCGAGGCCATCTTCGCCTTCGTCCGCGGGGCGACGGACGGCTCCTGGCCGGCGTACCAGCTCGCCGCTCTGCTCATGGCCATCGTCCAGCGCGGCATGACGCCGCGCGAGACGGCCGACCTCACCGCCGCGATGGTCCACTCCGGCGTCAAGCTCGACCTGGGCCATCTGCCCGGCGTCAAGGTCGATAAGCACAGCACCGGCGGCGTCGGCGACAAGACGTCGCTCGTCCTCGCCCCGCTCGCGGCGGCGTGCGGCGTCGTCGTGCCGATGATGTCCGGGCGGGGCCTCGGCCATTCTGGCGGCACGCTCGACAAGCTCGAATCCATCCCCGGCTTCCGCGTCGGCCTGTCGCTGGACGAGTTTCGCGCCGCCCTGGCCGAGGTCGGCGTGGCGCTGATCGGCCAGACGCACGAGGTCGCCCCGGCCGACCGGACCCTGTACGCCCTGCGCGACGTCACCGCCACGGTCGAGAGCATCCCGCTCATCACCGCGTCGATCCTGAGCAAGAAGATCGCCGAGGGGATCGACGCCCTCGTCATGGACGTCAAGTGCGGCAGTGGGGCGTTCATGGCCACCCGCAACGAGGCCCGACTGCTCGCCCGGTCGATCCGCGACGTGGCGGCCCTGAACCACCTCCGCAGCGAGGCGGTCATCACGGCGATGGACTACCCGCTCGGCCACGCGGTCGGCAACGCCCTGGAGGTGGCCGAGTGCGTCGAGGTGCTGCGCGGCGGCGGCCCGGCCGACACGCGCGAGCTGTCGCTGGAGCTGGCCGCACGAATGGTCTTCCTCGGCGACCGGGCCGCGACGCTCCCTGAGGCGCGGAGCCGCGTCCGCGAGGCGCTCGACTCGGGCCGGGGGCTGGAGAAGTTCCGCGAGATCGTCGTCCGCCAGGGCGGCGACGTGCACGTCGTCGATGATCCGGGGAAGTTGCCCCAGGCCCCGCATCGGCGCGTCGTGCGGGCGGATCGGGGCGGCGTCTTCCACGGCTTCGAGGCGGGTAGATTGGGCCGGGCGTGCTGCGTGCTGGGGGCCGGCCGGGAGCGCGTCGAGGACGCGGTCGATCACGCCGTCGGGGCGGTCGTCCTGCTCGAGCGCGGCTCGACCGTCCCGGCCGGGGAGCCGCTGCTGGAACTGCACTACCGCGACGGGGATCGCCTGGGGCAGGCGCTGGAGATCCTTCGGACCGACGAGCCAGTCGGCGACCGGGCCCCGCTCGTGCTGGAGGTGCTCGCCGAGGACCGGCCGACCGACGAGTAGCCGGGGTCAGTAGTCGTCCGGCACCGGCTGTAGCGCCCGGCCGGCCGTGTCGTAGAAGCTCTCGTGCAGGAGGAAGATCTGGGCGCTGGACAGGCCGAGTTCTTCGAGGTGCAGGGCGAGGCGGGCCAGGGCGCGGGGCGACATCCGCCGGCCGAGCAGGGCCTCCAGATGGTCCGGGCAGAGGTCGATTTCGAGCAGGCGCTGGCTCCGCAACGGCGACGTCTGATAGCGCACGACGCGCGGCACCCGGCAGACGGCACAACGACCCTCGACCGGGACGATGCGGATCGGGTCGCCCTGGCCGAGCAGGAGCAACTGCTGGCAGTCCGGGCAGAGGGGGGCCCCGTCGAGGCGGTCCCACGGACAGCCCTGCGCCCGGCACCGGCTACATGGCTCCAGAGGCGGCGGCGTCGGCGTGGGGAGCCAGCGCAAGCTGGCGGTTCGGTGGGACATCGTCGCCTCCGTTGGCTCGGGGCGGAGAGATTACCTTCCTGCTTCGACCAGCCGAAGGTCGCGCCGCGAGGAAAACCGCCCTCCTTCCCGGCCGCTACGCCCGAGAAACACCCCCTGGCGCGGTGTTAACGGCGATTAGCGCCGCGCCGCTTTCGCCGGTCGTCGATCCTCGGCTGTTTTCTTTCGTCAAAGCTTTATCCCATCTTCACTTGCGCCGCGATGACAGCCGGAGATGTCTCCCCGTGGCCCGGTCCGGCACGCCGTGTGCGATGGGGGCGATACCCCCCCCGCATTCGCCACCTGGGAACTGGTCATGACGTCCACCCTCATCCGCCCGGCGTTGAACGTGCTGAACGACCTGCCGACGCTCCAGGCCGTCTGCGAATCGGTCGGCCGACTCGAGCTGAAGCTCGAGACGGACACGAACCGCTACTGGGTGACGACGGCCGGCGTGCCGCGGCGGACGAGCGGCCTGCCGATCAACTGTGTCGTCGGCTACGTCACCGTGGAACGCCGCCTGCCGGACGGCGGCTGGGATCTGCAGGCGGTCTACAGCCCGGAGGCGTGGAAGCTGTCGCAGGGGTTCGACTACACGCACGTGCTGCTTGCGGAGCGCAACCGGATCGAGGACGACCTGGCGACGAGCTTCTCGTGGGGCCTGGTCCGCGAGCTGGAGGAGATCGACGCGGAGTTGGAGCAGGTGAACGAGGTGCTGAGCGACCTGGCCCGGCGGGTGCGGCTTGGCCTGTGAGTCGGGATTGGGGTTCCCACGCGCCCGGGCCGCCATCCCCTCGGCGGCCCGGGTCGCTTTTTGGCCCCGGATCGCTGGCGTCGTCATCGGCTGGCACGGGACGGAACGAAACGACGCGGCCCCGGGCAAACGCGCTACCCAGGGCCGATCGGGGTTTGGGGATCGTTCAAAGGTCAGGCGGCGGCCGCCGGCTTGCGCCGCCGCCAGCCGACGTAGCCGGCGGTCAAGCCGGCCAGGCCGAACAGGGCCAGCGAGGCCGGCTCGGGGACGGCGGCCGGGGCGTTGTTGAGCGTGAGGTTGTCGAGGACGAAACCGCCACCGCCCCCCTGCCCATCAAAGACCAGGCGATCGACGATACCCAACGACGCTCCGTTCACCGTCGTGTATCCGTTCCCGAGTGGCGACACGAGAATCGAACCGGTGGGGACGTTGTTCAGGAAGCCGGTGATCAGGAGGTCGTTCGCTGGGCTGTTGCCCAACGCGGAGGCCACGTCGACGCTCACCAGCGAGAACAACGAGAATCCCGCGCCGCCGTTCGGGACGACGAAGATCTGGGTGTCCCGGTCGTTCAAGAGGACACCGGTGCCGTTGTTCGGCAGGCCGAACTGGGTGCTGGTGATCTCGTGGAAGTGCTGCTCCTGCCCGATGGGGTTCCCGATGTCGAACCCGGACCGGGTGATCGGGGAGCCGTAGATGGTGTTGAACTGCCCCTCGAACGTGATGGTGATGATCGACCCTTCCGCCCGGCCGGAGCCGAAGGCGAGCAGGCCAACGACCGCGGCGATTCGCAGGGCCAGATGGGGTAAGGTAAAGACCGAATGTCTCACGAACGAACCCTCCCGGAATAGGGCTACGGGCTCGGGACGAGCGGCCCGTGGCCGCCCCCGAGAGGGTTTGGGGTGGGGGTATCATACCACGACGACACCCGGACGCAAGCGCACCTTCCGAGGTAAGCCCGAAGAGCCAGGTCGCCTCTTCGGCCAGCGACATGACTTGCGTTGGCCAAAGCGAGCTAATCCCTTCCCGCCGGCCTTGCGGCGTGCTAACCTGGCGCTTGGTCGCAAAGCGGTATCCTTGGTCGCAGCCAGGTTCAGTCCCGGAGATAGAATTGACGTAAAGCGGAATCCGAACACACTCCGCGAGAGTGGCGGAATGGCAGACGCGCTGGACTTAGGATCCAGTGTTCGCAAGAACGTGCGGGTTCAAGTCCCGCCTCTCGCACTTCACCCCGGCACGGCGTAGCTCAGGTGGTGCTCCGCGTGCCGCAGCTGGAACTGCTCCCACTGCTCCGGCGTCAGCCGGCCCAGGAGGGGGCTCGGGTGCCGTTGCGGTTCCGCTCGCCACCGGCCAACTACCTTCCGCAGCCGGGCCAGTCCCTCCTCCGTCGGCACCTCCCGTTGCGGCGTCACCAGCTTCGCGTCGCGCTCGCCCCACTTGAAGCCCGGGCGCATCGCGCTACGGATCATGGTGCCCCGGAACGGGTAGACCGCCCAGCGGATGTACCACGGGATCGTCACCGGGAAGCCGTCCAGCGGGAACTCCAGCCACATCGCGACGTGGTCGAGGATCTGGCCGAACGACCAGTTGCCCAGCGTCCGCACCGGCCCGGCGGCGAGCGTCTCGACGTCGGCGAGCATCTCCTCCAGCGTCGCGAAGCGCAGCGTCCGCCGGCCTGGCACCTTCGCCGTGTCCACCGTCATGAGCGGCCTCCTCTCGGGACCGGGAATGTTATACGATGCACGCCAGCGAAAGGAGGATCGGCGTGACCGGCCTGGCGACATTATCCCCCGACCACCTGCCCCTGCTCGTCACCGGGGCGACCGGCGTCGCCGGCTACAACGCCCGGTTCCACTTCCTGGCCCGGTATCCGGGGCAGATTGTCTGCCTGCGGCCGATCCAGACGGCGGAGTTCGTCGGCGACGACGTGCGCGGCATCGACAGCGAGGACGAGGCCGGCCTGGAGCGCCTCTTCCGCGAGTTCGGCTTCCGCACCGTCCTCAACGCGACGGGCAACTGCGCCCTCAAGGCGTGCGAGCAGAACGCGGCGATGGCCCGCCGCATCAACACCTCCAGCGCGGCGATCGTCGCCCGGCTGGCGGTCAAGTACGCGGCCCGGCTCGTCCACGTCTCCAGCGACCTCGTCTTCTCCGGCACGCTCGGCCGGCCGTATCGCGAGGACGACCCGACCGACCCGGTCACCGTCTACGGCAAGTCGATGGTCGAGGGCGAGGCCGCGATCCGGGAGTTGTGCCCGTCGGGGGCGGTCTTGCGCATTTCGCTGCCGATGGGGCCGAGCTTCAACGGCCACGCCGGGGCGATCGACTGGATCCAGTCGCGCTTCCGGGCCAGCCGACCCGCGACGCTCTACTACGACGAGGTCCGGAGCGCCACCTATTGCGACGACCTCAACGCCGTGTTCGAGCACTTCCTCGCGACGCGCGACGCGGGGACGTACCACCTCGCCGGACCGCGCGGCGTGACGTTGTACCAGATCGGGCAGGTCGTCAACCGCGTCGGCGGCTACCCGGCCGAACTGCTGCACGGCAAGCTCCGCCATGAGGCCGGGCCGATGCCGCCGCGGGCCGGCGACTGCCGCATGGCCGGGGCGAAGCTGCGGGCGGTGCTGGGATGCGAGGCGTTTCGGCCATGGCCGGTCGGCGACGAGTTGGTGCCGGCCGATCGGGCGTGGCACTTCGACCGGCCGGCCGGCGAGGCGAACGGGCCGACGCGGCTGCGCGAGCGGCTGTATCGGTATCCGGAATGACTCCCCTCTCCCCCCCGGCTTTGCGGGGGGAGAGGGGCCGGGGGGGGGGGGGGGCAGAGGCTGATTGTGATGGCAAGACGCTGTCACCACCTGCTCGCCTCCGCCCCCCCTCACCCCAACCCCTCTCCCGCCGCAAAGCCGGGGGGAGAGGGGCTCGGACCACTCCCTTGGATCGGTAGGGCCGCGCGATAGAATCACCCCCGGCACCCTCCCAGGAGACGCGACCGTGCGGGCGTTGCACTTCGACTGCTTCAGCGGCATCAGCGGCGACATGACCCTGGCAGCCCTGCTCGACGCCGGGGCCGACCTCGCCGCCGTCCGCGCCGCCGTCGATTCGCTCGGCCTACCCGTCCGCCTCGACGTCGAGAAGGTCCGCAAGGGCGGCTTCGCCGCGACGCAGGTCTTCGTCGTCGCCCCCAACGAAACCGACCACCGCCACCTGCCCGACATTCGAGAGATCCTCGACCGGGCCAACCTCAGCGACCGGCAGCGCGACCTGGCCTGGAGAATCTTCCAAAAGCTCGGCGAGGCCGAGGCGACGGCGCATGGCATCCCGGTCGAGAAGGTCCACTTCCACGAGGTCGGCGCGGCGGACAGCATCACCGACATCGTCGGCAGCGCCGTCGCGCTCGACTCGCTCGGCGTCGAGCGGATCACGAGCCGGTCGGTGCCGACGGGGACCGGCACGGTCAAGTGCGCCCACGGCGTCATGCCGATCCCGGCCCCGGCGACGGCGAACCTGCTGACCGGCGTGCCGCTCGCCGCGACGGCGATCAAGGGCGAGCTGACGACGCCGACCGGCGCGGCCATCCTGGCGACGGTCGTCCAGGCGTGGACGGAATCGCCGCCGCTGACGATCCGATCCATCGGCCACGGGGCCGGCCAGCGCGAGCTGCTCGAACAGCCGAACCTGCTCCGCGTCTTCGTCGGCGACGTGGCCGAGACGGCGAACCCGGAAGAGGTCGATACCGTCTGGGTGTTGGAGACGAACCTCGACGACGTGCCGGCCGAGGTGGTCGGCTACTGCCAGGAGCGGCTCTTCGCCGCCGGGGCGCTCGACGTCTGGTGCGTGCCGATCCAGATGAAGAAGGGCCGGCCCGGCGTCCTGCTGAGCGTGATCGCGCCGGCCGAGCGATGCGACGCGGTCGAGGCGGTCCTCTTCCGCGAGACGGCGACGTTCGGAGTGCGGCGCTATCCCGTGCAGCGGCACAAACTGCGGCGCGAGGCCGTCACGATGACGACACCGTGGGGCCCTGTCGCCGGCAAGCGCGGCTGGCGCGCGGGCGTCGAGGTGTTCGCGCCGGAGTACGAGGACTGCGCCAGCGTCGCCCGGGAGCAGGGTGTGCCGCTCCGCGAGGTATACGCGGCGGTGCGGCGCGCGTTCGAGCAGCAACCGAAATGAACCCGGGGCCGGAGAGGTCATGTTAACGTCGAGCCAGATCCGTCAGCAGTTCATCGACTTCTTCGTCAAGAAGCACGGCCACACGTTCGTGCCGTCGAGCCCGGTCGTGCCGCTGGACGACCCGACGCTGCTGTTCACCAACGCGGGCATGAACCAGTTCAAGGACGTCTTCCTCGGCACGGCGACGCGGCCGTACAAGCGGGCGGCGAACACGCAGAAGTGCATCCGTGCGGGCGGCAAACACAACGACCTCGACGACGTCGGCAAGGACACGTACCACCACACGTTCTTCGAGATGCTCGGCAACTGGTCGTTCGGCGACTACTTCAAACGCGAGGCGATCCTGTGGGCGTGGGAGCTGCTCACCGACGTCTGGAAGCTCGACCGCTCCCGCCTGCACGTCACCATCTTTGAAGGCGACAAGGCGAACAACGTCCCGCGCGACGACGAGGCGTACAACTTCTGGCGCGACGTGGCTGGCGTCGATCCGCGCCACATCCACGAAGGCAACAAGAAGGACAACTTCTGGGAGATGGGCGAGACCGGGCCGTGTGGCCCCTGCACCGAAATCCACATCGACCTGACGCCGGACAAGTCGGGGGCGAAGCTCGTCAACAAGGGCACCGACAAGGTCATCGAGATCTGGAACCTCGTCTTCATCCAGTTCAACCGCAACCCGGACAAGAGCCTGACGCCGCTGCCGGCGCAGCACGTCGATACCGGCATGGGCTTCGAGCGCGTCACGGCGGTGCTCCAGGGCAAGACGAGCAACTACGACACCGATGTCTTCACTCCCTTAATTCAGGCGTTCGGCAAGCTCACCGGCACGACGTACGGCGGGAAGCTCGACGACGTCAAGGACGTCGGCTTCCGCGTCGTGGCGGACCATCTGCGTATGGCGAGCTTCGCGATCTCCGACGGAGCGCGTCCGGGCAACAAGAAGCGCGACGCGGTCCTGCGGAGCGTCATCCGCCGGGCGGTGCGGTTCGGCTATCAATACTTCGACCGGCGTGAGCCGTTCGTGTTCCAACTCGTGCCGGTGCTCGTCGAGCAGATGGGCGAGGCGTTCCCGGAGTTGCGCTCCAACGCGAAGGCGGTCGAATCCGTGCTGCGCGAGGAAGAGGCGAGCTTCTTCAAGACGGTCGAGCGCGGCATCGGCTATTTCAACAAGGCGGCGGAGGAGGCGCGCAAGCACGGCAACCGCATCCGCGGTGACGCGTCGGCGGACCTCCACACGACGCATGGCTTCCCGTTCGACCTGACGAAGCAGATGGCTGAAGAGCAGGGCCTGAAGGTCGATGAGGAGGGCCACAAGGCGGCGATCCAACGCCACACCGACACCGCTCGCGGCGACCGCAAGAAGCTCGTCATCACCGCCGTCAAGGGCGAGCTGCCCAAGACCGACGAGTCGCCCAAGTACGCCGGCGTCAAGACGACGGCGAAGGTGCTCGGCTGGGTCGTGGACAACACCGTCCACACCAAGGGCAAGCTCGAACCCGGCACCGAGGCGGCGTTGCTGCTCGACCGGACCTGCTTCTACCCGGAGCAGGGCGGCCAAGTCGGCGACGGCGGCCTGATCAACACCGGCACCGGCGCGTTCGAGGTGGACGACACCCAGAAGTTCGGCGACGCCGTCCTGCACGTCGGCCGGGTCGTCGAGGGCACCCTCGCCGCCGGCCAGGACGCGGCGTTGGAGGTCGATTCGTCGCGCCTCCACACGATGCGCAACCACACGGCGACGCACCTGATGAACTGGGCGCTGCGCCGCGTCCTCGGCGACCACGTCGAGCAGAAGGGCTCGCTCGTCGACGCGGAGAAGACGCGCTTCGACTTCACGCACGACAAGGCCCTCACCCCGGACGAGATCGCCCAGGTCGAGCGGCTCGTCAACGAGAAGATCGTGGCCGACCTGCCCGTCACGCCGGTGACGATGCCGCTCGCCGAGGCGAAGAACGTCGCCGGCGTCCGGGCCGTCTTCGGCGAGAAGTACCCCGACCCGGTGCGCGTCCTGCTCATCGGCACCGACAGCCCGTCGGCGGCGACGGTGGAGGAGTCCGTCGAGTTCTGCGGCGGCACGCACCTGAGCCGCACCGGCGAGGCGGGCTTCTTCAAGATCGTCTCCCAGGAGCCGGTCGCGAAGGGCGTCCGTCGCGTCACGGCCGTCACCGGCAAGGAGGCCCTCGCGGCGGTGCAGCGCGGCTTCGGTGTCCTCGACGCCCTGTCCGCCCGGATGAACTGCAAGGCGGACGAGCTGCCGGGCCGTATCGAGGCGCTCCAGGACGAACTGAAGAAGCTGACCGCCCAGTTGAAGAAGGGGGCGGCCGCCGACCTCGGCGGCGCGGCGGACAAGCTGCTCGACGCGGCCGAGGAGATCGGCGACGTGAAGCTCGTCGTCGGCGAGCTGCCGGCCGGCCCGATCGACGCCATGCGGCAGCAGATGGACCGGCTGCGGCAGAAGGCGAAGAGCGCGGTGATCCTCCTCGGCTGGAGCGACGAGGGCAAGGTCGGCCTGCTCGCCGCGGTGACGGAGGACCTGGTCAAGAAGGGCCTCGACGCCGGTAAGCTGGTCGGCGAGGTGGCCAAGGTCGTCGGCGGCAAGGGCGGCGGCCGCAAGGACATGGCCCAGGCCGGCGGCCCCGACGCGAGCAAGCTGGCTGACGCCCTGGCGAAGGGCCGCGAACTGGCCCGTGAGAAGCTCGTTACCTGAACGTAAGCAAGCGGATCAACCACGAAACACACGAAACACACGAAAGAAAACAAAAGCAAATATTGTCTTTGTCTTCTTTCGTGTGTTTCGTGTATTTCGTGGTTCCACCCTCTTCACACCTCGCGATCCGGAGAATGCTCACCGGATCGCCAGGGTCAGCACCAGCACGACGACGGCGACGACGAGCAGAGCGACGACCGCCAGGACGAGCCACACCGCCGCCGTCGGCCGCTCCTCGGCTGGGGCGTCGGACCGCGCCGGGGCCGGCTCCGGCGCGGCGACCTCAAGGTCGCCCCAGCTGAACTCCACAGTCGGCTCTTTCGTTTGGAGCGCCGCGACGGCGGCGTTCACGTCGAGGATCAGCTCCTGCTCCGTCGGCGGCGGTTCGTCGCTCGCCCAGCGCAGCAGCATTTCCTCTGCTTCCCGGGCTGAGCCGACCCGTTCGACCGGGTTCTTGACCATGAACCGGCGCACCAGGGCGACGAAGCCGCGCGGCAGGTCCGGCCGAAGGTCCTGTAGCGCGTCCGGGTCGTCGCGCCGCTGGCGGTAAATCTTCTCCTTGCTCGTCCCGCCCGGGAACGGCGGCCGGCCGGACGCCGCGTAGTAGAGCGTGCAGCCGAGGCTGTACAGGTCGGCCCGGGCGTCCACCCCGGTCGGGTCGTACGTCTGCTCCGGGGCGATGTAGTCCATCGTGCCGACGACGTAGCCGGTGCCGCCGACGACCTGGGCGTCCTCGACCACCTCGCCTTCGAGCAGGGCCAGCCCGAGATCGACCAGCTTCGCCTGGTCGTGCGGCGTGACGAGGATGTTGCCCGGCTTGACGTCGCGGTGGACGAGGCCGAGGTCGTGGACGTGGCGCAGCCCGGACGCGACGCCGGCCATCAGGCGGGCGAGGCGCGGCACCGCCAGCGGCCCGCCGTCGGCGACGAGCTTGCTCAGGCTCTTGCCCGGGATGAACTCCATCGCCTGGTAGAGGACATCGTCGACGACGCCGGCCTCGAACGCCTTGCAGATGTTCGGGTGATCGACGCGCCGGCTGATCCCCGTCTCGCGCTGGAACCGGGCGACGAGGCGTTCCTCGGCGCGGGCCTTGCGCGGCGACAGGATCTTCAGCGCGACGAGGGCCTGAGTCCGGCTGTCCCGGGCGAGGAAGACCGTGGCCATGCCGCCCTTGCCGATCTGGGACAGGATCTGGTACGGCCCGAAGATCAGGCCGCGGGCCATGCCCTTGAGCAGGACGTTCGCCTGGTAGCGCGACAGCTTGCCGGCCCGGACCAGGGCGTCGGCGACGCGGACGGCGTCGGACTGACAGTCGGCTGGCAGCGTCGCCAGGAAGGAGCGGAGGGCCGCCTCGTCGAGCAGGCCGCTGCGGCGGACCGTCTGGAAGAACTGCTCGACGGTCGGCGTGGCGGACATGGGCGGCCTCTGGTAGGGTGGGCCGACGAAGGAGGCCCACCATGACCCGTCTCGGCCTGGTGCCTGTCGTGGTGGGCCTCGAAGACTCGGCCCACCCTACGGGATCACTCTCGCCCCCGAATCTGGGCCTTGAACGCTTGCTTGAGGCGCTCCTCGATCGCCTTGTGCAACTGGTCGACTTCCTTGTCCTTGAGCGTCCGGTCCGGGGCCTGGTACGTCAGGGCGTAGGCCAGGCTCTTTTGCCCGGCCGGCAGGGTGCCGCCGCGGTACTGGTCGAACAGCGCCACCTCGCGCAGGAGCGGCCCGCCGGCGGCGCGGATCTCCGCCTCGACCTGGGCGTTGGTCACCGCCTCCGGGAGCAGCACCGCCACGTCGCGCTTCGCGACCTCGTACTCCGAGATCGGGCGGTAAGCGTACCGCACCGGCACCGCCGCCCGCAACGCCTCGACGTCGAACTCGCCGACGAGGACGACGCGCTCGGCGAGGTTCTTCCACTGCCGGGCGACGCGCGGGTGCAGCTCGCCGAACTCGCCGACCTCGCGACCGCCGGCGACGAGCTTCGCACACCGGGCCGGGTGCAACCAAGCCGCCGATCCGAGTTCGTACTGCGCCCCGTCGGCGTGTAGCGCCTCGACCAGGCCCTCGACGACGCCCTTGAGGTCGTAGAAGTCGAGCGCCGCCAGAGCGGCGTTCGCCCCGTCGCCCCAGTGGGCCTGGCCTCGCCGGCCGCACAGGACCAGCCCGAGCTTGCGCGGCTCGTCCGGCAGCTTCTGGCCGTCCTTGCCGCGGAAGACGCTGCCGACCTCGAACAGGCGCACGTCGCCGGCGTGGCGCAGGTTCAGATCCAGCGCGTCGAGCAGCGACGGCAGCAGCATCTGCCGCAGCGTGTCGCGGTCGGCGCTGACCGGGTTCAGGATCGTCACGAACCCCGCGGCCGGCGGGCCGACGCGCTTCTCGGCCGCCTCCGTCGTCATCGCGTAGCAGACCGCCTCCTGCAGGCCGAGATCGACCAGCACGTCGCGCAGCCGCTCTTCGAACGCCTGGCTTTCGTCGATCAGCGGCTCCGGCAGGGCGTCGGCCAGGAGCGTCGCCGGCAGCCGGTCGTAGCCGTGCAGGCGGGCGACCTCCTCGATCAGGTCGGCGGCCCCCTCCTGGATGTCGACGCGTGTCCGCGGCAGCGTCACGCTCAGGCCGGCCTTCGTCTCCTTGACCGTGAAGTCGAGCGCCGTCAGAATCCGCGCGCACTCCTTCGCCGGGATCGCGACGCCGAGGACGCGCTCCACCTCGGCCATCGGCAACTCGACGACCCGGTCGGCCGGCTTGCGCGGGTAGCTATCGACGACGCCCTGGCAGATCGTCGCCCCGGCGTGCTCGCGCATCAGGTCGGCCGCCCGCTCGAGCGCCGGGCCGACCGTGTCGGGGTGGATGCCGCGCGAGAAGCGGTAGCTCGCCTCGCTCGGCAGCTGCAGCGCCTGCATCGTCCGCCGGACGCTGACGAAGTCGAAGTTCGCCGACTCGAGCAGGACGCGCTTCGTCGTCGCGGACACCTCCGTCTCGGCCCCGCCCATGACGCCGGCCAGGGCGATCGCCCCCGCCGTGTCGGCGATGACGAGCACGTCCGGCGTCAGCTTGCGCTCGACGCCGTCCAGCGTCTTGAGCGTCTCGCCGTCCTTCGCCCGGCGGACGATGATCGTCGGGGCCTTGCCGCCGGCGCGCTGGACCAGCACGTCGAAGTCGAAGGCGTGCAGCGGCTGGCCCTGCTCGAACATGACGTAGTTCGTCACATCGACCAGGTTCGAGATCGGCCGCATGCCCGCGTACCGAAGCCGCCGCTGCATCCAGTAGGGCGATGGCCGGACCGTCGCGTCGGTGAGCAGGGCGCAGGCGTATCGGGCGCAGAGATCCTCGGCCTCGATCTTGACGCTCACCTGTCCGGCGATCTTGTCGCCCTTGGCCGTCATGCCGGTCTTCGGCGGCGTGACCGTCGCCCCGGTCAGGGCGGCGACCTCGCGGGCGACGCCGAGCAGGCCGAGGCAGCGCGCCATGTTCGGCAGGACGTCCACCTCCAGCACGACGTCGCCCATCAGGTCGGCCAGCGGCGTGCCGACCGGGGCGTCGGCGTCGAGGACGATGATGCCCTCGTGCTCGTCGCTGATGCCCAGCTCGAACTCGGACATGACCATCGCGTCGGACGGCACGCCGCGCAGCTCCGTCGGCTTCAGCTCGGCGAGGGCCTTCGGCGTGACGTGGCCGTCGAAGTAGACCGTGCCACGCAGGCCGACGATGACCTTCCGTCCCGACTCGCCGACGGCGATGTTGGGGGCTCCGGTCACGACGACCTTCGGTTCCTTTGCGCCGTAGTCGAGGTGGACGAGCTTGAGCTTGTTGGCGTTGGGGTGCTGGGTGACCTCGCGCACCTGGGCGACGACGACCTTGTCGCGCTGCCAGACCGGGCCGGGCTCGTCGAGCTTGACGGCGAGGCCGTCCGGGACCGGCACGCCGAACAGGCGCGCGGCGGCGACCTCGAGGCCGGCCTGCGTCATACGCAGGGCCAGCTCGCCGGGCGCGAGCGCGATCGGGACGTAGTCGGCCAGCCAGCTCAACGGGATCTTCATGGGGCCGTCTCATATAGCCCCCGGCTTGCCGGGGGTGCGAGAAAAGACCCCCGGCAAGCCGGGGGCTATGTGAACTAGAACTGCCGCAGGAAGCGGAGGTCGTTCCGCCAGAACTGGCGGATGTCGTCGATCGCGTGCAGCAGCATCACCGTCCGCTCGACGCCCATGCCGAACGCGAAGCCGGAGAACTTCGCCGGGTCGTAGCCGCCGTTGCGGAGGACGGTCGGATGCACCATGCCGGCCCCGGCGATCTCCAGCCAGCCGGTCCCCTTCGTCAGGCGGTCGCAGTTCGGGTCGTCGCGCGGCCAATCGACGTCGACCTCGATCGACGGCTCGGTGAACGGGAAGTAGCTCGACCGGATGCGGATCTGCCGGTCCGGCCCGAACATGCGCCGGGCGAACGTCAGCAGGGTGCCCTTCAGGTCGGCCAGGGTGATGCGTTCGCCGACGGCGAGGCCCTCGACCTGGTTGAACATCATCTCGTGCCGGGTCGTCACCTGCTCCTTGCGGTAGCACATGCCGGGCAGGATGACGCGGATCGGCTTCGGGCAGACCTGGCGCATGACGTGGATTTGCCCCGGCGACGTGTGCGTGCGGAGCAGGACGCCGGGCGTCGTCGTGTAGAGCGTGTCCCACATGTCGCGCGCCGGATGGTGGGCCGGCATGTTGAGGAGGCCGAAGTTCAGCTCGTCGTCCTCGACCTCGCGGCTGCGGAAGATCTGGAAGCCCATCTCGGCGAAGATGCCGGCGATGCGGCGAAGCGCCTGGGTGCTGGGGTGGAGTCGGCCGACGGCCGGGGTGCGGCCGGGCAGCGTCACGTCGAGCGGCGTCGCGGCGAGGCTCGCTTCGAGGGCCTTCTCCTTCTCGGCGTCGAGGGCCTGCTCGTACGCCTGGGTGAGGGCCGTCTTGACCTGGTTCGCCTTCTGGCCGTATTCCTTGCGCTTGTCGCCGGGGACGGAGCTGACGGCGCGCACGGCGACCTCGACCTCGCCGGCCGGCTTGTGCAGGTAGCGCTTGTGCCAGGCGCGGAGGGCGGCCTCGTCCGAACTGGCCGCCAGTTCGCTTTGGGCGCGCGAGAGGAGTTCGTCGAGGTCGGTCATGGATGGATCCTGGCGAGCCGGGGCGTGAGCCCCCGGAGGTCCGCCACGACCACCGAAGGGCGTCGTCCGGGGGCTCACGCCCCCGGCTCGCCCGTCTTCACTTAGTTAGCGAGGGCGGCCGGCAGGTTCGCGCGGGCCAGCTCGACGAGCTTGGTGAACGTGTCCGGGTCGTCGATCGCCAGCTGCGAGAGCGTCTTGCGGTTGAGGTCGACCTGGGCGCGCTGCAGGCCGTGGATGAACTGGCTGTAGCGCAGGCCGCGCATCCGGCAGGCGGCGTTGATGCGGATGATCCACAGGCTGCGGAACTCGCGCTTCTTGACGCGGCGGTCGCGGAAGGCGTACGCCCGGGCGCGCATCAGCGTCACCCGCGACTGGCGGTACAGGCGGTGTCGGCCGGCGCGGAACCCCTTGGTCAGCTTCCGCAGGCGCTTGCGGTAGCGCAGGACCGTCTTGCCGCTTCGTGCACGAACCATGACGAGGTCACTCCCGGGTGGGGGCCGGCGCGGTCAGTTCGCGCCGCCCATGAGCTTGACGTACTTCTTGGCGATCGCCGTGTCCGACACGACGCCGGCGCGGAGCTGGCGCTTCCGCTTGCCGGTCTTGTGGCTGTTCAAGTGCTTCTTGCCGGCGCTGGAGCGCGTCAGCTTGCCGGTCGCCGTCACGCGGAAGCGCTTCCGGCTGGCCTTGTGCGTCTTCATCTTGGGCATCGTGGCACCCAGGTTCGATCCGCGACTAAAACGAAAAGGGGCCCCCGGCACGTGCCGGAGGTCCCGGTTGGCTTCCATCCGGGGCAGCCCGCTTCGGAAGTATTGGCCGAAGTTCGGGTATTGTAGCAGCCGGCCGGCGTTCTGGGCAGGGGGAAAAAACGCGGCCCGCCCCGCGTCGCGCGCCGGGGGTCGTCCTCGGCTGGATTTCTCGCCGCCGGTGGGGTACTTTCCCGCCGGGAGCGTCCCGATGGACCGGGACCGGATCGCGTCGCGGCAGGGAGGCACCCGGATGGTTCGTCTCGTCGTCGGCCTTGCGGCCCTGGCCCTGGTCGGCTGTGTCGGCTCCGGCCGGCCGACCGCCCTGAAGAAGGCCCCAGCTCGAGGCCCGGCCCAGAGCACCTTCGTCGCCGCCGAGCCGGCCCGCCATGCCGGCGAGATCCCCGTCGTGCCGCTGCCGCCGCTCTTCCCGAAGGACAAGGACAAGTCGCCCGCCAAGGCCGAGCCGAAGGCCGTCACGCCGGTCGCCGTCGCCGGCCAGCCGCAGCCCGGCGTCCTTCCGCCCGTCGAGCCGACGCCGCCCGCCGCGGCCGCGCCGGCCGAGGGGCCGCCGGCCGTCGCGCCGCTGGAGCAGGTCTTTGCCCAGGCCCAGGCCCGCTACGCCCAGGTCGATTCGTACATCGCCCGGCTGGTGCGCCGCGAGGTGGTCGGCGGGAAGCGCGAGCCGGAGGAGGTCATGCTCTTCAAGTTCCGCAAGCAGCCGTACAGCGTCTATTTCAAGTGGCTCGGCGAGGCCGCCCCGGGCCGCGAGGTCGTCTACGCCCAGGGCAAGCACGACAACAAGATCCAGACCCTCCTCGCCGCCGGCGACGTGCCCTTCATGCCGGCCGGCAAGCGGATGGCCCTGTCGCCGGACAACATCCTCGTCCAGTCGGCGTCGCGCTACCCGATCACCCGGGCCGGGTTCGGCTCCTCCCTGGAGCGCCTCCTGGAGACGCACGCCGCCGCCGGGCGCGGCGACGCGACGCACGGCCGGCTCGCCGACCTCGGCGTCCAGAAGCGGCCCGATTACGCCACGCCGCTGCGCGTCGTCGAACACCAGCTGCCGCCCAACTACGAGAAGCCGCTGCCGCGCGGCGGGAAACGCGTGATCTGCTTCTGTACGGAGTGTAACCTGCCCGTCCTCGTCCAGACGTTCGACGATCAGGGCCAGGAGTGCGAGTACTACCGCTACGACCGGCTGCAACTCGGCGTCGGCCTCGACGACCACGACTTCAACCCGGACGTCCTGTGGAAGAAGCCGTGACCGGGGCGCTGTCACAATGACAGTCTTGCTGACCGGAGTGGCAGGTTACGGCGAAGCGGGCCGCCAGGGGTTGCATTTGCAGCCGGCGGATGCTCTACTGAAATCGACGGTTAGGGCGTTCCGCGAACGGTCCCTGGCCCCGGGCACGAGAGTTGCATTGGATCCCCGCGTGAAACGGGCACGGCCCGTGGTCGAGCCGCCGACCACCCCACCCTGAGCCAGCCGGAGCGACGAGGTGAGCGGCCATGACGACATCGATGGAGTCTAGCGACTTCGCCATCCTGATCGCCGACGACGACCGCGAGTGCCGCGAGGCCCTGGCCGAGATCGTCGGACCGGAGGGCTACCAAACCCTGCTCGCCTCGTCCGGCGAGGAGGCGCTCGACCTCGTGCGCGATCGCGAGATCCACCTCGTCCTGCTCGACATGCACATGCCGCGGCTGACCGGGCTGGAGACGCTCTTCCTCGTCCGGCAGTTCAACGCCGCCCTGCCGGCCATCCTCGTCACCGGCGACGCGACGGCGTCCCTGATCCGCCAGGCGGTCCAGGCCCAAGTTTATAGCGTGATCCCCAAGCCGGTCAGCAAGCACGTCGTACTCTATACCGTGTCGCGGGCCCTGGAACGGTCCTACCGGCCCGACAAGCCGGCTTGATTTGCACCCGATGTATGGCACCGAAGGAGCGAGCGGATGTCGATTCGACCCCTCAACGACAAGATCCTGGTCAAGCGCCTCGACGCGGAAGAGAAGACGGCCGGCGGCCTCTACCTGCCGGACGCCGCCCGCGAGAAGCCGCGCCAGGGCAAGGTCCTCAGCGTCGGCGAAGGCCGCAAGCTCGACAACGGCAAGCGCGTCGCCTTCCAGGTCAAGGAAGGCGACCGCGTCCTGTTCAGCGCCTACTCCGGCAACGAGGTCACCATTGATGGCGTCGAGCACCTCATCATGACCGAGGACGACATCCTCGCGATCCTGGAGTGACGAACACCCCCCCCACAAGCCCGGGCGTCGCGACGCCCGGGGAAAGTGAGACCCGGGCGTTGCCACGCCCGGGCTTGCTACGTTTTGGGGGCCTGCCTACCCCTTCACCTTGCTCGTCTTGACCACCGAGTCGAACACGCGCACCTGGCCCCAGTTGTCGTTGTTCGCGGCGATGAACGCCTTGTGCTCGGCGGTCTCCTGGTACTCGTCGTGGGCCGCCTGGTCGCGGAAGACGATGTGCAGCGCGACGTCCCAGTCCCGGTCGTTGACCGACCGGTCGAGGTCCTCGGCGAGGGTGCCGACGGCGAAGAAGACGATCCCGGCGTGCGGCGACAGGTAGCGCTCGCAGTCGCGGATCAGCTTGTCTTTCGCCTCCTGGTTCGCCTCGATCAGCCGGAAGTACACGTGGTGGGCCAGTAGGTCCGTGGTCGGCGTCGTCATCGCTGCGGCTCCCTCTCCGGCTGCGGCACCGGCTTCGGTTTGGCGACCGGCTTGCCCTTGTCGTCGATCGCCCCGGCGGCGACCAGGACGATGTTCTTCGGGTCGATGTGCTTGCGGGCGACGGCCTGGACGTCCTCCGGCGTCACGGCCGCCACCTGCTTGCGGAACGCTTCCAGGTAGTCGAAGCCAAGGCCGTTCCGCTCGACGGTCAACAGCTGGCCGACGATCGCCCGGCTGTTCGTGAACCGGAACGGCAGGTTGCCGAGCAGGTACGCCTTGGCGTCCTCGACCTCCTGCGGCTTGGCCTTCTCGTCGCGGATGCGGTTCAGCTCCTCCAGGAACGTCGCCTTGACCCGGTCGAAGTGCTTCGGGTCGGTGCCGATGTAGCACGTGAACAGGCCCGGATCGACCCCGGCCGAGCCGGTGATGTTCGCCGAGACGGTGTACGCCAGGCCCTCCCGGTCGCGCAGCCGGGCGGACAGCCGGTCGGTGAAGCCGGGGCCGGTGCCGAGGACGTAGTCCATGACGAGGAGCTTGAAGTAGTCCGGGTCGGTCCGCGTGATGCCGAGGTGGCCGAGGTAGAACTGGAGCTGGACCGCCTCCGGCATGGTGACGACCTTCTGGGCCAGGCCCTCCGGCTTCGGGATGACGAACGGCCCCGGCTTGGTCGGCTTGTCGCCCTTCCAGTCGGCGGTGAGCTTCTTCACCTCCTCGACGACGGCGTCGCTGTCGAAGTCGCCGACGATCGCGAGGATGGCGTTGCCCGGGACGTAGACCTTCTTGTGGAAGGCGGCGCAGTCGTCGCGGGTGAGCTTCTCCAGCGTCTTGATCGTCGCGCCGGGCCGTCCGAGGAAGTGCTTCGGGCCGTAGACCGCCTCGCGGAAGCCCTCGCGCGCCCGGTACGCCGGCTGCGACTGCTGGTCCTCCAGGTCGGACAGGAGCTGGGCCTTCATGCGCATGACGGCGTCCTCGGGGAAGGCCGGCTGCGTCAGGCACTCCAGCAGCAACTCCAGGCCGAGCTTGCGGTCGGCGGCGAGCACCGAGACGGATCCGCCGCCGCCGCTGAAGCCGACCGAGCCGCCCACGTCTTCGATCGCCTCGGCGATCTGCGCCCCCTTGCGCTTCGTCGTCCCCTCGTCGAGCAGGCTGCCGACGAGTTGGGCGAGGCCGAGCTGGTCGTCCGTCTCGAACGCGGCCGCGTCGCGGAGGAGGGCCTGGGCGACGACGACCGGGACGCGCTTGTTCTCGAGCAGGAGCAGCACCAGGCCGTTCGGCAGTTCGACGCGCTTCGCCCCCTTCAGGGAGAGTCCGCCGTCCGCGGCAGCCGCCGCCGGCTGGCGGTGCAGTTCGCGCCGGCCGGGCTTCACCTCCGGGGCGGGGCCGCCGCGGCCCGGCTTCTCGTCCTTCGGGATGGACCAGACGACGACGAACGTCTCCGGGTCGAGGTACTTCTTGGCGACGCGCTGGACGTCGGCTGGGGTGACGGCCATGACCTTCGGCAGGTAGTTCTTCAGCCAGTCGAGGTCGGCGATAGTGACCGCGCGGGAGATCGTGTCGGCGAGGCCGTGGACGCTCTCCTGGCGGAAGATCGTCGCGGCGAGGAACTTCTGCTGGGCGCGCTTCAGCTCCTCGGCCGACGGCGGCTTGTCGCGCAGGCTGGCGATCTGCTCCAGGGCGATCTTCTCCGCCTGCTTGCGGTCCTTGCCCTTGAGCATCTCGACCTGGACCTCGAACCAGCCGGGGTAGCGGCCCGGCGAGTGCGACGCGCCGACGTCGCCGGCGATCTCGGCCCCCTCGACGAGGGTGCGGTACAGCCGCGACGTCCGGCCGGAGCCGAGCAGCTGGCCGAGCACGTCCAGGGCCGGGGCGTCGGCGTGGTTGATGTCGACGGTGTTGAAGCCCATCAGCATCCGGGCGACCTCGAACTTGCTCGGCATGTCGAAGCGCTCCGGCGTCTTGCGGCCGGCCTCGGGGGCCTTCTTCCGCTCGGGGAGCTTGCCGGCCGGGATGCCGCCGAACAGCTTCTTGATCTCGGCCATCGCCTCGTCGGGGTTGAAGTCGCCGACGACGACGAGGGCGGCGTTGTTCGGGTGGTACCACTTGTCGTAGAAGCCCTTGATCGTGTCCGCCGTCGCGCCGAAGACGTGCTCGCGCTCGCCGATGACCGGGTGGCCGTACGGGGCCGTCTTGCCGAAGAGCCGCGGCAGGATCGCCTTGTACTCGAGGTCCCAGGGGCCGTCTTCGTTGCGCTTCAGCTCCTCGACGACGACGGCCTTCTCGTTCTCGAACTCGTGCTTGGCGTCGATGCGCGTGTTGCGCATCCGGTCGGCCTCGATCTTCAGGGCGACCTTCCACCGGTCGGCGGCGAAGTCGAAGTGGTAGTTGGTGATGTCCTCGCTCGTGTAGGCGTTGTTCGCGCCGCCGTTGCGAAGCGTGAGCCGGTCGATGTCGCCGGGGACGAGCGTGTCGGTGCCCTTGAACAGGAGGTGTTCGAGGTAGTGGGCCAGGCCGGTGCTGGTCAGGTCCTCGTCGCACGCCCCGACGCGGTAGGGCACCATCGTCGTGACGATACCGGATCCGGGGACGGCCTTCAAGTAGACGCGCAGTCCGTTGGGGAGCGTCTCGGCCCGGATGCCGTCGTACAGGGCGACGGCCGATTTCAGGGCCAGCGGCTGGGCCTGGGCCACGGCCGGCGCGGCGGCCAGCAGGCCCAGCGCGATCAGCGCCGGGAGCGGTCGGAAACGGGGGGTGGTCATGCGATCCTCGCTCGCGTGGATGGGCCGGGGCAGCAGGACCGGCCCTGTCCAAAGCGTAGCGGGGGGGCGCGGGGCAGACAAGGAGCGACACCCGTCCTTCAGTTCACGCCGCCGAGCCAGTCCTTGCCGTAGCGGGCCTGCTGGGCGGCCTGCTCCTGGGCCTGTTGCAGGGCGAGCTGGTACAGCGCCTGTTGCAGCGTCAGCGGCGTGGCCCCGACGATCTGCGGCACCGGCAGGACGACGAACGGGACCGGCGTCGGGGTGACGGCCTCGGACTCGGGGAGGCGGTTCGACATGGCGGAACCCTCGCGGCGGGGTGAAACCTCCTTCCTCGTATCGAGCCGACCGGCGGAGACACTTGGCCGCAACGGGGATCCGTCAAGGGGTAACTTCAGCGAATCTCGGTAAAATCGTTGCGGGCGGCGCGACCGGGCGATATAGTACGCCTTCTCGGGCCCTATCGGATGGGGTTCCAGGGATGGGCTGCCTCCACGCGAAGCAGCGGCAAGCGACGGAGTTCGACCGATGACCACCGTGATGATGGAACGGACGGGGATGGGCGTCCCCAGCGTCGGCATGCCGGGCATGGCGACGCAGACCGTCGGCTCGCCGACGGGCACGACGGGCACCAACTACGTGATGGTGCCGCGCGGCACGATCAAGATGGAGAAGTGCACCGGCGGCATGAAGGTCAACGTCACCTGCGACGACAAGACCGCCGTCGGCATGGTCCAGAGCCTGTGCCAGATGCTGGCCGGCGGCATGGTCTCCTGCTGCACCGTGCTGAACGGCATGACCGTCGGCGTGTGCAACTTCACCATGGGCCTGTGCACCTGCGAGACGACCAGCAGCGGCGTCTGCATCACCGTCACCTCCGGCGACCAGAAGTGCTGCGAGATGATCCAGGCCTGCTGCGACTGTGTCTGCGTCCAGTGCAGCGCCGGCTGCACCTGCTGCGTCATGATCAACGGCACGCCGATCTGCTGCAGCACCCCGACCCAGTCGGCCACGCCGAGCAAGAAGTAACCGCGTCACCGCAACGTGGGACGACCCGGGAGGGTCGTCCTGCCGCCGCGCGCGCCTTTCGGTGGACTTCGCCACCGTCAGGCCATTGACACCGCCCCGGCCAGGCCGCACACTAGTGGGTGCGATTCGGTCCTGGTTCCGGAGGCGACCCCATGCGACCGCTCCTCCTCATGACGACGCTCGGCCTCCTGGTCGGCTTCGCCGAGGGTCGGCAGGACGAGAAGAAACAGCCGGGCACGGCCGGCCTGACGGTCGGGCAGGATCTGCCCGCGCCGATCAACCCATTCAACACCACCGGCATGGCGAAGTCGCGCTTCCACGACCCGATCGGGCCGCACGGCCTCGACCCGTTCGTCCTCATCTTCACCAGCGACACCGAGTTCACCAAGGATCTCAAGGACCTGCTCGCCTTCGTGGATAACGCGATCGAGAAGAACCCGAACGTCCGCCTCGCTTCCGCCGTCGTCTTCTACTCGCCCGACGTCAAGGACGTCGTCACCGACGACGACGCGCGCGATGCCCTCGCCGAGAAGCTGAACACCCTGGCGAACGACCTGAAGCTGAAGCACGTCCTCCTGGCGATCGACAGCCCGAATAACGTGCCGAAGTACCCGGAGGTGCTCACCGGCACGCGGGCAGTCGTCCTGAACAAGCTGCGCGTCGGCGGCGTCTTTGGCGGCGACAAGTTCGACGCGACGGCGCTCGCCCAACTGGACATGTACCTGACCGAGAAGCTCGGGGCGAAGCGGAAGTGATCCCCCTCGTCATATAGCCCCGGGCTTGCCCGGGGTCTTCGTCTCCAAGACCCCGGGCATGCCCGGGGCTATATGAAGCAGTCGACCCCGCTCACTTCTTCTCCTTGAACTCCTGGATCTCCTTCTCGTCGGGGAACGCCTCCACCACCTTCAACAACCGAGACGCAGACCAGGTGACTCTCCGGTTGAGGGCGGTCGCCCCGGTCGTCTCCGCTGTGGGTTCCGCGATTTCCGCTGGTGCCGGCGACGACGGGGTGTAAGCTGGAATGTCGGAAACCCCGCAGGAGGTGCCGCCATGCCGATCCGCCCGCTGCCGGTCGCCCTCGGCGTGCTGCTGTTGGTCGGCGTCGCCCGGTCGGAGGAGCCGGCGACGCTGGCGATGGTCGATGTGCTCCACCTCCAGACCGCCGGCCTGAAGGCCGAACCGGCCGTCCTGCTTTCCCTCGTCCGCCCGGCCTCCCCCGAGGCGGTCGCCCGTATCCCCCGCCTCGTCGCCGAACTCGACCAGGACGACTACGACCGCCGCCGCGTCGCCGCTGAGGAACTGGTCCGCCTCGGCCGACCGGCCCGGACGGCCCTGCTCGCCCTGCCTGCCGACGCCTCGGTCGATGTCCGTCGCCAGGCCGGCCTCCTCGTCGAGGCGATCGACAACCGCCTCGCCCCGGCGACAACGCTCGCCGTACTGCGGACCCTCTGTCGCCAGGGGCATCCCGAGGCGGCCGGCCTCGTGCTGGAACACCTGCCCGCCTTCCCGGCCGCGACGCAGTACGACCTCGTCGCGTCGCTCCTGCGGACCGACCCGACCACGCCCGCCGCGGACGCGGCCCTGCGCCGTGCCCTGGCCGATCCCGAACCGATGCGGCGCGTCGCCGCCGGGCTCGTCCTCTCCCGTCGCGGCACTGCCGCCCAGGCCGAGGCGGCCGCCGCCCTGCTCGACGACGCGGACGAGGCGGTCCGGCTGCGAACGGCTCAGGGCTTCCTCGGCCGCGGCGACGAGCGCGGCCTCGCGCCGCTGGTCGGCCTTCTGACAGGCTCGATCGACCACGCCTGGCAGGCGGAGGAGTTGCTCCGCTGGGCGGCCGGGCCCGGCGCTCCGTCGGAACTGCTCGGCAAGGACGACCCGGCCGTCCGCAAAGCGTGCCGGGCCGTGTGGGAGAAGTGGCTCGCTTCTCCTGTGCGGGCCATCGACTGGGCCGCGCTGCGGAACGGGCCGCGTCGGCCAGCTCTGTTCCTGACCTGCCGCCAGGAGCGCGTCGAACTGGTCGGCGGCGACGGCGTCGTCCGCTGGTCGGTCGAGACGGCGCGCGGCGGGTCGTTCGTCGATGCCCAGCTGCTGCCCGGCGGCCGGGTCGTCGCCTTCGACGACAACGAGGCCGAGCTGTGCCAGTTCGACGCCGCCGGCAAGCCGGGCTGGAAGTGGAAGGCCCCCAACGGTGAGATCGCCACCGCCGTCCATCCGATCCCGAACGAGGGCCGTTTCCTCGTCGTCACCGACGAGCAGCTCCACGAAGTGGACCACGTCGGCAAGCACCTCCGGTCGGTGCGCCTGGGCGACAAGTACTTCTCCGACGCCTGCCCGATCGACGCGGCCCGGCTGCTCGCCCTGACCGACGAGGGCTTCTTCGTCGTCGATCGGGCCTCGGGCCGCCTGATCCGCGAGATCCGCACGCCGCAGACGGAGGACCTTTTCGACAGCGGCCGGCTCGTGCCGCTGCCGGAGGGGCTCGTCGCGATCGATTCGCGCCTGCTCGACCGGATCCTCGTCGTGGACGTGTCCGGCCAGCTCCTGGAAACCGGGCCGCCGAGCAAGCCGCGGCCGGTCTGGGGCCTGGGGCGCTTCCGGAGCGGGAACTGGGTCCTCGGCGGGCCGGCTCCGATGAACCGCTTCGCCGAGCAGCGCAGCGACGGCCGGGTCGTCGGCGAGGTCGTCCTGCCGCCGCAGCGGCCGACGCGCTTCCGGCTGGCGCTGGAGGAGGTCCGCCTCGGCCTCGACGACGACCCGGCCGCGCCGTTCAGCGTCGATTCGGCCGAGTACCGCATCGCCGCGCTGAAGGACGGCGGCGCGGAGGAGCGCCGCCGGGCGGCTGCCGTGCTGGGGCAGTACCGCGACCAGGCCGACCGGGTCATCCCGGCCCTGGTCGCCGCCCTCGACACGGAGGACGCGGCGCTGCACACCAGCGCGACGCGGTCGCTGTCGCAGCTCGGCCCGGTGGCGCTGCCGGCCCTGCGGCGCTTGCTCAAGGAGGGCCGGCCGACCGCCCGGGTGCAGGCCGCCCTCGGCGTCGGCTGGATGGGGGCCTCCGGCGTGCCGGCCGTGCCGGACCTGGTGGCCCTGCTCGGCGACCCGGCCACGCCGGGGCCGCTCCGCATCGCCTGCTGCGAGGGCCTCACCGCCCTCGGGCCGGCGGCGAACCCGGCCGCAGCGACGCTACGCGCCGCCCTGACCGACCCCGAGCCGGGCTTGCGCCGCGTGGCGGCCGCCGCCGTGGGGATCGTCGGCCGAGGCGAGCCGGAGAACGTCGCCGCCCTCGTCGCCGCCCTCGCCGACAAGAACGAGAACGTCGCCGTAACGGCCGCGCTGCACCTGGGCAGGTACGGCCCGAAGGCGAAGGACGCCGTGCCGCACCTCGTCCGCCTGCTCGAACGCCCCGCCGGGACGGCCGGCAAGCCGCCGCACCCGTTCGCCCTGAGGCAGCAGGCCGTACAATCGCTCGGCGAGATCGGCCCGGACGCGGCGGAGGCGGTCCCGGCCCTGGTCGCGATCGTCGCCGACGAGGCGGAAGAGACGGAACTGCGCACGCCGGCCGTCAAGACGCTCGGCCGCTTCGGGGCCGCCGCGAAGGACGCCCTGCC
>Ga0268299_1000696_pt1 | contig 89403 bp, 81 predicted proteins | sample NOBtaG_FD_193484 | JGI IMG/M metagenome (GOLD analysis project Ga0268299, IMG submission 193484) | Activated sludge microbial communities from bioreactor in Nijmegen, Gelderland, Netherland - NOB reactor | ecosystem: Engineered > Bioreactor > Aerobic > Activated sludge | place: Netherlands... | reverse complement strand
CTCGCAACGCAGCTGTTTGAGTGTGGCCATGTTTGGTCTCTCCGAGGGGATCGTGAGAGAACCTTAAAAACATGCCCCAAACCATTGAGAAACATCACATATTCCGATATGCGAATCCCCTGCCCTAACGGGGGAGAGGAAAATGGACTGTGTCGGAGGGAGGCGTCATGCGTTTGATCGGAGTCGATGTCGGCGGCACGTTTACGGACCTGGTTTTCGCCGACACGGACGCCGGCCGGACCGCCGTCCACAAGGTGTCGACCACGCCCGACGATCCTTCGCGCGGCGTCGTCGAGGGCCTGATGGCCTTGTGCGACAGGTACGGAATCCCGCGCGAGACCATCGACGTGGTGTTCCACGGCACGACCATCGCCACCAATGCCATCCTCGAGCACGACGGCGCCGTCACCGGGTTGATCACGACCGGCGGCTACCGCGACATCCTGCATATCGGCCGCCACCAGCGGCCGCAGCACTACTCGATCATGCAGGACATCCCCTGGCAGGACCGGCCGCTGGTCAGGCGCCGGCATCGCAAGACGGTCAAGGAGCGCCTGGTGCCGCCCAGGGGCGAGGTGCTGGAACCGCTCGACGAAGCCGGCGTGCGCCAGGCCGTGCGCGAGCTCAGGGATGCCGGCGTGCAGGCGATCGCCATCTGCTTCCTGTTCTCCTATCTCGATCCCGCCCACGAGGCGCGGGCGCGCGAGATCGTGCGCGAGGAGTATCCCGAGTGCTTCGCCACGACCTCGTCGTCGGTGTCGCCGCAGTTCCGCGAGTTCGAGCGCTTCACCACGACAGCCATGAACGCCTTCGTCGGCCCCAAGGTGCGCAACTACGTCACCCGCCTCGAGTCCGAGATCGAGGCGTCCGGCTTCAAGGCCGATCTGCGCATCATGGCCTCCAACGGCGGCGTGGCGACGCCGGCCATGGTGTCCGAACGGCCCGTGCTGACGCTGCTGTCGGGCCCTGCCGCCGGCGTGATCGGCGGCGACTGGGCAGGCGGGCTTTCCGGGCGGCGCAACCTCATCACTTTCGACGTCGGCGGCACCTCCGCCGATATCGGCATCGTCACCGACGGCGGCTTCGGCGAGGCGACGGCACGCGACACCTGGATCGCCGGCTTCCCGGTGCTGGTGCCGATGATCGATGTCCACACGATCGGCGCCGGCGGCGGCTCGATCGCCTTCGTCGACCAGGCCGGCGCCTTCAAGGTCGGCCCGCGCTCGGCCGGCGCCGTGCCGGGACCGGCCGCCTACGGCCGCGGCGGCATGCGCGCCACGGTGACCGATGCCAACGTCGTGCTGGGCCGGCTCGACGGCGGCAACTTCCTGGGCGGCGGGATGTCGCTCGACGAGGTGGCCGCCCGGCGCGTCATCGGCGAGCTGGCGCGCGAGCTCGGCATGAGCGAGCGCGAGGCGGCCGAAGGCGTGGTTACCGTCATCAATGCCAACATGGCCAACGCCATTCGTTCGCGTACCGTCCAGAAGGGCATCGACCCGCGCAACTACGCCCTGGTGGCGTTCGGCGGCGCCGGCCCGCTGCATGGCGCGGAGGTGGCCGACATGCTGGGCGTGCCGGAAGTGATCGTGCCGCCGCATCCGGGCATCACCTCGGCGGTGGGCCTGCTGATCAGCGACCTGCGCTACGACGCCATCCGCACCTCGTTCCAGGTCTCGGGTGCCGCCGATCTCGCACGCATCAACGCCGACTTCGCCGCCATGGCCAAAGAGCTGGCGGAGCGCTTCTCCAGCGACGGTATCGACCTCGGCCGTGTGGGCTTCGAGCGTCGCGGCGACCTGCGCTATGTCGGCCAGGGCTACGAGCTGCGCGTGCCCTTCCCTGACGGCGCGATCGACGAGGCGGCGCTGGCCAAGGCCTTCCAGGCCTTCCACGACATCCATCGCCGCGAGTACGGCCATCATTTTGCCGACTCGGCCATCGAGATCGTCAACCTTCGGCTGATAGGCGCCGCCAGCGCCGCAACCATCGCCAAGCCGACGGCCGGCACGGCGACGTCGCTCGAGGCAGCGCGCGTGCGCAGCGGCACCTGCACCTTCCGCGTCGCCGGCAAGCTCGTCGACTACCCCACCACCTTCTACCGGCGCGACCTGCTGCCGGTCGGCGAGCGCATCGCAGGCCCGGCGATCGTCCTGCAGATGGACTCGACCACGGTCGTGCCGCCGCAGCACAGCGTGGAAGCCGATGCCGCCGGCAACCTGATCATCCGCCGCGCCGATGCGTAGTCACCACCCACTGTGGCCCCACCCTTCGAGACGGCCCTGCGGGCCCCCTCAGGGCGAGGTCACTCTTGATCGACGCAACAAGCTCCGCCTCATCCTGAGGAGCCGCGCGCAGCGCGGCGTCTCGAAGGATGAGCCTCAGGCAAGGTGCCTGTCGCCCACCCTTCGAGACGGCGCTGCGCGCCTCCTCAGGGTGAGGATTGTGCCGTTGCACGACATTTGATTCGAGGAGCCCCCAACCATGTCCACCTCCGCCCTCCGCCAGCCCGCCGTGAAGCCCGATCGCATCGATCCGATCACCACCAGCGTGATCCAGGGTGCGCTCGAAAACATCGCCATCGAGATGGGCTACAAGCTGATGCGCATGAGCTACTCCTCGATCATCCGCGAGTCGGAGGATTTCGGGGCGGCTCTGGTCGACGCCGAAGGTCGCGGCCTCGCCGAATCGGCGCAATCTACCCCGCTCCAATCGGGGCCGATCCCGGGCTACGTGCGCGGCGTCCAGAAGATCCTGGCCGAGCGTGGCGACGTCTTCTGGCCTGGCGACGTGGTGATGCACAACGACGCCTACTCGGGCGCCAGCCACGGCCCCGACGTCGCCTTCATTGTGCCGGTGTTCGTGCAAGGCCGGCTGATCGGCTTCGCCGCCACGACGGCGCACCATCTCGATATCGGCGCGCTGTCGCCCGGCTCGTGCGGCATCGTCGAGGCGATCGACGCCTATGCCGAGGGGCTCCAGTTCAAGGCGATCAAGGTCTACGACCGCGGCGTACGAAACGACATGGTATGGCAGATCGTGCGCGACAACATCCGCGCGTCGGACCTCGTGGTCGGCGACATGGATGCCCAGGTCGCGGCGGCGCGGATCGGCGCCGAGCGCATGGCCGAGCTGATCGAGCGCTACGGGCTCGAGACCTTCGATCTCGCCTGCACCGCGCTGATGGATCACGCCGAGCGGCTGATGCGGCAGGCCATCGCCAAACTGCCGGACGGCGTCTATCGCGCCGAAACGGCGATCGACGGCTATCTCGACAGCGACGATCCGTCGAAGAAAGAGCTGCCGATCGTCGTCACCATCACCAAGAAGGACGACAGCCTAACGGTCGATCTCACCGGCACGGCGCCTCAGGTGCCCGACCGGCCGATCAACATGCCGCTCGAAGGCACCGCCGACATCGCGATCTGGCTCACCATCCGGTCGATCCTGCTCGACACCGCGGTGCACGGCCACATCCCGGTCAATGCCGGCCTGATCCGGCCGATCACCATCGTGGCGCCCAAGGGCTGCCTCGCCAACCCGACCTTCCCGGCACCGACCATCGCCCGCTTCTGCCCGGGCAACCAGCTCGCCGACACGGTGATGAAGGCGCTCGCCCAGGCCATGCCGGGCAACGTCTCGGCCGGCATCGGCAACCTCAAGGTCATCGCCTTCTCGGGCCTGAACGACGGGACCCACTGGGTGCACATGGAGATCTTCGAGGGCTCCTATGGCGGCCGGCTGGGCAAGGACGGCATGGACGCCGTCGACACGCTCTACGCCAACACCCGCAACAACCCGATCGAGGATATCGAGACCCACCTGCCGCTGCGCGTCCTGCGCTACGAGCTGCGCGAGGACATCGCCGGCGCCGGCAAGTGGCGCGGCGGGCTGGGCTCGGTGCGCGAGTTCACCTTCCTGAGCGACGGCGGCGCCTCGGTCGAGGGCGAGGGTCACCGATACCGCCCGTGGGGCTTCCTGGGCGGCGCCGAAGGCATGCCGGCCAAGCTCGACCTGGTGGCCGGCGGCAAGACGCGTGCCCTGCCCTCCAAGGTGCCGCATATGAACATCGCCAAGGATGGCCGATTCGTCTGCTACGGCCCGGCGGGCGGCGGCTACGGCAATCCGCTCGAGCGCGATCCTGCCAAGGTCGCCGACGACGTGCTCGACGGCGTCATCTCGGTCAGGACGGCGAAGCGAGACTACGGCGTGGTGGTGTCGGCCAAGGGCGTCGTCAATGCCAAGGCGACGGCCAGGTTGCGCGCCGAGAGGTGAGGTGCCAAGGCAGGCTCGAACGTGTTTCGTTGCCTCAGTCCATCGACCGGCCGCGCAGAATGTGCTCGTAGTCTCGGCCACCGTAGAACACACGGAGGATCACAACCTCCGTTCTCTTGACGAGGAACACAATCGTGGCCCGGCGTTCGAAGCCGACCGTGCGTACGCCAGAACGGATGTCATCTCGCCGTGTGCCGCGCTCGGGGAAGGTCTCGAGCGCCCTGCAAGCGGCCTCGATGCGATCGACATACCGTCCAGCGACATCGATGCCGGCTTCCTCAGCAATGTCGCGATAAAGGCCAAAAAGATCGGCCTCTGCAGCGGGCCGAAAGCTGACGTCAAACTTCTTCACGCCGCTGGGCTTTCACCCGTCTGGCGTGATGCGCCCGCAATCGCTTGAATACATGGTCCGCGGGAATGCTTGGCCGCGGATCGGCCAAGGATTCATCGACACGTCCGCGCAACCAATCGTTGACCGCCGCTTCCTCGCGATCGAGAGCGCGCAGGGCAGCCCGCATGACCTCGCTCGCGGAGGCGTAGGCGCCGGACTTGACCCGTGCCTTGACCCCCTGGTGGAGGTCGCCAAGCGTGACGGTAATCGGTCGACTGGAGCGCGACATGACAGGCAATCTCCGGATGTGACATTGTCATACTAGGCCCTCGTTCGACACTTTCAAGGCCCATCTCCCGCGGAGTCTCGAGGAAGGGAGTCACGCCGCCCGTTGCCCACCCGCCGCATCCGCTATATCTTCCATCCCTTGACGACGCGCCGAACAAGGCGCGCGCTGGTGTTCCTGGGAGGAACTCATCATGCATCGGAAATTCGCGTTGCTCGCGTTGGCTGCCAGCGTGCTGGTTGCACTCGGCGGCGGTTCTGCATCTGCACAGAAGCAGACCCTCAAGATGGCGTACTGGGCCGGGCCGAGTCACCACATGGTTCAGACCCAGGAGGCCTGGGCGAAGACGGTGCTGGAGGCATCGGGCGGCAACCTCACGATCGAGATCGACAAGGCGCCGCTCGCCAAGCCGGACGGTCAGTACGACATCGTCAAGAACGGCGTGCGCGATCTCGTCTGGCACGTGCCCGGCTACACCGCCGGCCGCTTCGACCTGTTCCAGGGGCCCGAGCTGCCCTTCCTGTGCCCGAGCTCGACCGTGTGCAGCTCGGTGCTGTGGAAGTGGTACGCCAAGCACGGCCTCGCGGCCAAGGAGTTCACCGACACCACGCTGGTGACGGCCTTCACCACCGGGCCGTTCGGCGTCCACCTCGCGAAGCCGGCACGGACACTGGACGAGATCCGGGCGCTCAAGATCCGCGTCGCCGGGGCCAGCGTGCCGGTCGCCAAGGCGCTCGGCTGGTCTGTCGCCACCCTGCCGGCGACCGAAGCCTACGAGTCGCTGCAGCGCGGCATCGTCGACGGCACCGTGTTCCCGTGGGAGGCGATCAACAGCTTCCGCCTCAACGAGCTCGCCAAGTTCCACCTCGAGATTCCGGGCGGCCTGCTCACCTCCACCTTCATGATCGTCGGCAATACCAAGGCGATCGAACGGCTGACGCCCGAGAACAAGGCAGCGCTGATGAAGGCGAGCGGCGCGGCCGGATCGGCACTGTTCGGCAAGTACTGGGACGCCGCCGACGAGCGTGGCAGGGCCGACGCCAAGCAGCGCAACCACGTCATCGAGACCATCGCGCCGGCCGAGCTCGACAAGTGGCGGCCGCTCCTGCAGGCGACCACGGACGAATGGCTCAGGAAGGCCAAGGCAAAGGGCGAGGACGGCGAGAAGCTGCTCGACGACCTGAAGCAGATGATCAAGGCCGCCCCGACCAACTGAGGCGGCCGTGGCCGATGTGCTGACGAGCCGCGTGGCGCGGCTCAACGGGCTGGTGACGGCCGGGCTCGCCCGTGTCGCCACGGTCGCGCTGGCGCTGATTGCGGTCGTCACCTTCCTCGACGTGATCGCGCGCAAGCTTTTCAACTCGGGGTTCACGTTCACGGTCGAGATGACCGAGATGGCGATGGCCCTGATCGTGTTCCTTGGCGTCGGCCTGGTCACCCACGAGCGCGGCCACATCGTGGTCGACGTGGTCACCCTGCGGCTGTCGCAGCGCGCCCGCGTGTGGCTCGGGCTGGTCACCAACTTCCTGTCGCTCGGCTTCGTCGCCATCATGGTGTGGCGGCTGTGGCTGCAGGCTGCCTTCATCGCATCCAAAGGCGATTCGACGCCGATCTGGAACTTTCCGCTGTGGCCGATCGCCTATGTGATCGCGGGCGGGAGCGCGTTCCTGGTCACCGGGCTCATCCTCCACGTGATCGATTCGTTCGACCGGGCGGCGCACCCCGAGAAGGCGGCCCCCGAGGCCGTCGAACGGCCTTTCCAGGACTAGCGCGCTCATGGCTCCCTCGATCATCGCCATCCTGACCCTGGGGCTGCTGTTCGTGCTGCTGGTCGGCGGCATGCCGCTCGGTTTCGCGATGGGGCTGAGCGGCTTTCTCGGCACCCTGCTGCTGATCGACATCGGCGCCGCGCTCGCCCTGCTCGGCCAGACTGCCTACGAGACCGGGCTCACCTACAACCTGTCGGTGATCCCCATGTTCGTGCTCATGGGATACATCGCCAGCGAAGCCGGGCTCAGCGAATCGCTCTATCGAGCATGCCATGCCTGGCTCGGCCATCGCCGCGGCGGGCTGGCGCTCGCCACGATTGGAGCCTGCGGCGCCTTCGCGGCCATCTGCGGCTCCAGCCTCGCGACGGCGGCGACCATGGCGCAAATCGCGCTGCCGGAGATGCGCAAGTACAAGTATGCCGACAAGCTCGCCACCGGCGCGGTGGCGGCCGGCGGCACCATTGGCATCCTGATCCCGCCCAGCGTCGTCATGGTCATCTACGGGCTGTTGACCGAGACCAGCATCTCGGCGCTGTTCCTGGCCGGGTTCATCCCGGGGATCCTGACGGTCCTCGGCTTCATGGCGGCGATCGCCATCGTGACCCGCATCGACCCCTCCCTCGGCCCGCCGGCGGAGCGCACACCGGTGTCGGAACGGTTCAAGGTACTGGGAAGCGTGTGGGGCACCGCCGTGCTGTTCCTGCTGGTCATCGGCGGGCTCTATGTCGGCCTGTTCTCGCCGACCGAAGCGGCCAGTGTAGGCGCATGCGGCGCCTTCGTGCTCGGCCTGGTCAACCGCAAGACCCCGCGCCAGCTGCTGCGGACATCGCTGATCGACACGGTCAAGACCACGGCGATGATCTTCACGGTGCTGATCGGCGCCATCCTGTTCAACAACCTCCTGATCCTGGCCTCGGTTCCGACCATGGTCAGCGACTGGATCTCCGGCCTGCCGCTCGGCCCTACAGCGGTACTGCTGGTCATCGTCGCGATGTACTTCGTGCTCGGCTGCCTGCTCGATTCGCTGGCGATGATCCTGCTGACCATCCCGATCGTGTTCCCGATCGTCAAGGCGCTCGGCTACGATCCCGTCTGGTTCGGCATCGTCATCGTGATGGTGGTCGAGCTCGGCCTGATCACGCCGCCGATCGGCATGAACGTGTTCGTGATCAAGGGCATGGCCCCGGACGTCCCCTTGGAGACGATCTTCCGCGGCGTCACCCCGTTCATCGTCGCCCAGGTCATCCTGATCTTCCTGCTGATCGCCTTTCCGCAGATCGCCCTGTGGCTGCCCGAGACCGTGTCCCGCTAGCGGCGCCGGCGTCCCACCGGTGCGCTTGACTCGGCCTCCCCGGCCCGTCACTAGGCACTGCCAGAATGCCAGCCCTGCCACACGAAGGATCCGGTCGATGAGCTTCACCTCCAAGGTGTTCGAAACCCGCGTCGTCAAGATGGCCGACCGCGAGGAGACCATCGTCGCCGGCGGCCGTCATCTGTTCCCGCTGCTGCCCAAGGCCTTCGATGGCATCAAGCAGATCGGGGTGATCGGCTGGTCCTCCCAGGGCCCTGCCCAGGCCCAGAACCTGCGCGAATCGCTCGAGGGGTCGGGGATCCGTGTCAAGGTCGGCCTGCGCGAGGGATCGTCCTCGATGAAGGAGGCCGCGGCCGTCGGTTTCACCAAGGAGAACGGCACGCTGGGCGAAATGTACGCCGTGATCCGCGAGAGCGACATGTCGCTGCTGCTGATCTCGGATGCCGCCTTCGCCGAGAACTACAAGGAGATCTTTGCCGCTTTCCGGCCGGGCACGACGCTCGGCCTCAGCCACGGTTTCCTGCTGTCGCACCTGCAGGCGCAGGGCGAAAACTTCCCCAGGAACATCAACGTCATCGCCGTCTGCCCCAAGGGCATGGGCCCGTCCGTCCGCCGCCTCTACGAGCAGGGCCGCGAGGTCAACGGCGCCGGCATCAATGCGAGCTTCGCCGTCCAGCAGGACGTCAACGGCAAGGCGACCGACTATGCGCTCGCCTGGTCGGTCGCGCTGGGCTCGCCCTACACGTTCGAGACTACGCTGGAATCGGAGTACCGGTCCGACATCTTCGGCGAGCGCGGCATCCTGCTCGGCGCCGTCCATGGCATCGCCGAGAGCCTCTATGCGCGCTACGTCGGCAACGGCATGGCCAAGGACGATGCCTATCTCAACACCTCCGAGTCGATCACCGGGCCGATCAGCAAGACCATCTCGCGCTCCGGTCTGAAGGCGGTCTACGAGCAGCTCGACAACACCGAGAAGGCGGCCTTCCGCAAGGCGTTCAACGCCGCCTATCATCCCTCGCGCGAGATCCTCGAGGAGATCTACGACGACGTCGCCTCGGGCAACGAGGTGCGCAGCGTCATCCAGGCGACGCGGCGTCACGGCACCTACCCCATGGGCAAGATCGACAGCACCGACATGTGGGTGGTCGGCGAGAAGGTCCGGGCCAACGAACAGCGCAACTATGCGCCGATCAACCCGGAGACGGCGGGCGTCTACATGGCCTGCATGATGGCCCAGGTCGATCTCCTGAAGGACCGCGGCCATCCCTACTCGGAGATCGCCAACGAATCGATCATCGAGGCGGTCGACTCGCTCAACCCCTACATGGACTACAAGGGCGTGTCGTACATGGTCGACAACTGCTCGACCACGGCGCGGCTGGGCGCCCGCAAGTGGGCGGCGCGCTTCGACTACATCCTGAAGCAGCAAGCCTTCCCGACGATCGACCAGAGCTCGGCAAGGGACGAGACCCCGTTCGACAAGTTCATGAACAGCAACATCCACGAGGTCCTGAAGGTCTGCGCCGAGCTGCGCCCCTCGGTCGACATCGCCGTGGTGCCGACGCGCGGCGGCTGAGCCCAACGCCGGGCCTCGGCGAACACATGGACTTCGAGCTGACCGGCCGGACGTGTCTGGTGACGGGCGCGAGCGCCGGCATCGGCGCTGGCGTCATGCAGTTGCTGGCCCGGCTGGGAGTCAGGGTTGCCGCCACGGCGCGGCGAGTGGAGACCATCGAGCGTCTCGGCGCATCCCTGGCCACCGGCGGCGTTCCCCTGCCCATCGCGATCGCCGGCGACATCACCGATGCGGCTGCGGTGGCGCGAATCGCCGCGGCAGCGACGGCGGAACTCGGGCAGGTCGACATCCTGGTGAATTGCGCCGGCGGCTCCCGGCCGACCACCGCAGATGCCGGCGACGAGTTCTGGGAAGAAGCCTTCGCCCTGAACTTCACGGCGGCGCGTCGCCTCACGACCGTGCTGCTGCCAGGCATGCGTCAGCGAAAGTGGGGGCGGATCGTCAATATCAGCGGCACTATGGAGCCGCGCGGCGTCAACGCCGCTGTCGCGGCCAAGGCTGCCTTGCACCTTTGGGCCAAGGGCCTCGCCTGCGAGGTCGCGGCCGACGGCGTGACCGTCAACACCATCCAGCCCGGCCGCATCAACAGCGAGCAGATCCTGGAGAAGCTGCATCCGACTGAAGAATCCCGCCGCAGCTTCATCGAGCGGAACATCCCGATCGGCTATTTCGGCGAACCGGCGGACGTCGCTCACCTCGTCGCCTTCCTCGCCTCGCCGCTCGCCCGCTACATCACGGGTGCCGTCATTCCGGTCGATGGCGGCATGCGCCATTCCGCACACTAAGCCAGACGAGCCCGAAGTCGTGCCATTCACCCCTCGGCTGATTCATCCCAGTTTCCGCGCCGGGCATGAAGTCTGAACCTGAAGACGTGGTGGTTCAGGGACCTCGTCGACGACAGATGCGCCTCGGCGTGTTCGTGCAGACCCCCGGCCACCACGTTGCCGGATGGCGCCATCCCGATGCCATCGCCGGCGGGCCGAACCTCGCCCTGATGAAGCACATCGCCGCGACGGCCGAGCGTGGCAAGCTCGACATGTTCTTCCTGGGCGACGGCTTCGCCACCGGCTATGGCGAGCATCCGTCGACGATCGGCAAGTTCGAGCCGCTGACGCTCCTGTCGGCGCTGGCGATGGGCACCAGCCGGCTCGGCCTCGCCGCGACGGCCTCGACGACCTATGCCGAGCCCTATCACGTCGCCCGCGGCTTCGCCTCGCTCGATCATCTGTCCGCCGGGCGCGCCGCGTGGAACGTGGTTACGACCGCATACGCCAAGTCGGCCGCGGTGTTCGGCCGCCAGCATCCGTCGCATGCCGAGCGCTACGCAATGGCAGAGGAGTTCGTCGAAGCCTGTCGCATCCTGTGGGACAGCTGGGACGACGATGCCTTCGTCGCCGACAAGGTGGGCGGGCGATTCGTGCGTCCGGGCAGCCTCCATGTCCCGCACTTCGCGGGCAGGTACTTCACCGTCGACGGCGGCCTCAACGTGCCGCGGCCGCCGCAGGGCCACCCGGTTCTGATCCAGGCTGGCTCGTCGGGCCCTGGCCAGGCGCTCGCCGCGCGCATCGCCGACGTCGTATTCACCGCGCAGAACGATCTCGGTGAAGCCAAGGCATTCTACGACGGGCTCAAGGCACAGGTCGCCGGCCAGGGTAGACGGCGGGAAAGCGCGCTGGTCATGCCCGGCATATTCCCGGTGATCGGGCGGACCGAGGCGGAGGCGCAATCGATCTTCGCCGAGCTAAACCGCAACATCGAGATGTCGACCGCCTTCACCGTGCTCTCGGAGCGGCTGGGCACCGACATGTCGGTCTACCCCCTGGACGAGCCGGTGCCCGACCTGCCGGAGACCGAGCACCTCAAGAGCCGTGCCGCTCTGCTGCTGGAAATGGCCCGCCGCGACAGGCTCACGGTGCGGCAGCTGTTCTACCGGGTCGCCGCGGCCCGCGGTCACCTGCTGCTGGTCGCCCCGCCTACCCGCATCGCCGACGTGATGGAGACCTGGTTCCGCTCCGGTGCAGCCGACGGGTTCAACGTCATGCCGCCTTTCTTCCCCGGCCAGTTCGACGCCTTCGTGGACCTGGTGGTACCGCTCCTCCAGGAGCGTGGCCTGTTCCGGGCCGACTACGCCGGAACGACGCTGCGCGACCATCTCGGCCTTGAACGCCCCCTCAACCGCCACACCGCCTGATTCTGATGTGACGTTCAACTACCTGAATTTGTTGGGTTTTCTGCCACACGCGCCAAATGGCGCGCGATCTGGAAAATGCCCACATCCACCCTTGCGCCAGCCGGCCAGACTCCTGATATAAGCGCCTTGAGGGGTCGGTGCGGGCGGAGCAGTCGCCAACCCGGTCAGATCCGGAAGGAAGCAGCCGTAACGAATTCGCTTCGGGTCGCGCCGATCCCTCACCCTGTCCCGCCTTGCGCGCCGCCGCGGCGGAGGGGCGGCTCGCGCGCGACGACCGCCGGGCCCATCGGGCCGCGGCGCGTCAGCCGGTAGGACGCCGCCATGCCGGAAGCCAAGGATACGCTTCCCTACCGGGTTCTGGCCCGCAAGTACCGGCCTGTCGATTTCACGACCCTGGTCGGCCAGGAGGCGATGGTGCGCACGCTGCGCAATGCCATTGCGACCGGTCGTATCGCGCACGCCTTCATGCTCACCGGAGTCCGCGGCGTCGGCAAGACGACGACGGCGCGCATCATCGCCCGGGCGCTGAACTGCGTCGGTCCCGACGGCACGGGAGGGCCGACCGTCGATCCCTGCGGCGTGTGCGACAATTGCAAAGCGATCACCGAGGACCGGCATGTCGACGTGATCGAGATGGATGCCGCCTCGCGCACCGGCATCGATGACGTCCGTGAGCTGATCGAGGGCGTGCGCTACCGTCCGGTCTCCGCGCGATACAAGGTCTACATCATCGACGAAGTCCACATGCTGTCGGACAAGGCGTTCAACGCCCTGCTCAAGACGCTGGAAGAGCCGCCGCCGCACGTGAAGTTCCTGTTCGCCACCACCGAGATTCGCAAGGTCCCGGTGACGGTGCTGAGCCGATGCCAGCGCTTCGATCTCAAGCGCGTGTCGCAGGAGACGTTGATCGGGCATTTCGGGCGGATCGCCGCGACCGAGAAGATCGAGATTTCTCCCGAAGCTTTGGCGCTGCTGGCACGCGCCGCCGATGGTTCGGTGCGCGACGGGCTGTCGATGCTCGACCAGGCAATCGCGCACGGCGGCGGGGTGGTCGATGCCGCGCAGGTGCGCGACATGCTGGGCCTGGCCGATCGCAGCCGCGTGCTCGACCTGTTCGAGAAGACGATGCGGGGCGAAGCGCCTGCCGTGGTCGCGGCTCTGACCGAGATGCACGAGTCCGGCGCCGACCCCGCGGTGATCATCGAGGATCTGCTCGAGCTAACCCACTGGGTGACGCGCTTGAAGGTGGCTCCGGACGCGGCCGCTTCGGTGGCGGACAGCGAACGCGCCCATGGCCTTGCACTCGCTGCCAAGCTCTCCATGTCGACGCTGACCCGGGCGTGGAGCCTCTTGCTCAAGGGATTGCGGGAGACGCTCGACGCCCCGTCGCCGTTGCGTGCCGCCGAGATGGTGCTGATCCGGCTTTGCTATGCGGCCGACCTTCCCTCGCCATCCGATGCCATCAAGGCGCTGCAGAATGGGGCAGCTGTCGCTGCGACGGTGCCACCGGCTGTAGCGGCGACGTCGCCCGCGGGATCGCCGGCCCCCCGTGGCGGCGCGAATGGCGGTGGCGCCCGTCTCGCCACGCAGGCGGTCACGACGGCGCTTGCCCACCAGCCCACGGCCGCCACCGCGCCGCCCAATCCGCGCTCCTTCACCGAGGTCGTGGCCTTGTTCGAGGCCCGGCGCGAGGCAAGGCTGGTGCATCACCTCATGCATCATGTGCACGAGGTGCGGTGCGAGCCGGGGCTGATCGAGTTCCGGCCCGAACCCAAGGCGCCGGTCGACCTTGCCGGCCGCCTGAGCGACCTGCTTGGCCAATGGACCGGGCGTCGGTGGATAGCGTCCGTCTCGTCCGCCGCGGGGAAGCCCACCCTGGTCGAGCAGAAGGCGGTCCAGGGGGACCAGTTGCGCAGCCGGGCAGAGGCAGACCCGCTGGTCCTTGCCATCCTCCAGACCTTTCCCGGCGCCAGGCTCGATATCGTGCGGCGCAAGGGCGAGCAGGAGTCACTCGTCGCGGGGCTGATGCCGGCGGCTGACGAGCCGCCCGTGATGGACGAGTATCCGGCAGACGACGACATTCCCGAAAGCGAGTTCTGATGTTCGACAAACTGAAGGATCTGGGCGGCTTGATGCAGCAGGCGCAGGCGATGCAGCAGAAGATGCAGGACCTGCAGGCCCAGCTCGAACGGCTGGAGATCGTCGGCAGCTCGGGCGCAGGCCTGGTCAAGGTGACGGTCAACGGCAAGAACGAGACCCGCCGCGTCGACATCGACGCGTCGTTGTTCGTGCCGGCCGACAAGGGCGTGGTCGAGGATCTGATCGTCGCCGCAGCCAACGATGCGCGGGCCAAGGTCGAGCAGACGGTGCAGGAGCAGATGCGCACCATCACTGGCGGCCTTCCCCTGCCTCCTGGCTTCAAGCTCTGATGCCCCTCCGCGGGTCATGAACGGCCCCGAGATCGAGCGGCTGATCCAGCTGCTCAGCCGATTGCCCGGGCTCGGGCCGCGCTCGGCCCGTCGCGTCACCCTCCATCTCCTGAAGAAGCGCGAGAGCCTGATGCAGCCTCTCGCAGCGGCGCTCGCCGATGCGGCACGCGCCATCCGCGCCTGCGCGGTATGCGGCAATCTCGACACGATCGACCCCTGCTCGATCTGTGCCGACCCGCGACGCGACCAGAGCCTGATCTGCGTCGTCGAGGATGTCGGCGACCTGTGGGCCATGGAGCGCGCCAGGATCTACTTTGGCCGCTATCACGTGCTGGGTGGCTCGTTGTCGGCGCTCGACGGGATCGGCCCCGACGAGCTCAACATCGGGGCCCTGGTCGAGCGCGTGGCGGCGGGTGGCATTCGCGAGGTGATCGTGGCCACGAACGCCACCGTCGATGGCCAGACCACGGCCCACTACCTCGCCGAACGCCTGGCCGACACCGCCGTGCCGCTGACCCGCCTGGCGCATGGCGTGCCGGTCGGCGGCGAACTCGATTGGCTGGACGACGGCACGCTTGCGACCGCGCTCAAGGCGCGGCGAGCCCTGTGAGGTGGCGGGCATGAGCGCGGAGACGCTGGCCGCCATCGCCGTCGCGCTGGGCGCCGGCTGGGCGAGCGGCCTGAATGCCTACGCCGCGGTGCTGGTGCTGGGCGGGGCACAGCGGCTGGGACTGGTCGACCTGTCGGCCGACCTGCAGGTCCTCTCCTCGCCGTGGGTGCTGGCCGTCGCGGCCATCCTGTTCGCGCTCAATTTCCTGGCCGACAAGATTCCCTACATCGACAGCGTCAACGACTTGCTGCACACGTTCGTCCGCGTGCCGGCCGGCGCCTTGCTGGCCTATGGCGCGGCGGCGGGCCTGAGCCAGGAGGTCGCCGTCGTCGCCGGCTTGCTGGGCGGCACCCTGGCCGCGGGCACGCACGTCGCCAAGACCGGCTCACGCGCCCTGATCAACTCCTCACCCGAGCCGTTCAGCAACATCGCCGCCTCGCTGGTCGAGGACGTGGGCGTTTTCGGGGGGTTGGCGCTCGCGCTCACGCATCCGATCACTTTTTTGTGCCTGTTGGCGGTCTTCGTCGGTCTGCTCGTCTGGCTGCTGCCCAAGCTGGTGAGGCTGGCGGCCAAGCCGTTGCGCAATATGGCGAACCGCCGACAACGGACTTGACCGGGACACGGATCATCGACCTAGGTCGATAAGACGAACGCTTTTCTTCGTCCGTGGGCGCGCTACACTGTCGCTCCCCATGTTCATCCGTCAGAACATCCAGACCCTGCGATTCTTTCGCACGACGCCGGCGATGCGCTGCCCGTATCTGCCGCACCGGCTGGAGACCAAGCTCGTCACGGAGCTGAGCGGGCCTGACGCCGTCTCCCAGCACGACACCCTGACCGACGCGGGCTTCAGACGGTCGCATCATTTTGTCTACAAACCGCTATGCGACGGCTGCCGGTCGTGCGTGCCGGTGAGGATCCGGGTTCGCGACTTCGAGCCGAGCCGGGCCCAGCGGCGCATACTGCGGCGCAACGAGCGCGTCCACGCCGTCGAGGTCCAGCCGCTGGCCACCGGCGAGCAGTTTTCGCTCTTCTCGCGCTATGTTCTCACCCGACATCGCGACGGCGACATGGCGGACATGGATTTCGACGACTACCGCGCCATGGTCGAGGAAAGCCCGGTCGAGACGGCCATCATCGAGTTCCGGGACAACTCTTCCGAAGGCCGGCTCGTCGGCGCTTGCCTGGTCGACTGGCTGTCGAGCGGCGTCTCGGCCGTCTACAGTTTCTATGACCCTCAGGATCCGCGGCGCGGGTTGGGCACGCACATGATCCTGTGGCTGGCCGAGAATGCCGCCAAGCGCGGCCTGCCCTACGTCTACCTCGGCTATTGGATCGCCGATTCGAGCAAGATGGCCTACAAGAGCGCGTTCAGGCCGCTCGAGTTCTTCGGGCCGGAAGGGTGGATGGAGTTGCCGGCCATCTAGTCTCACAGGGTATGAGTGGTCGCCGTGGGGTGGAGCGACTTGACGCAGGTTCACGACCGCCGGAACGATCCCGGGATGTAGCGCCACGTGGTGCGCTGCGTTATGACGCACCGTGGCAAGTCCCCGTCGGCGAGGTGGGGTAAGAGTACAAAGAGCTCGCACGGGGGGAGATGGATGCGACCATTGCTGGCTTTCAGCACGATCGTCGACACGATCAACGAAAAGCTGGGTAAAATCTGTGACTGGCTGGTTTTGCTGGCCTGTCTCGTCAGCGGCGGCAATGCGATGGTCCGCTACGCCTACGACCAGAGTTCCAACGCCTGGCTGGAAGTGCAGTGGTACATGTTCGCCGTAATGGTCATGTTCGGCGCCTCATACACGCTGAAGCGCAACGAGCATGTCCGGGTCGATCTGCTCTATATGTCGCTGAGCCGTCGCGGGCAGCTCTGGGTCGACATCCTGGGCACCCTGGTTTTCCTCCTGCCGACCTGCGCAATCCTGGCCTGGCTGAGCTGGCCGTTCTTCATGCAGGCCTACGTCGTCAACGAGCATTCGTCGAACGCCGGCGGGCTCCTGCGCTGGCCGATCAAGCTGGTCCTGCCGGTCGGCTTCACCTTGGTGGCGCTGCAGGGCGTGTCCGAGATCATCAAGCGTGTGGCCTTCCTGAACGGAATCCCCGTCGAGAGCCTCGAAGCGCACTACGAGAGGCCGACGCAATGATACCTTTGGAGTGGATGCCGCCCCTGATGTTCGCCGGGCTGGTGGTCTTCATGATCATCGGCTACCCGGTGGCATTCTCGCTGGCGGCCGTCGGTTTCTTTTTCGGCTTCCTGTCGATCGAGATGGGTTACTTCACGATGGCCTTCATGCAGGCCATCCCGGGTCGCGTGTTCGGCAGCATCCTTTCGAACGAGCTGCTGCTCGCCATCCCGTTCTTCACCTTCATGGGCGCCATCCTCGAGAAGTGCGGCCTGGCCGAGGACATGCTCGAATCGATGGGCCAGCTGTTCGGGCCGATCAAGGGCGGTCTGGGATACTCGACCATCATCGTCGGATTCATCTTGGGTGCCATCACCGGCACGGTGGCAGCACAGGTGATCGCGATGGCCCTGATCACCCTGCCCGTGATGATGCGGTACAGATACGACATGCGCTATGCGACCGGCGTGCTGGCCGCATCGGGGACGATCACCCAGCTGGTGCCGCCATCGCTGGTGCTGGTCGTGCTGGCCGACCAGCTTGGCCGCTCGGTAGGCGACATGTATCTCGGCGCCTGGGGTCCGTCCCTGCTGCAGATCCTCCTATTCGCGATCTATACCTACTACCTCACCTTGGTGAAGCCGGCTTCCCTGCCGCCGGTGCCGCGAACCCTGTTCGGCAAGGCGCTGCTGATCAAGTGCGCCTGGGGCATCATCCCCGCTGCCGTGCTCATCTTCCTTGTGCTGGGCACGATCATGATGGGTCTGGCGACGCCGACCGAGGCCGGCGCCATGGGCACGATCGGCGCCATCGTGCTCGCCGTCGTGCGCAATGCCCCGTTGACCCGGTTCGACCGGATCATGTTCGGCGCCGGCTGCGCCGCCGCCATCATCGGTGCGCTGATCGGCCTCGTCGCCTTCAAGTCCATCCCCTTCAAGATCGCCTTCACGGTCATGTTCGCCAGCGTCATCTGGCTGAGCTGGCGGGCATGGCAGGTCAAGGAGCTGCGCGCCCTCATCGTGCAGGCCTTCCAGGCGACGATGCGCATCACGGCCATGGTGGCGTTCATCCTGGTCGGCGCCACCTGCTTCTCGATTACCTTCCAGGGGGTCGACGGCAACCAGTGGGTCGAGCACCTGATGTCGGGGCTGCCGGGCGGCGTGTGGGGCTTCCTGATCGTCGTCAACCTGTTCGTCTTCTTCCTGGCCTTCTTCCTCGATTTCTTCGAGATCGCCTTCATCATCGTGCCGATGCTGTCGCCGGTGGCCCAGAAGCTCCTGACGCCGGTGGTCGGCGCCGACGCCGCCCTGATCTGGTTCGGCGTCATGCTCTGCGTGAACATGCAGACCTCGTTCATGCATCCGCCCTTCGGCTTCGCTCTGTTCTACCTCCGCAGCGTGGCACCCAAGGAGGTGAAGAGCTCCGATATCTACTGGGGCTCGATCCCCTGGGTGGTGCTGCAGCTCATCCTGGTGGCGATCGTGGTTGCCGTGCCGCAGTCCGTGACCATGTTCCTCGACAAGCCGAGCGGCGTCGACCCGAGCAAGGTCAAGATCGAGATCCAGGCGCCGCCGAGCGACGACGCCCCGCCGCCGATCTTCGGCGCGCCGCCCAAGAACTGATCATCCCGCCGGGAGAGCGCCACAGCGCGGCCCGCTCATAGGCGCAAACAATTCGGTTCTCCTCCCCAGCTTCGCTGGGGAGGTGTCCGCGCATGCCCTGAGCGAAGCCGAAGGGTCTTCGCGGGTGGAGGGGTCATGAGCCACGAGTCTCGGGCCCATACCCCTCCGTCGCCGCAAGACGGCGACACCTCCCCAGCTTCGCTTAGCTTCGCTGGGGAGGAGAACCGGAAAGGTAGCGCCAACAAGTGTCCCGCTCACGGCACAAAAAAGCCCCGCCGGGATCGGCGGAGCTTTCTCTCGTCGATTGCTCTCGTTCTCTAGCGGCCCTGGGCCGACATCGAGAAGTTGAAGTTGTCGAAGGTGTTCTCGGCGACGCGGAACCACAGATTCTCGTCGGAACGGAAGGCCTTCAGGCTATCGTAGATCTTCTTGAACTTCGGATCCTTTGCCGAGAGCTCGTCGTAGTACTTGTAGGCCTCGTTGAAGCACGGCTCGAGCACAGAGCGCGGGAACGGGCGCAACTCGGTACCGGCGGCGACCAGCCGGCGCAGCGCCGGAGGATTGCCGGCGTCGTACTTCGGCACCATCCACGACGTGACGAGCCCGGCCGCGGTCTCCGCCATCGCCTTGTAGGCCTTGGGAAGCTCGTCCCACGCTTTGTTGTTGATGTAGAGCGAGCCCACCGACGCGCCTTCCCACCAGCCGGGATAATAGTAGTACTTGGCGACCTTGTTGAAGCCGAGCTTCTCGTCGTCGTACGGGCCGACCCATTCGCAGGCATCAATGGTGCCCTTCTCGAGCGCCGGATAGATGTCGCCGCCGGCGATCTGCTGCGGCACGACGCCGAGACGAGTCAGGATCAGGCCCGCGAAGCCGCCGACGCGGAACTTCAGGCCCTTCATGTCGTCCATCGACTTGATTTCCTTGCGGAACCAGCCGCCCATCTGGCAGCCCGTGCCGCCGAAGGTGAGGGAGCGGAAATTGTACTCCTTGTAGAACTCGTTGATCAGCTCGTGGCCGCCGCCGAAATTCAGCCAGGCATAGTACTGGCGCTGGTTCATGGAGAACGGCAGGCCGGTCTCGAACACGAAGTTCGGATGCTTGCCGAAATAGTAATAAGCCGCAGTCTGGCCCGCCTCGACGGTGCCGTTCTGCACTGCGTCGGCGACCTGAAGCCCGGGAACGATCTCACCCGCTGCGAAAACCCTGACCTGGAACTTGTTGTCGGACATCTCGCCGACCATCTTGGCGAACAGCTCGGCGCCGCCATACAGCGTGTCGAGCGACTTGGGAAAGCTCGAGGTCAGTCGCCATTTGACTTCCGGCATGCCCTGGGCAATGGCCGGCGCGGCAACAGTCGTCGCAGCGGCAACGCCCGCGGCACCGACGCCCGCGGTACGCATAAACTTCCTACGCTTCATAACTAGATACCCTCCCTACGGGACACCCCATTGGTCCCGTCGTGACGCAACACTGGCATGCACAATGGGGTTTGAAAAGGCACCATCACGGCAAGATCGCGACCACTGCCGGACGCGGTCGCGTTTCCATCGGATCCGATGCCGCGCGTGCGAGAATATCCGACGTTCAATGGGCGGCGAGTGCAAACACTCGCTATCCCGCCTCAACCGAAGGAGGCTCTCGCCCTCGCCGCTGGCGACTCGCGCTCGACAATGCACCGAACAAATTGAAGCCCCGCTGAGGCGGGGCTTCACACTCGATGAAGGCCGGACGTTATCTGACCGTCTGGCCTGCCGTGAAGGCGAAGTTCTCGTAAGTCAGCTCGGCCACGCGGAACCACAGATACTGCTCATCGCGGAAGGCCTTCCAGTGATCGTAGACCTTCTTGAACTTGGCGTTCTTGCCCGAGAACTCGTCATAGAGCTCGTGGGTCGCCTTCCACGCCGCCGCGAGGACCTCGCGCGGATAGGGACGCAGTTGCGCTCCGGCTGCCACGAGACGGCGCAAGGCCTGTGGGTTCAGGGTATCGTAGCGGGCCAGCATATCGACGTTGACATCCGCTGCGCACGTCTCGACCGCAACCTTATAGGCGGGTGGCAGGGCATCCCAATGCTGCTTACCGACGAGCAGCGAGATCTGCGTGCCCGCTTCCCAGAAGCCCGGGTAGTAATAGTACGGCGCCACCTTGTAGAAGCCGAGCTTCTCGTCGTCGTACGGCCCGACCCATTCCGCGCCGTCGATCGCGCCGCGTTCCAGCGATGGATAGATCTCGCCACCGGCGATCTGTTGGGGCACGGCCCCAAGCTTGGCCCACACTTGGCCGCCGATGCCCGGAATGCGCATCTTGAGGCCCTTCAGGTCGTCGAGCGTCTTGATCTCCTTGCGGAACCAGCCGCCCATCTGGACGCCCGTGTTGCCGGCTGGGAACGGCACGGCGTTGTAATCCGTCATGAACTCCCGCATCAGCTGCAGCCCGCCGCCCTGCAGCATCCAGGCATTCTGCTGGCGCGCCGTCAGGCCGAACGGCACGCCGGCATCGAACCCGAAGGTGAGATCCTTGCCGACAAAGTAGTAGCTCGCGGTATGGCACATCTCGACGGTGTTGTTCTGCACCGCGTCCAGCGCCTGCAGCGCCGGCACGATCTCGCCCGGCGCGAACACGCGTACCTGGAATTTGTTGTCTGTCAGCGCGGCGAGCTTCCTGGCAAACGATTCGGCGCCGCCGTAAAGCGTATCGAGCGACTTCGGGAAGCTCGACGTCAGCCGCCACTTGAGTTCAGGAGCCGATTGGGCGATGGCCGGTGCCGCGACCACGGCTGCCGCGCCGCCAGTGGCGGCGGATGTCACGAACTTGCGACGTTTCATGATGATTGCCTCCCCGTTTCTTCGCCTTGTCAATGTACGAGTGGTGTTCCACTTCGCGGAACAACTTTGCCATGCGGATTCGGTCTTGGCAAAAGGAGACAAAAAAGCCCCGCCGAAGCGGGGCTTTTCGACCGGACGTCCCGGTTGGCTCAAAGCTTGTTGGCAGCCGACTGGCGCGCCATGAAGTTGTCAAACGTGTTCTCCACGACCCGGAACCACAGCACCTCCTCGCTGCGGAATGCCTTCCAGGAATCGTAGACCTTCTTGAACTTCGGGTTCTTGGCGACGGTCTCGGCGTAGAGTTCGTTGGCAGCACCGAAGCAGGCCTCCATGACCGATTGCGGGAATGGCAGGAACTTGGTACCGGCGGCGACCAGCTCGCGCAGCGCCTTGGGGTTCTGCACGTCGTACTTGCCGACCGACTTCACGTTGGTCTCGCTGGCCGCGCTGGCGATCGCCTCCTTGTAGAGGGCCGGCAGCGCGTCCCAAGCCTTGAGGCCGACGAACAGGGTAAGAGCCGCGCTGCCCTCCCACCAGCCGGGGTAGTAATAATACTGCGCGACCTTGTTGAAGCCGAGCTTCTGGTCGTCGTACGGACCGACCCACTCGGCTGCATCGATCGTGCCCTTCTCCAGCGCCGGATAGATCTCACCGCCGGCGAGCTGCTGCGGCACCACGCCGAGCTTCGCCATGACCTGGCCGGCAAAGCCGCCGATGCGCATTTTCACGCCCTTCATGTCCTCGGGAGACTTGATCTCCTTGCGCCACCAGCCGCCCATCTGGGCACCGGTATTGCTCACGAGAAACGACGTGACGTTGTAGTCCTTGTAGAAATCGCGCATCATATCGAGCCCGCCGCCATGGTAGACCCAGGCATTGTGCTGGCGGGTGTTGAGCCCGAACGGCACCGCGGTGTCGAAGGCGAAGGTCGGGTCCTTGCCGACGTAATAGTAGGAAGCGGTGTGCCCGCACTCGACAGTCTCGTTCTGCACCGCGTCGAGGACCTGGAGGCCGGGCACGATCTCGCCTGCAGCGAACACGCGGATCTGGAACTTGTTGTCGGTCAGCGCCGCGACGCGCTTGGCGAAATCCTCGCCGGCTCCGTAGATGGTATCGAGCGACTTGGGAAAGCTCGAAGCCAGGCGCCATTTGATCTCGGGCATCGACTGGGCGATGGCCGGCGCGGCGACCGTTCCGGCGGCAGCAGCCGCCGCACCGCCGACGCCGGCGGTACGCAGGAACTTGCGACGTTGCATCTGAGAATCCTCCTCGTTGGAACCTGCAGGCTGGGCGCATGAACCAGTTCGACCGGCCGCAAGGGCGGCGGGCTTATGACACGGCGTACAGCGGTGGAAAACAGGCCCGAAGCGTTCCTGGAGCGGTAATTCAGCGCAGACTCAGCAGGATCAGCGCGAGCAGTCCGAGAGCGATACGATACCACGCGAACAGGCCGAAGCCGTGCCGGCTGATGAAACGGACGAATGGACCAACCACCACGGCCGCCGACGCGAAGGCGACGATGAACCCCAGAGCGATCACGCCGCCGTCGTGCCAGTCGAGCATCGCCCAGTTCCTGTAGAGGTCGTATACCGACGCGCCGAGCATGGTGGGAATGGCGAGAAAGAAAGAGAACTCGGCTGCCGTCGCCCGGTCGACGCGAAAAACCCGGGCACCCATGATCGTGGCACCGGCACGCGACACGCCTGGCACCATAGCGAGGCACTGGCATAGACCGATATAGAGCGCCGTCTTGAGATCGACCTCGTCCACCGACTTGATGCGCGGCCGCTGAACCAGCCGCTCGATCGCCAGGATGGCGACGCCTCCGGCGATCAGTGCCACCGCCACGACCCACGGGCTGAACAGCACCGACTTGATGTACTTGTGCGCCACAACGCCGATCAGCGCTGCGGGCAGGAACGCAATGATCACCGCCGCGGCGAAGCGGAGCGCCGGCGGCTCGCGACGCAGCACGCCGCTCGCGGTCGTCCAGAGCTTCGCGCGATAGAGAAAGCAGATGGCGAGGATGGCGCCGAGCTGGATGACGATCTCGAACACCTTGCCCGGCGGCCCCTGGAAGTCGAGCACTTCCTCGGCGAGGATGATGTGCCCGGTCGAGGAAACCGGCAGGAACTCGGTGAGGCCCTCGACGACGCCGATCAACACCGCCTTCCATATCAGCGTCGGATCCATCGCTCAGTCCTTGAAGCGTCGGGCGCGCGGCCAGCCTTTTTCCGGCATGCGTCCTGCCTGGGCCCGCTCGCCGCGCCAGAACCTGAGCTCCGCCGCCGGGATGACGCGGTTGGCCCATGGCAGGCCTTCGCCGAGGCGGAACACCTGGACATCGGACAAGCGATCGCCTTTGGAGCGCTGCAGCAGCACGCCGCGGCCCCGCACCATCTCGGGAACCTGCTCCAGCGGGAAGACCAGAAGCTTGCGGCCCTCGCTCAAAGCCGCCACGGAATCGGCGTCGTCCGGCACGATCGACAGGGCCTGTGCCTTCTCCTTGTCGGCGAGGTTGAGCACCTGCTTGCCGTTCTTGGTCTGCGCCACGACCTCGTCCTCGGGCACGACGAAGCCGCGGCCGGCATCGGATGCGACCAGGAACTTGCGGCCGCCCTTCAGAACCTGAAGCAGAATAATGTCCTGGTCGTTGCCGAGCTCGATCATCAGCCGGATCGGCTCTCCATGGCCACGCGCGCTCGGCAGCTTGTCGCAGCTGAGCGTGTAGAACCGGCCGTTGGTGCCGAACACCAGGATCCTGTCGGTAGACTGGGCGTGAACGGCAAAGCGCGGCCCGTCGCCCTCCTTGTACTTGAGGTCGGCCGCCGCCTGATCGTCGAGATGGCCCTTGGCAGCACGGATCCAGCCCTTCTCGGAGCACACCACGGTGATCGGCTCACGCTCGACGAAATCCTCGACCGCGTGCTCGACCTCGACCGGGGCATCCGCGATCTCGGTGCGACGACGGCCGAGCTCGGTCTTGCCGCCGAACCGGCGCTTGATCTCCTGGACCTCGGCGGCGATCGACTGCCACTGCAAGGTCTCGTCCCCGAGCAGCGCGCGCAGCTCCTTGCGCTCGGCGGTGAGCTTCTTGTGCTCGCCCTTGATCTCGAACTCCTCGAGCCGGCGCAGGGCGCGAAGGCGCATGTTGAGGATCGCCTCGGCCTGCAGGTCGGTGAGCTTGAACGCAGCGATCATGTGCGGCTTGGGCTCGTCCTGCTCGCGCAAGATCTTGATCAGCTTGTCGAGGTTGAGATAGGCGATCAGGTAGCCGTCGAGGATCTCGAGGCGCCGGTCGATCTCGGCCAGGCGGTGCGTCGATCGCCGGACCAGCACCTCGCGGCGGTGATCGAGGAAGGCCTGCAGAGCCTCGCGCAGGTTCATGACCCGCGGCGTGTTGTCCCTGTCGAGGACGTTGAGATTGAGCGGGAAGCGGATCTCGAGATCGGTCAGCTTGAACAGTTGCTCCATGAGAAGCTCGGCCGGCACGTTGCCGGTGCGCGGCTCCAGCACGATGCGCACGTCGTCGGCCGATTCGTCGCGCACGTCCTCCAGGATCGTCAGCTTCTTGGCATTGATGATCTCGGCGATGCGCTCGATCAGCTTGCCTTTCTGGACCTGATAGGGGATCTCCGTGACGACGATGCGATACTGGCCGCGCGGCAGCGGCTCGACCGACCAGCGCGCGCGCAGCCGGAAGGCGCCGCGGCCGGTGCGATAGGCCTCGACGATCGACTCGCGCGGCTCGACCAGCACGCCGCCGGTCGGGAAGTCCGGCCCCTTGACCAGGTCCACCAGCGTCTCCACCCGGGCATTGGGCGTACGGATGAGATGCAGCAGGGCATCGCACAATTCGCCGGCATTGTGCGGCGGAATCGACGTCGCCATGCCGACGGCGATGCCGGCCGCACCGTTGGCCAGCAGGTTGGGAAAGCCGCCGGGCAGGACGACCGGCTCCTCGGTCGAGCCGTCGTAGTTGGGCCGGAAGTCGACGGCATTCTCGTCGATGCCGGCCAGCAGCGACTCGGCGACCTGGGTGAGTCGCGCTTCGGTGTAGCGCATGGCGGCAGGGTTATCGCCGTCGATGTTGCCGAAATTGCCCTGGCCCTCGATCAGCGGGTAGCGCGCGGCGAATTCCTGGGCCAGCCGGACCAGCGCGTCGTAGATCGACTGGTCGCCGTGCGGATGGTACTGGCCGATCACGTCGCCGACCACGCGGGCGCTCTTCTTGAAGGCGCTGTTGGGGTCGAGCCGCAACTGGCGCATCGCGTAGAGCAGCCGGCGATGGACCGGCTTCAGGCCGTCGCGCACATCGGGCAGCGAGCGCGCCATGATCGTCGACAGGGCGTACGACAGGTAACGCTCGCTGAGCGCCTGGCCGAACTGCACCGGCTTGACCACCGCAAGCGGGACGACGTTGTTGCGTTTTGCCATGGGCCGGTTCGAGGGGATGGACCGCGGTTCGAGCCGCGATCCTCGTTGGTTCTAGCGCGTCAGGGTCTCCATAAATCTCGCCCGCGCGGCAGGCAAGGGCTTGTTGTGTGGCCAAAAGACGTGCCGCTCGAGGAAAAATGCCGTGAGATCGAGGCCCAGGCGCAGGTCCTGAACGCTGGAAGCGACGCCGCCGTCGGACAGGAAGGCCGGCAGGGCAACCAGCTTCTCCTTGTACGGCTCCGCCGCCGTGCGCGACACGGCGCGCCCGGTTTTGGGCGAGACGTAGGCAAGATCGGTCGTCGCACCGGTCAGGGCGCAGGCCGCGAGGTCCAGGCCGAAACCCAGCTCCTGCAAGAGACCGAGCTCGAGCCTAACATAGATCGTCGGCCACCCAGGATGTCCCAGCGCCGTCAGGAAGGCGAGGAAGCCGCTGAACATGGCCGGATGGGGCTCCCGTTCCGGCAGGGCGGCATCGATCACGGCGCAGGCTGCGGCCAGCCCAGCCAGCTCGCATGCATCCTCGAGGGCCCGCGCCGCGTGGGGTTCGCGCAGCTCGGCGGTGTAGTACCCCAGCTGCTCGGCCAGGCGCGCACGCCAGTCGAGCGCCACCAGATTGCCCGGCTGCCAGATCGGACGGGTACGTCGCGACACGCCGCCATTGACGAAGCCCGCGTGCCGGCCATGGTCCCGAGTCAGCAGCGATGCAATCAGCCCGGTCTCGCCGTGCGCCCGCGCCGACAGGACGATGCCCTCGTCGCGCCATTCCATGCCGACGGTATGCCGCGTTTAGCAATTCAGCGCTAGGCTGGCGCGCATGACCAAGCTGAACCGACGCCGCCTGCTCGCCGCCGGCACGATGGCCGCCGCCCTGCCGACCCGCATCTTCGCCCAGACTTTGGAAGCCTCCCGACCGCGCCTGCTCCAGGGCGTGCAGTCCGGCGACGTGATGGCCGACGGCGCCGTCGTGTGGAGCCGAGCCGACCGGCCCTCGCGCATGGTCGTGGAGTATGCAACGACCGAGAGCTTCACCGATCCCCGGCGGATCGTCGGCCCCCTGGCGCTGGAAGCCACCGATTTCACCTCACGCGTTCGCATCCGCGGGGTAAACCCCGGGCAAACCGTCTTCTACCGCGTGTCCTACCTCGACCTTGGCGACTACAAGACGATGAGCGAGCCGGTCGGCGGCCGGTTTCGCGTTCCGCCGTCGGCGGGCAACGACGTGAGCTTCGTCTGGTCGGCCGACATGGTCGGCCAAGGCTGGGGCATCAATCCGGACGTCGGCGGCATGACAATCTACGAGGCCATGCGCCAGCTGGCGCCGGACTTCTTCATCCACAGCGGCGATACGATCTACGCCGACAACCCTCTGCAGGCCGAGAAGAAGCTGCCCGACGGCAGGGTCTGGAAAAACATCGTCACCGAAGCGAAGTCCAGGGTAGCCGAGACGCTCGACGACTTCCGCGGCAACCACCGCTACAACCTGCTCGACGACAACCTGCGCCGCTTCAACGCCGAGGTGCCCATCCTGGCGCAGTGGGACGACCACGAGGTGGTCGACAACTGGTACTGGGAACGGCGCCTCGACAACGACCGGCGCTATCGTCAGAAGAGCGTCGCCGTGCTGGCCGCCTACGGCGAGCGGGCCTTTCGCGAGTACATGCCCCTGGCAGGTGACCTCGACGGGCCGATGCAGCTCTATCGCCGGTTCTCCTTCGGGCCACGTCTCGACATCTTCCGCATCGACATGCGCAGCTACCGCGGCCCCAACGGCGCCAACCGCCAAACCGAGGCGGGACCGGGAACTGCCCTTCTCGGCAACCGTCAGATCGAATGGCTGAAGGGCTCGCTGAAGGACTCGAAGGCCACCTGGAAGTTGATCGCCGCCGACATGCCGATCGGGGTCGTGATCCATGACGACTGGCGCAGCAAGTCGGGCTCGGAGGCGGTCGCCAACGGCGACGACGGCGCGCCGCTCGGCCGCGAGCTGGAGATTGCCGACCTGCTCGCCTTCATCAAGCGCGAGGACATCCGCAACGTTCACTGGCTCTGCGGCGACGTGCACTACGCGGCGACCCATCGCTACGCCCCGGATCGCGCGTCGTTCACCGATTTCACGCCGTTCTACGAGTTCGTCTCGGGTCCGCTGTGCGCCGGCGGCTTCGGCCCCAACGTCCTCGACCGCACGTTCGGGCCCGAGATCGTCTTCCAGAAGGTGCCGCCGCACGGCCGCTTCGACCTTGCCCCCTCGGAAGGCTCGTGCCATTTCGGCCACGTCAGGATCGACGGTGCCACTGGCGGCCTCACCGTCACCCACCGCGACGCCGCCGGCGCCGTCCTCCACACCCTGAGCCTGGCACCGGCTTGAGGAGCGCGTCTTTCCCAGTCATCGAGCAGGAGGCAGCTCGAGATGCCTACCTCTCGTAGTCCAGCCCGATCGAGCGATAGTGGGCGGGGTCGTCGGCCCAGCGTTCGCTCACCTTGACATGCAGGAAGAGGTGCACGGGGCGCTCCAGCATCTGGACGAGCTCGTGACGGGCGCGGGCGCCGATCTGCTTGATGCGGGCGCCGCCCTTGCCCAGGACGATGGCGCGCTGGCCCTCGCGCTGGACGTGGATCGTCTGCTCGATGCGCGTGCTGCCGTCGGGCCGATCCTCCCATTTATCGGTCTCGACCGCTGCCTCGTAAGGCAGTTCCTGGTGGAGCTGCAGGAAGACCTGCTCGCGCGTCACCTCGGCCGCCAGCAGGCGCATCGGCAGGTCTGCCGCCTGATCCTCGGGATAGAGATAGGGGCCTTCGGGCAGGGCCATGGCCAAGGCGGCCAGGATGTCGGCAATGCCGTCCTGGCGCAGCGCACTCACCATGAAGGTGCGGTCGAAAGCCAGCCGGTCGTTCAGCTGGGCCGTCAGCGCCAGCAGCTTCTCGCGCGCCACCAGGTCGATCTTGTTCAGGATCAGGAAACGCGGGGTGCGTCGCTCCTTCAGCCGCTCGACGATCGCCTCGGTCTCCGGACCGATGCCACGCTCGGCATCGACCACCAGGGCCACGATGTCGGCATCGTCGGCGCCCTGCCAGGCAGCGGCGACCATGGCTCGCTCGAGGCGCCGCCTGGCGATGCGAAAGATCCCCGGCGTGTCGACCAGCACGACCTGCGCGCGGCTTCCTTCGGCGAGGTCGACCATGGCGATGCCGATCACCCGCATGCGCGTGGTCTGCACCTTGGGCGAGACGATGCTCACCTTGGAACCGACCATCGCATTGACCAGGGTCGACTTGCCGGCATTGGGCGCGCCGACGATGGCGGCGAAACCCGCCCGGGTCCGTTGCCCGTTCATGACTGGCCGAGCCCTTCGATGAGCAGACGCGCAGCCTCGCTTTCCGCATCTCGCTTGGTTCGGCCCCTGCCCTGGACCGGCGGCACGGTACCCACGCGGACCTCGACCACGAATATCGGCTCGTGCTCGACGCCTTCGCGACCAACCTGCCGATAGGCCGGCAGCGCGAGCCCCCGCGCCTGCGCCCATTCCTGCAGCTGCATCTTCGGTGGCCGCGGTGCCGGGTTGTGGCTGCCGAGCCGCTCTCCCCACAGGCGCTCCACGGTTGCCGCCGCCACGGAAAAGCCGGCGTCGACGAAGATTGCCCCGAGCAGCGCCTCCATCATGTCGGCGAGAAGCGCAGGCGTCGCGGGTGGCGCGCCGCGGTAGGCGATCAGATGATCGCTGAGGCCATTCGCCCGTGCGATCTCATTCAGGGAACGCGTGCTCACCAGGGCGGCGTGACGTCGTGCGAGCTGGCCCTCCGCCTCGCCGGGAAAGCGGCGGAGCAGCAGGTCGGCCATGGCGAGCGACAGCACGCGATCGCCGAGGAACTCCAGCCGCTCGTAGCCGTAGGGGAAGGCCGCCTTGAGGTCCGGCCTGCGGTCGAGCGCCCCGCGATGGGTCAGAGCCTCGACTGCCAGGTCCCGCCGCGCGAAGGCGTGCCCGAGCTTGCCGGCCAGTGCCTCGAAATCGACATCGGTCTGGATCAGTGGATCGCCATGAAAAAACGATTGAATCGAACCGCTTCGGGCCATTTCCACGGCTCCAGCCAGCCGGCCGCGGATGGATCGTGCGAGAAGAAGATGAACTCCGCGCGGCCGACCAGATTCTCCGACGGCACATACCAGCCGAGCTGGTCGCGGTCGCGCGCCGATCCCGAGAAGTCGCGCAGCATCAGGCGTGTTCGGCTGTCGAGCGAATCGTCGCGGTTGTCGCCCATGACGAAGTAGTTGTTCGCCGGGACGAGGAACTCCGGCGTGTTGTCGGCGGGGCCGCCATCGCTGTATTCCAGCACCGTATAGCTGCGCCCGTTGGGCAGGGTCTCGCGGTAGAGGGTTCCCCTCGGGTAGAGGCCACCCTTGGAATACTCTCCGAGACGCGTCCGCTGGACTGCCGACCCGTTGATGTGCAGCACGCCGTTGGTCACCTGGATGCGATCGCCCGGCATGCCGACGATGCGCTTGATATAGTCGGTTCGATTGACTCCCTGCCCCTGATCTCCGGGATACTTGAACACCGCCACATCTCCGCGCTCCGGCGGCTCGCCGAAGATGCGACCAGAGAACAGCCCCATCGAAAACGGGAAGGAATGCTTGCTGTAGCCGTAGGAATACTTCGAGACAAAAAGATAGTCCCCGACCAGCAAGGTGGGGATCATCGATCCGCTGGGAATGTTGAAAGGCTCTATGGCGAAGGTGCGCACGACCAGGGCGATCAGCACCGCATAGACGACGGTTCGGACGGTCTCGCCCCAGCCGCCGGCCTTCTCCTGTCCCCGCTTTCGCCGTTCAGCCACGTCCGTCATCGCCGTCCCAGTTTAAACGAGCCGCGCCTATAGCAGGGTAGGAACCCGCTGTCTCTGCGTCGCGGCCGGATCATGTCGCCGAAACCGCAGAAATGATCACGAAAGCCTGCGCCATCGGATATTCGTCGGTCAAGCTCAGGTCGATTTGCGGCGACATTCCGGCTGGCGTCAGCTCCTGCAGGCGTGCCAAAGCGCCGCCCGTCAGGGCCATCGTCGGCTTGCCGCCGCGCATGTTGACGACCCCCATGTCGCGCCAGAAGACACCCCGCCGAAGGCCCGTGCCCAGCGCCTTGGCGCAGGCCTCCTTGGCGGCGAACCGCTTGGCATAGCTGGCCGCCCGGGTCGCGCGGCCCTCCGACCTCTTCTGTTCAGTCTCTGTGAATATCCGCTGCACGAAGCGGTCACCAAACCGCTCGAGCGACTTCTCGATCCGCCTGATGTCGGTGAGATCGTTACCGATTCCCAGGATCACTTCGCCGCCCCGCCGCCGGACCTCGCCGCGTCCATGACACGCCGCATTTCGCGGATTGCCTGATCGAAGCCCACGAAGATCGCCTCACCGACCAGGAAATGGCCGATATTGAGCTCGCGTACCTCGGGAATCGCCGCTACCGGCCCGACGTCGGTATAGCTCAGCCCATGGCCGGCGTGGCACTCGAGGCCGAGCCTGGCGCACAGGGCCGCTGCCCTCTGCAGACGGCCGAGCTCCGCGCGCTGGGGCTCGCCTTCGAGCTCGCAATACCGCCCGGTATGCAGCTCGACCACAGGGGCGCCGAGGGCGACGGCCGCCTCGAGCTGGCGCGGATCGGCTTCGATGAACAGCGAGACGCGGATGCCGGCGTCGCGCAGGCGGCTGACCATCGGTCTCAGATGGTTGTGCTGACCGGCCGCGTCGAGCCCCCCTTCGGTGGTCCGCTCCTCGCGCTTCTCCGGCACGATGCAGGCGGCATGCGGACGGTGGCGCAGGGCGATCGCGACCATCTCCTCCGTCGCCGCCATCTCGAAGTTGAGCGGTATGGTCAGCTCCCGCATCAGCCCCTCGATGTCGGCATCGACGATGTGACGGCGATCCTCGCGAAGATGAGCGGTGATGCCGTCGGCACCGGCGGCGGCGGCGAGTCGGGCCGCGCGCAACGGATCGGGCAGTCGCCCGCCGCGCGCATTGCGCACGGTCGCCACGTGGTCGATGTTGACGCCAAGGCGCAGATGGTTCGACGCGGACGAAGGGTTGGACGCGGACATGGTCTGCTTTCGAGGTTAGAGGCCGCGAGCGGTCAATTGCGCGCCCGCTCCACGGCGTTGATGGCGGGCGAGGCGCGCAGCGCCGCGGCAATATCGGCCAGGTGCTTGACGTCGGTCACCTCGACGTCGATCACCATGTCGAAGAAATCCATCGACCGGTTGGTGATCCGCAGATTCGAGATGTTGCCGTGGTTGCGCGCGATCACCGTCGACAGGCTCGACAGGCTGCCGGGCTGATTGGCGACCGTGACCTTGAGGCGGCCGGTATAGGTTCCGGTCGCGCCCTCCTTCACCGAATCCCAGCCGACATCGATCCAGCGCTCGGAAGCCTCCGAGAAGCTCTCCAGCGTCGCGCAATCGATGGTGTGAATGGTGACGCCCTTGCCTGTGGTGATGATGCCGACGATGCGATCGCCCGGCAGGGGATGGCAGCAGCGGGCGAAGTGAACCGCCATGCCGGGGATCAGGCCGCGGATGGCGATCTCGCCGCTGCTCGTCTTGCCGCGCCCGACATCGACCGGCTTGCCGGCCTTGGTGCGCGCCCGCGAGATCGGCACGACGTCGGCGCCGCCGGTCTTGCGGCCCTGCTTGAGGCCGGGATAGACCGCCATCAGCACCTCGCGGGCACCGATCAGCCCCTCGCCGACCGCGGCGACCAAGTCGTCGACGGTTGCGTGCTTGAAGTTGGCGCGAACCCCGTCGAGACCCTTGTCGGTCGGCTCGTAGCCCTCCTCGTGGAAAGCCTTGTCGAGCAGCGAGCGGCCGAGCTGGATGTACTGCTCGCGCTGGCGCAGGCGGATGAAGCGCCGGATGGCGGCCTTGGCCTTGCCGGTGACGACGAAACGCTCCCACGTCGGCGAGGGCGTCTGTGCCTTCGACGTGATGATCTCGACCTGGTCGCCGTTGGCGAGCTGGGTGCGCAGCGGCAGCATGCGGCCATTGATCTTCGAGCCGACGCAGGTATCGCCGACCTGGCTGTGCACGGCGTAGGCGAAGTCGATCGGGGTGGCGCCGCGCGGCAAGGCGATCAGCTTGCCCTTCGGCGTGAAGCAGAACACCTGGTCCTGGAACATCTCGAGCTTGGTGTGCTCGAGGAACTCCTCGGCGTTGGGTGCCTTGTCGAGGATCTCCATCAGGCTGCGCAGCCAGGCGTATTGCGGCGCGTCGGTCGACGGCCCGCCCTGCTTGTAGATCCAGTGTGCCGCCACGCCGCGCTCGGCCTGGTCCTGCATCTCGGCCGTGCGGATCTGGATCTCGATGCGCTGCCCGAACGGCCCGATGACGCCGGTGTGCAGGGATCGGTAGCCGTTCGGCTTGGGCACCGAGATGTAGTCCTTGAAGCGCTGCGGCAGCACCTGGTAGCTGCCGTGCAGCAGGCCGAGCGCCTGGTAGCACTGGGCGACGTCGGCGACGATGATGCGGAAGGCCATGATGTCGGCGAGCTGCTCGAACGACACGTTCTTGGTCTGCATCTTGCGCCAGATCGAGTAGGGCGTCTTCTCTCGCCCCGACACCTGGGCCGGCAGGCCGCCCTCCACCAGGGTCTTGGCAAGCTCGGCCTCGATCTGGGGCACCAACTGCTCGCCGCGCTCGCGCAGATAGCCCTGCCGGGCCAGCACCGAGGCGCGGCCGTCGGGATTGAGCTCGGCGAAGGCCAGCTCCTCCAGGTCGCGCTTGACCTTCTCCATGCCGATCCGCGAGGCGAGCGGCGCATAGAGGTCCATGGTCTCGCGGGCAATGCGCTTGCGCCGGGCCGGATCCTTGATGTGGTGCAAGGTCCGCATATTGTGCAGGCGGTCGGCGAGCTTCACCAGCAGGACGCGGATGTCCGAAGACATCGCGAGCACCAGCTTGCGCAGGTTCTCGGCTTCCTTGGTGCTCTCGGACTGGACCTCCAGGCGCGACAGCTTGGTTACCCCGTCTACCAGGCGGGCGACGTTCTCGCCGAACAGGCGGGCGATCTCCTCGCGCGTGGCGTCGGTGTCCTCGAGCGTATCGTGCAGCAGGCCGGTGACGATCGAATCGGTGTCGAGCTTCATCTCGGCCAGGATGCCGGCGACCTCGACGGGATGGGAGAAGTACGGGTCGCCCGAGGCCCGGAGCTGGGTCCCGTGCTTCTTGAGCCCGTAGACATAAGCGCGGTTCAGCGTGTCCTCGTCCGCTTCCGGGTCGTAGGACTGCACGCGCTCGACGAGTTCGAACTGACGAATCATGGCGATCGTCCATTATATGGGGACGATCGCGCCTTCTCCACGATGATTGCGCGTGGCGGCCTGAACGAGCAGCCGGCGTGGCGCCGGCCGGGAGGCCGACGGCTACTCCGTTACGTCGTCGTCCTCCGACATCGGCAGCGCCTTGGGCTGCGCCGCCTCGGCGCCGCCCTGCGCCAGGGCCGCGGCGAGCTCCTGCTCGAGCTCGGCCATCTCGTTGACCTCCTCGGGCTTGTCGATGTCGGCATGCTTCTGCATGCCCGAGATCAGCGAGTCCTTGAGGACGCTCTGATCGAGCTTGGTCTCGGCGATCTCACGCAGCGCCACAACGGGGTTCTTGTCGCGGTCGCGATCGAGCGTGATCTGCGCGCCGGCGGAGATGTCGCGCGCCCGCTGCGCAGCGAACATCACGAGCTCGAAGCGATTTGGCACCTGAACGATGCAGTCTTCGACGGTTACGCGCGCCATGACGACCTCTGATTGTCCGGGAGCCGGGGTTTATACGCGCCCTGGCCCAAAAGGCAAGGCGCCCCACCCTCGTCCCGACCCGACCTCACTCCCCCGGCAATCGGGAAGGACCGGGGAACAGTTCGAGATTCGGGCGAAATCCTGGCAGACGAGAAGGATATCGGGGCACTCACATCCGCTCGATCCTCTGTTCTGGGGGCAAGCGAGCCAGCAGTGCCTGGATCGCCTCCCCGGTCACCGGGTGCCGCCACTGCGGCTCCAGGTCGGCGAGAGGGCGCAGGACGAAGGCGCGTCCCGTCATCCGTGGATGCGGAAGGATCGCCCGGCCGGCCCCTCCCGAAGCGGTCTGACCGCGAAAATCCAGCAGGTCCAGGTCGATGATCCGGGCGGCGTTGGCCGTCGAGCGGACCCGGCCGAGCATCTCCTCGACCGCGTGCAGGCAGGCGAGAAGCCGATCGGCCGGCAGGTCCGTCTCGACCTCGGCGACGGCATTGACGTACCAGGGCTGATCCGAAGGAGGTACCGGCGCAGATCGATACCAGGGCGACCGCCGGACCACGCGAACGCCGAGGCGATCGAGCTCGGCCAATGCGACCTCCAGGGCACAGCGCGGCGCCCCGAGCCTCGGATGGTCGAGATTTCCGCCCAGACCAATCAAGATCGGGTATCCACCTTGCTCCATAGTCGTCCAGACCTACAATCCCTTGTGGTTCAAGGAACAGCGCCGTAGACTTGACTTCGAACCGCAAAGCCGCGAGGTACGCTCAGCAAATCGGCGAATGTTTTTTCTTTCACCGTGCAATTATAGTTCTCAAAGGATAATGACGATGAAGGGCAATTTCTATGACAACGAGCGGGTCGGTCTGTTCATCGACGGCGCCAACCTCTATTCGGCCGCACGGTCCCTCGGGTTCGACATCGACTATCGCCGCCTGCTCAAGGTGTTTCGCGAGAAAGGCCGGCTGGTCCGCGCCTATTACTACACGGCGCTGATCGAGGACCAGGAGTACTCGCCGATCCGGCCGCTGATCGATTGGCTCGACTACAACGGCTACACCATGGTCACCAAGCCGACCAAGGAATTCACCGATGCCATGGGCCGCCGCAAGATCAAGGGCAACATGGACATCGAGTTGGCGATCGACGTGCTGGAGATGGCCGAGCATCTCGACCACGTGATCCTGTTCTCCGGCGACGGCGATTTCCGCCGGCTGGTCGAGGCCGTGCAGCGCAAGGGCCTGCGGGTCTCGGTGGTCAGCACGATCAAGTCCTCGCCGCCCATGGTGGCCGACGAGCTGCGCCGGCAGGCGGACGACTTCATCGAGCTGAGCGAGCTCGCCCCGCTGATTGCGCGAATGCCGTCGGAACGTCCGGCGCGTCCTGCAGGCGCGACGGCCCATGCCGCGCGCGACCAGTTCGGCGAGCCCGAGGATGGCTCGCCCGAGGTGCAACAGGCGCGCTCCGCCTGACGGCGGCCGTCCGGGAGGCCGCTCCATGGCCGCGACGCGTTTCGTCGAGCCGGCGCTCGACTGCCCGCTCTGCCCCAGGCTGGCGTCGTTCAGGGGCGAGCTGCGATCGCGGTATCCCGACTGGAACAACGCGCCCGTCCGGTCGTTCGGGAGCCTCGACGCCCGCCTGCTGATCGTCGGTCTCGCGCCCGGCCTGCGCGGCGCGAACCGTACCGGCCGGCCGTTCACCGGCGATTATGCCGGCGACCTGCTGTATTCGACGCTGCTCGAGTTCGGCTTCGCGCAGGGGACCTATCGCGCCGATCCGACCGACGGTCTCCACCTGGTCGATTGCCGGATCGCCAACGCCGTGCGCTGCCTGCCGCCGCAGAACAAGCCCATCCCGGCGGAGTTCACCAACTGCCGGCCATTCCTGCAGGCCGAGCTGGCAGTCATGCCGAATCTCGAGGCCATCGTCGCCCTGGGCAAGGGCGCCCACGACCAGATCCTGCGCTCCCTCACCGTCCGGCCGGTCGGCAGCTATCCCTTCGTTCACGGCCGGCTGCATCGTCTCCCGATCGGCCTGACGCTCGCCGACAGCTATCACTGCTCACGCTACAACACGAACACCGGCCGGCTGACGACAGCGATGTTCCATACCGTGTTCGCCGCCGTGCGCGGGGCACTGAAGGGGTGACCTACAGCGCGTGCTTGATCGCGTCGGTGATCTCGCCGGATCCCGGTCGTACGCGGCTCGGCCAGGCGCCCTGCAGGCTGCCGTCCTTGCCAATCAGGTACTTGTGGAAATTCCAGCGTGGCGCTGCGTCCTCGCCCGCCTCCTGCGCGATCCAGCGGAACAGCGCATGGGCGTCGGCACCGCTCACCTTCTGCTTGGAGGTGAGCGGGAAGGTGACGCCGTACATGCTCTCGCAGAACTTGGCGATCTCGGGCTCCGTCCTGGGCTCCTGGGCACCGAAATCGTTCGACGGCACGCCCAGCACGACGAGCCCCTTGGGCCCATAGGTCTCGTGCAGCTTCTGCAGGTCCGTGTACTGCGGCGTGAACCCGCAGTAGGACGCGACATTGGTCAGCAGCACCGGCTTGCCGGCAAAGCCCTTCATGTCGAGCGGCCGGTTGTCGATGCTGGTGAACGTGAAATCGTGTGCCGACGCCATGTCAGGTCTCCTCGTCGTAGCGCTGCTCGCGCCACGGATCGCCGTAGTTGTGATAGCCGCGCACTTCCCAGAAGCCCGGCTTGTCGAATACCGAAAACTCGATGCGCTTGATCCACTTGGCGCTCTTCCAGAAATAAAGCTTCGGGATCACCACGCGCAGAGGCCCGCCGTGCTCGCGGCTGATCGGCGCGCCGTTCCAGCTCCACGCCAGCAGCACGTCGTCGGCCGCGAAGTCGGGCAGCGGCACGTTGGTCGTGTAGGTGTCGTAGGCGTGGAAGATCACGTGCTGCGCCTCGGCCCTGGGCTCGACCGCGGCCATCAGGTCGCGCGCCGTCACGCCCTCCCACGCATTGTCGTAGCGCGACCACGCCGTGACGCAATGGATGTCGCTCACCAGCCTGGTCTTCGGCAGATCGGTGAGCTCGGCCCACTTGAACGTCGTCGGCCGGTCGACTGCCCCGTCGACGAACAGGCGCCAGGCATGCGTCGGAATCTCGGGTTGAATGCCGAGGTCGAGCACCGGCCAGGTCTCGACCTGGCGCTGCCCGGGCGGCAGACGCTGGCCCGGCGCCGCTGTCTCGCCGGTCAGAAGGCGGCCGTCCTCGGCCCACCTCTCCTTGCTGCCGATCAGCTTGGTCCTGAGCTTGCCGGACAGGGTGACGTCGTCGGACATGACTCTCCTTCAGATGCTGCGGCCCGCCTTCTCCCAATAGGGGGCGCGGAGCTTGCGCTTGAATATCTTGCCCGAATCCTCGCGCGGCAGGGCAGCGCTGAACTCGACCAGCTTCGGCACCTTGTAGCGCGCCACGTGCCCGGCCAGCCAGGCGCGGACCTGGCCGGCATCGAGGCTCTCCCCGGCCAGAGGCTCGACATAGGCGCAGATCTGCTCGCCGAACTCCTCGTCGGGAATGCCGAAGACCGCGCAGTCGCGCACGCCCGGCATCTGGATAAGCACCGATTCGATCTCGGCCGGGTAGATGTTGACGCCGCCGGAGATGATCATGTCGCGCTTGCGATCGCACAGATAGAGGTTGCCGTCGGCGTCCTGGTAGCCGACATCGCCCACCGTCACCAGGTCGCCCAGGGCGACCTCGCGCCGCTTGCCGGGATCGTTGTTGTAGGTGAATTCCGAGAGGTGCGGCCCGCGCACGTAGATCTCGCCGATCTCGCCCTGCTTCACGTCCTTGCCGTTCTCGTCGACGATGCGCAGCACGGCGCCTGCGACGACGTGGCCGACGGTCCCGGGCTTGCGCAGCGCCTCGGCCGAATCGTGCCAGACGACGACGCCGGTCTCGGTGGCGCCGTAGTACTCGGTGATCACCGGGCCCCACCAGTCGATCATCTGGCGCTTGACCGCCGGAGCGCAAGGCGCCGCGCCATGAGTGGTCCAGCGCAGTGACGAGACGTCGTAGCGCCGCTTGACCTCGTCCGGCAGGCGCAGCAGGCGCACGAACATGGTCGGCACGATGTGCATGTGGGTGACGCCATGGCGGGCGATCAGGCGCAGCATGTCCTCGGCGTCGAAGCGCGGCTGCAGCACGATGGAGAGCCCGAGGCGGGCGGCCGTCATGCCATAGCCGGCGGGCGCGGAGTGATACATCGGCCCGTTCATCAGCACGACGATCGAGGGGTCGGGGACGAGCCCCCAGTAGCGGCCGATCTCCTGCGTGGCCAGCGCCTGCAGCTCGGGCGAGGACGGCTGCCGGCGCACGCCCTTGGGCCGTCCCGTCGTGCCCGACGTGTAGATCATGCTGCCGCGCGACGCCTTGGGCGGCTCCGTATTGGCGGCGCTGCGCGCCATGAAGGCGTCCCAGGTCTCGACATCGGAAGGAGCCCCGCGCCTGTCCTCGGGCACATTGTAGGCGGCGGCGATCTCGTCGGGCGTCGGCACCACCAGCACCTTCACGCCGGCCGGCACCCCGCTGGCGATCTGTGCCAGCAGGTCGCCGTGCGCCACCAGCACCTTGGCCGAGCAATCGGCCAGAATGTAGCCCGCCTCTTCCGGCGTGAAGTGCCAGTTGATCGGCACGGCATAGGCGCCGAGCTGGCCTGCCGCCATGTTGACCTCGAAGGTCGAGAAATCGTTGCGCAGCATCAGTGCCACGCTGTCGTCCTCGCTGAGCCCGAGCGCCGCGAAGCCGCCGGCTGCCCGCGCGGCATTGGCCTGGATGTCGGCCCAACTGCGAAACCGTTCGCCGGCGGTTACTCCAGCTGTCATGGCGTCCTCTCCCATCGTGGCCGGGAACGTACCACCGTTCTCTCTCCCCTCCCCAGCTTCGCCGCTACGGAGTGGACACATCTCATTTTCATGCTCCTCTCCCCCGATAGGGGGAGAGGTTGGGTGAGGGGGTTGCGCGTCATCTCACAACCTTCGAAGCCCCCTCACCTAGCCTCTCCCCCTATCGGGGGAGAGGAACATGACTTGTGTCCACTCCGTAGCAGTTTCGCTGGGAAGGTAGAGTAACAACAGCGGCACTGCCGGCGGTTCTCTCACTTCCTCACTTTCGCCGCGCCCCTCATCATCGTCATGCCGAGGAACTCGCCAAGCGCCCGTTGTTCGGGGCCATGCTTCAGCATGCCGGCCTTCTGCAGCATCACCACGCCGTGCGAGGCGGCCCACATCGACCAGCCGAAGAGCGCCGGATCGACGTCGATCAGGCCGGCAGCGGCCAGCTCCTCGGCCTGGCTGGTGATGAACCGGTGGGCGCGCTCGCTCTCGCGCGCCAGTTCCTGGTTGCTGTCGTCGATCGGCTGGTCGATCTCGAACATGATGCGATAGGCGTGCGGATGCTCGGCGGCAAACCGCATGTAGGCGCCGCCGACCCGGCGCATGCGATCGATCGGGTTCGTCGCGCTTTCCGCGGCTGCCTCGAGCGCCTCGGCGAACCTGGCGAACGCCTGGGCGCGCACGGTCGACAGGATATCGGCCTTGTCCTTGAAGTAGCGGTACGGCGTCTTGGGGCTGCAGCCCAGTGCCTCGGCGAGCTGGCGCATGGTGACGCCATCGTAGCCGTAGCGGGCGAATCGCTCTGTCGCGACCCGGCACAGCTCGGTGCGGAAGTCGGCGATGTCCTGGTCGGTGAGGTAACGCGGCATGATCGGCTTTTCGTACACACTGTGTACGAAAAGCCGGCCGCGCGGTCAACCGTCAGGCGCTCTCGGCGAACAGCTCGCGGCCGATCAGCATGCGGCGGATCTCGCTGGTGCCAGCGCCGATCTCGTAGAGCTTGGCGTCGCGCAGCAGGCGGCCGGTCGGGTAGTCGTTGATGTAGCCGTTGCCGCCCAGCAGCTGGATGGCGTCGAGCGCCACCTGCGTCGCCTTCTCGGCGGCGTAGAGGATGGCGCCGGCCGAATCCTTGCGCGTGGTCTGGCCGCGATCGCACGCCCTGGCCACCGAATAGACGTAGGCCTTGCACGCGTTCATGGTCGTGTACATGTCGGCGAGCTTGCCCTGGACGAGCTGGAACTCGCCGATCGCCTGGCCGAATTGCCGGCGTTCATGAACATAGGGAACCACGATGTCCATGGCCGACTGCATGATGCCGAGCGGTCCCGCCGCCAGGACGGCACGCTCGTAGTCGAGACCGCTCATCAGCACGTTGACGCCGCGCCCGACCGCGCCCAGCACGTTCTCGGCCGGGATCTCGCAATCCTCGAACACCAGCTCGCCCGTCGACGAGCCGCGCATGCCCATCTTGTCCAGCTTCTGCGCGACCTTGAAGCCCTTGCGGTCGGTCTCGACGATGAAGGCGGTGATGCCGCGCGGGCCGGCAGCGGGATCGGTCTTGGCGTAGACCACGATCACCTGGGCGTCGGGGCTGTTGGTGATCCACATCTTGGTGCCGTTCAGCACGTAGCGGTCGCCCTTCTTGTCGGCCCTGAGCTTCATCGACACCACGTCGGAGCCGGCCCCCGACTCGCTCATCGCCAGGCTGCCGACATGCTCGCCGGAGATCAGCCTGGGCAGGAAGCGCTGCTTCTGCTCGTCGTTGCCGTTGCGGCGGATCTGGTTGACGCACAGGTTGGAATGGGCGCCATAGGACAGGCCGACGGCGGCGGAGGCGCGGCTCAGCTCCTCGACGGCGACGACGTGCTCGAGATAGCCGAGCCCGCTCCCTCCGTACTCCTCCTCGACGGTGATGCCGTGCAGGCCGAGCTCCCCCATGCGTGGCCACAGCTCGCGCGGGAAGCGGTCGGTCCTGTCGAGCTCGGCCGCGATCGGCGCCACCTCGGCCGAGGCGAAGCGCTCGACCTGGTCGCGCAGGGCATCGGCAGTCTCGCCCAGACCGAAGTCGAAGGGCTGCATCGCGTTGCGGATCATGGACCTGTCTTGTCAGTTGGACGTGTCGGGGTTCACTTGGGATTGACCTTGACGTTGAGGCGGATCAGCTTCCACTCGCCGTCGGACGGGATGAAGTCGAGCTCGAAGGCGACGAGTGCCGACCCCGGGTCGAAGTGACCCTCGACGAGCAGCTTGCCGTCGCCGTCGACCTTGGGCTCCGGATCGTAGACCGGCTTCAGGGCCGCGATGATGTCGAAGTCGATGCGCTTGTCGCGAAACACCTTGAAGGTCTCCGCCAGCTTGTCCGCCGGGTACTTGATACGGAACGGCTGGGAGAGCTTGGCGTGCAGGACGGTGTAGTTGTTGGTGACGTTGGCGTCGTTGAACGTCAGCAGCGACGACTTGATCAGCGCTTCGAGGGCGCGCTCCCCGGGCACCTTGTTCTGGGCTTGCGCACCGGTCGCAAGCAGGATCAGAACGAGCGAGCAGACCAGACGACGGATCACGAGCATGACGGAACCTCCCCGTGCCGAGGATAGCCGCAGGGGGCACCGAAGCGAAGCCGATCATGCTCGCCGCACGCTGCGGCGGACCGATGCGGCAGCCCGCAAGACCGCCTGCGAGGCCCACCGGGTCTCCTCGCCGAGCCAATCGATCAGCCGAGGCTCGCCCTGGCCGGCCCGCGCCGCGGCTATGCGCTCCAACGACTGCGACCGCAGCTGGCCCTTGGTGATCGCGAAGGTGCGCGGCGGCAGGGACGCGTGCCGGCGCGCCTGCTCGATCGCCTGCGCCAGCAGATCGCCCGCGGGAACCAGCTCGTCGAGGACGCCGAGCTTCTCGGCTCCGTGCGCATCGAGTGCCTCGCCGAGCAGGATGAGGCGGCGTGCCAGGGAGGGCGCAAGCTCGCCGCGGGCCACCTCGAGCGGCGCGACCGGAAAGGTGACGCCGACCCTGACCTCGGCCAGGCTCACCTGCATGGCGACGTCGGCGGCGACGCGCCAGTCCGCGCACAACGCCAGGATCAGCCCTCCGGCTATCGCATGGCCATTGACCGCCGCCACGAGCGGCTTCGGCCAAGCATAGAGCGTCCCGAAGCCGTCGTTGAGTGCCCTGACCAGCCGGCGTTGCCCGGGCCGATCGAGCTGGGGGACCGACTTGAGATCCAGCCCGGCGGAGAACGCCGGCCCCTCGGCCGCAACGACGGCGGCGCGAACGCCATGGTCGCCGGCGAAGCCCTCGAACAGCGAGGCGAGCTCCTCGAGCAGGCACGCGTCCATGGCGTTCATCGGCGGGTTCGCCAGCGTGACGACGGCGATGCCGTCAGGGGTCGTGGAATGCGCGAGTCCGGGCATGGCGCGACGCTAGCCGAGACCAGAGTATAGAGGAAATCGATTGTTTCTCTTAATAAGATCGTCATCCTCTATACGATGAACCTGGTCTTCGTTCGGTACTTTCTGGCGCTCGCCGACTCGGGCAGCTTCACGGCGGCCGCCGAACGCTGCCACGTGACCCAGCCCACCCTGTCGGCCGGTATCGCCCGACTCGAAGCCGAACTCCGCACGCGCCTGTTCGACCGGGGTCGGCGCAGCGCCCTGTCGATCGCGGGGCAGCGCTTCCTGCCACGCGCCCGCGCAATCTCCGAGGAATGGCGGCTCGCCCGGGCCGAGCAACGATCGAGCCGGCACAGTCGGCTGGTCCGGGTTGGCATTGCCTCGACGCTGCCCGTGACCGCAGCGATGGGCTGGCTTCAGGCCGTCCAGCGCCAGTTGCCGGTCGATCTCGAAGTCTCCGAAGGTACCGCCGACGCTATCGCAGAACGTTGCCGCCGCGGTCGCTGCGATATCGCGCTGTACGCGACGCGCGAGGCGAGCCTGCCCGGCAACGCCGTCGTCCTGTGGCGCGAGCCGTACCTGTTGGCGGCCGCGATCGGGCACATCGTGGCCACGCGTGATCGCTGGTCGGTCAGCGACCTCGCCGATACACCGTTCGTGCTCCGCGCCGCATGCGAGGCGCACGAAGAGGCGCAGCGCCTGTTCGTGCGCGAGGGCGTGCGGCCGCGCGCCGTTCTGCGCTCGGCCAACGAGGAACGTTGCGCGGCAGCGGTGCTGGCGGGCCTCGGCGTCAGCCTGGTGCCGCGCTCCCTGCTGCGACCGGGCATGGCCGCCGCCGAGATCCGCGAGGTTGCGCTCGACCGCCGGGCGATCATGGCCTGGCGACCGCAGGTCGACGCCGAATTTCTCGCGCTCCTGCGCGATGCCGCGCAGTCGTCGACCCGCGACATACGCCTCGACCTCGCGCGTTGAAGTCTTCGCTTGGAGGCCTCATGGCCGGGAGCGCGCCACTCCGTGGCACTCAGGGCCTTGCGATCAACAGGAAGAGCGCCACGGAGTGGCGCGCTCCCGGCGATGAACAGCGTCTACAGCAGGAACATCGTCGCCAGGCCCAGGAAGGCCAGGAAGCCGATGACGTCGGTCACGGTCGTCAGGAAGACGGTCGAGGACACCGCCGGGTCGATGCCGAACTTCTGCAGGCCGAGCGGAATCAGCGTGCCGGCCAAGGCTGCGGCGAGCAGGTTGCAGACCATGGCGGCGGCAATCACCGCGCCGAGCCGCCAATCGCCGTACCAGGCGATTACGGCGGCGCCCATGAGGAAGGCGAACACCAGGCCGTTGAGGCCGCCGACCGCGGCTTCCTTGGCGACGAAGCGATAGGCGTTGGCCGCCGTCAGCTCGCCCATGGCGAGGGCGCGCACGGCCACCGTCACGGTCTGCGTGCCGGCGTTTCCGCCCATCGACGCCACGATCGGCATCAGCACGGCGAGCGCCACGATCTTCTCGATCGAGTGCTCGAACTGCCCGATGACCAGGGACGCCAGCACCGCGGTCGCGAGATTGACGGTCAGCCACAGGGCACGCAGGCGGGCGGTACGCACCGGGCTCGCGTACATGTCGTCGATGCCGACGCCGCCCATCTTCAGGAGGTCGGCCTCCGCCTCCTCGTCGATAACGTCGACCACGTCGTCGACCATGATCACGCCCTCGAGCCGGCCGCCGGCATCGACGACGGGGCACGACACCAGGTTCATGTCGCGAAACAGGTGGGCGACCTCGGCCTGCCCGGCCAGCGCCGGGACCGAGGGAATGTCGGGATCGACGATGTCGCGGATCGGCACCGGCCGCTTGGTGCGCAGCATTCGGCCGAGCGGCACCGACCCGAGAAGCCGCCCGGTCCCATCGACGACGAAAATGTCATAGACGTCGTCAGGCAGGTCTGTCGCCTCGCGGCAATGGTCGATCACCTCGCCGACGGTCCATCCGTCCGGCACCTTGACCAGCGAACGCTGCATCAGGCGGCCGGCGGTACCCTCCGGATAGGCCAGCGCCCTTTCGATATCCGCGCGTTCGTCGGCCGGCAGCTCGGCCAGGACCTCGCGGCGCTCGTCCTCCGGCAGGTCCTCGAGAATGGTCGCCGCATCATCGGCTTCCAGCTCGTGCGCCGCTGCGGCGATATCCTTGCTGTCGAGCTGCTCGAGGACGCCTTCCAGCACTTCCTCGTCGAGTTCGAGCAGCGCCTCGGGGTCGAGGTCGCGCTTGAGGATGCCGACCAGCTTGTCGCGTTCGGGTTCGGTGAGCTGCTCGAGGATAAAGGCCTGGCCGCTGGCGCTGAGCGCCGCCAGCAGGCTCCGGACGTCTTCGCTGCGGCCTTCGGCGAGCGCGGCCTCGACGCGCCGGACCAGCTCCGGCGGGACTTCGTCGAGGATCTCCGCCTCGCCGCTCATCCCCGCGCCTCGGCCAGGCGCTGGGCCTCGACGACGGCGAGCGCCGTCATGTTGAGGATGCCGCGGGCAGTGACCGACGGCGTGAGGACATGGGCAGGCAGCGCGGTGCCGAGCAGCATCGGGCCGATATGCAGGCCGTCGGCCGCGTTCTTCAATAGGTTGAAGCCGATATTGGCCGCGTCGAGCGACGGGCAGACCACCAGGTTGGCGGCCTCCGCGAGGCGCGAGCGCGGGAACACGCTGCGGCGGATCTCGGGGTCGAGCGCCGCATCGCCGTGCATCTCGCCGTCGACCTCGAGCGTCGGCGCGCGCTCGTGCAGCATCTTCACGGCCTGCGCCATCTTGCGCGCCGAGGGGTGCTCGGAGCTGCCGAAGCTCGAATGCGACAGCAGCGCCACCTTGGGCTGGATGCCGAAGCGCAGCACCTCGTCGGCCGCCAGCAGAGTGATGTCGACCAGCGTCTCGGCGGTCGGATCGTCGTTGACGTAGGTGTCGGCGATGAACAGCGATCTGGTCGGCATGACCAGCAGGCTGAGCGCCGCCATGTTCTTCACGCCCTCGCGCGTGCCGATGACGTCGCGCACATGATTGAAGTGCGTGCGGAAGCGGCCGTAGGCGCCGGCGATCATCGCGTCGGCATCACCCAGCCGTACCGCCAGCGCCGCGATCAGGGTCGGGCTGGAGCGCACGAGGTTGCGCGCCGTTGGCTCGGTGACGCCGCGCCGCTCCATGAGCTGGTGGTAGGCGCGCCAATAGCGGTCGTAGCGCGGATCGCTCGACGGATCGATCAGCTCGGCATCGATGCCGGGGCGGAAGCCGAGGCCCAGCCGCTCGGCGCGCCGCCGCACGATCTCGGGCCGGCCGATCAGCATCGGCCGGGCGACGCCCTCGTCGAGGATGATCTGGACCGCACGCAGGACGCGATCGTCCTCGCCGGCGCTGAAGATCACCCGCTTGGGCGTGCGGCGCGCCTGCTCGAAGACCGGGCGCATGATCAGGCCGGATTTGAACACGAACTGGCTGAGCTGCTGGCGGTAGGCGTCGAAATCGGCGATCGGGCGCGTTGCGACGCCCGAGTCCATCGCAGCCTTGGCAACCGCCGGCGCGAGCTCGACGATCAGGCGCGGATCGAACGGCTTGGGGATGATCTGGCTGGGGCCGAACCCGCCGGCCTGCTCGCCGAAGGCGCGCGCCACGACCTCGGACGGCTCCTTGCGCGCGAGCGTCGCCAGCGCGCGCACGCAGGCGATCTTCATCTCGTCGTTGATGGTCCTGGCGCCGGCGTCGAGTGCCCCCCGGAAGATGTAGGGGAAGCACAGGACGTTGTTGACCTGGTTGGGATAATCGCTGCGGCCCGTCGCCATGATGGCGTCGTCGCGCACCGCGGCCACGTCTTCCGGGGTGATCTCCGGGTTGGGGTTGGCCAGGGCGAAGATCAAGGGCCTGGCGGCCATCCCGGCCACCATCGGCTTCTTCAGCACGCCCGCCGCCGACAGGCCGAGGAAGATGTCGGCGCCGCCGATCACCTCGGCCAAGGTGCGTGCCTTGGTGTCGCGGGCGTAGCGCTCCTTCCACGGGTCCATCAGCTCGTTGCGGCCCTTCCAGACGACGCCGGCGATGTCGGTGACCCACATGTTCTCGCGCGGCAGGCCGAGCTTCTCGAGCACGCCGAGGCACGACAGGGCGGCCGCGCCGGCGCCCGACACCACGAGCTTGACCTTGTCGATGTCCTTGCCGACCAGCGACAGGCCGTTCAGCACCGCGGCGCCGACGATGATCGCCGTGCCGTGCTGGTCGTCGTGGAACACCGGGATCGACATGCGCTCGCGCAGCTTCTGCTCGACGTAGAAGCACTCGGGCGCCTTGATGTCCTCGAGGTTGATGCCGCCGAAGGTGGGCTCGAGCGCCGCTACGACCTCCACCAGCTTCTCCTGGTCGTCCTGCGCCAGCTCGAGGTCGAACACGTCGATGCCGGCGAACTTCTTGAACAGGACGCCCTTGCCCTCCATCACCGGCTTGGCGGCCAGCGGGCCGATGGCGCCGAGGCCCAGCACCGCGGTGCCGTTGGTGACCACGGCCACCAGGTTGGCCCGCCCGGTCAGCTCGGCCGCCGTGGCCGGATCGCGCACGATCTCGTTGCAGGCCGCTGCCACGCCCGGCGAATAGGCGAGCGAAAGGTCACGCTGGGTAGCCAGCGGCTTGGTCGGGACGACCTCGGTCTTCCCGGGACGGGGCAGACGGTGGTAGCGCAGCGCGCTTTCGGTGAGTTCGTCCGCCAAGCCCGCCTCCACTCCTAGCCCACAACAAAAAGGGCCGCCCGAAGGCGGCGATGGATCACCCTTTTCGATCGAACCGGCGAGTTTGGTGCGGCCAAGAAGACTCGAACTTCCACGCCTCGCGGCACTAGCACCTCAAGCTAGCGCGTCTACCAATTCCGCCATGGCCGCGCCGGGTCGATGCGGCGGGGGATACCAAATAGGTCCCCCAGTGGCAAGGCGACTGCGCGCCCTATTGCGCGCGGCCGCGCCAGCCCCGATTTTGCCCTCATGGATCGACCTCGATGATGGACCAGCCGGAATGGCGCCTTTCCGACGGTGCCGTGCCCTATGCGGAGGCCCTGGCCGCCATGGAGGCCCGGGTAGCCGACATCCGCGCCGGCCGCGCCGGCGAGCTGATCTGGCTGCTGGAGCACCCGCCGCTCTACACGGCGGGCACCAGCGCCAGGGCACAGGACCTACTGGAGCCGACGCGCTTTCCGGTCCACGCCACCGGCCGCGGCGGGCAGTACACTTACCACGGCCCCGGCCAGCGCGTGGCCTACGTGATGCTGGATCTCCGGGCGCGCCGGCAGGACGTGCGGCGCTTCGTCTTCGACCTCGAGGAATGGACCATCCGCACCCTCGCCCGCTTCGCCGTGACGGCGGAGCGGCGGGCCGGCCGCGTCGGAGTCTGGGTCGGCCGCCCCGACAAGCCGCGACTCGCCGATGGCCAGCCGCGCGAGGACAAGATCGCGGCGATCGGCGTGCGCATCCGCCACTGGGTGTCGTTCCATGGCCTGTCGATCAATGTCGAGCCCGACCTGTCGCACTACTCCGGCATCGTGCCCTGCGGCATCAGCGGGCACGGCATGACCTCGCTGGTCGACCTCGGCCTGCCGGTGACCGTGGCCGATCTCGATGCGGCGCTGGCCTCGACGTTCGACGAGGTGTTCGGCGAGCCGCGAGCGGTCAGGCCGTCGGCCGCCGCGTAAAGCCTTCGGGCACGTCGATCTCGTCGGCCGGCAGCACCTCGACCGTGTCGACGCGCGCGAGCGATGGACCGCGCCGGCACGCCGCGACCATCCTGTCGACCGTCGCCCCTTCCCCTGCAAACAGCGCTTCGACCGAATCGTCGACGCGATTGCGCACCCAGCCGGCGAGCCCGAGCTGACGCGCCACCGCCTGCGTCCAGTCGCGATAGCCGACGCCCTGGACCCGACCGGCGATGATCACGCGAACGATTTTCATGCGAGAGGCATCCTGCAGCGGTTCCCCGTTCTTCGCATCGTCGACGCAGATGGTGCGCTCGATTGCATGTCGGCGGTAGTCATCGCCGCAGGCCTCGGCGTAGGCTCGCCGGCATGGCTCGTATCACGCTGCACCATTCCACCTATCTCGATCTCACCAGCTACCAGACCACCACTGCAACCACCGTCGAGTCGGCATACGGCCTCGGCCCGCCGACTCCCAGCGAAACGACGATCAATGTCGCGCTGATCCTGCCGCGCGCCAACGATCCGTCTGCCTTGTTGAGCAGCGACTGGGCAACGCGCCAGGCAACCCTGGCGCAGCTCGAGAGCAGCGGCACGCTTTGGTCGACCTACGGCGCCAGGCAAGACGATTTCGACGCCGCGCTTGCCGAGCTGGACAATCTCGGGATCACCGTGCTGGGCGATGCCGACGGAACCGGCGGCTACATTACCTCGGTCGAGTCGCGAACCATCTGGGTGCAGCTGTCGCCCGCCCAGTTCACGACCCTGTTCGACAGGACGCTCTATGGCGACGGCCCGTACCTTCAGTACTGGCACGACGAGCTGTCGCTCCCCGACACGATCGAGGCGACCGGCATCTGGTTCGACACCCAGCCGATCTGGGGAACCTATCCGGCGACGAGCAATCTCGGCGGCCAGCCGGCCATCCCGACGCAGGGCCTGCAAAGCATCGGCAACGGCCTGTCGCAAAGCGGCTTCTCCAAGGACTTCACGGGCGACATGGCCCGGTGGTTCTACAAGTTCCCGCTGGCCGGCACGGACGTTCCGACCGAGACTGTCGGCCTGGTCGAGCCGGAGATCGGCGATGCCCTGCCCACGGGCGCGGGCTATACCTTCCAGCACGGCCTCGACAGCTTCCGATCCCTGGCCGGGTACGGTCCCGGCAACTACTACGGCGTCGCCAACAACGGGCTGAACTACACCGACGGCAACAATGTCGAGCGTTCGCTCGATGTCGGAGTCGTCGCCTCGGCCGCGCCCGGCAGCACGATCGGTCTCTACGCCGGCTCGGGCACCGGCAACAACGCCACCTCGAACGCCTTCACCGCCTACCAGGCGTCGTTCTGGGACCAGGTCAACAATCCCGGCGTCGTCTCCTCCTCGTTCGACATCTTTCAGCAGACCGCGCCGGAGTCGCCATTCCGCCGCGCCGTCGACGAGCTCTTCGTCGACGCGGCGCTGCGCAACATCAGCGTGTTCGCCGCCAACAACGACTGGGGCTCGAGCTACAATTTTCCCAACGGGATCGCCAACCAGAACGTCACCCATTCCTCGCCCTACATCGTGCTGGTGGGCGGCACCTCGATCACCACGGTAGAGGCGGCCCCCGGCGATCCGTCGGTCTACAATCCGTCGGCGCCGCTGCAGTCGCTCTATGGCCAGGCGCTGGACGGCAACCTGTCGACCTTGTGGCTGCTGATCGAAGGCGGCCTGGCAACCATGCCCACCAGGTCCTCCGGTGCCGACGACGGCAAGGAGATGTTCCTCGAGGCGGTGTGGAACATCTATGCCGTTCACGGTACCAGGATGGATCCCGGCATCATCGGCAATTTCGGGGCGAGCAACGGCGGCGTCGACACCACCAGGCCGACGCCGTGGTACCAGACCGCCTTCGGCCTGACGCCGACCACGGTCAATCCCGGCGGTGGGACCGGTCGCGGTGCGCCCGATGTCGCTGCCAATGCCGGCGGCAACATGATGTCCTACGGCCCGCCACCGACCATGGCGCCGGTCTCGATGGACGATCTCTGGTACTACGACGGCACCAGCGCCGCGACACCGCTGTGGGCCTCGCTGGCTGCGCAGATCGATGCCGTCTTCAACGACCAGGGCCTGCCCAACCTCGGCTATGCCAACGACCTGCTCTACACCGCTGCGGCGATCGCGCCGGCTTCCTTCAACGACATCGAGCTCGGCAACAACACGTCGTCTTATCTCTATGGCGGCAACATCAATAGCGGCGGCACGTTCATTTCCCTCACCGGGCTCGGCTACAACGCCGGCCCGGGCTACGACCTCACGACGGGCCTCGGCTCGCCCAATGGCGTCATCCTGACCCGCACCCTGCTGGCGATCGCTCACGCCCAGACCTCGTTCGCCGACGATCCCCCCGTGCTCGAAAGCGACGGCACCGGCGGGTGGACGACGGGCGCCACCCAGAGCCTGCTGGTCCAGACGACCTCGGGCGCCGAGACGACGGTGACCGTGAAGGATGGCGGCCGGGATTTCTCGACGACGAGCGGGGCGACATCGCACTTCGCCTGGACGAGCCAGTTCGCTCAGCAGTCGCTGCAGGCGGACTTCGACGACGCGCTGGTGCGCCTGTTCGACAGGCATTCGCAAGGCGGGCTGATGCCGCTGCTGACGGCCGACGGCAATGCCTTCGCGGTCGAGATCGGCGGCAACGCGACGACGACGCCGCAGGCGGCGCTCACCAGCGACTTCGGCTTCGTCGACTTCGCCGACCTCCCGGGCGGCAGCACGGTGCACGTGGCGCGCGATGTCGCCGTGGCGCAGACGGCGGGCAGGCTGGACGACCAGTCCGCCGTGGTGCGCCTCAGGCAGAACGGCGAGGACGAGCTATCCCTGACCCTGTTTCGCGTCGACGACCTCACCGGTACGATCGGCAGCCTGCATCCCGGTGACGCGGGATACGCTGCTGCAGCGGCGACTCGCGCCTACACGACGACGGACGGCGACAGCGCCATTGCCGGGCCGGGCTACGGCAGTTTCAAGCAGGTCCTGATCGATCACGTCGACGCCGGCGACCTGATCGCCATGAAGCTGACCAACCGCTCGACGGGCAACGTCTTCTGGAGCTTCGCCAGCGCCAACGAGGTGAGCAAGGACGGCAGCCACGTCGGCCATCTGTGGAACTACGGCCTCAACACCTGGGGCTTCGAGGACAGGCTCGGCGGCGGCGACCGCGACTTCAACGACATGGTCATCGGCCTGGATTTCTCCAGCACGGCCGGCCACGGCTGGCTGGTATAGAAATCACAGGGTGGACGCGCCCCTCATTCCTCCTCCCTAAGCGTAGCTTGGGGAGGTGCCCCGTCATACGGGCCTTCGCCGCGCCGAAGCGGCTTCGGCCGCGCAGGCGGGGCGGAGGGGTCATGAGCCTCAGTCCCGCTGCTCATGACCCCTCCGTCGCCGAAGACGGCGACACCTCCCCAAGCTACGCTTAGGGAGGAAAGTGAGAGAGCGCCCACATACGCGCTCCCGGCCATGACGTCCTTCGCCGGCAGCGCCTCGTGTCACGCGAACTCGATGATCTTCTGGTCGACGCGCAGGCTGTCGCCGGGCTTGGCGTGCAGGATCTTGACCGTGCCGTCGCGGGCGGCGCGCAGGACGTTCTCCATCTTCATCGCCTCGACGACCGCCAGCACCTCGCCTGCCTTGATGTCCTGTCCTTCGCTGACGGCGATCGAGGAGAGCAGGCCCGGCATCGGCGAGAGCAGGAACTTCGAGGTGTCGGGGGCGGCCTTGACCGGCATCAGGGCGTAGAGCTCGGCCTGCCGCGGCGTCAGCACCAGCGCCTCGGCCTGGCCGCCCTCGTTGATCAGGCGCCAGCCCGATCCGACCGCGTCGACCTGCACCGCCACCGCCTGGCCGTCGATCTTCGCATGGAACAGTGGCTCGCCGGGCGACCAGAAGGTCTCGATCTTGAGCTTGCGCTTGCCCACCGTGACCGCATAGCCCTTCTGCGAGCTCGTCACCTCGAGCGCCACCGGCTCGCGGTTCAACATGACCACGCGCTTGTCCTGCAAGGTCCCGGTACGCTCCGACTTGATGCGGTCGACGACCGCGGCGACCGCGGCCAGCATCGCCGGGTCGCGCGGCGGCAGGTGGGCCGCGGTGAAACCACCCTTGAACTCCTCGGCGATGAAGTTGGTGGTGAGCCTGCCTTCGCGGAAGCGCGGATGGGCCATCAGCGCCGCCAGGAACGGCACGTTGTGCGACACGCCGCGCACGTAGAACTCGTCGAGCGCGCGGCGCATGCGCTCGATCGCATCGATGCGCGTCTTGCCGTAGGTGCAGAGCTTGGCGATCATGGGGTCGTAGAACATCGAAATCTCGCCGCCCTCGAAGACGCCGGTGTCGACGCGCACATCCGGTCCCGCCGCGGGCTCGCGATACTTCACCAGGCGTCCCGTCGAGGGCAGGAAATTGCGGAACGGATCCTCGGCATAGAGCCGGGCCTCGACCGCCCACCCATCGAGCTTGAGCTCCTCCTGGGTGAGCGGCAGCCTCTCGCCGGCCGCAACGCGGATCATCAGCTCCACAAGATCGAGGCCGGTGATCAGCTCGGTCACCGGATGCTCGACCTGCAGGCGTGTGTTCATCTCGAGGAAGTAGAACTTGCGGTTCTTGTCGACGATGAACTCGACCGTGCCTGCGCTTTTGTATTGCACTGCCTTGGCGAGCGCGACGGCCTCCTCGCCCATCGCCTTGCGCGTCGCCGCGTCGAGGAACGGGCTCGGCGCCTCCTCGATCACCTTCTGGTGGCGGCGCTGGATCGAGCACTCGCGCTCCCACAGGTAGAGGCAGTTGCCGTGGCCGTCGGCGATCAGCTGGATCTCGATGTGGCGCGGTTCCTCGACGTACTTCTCGATGAACACGCGGTCGTCGGCGAACGACGCCTTGGCCTCGTTGGTGGCCGAGCCGAAGCCCTCGCGCGTCTCCTCGTCGTTGTAGGCGATGCGCATGCCCTTGCCGCCGCCTCCGGCCGAGGCCTTGATCATAACCGGGTAGCCGACCTCGCGGGCGATCTTCACCGCCTCCTCGGCATTGGGGATGGCGTGCAGGTAGCCCGGTACCGTGCTGACACCCGCCGCCAGCGCGAGCTTCTTGGATTCGATCTTGTCGCCCATGGCATGGATCGCGTGCGCATCGGGGCCGATGAACACGATGCCGGCCTTCGCCAGCGCCTCCTGGAACTCCTGCTTCTCGGACAGGAAGCCGTAGCCCGGATGGACCGCCTGGGCCCCGGTTTTTCTGCAGGCCTCGACGATGCGGTCGACGAGCAGGTAGGACTGGGTCGAGGGCGGAGGGCCGATCAGCACCGCCTCGTCGGCAGTGCGTACGTGAAGGGCGTCGGCGTCGGCCTCCGAGTAGACCGCCACGGTCTTGATGCCGAGCCGTTTGCAAGTACGCATTACGCGACAGGCGATCTCGCCGCGGTTGGCGATCAGGATCTTGTCGAAGGGCGGCTTCTTCGCAGCCATGCTCAGGGTTCCTTCTTGGTACGGTCGAACAGGCCCCTGGACCAGGCCGTATGGGCGACGATCAGAGGCAGCCACGCGGTCAGCACCCACAGCCACCACGGATAGCGGCTGCTGAACAGGGCGTTGACGGCGATCAGAACGAGCAACGTGAACAACGCCACGATGAGGTGCAGCCGCAGCGGCCTGGCACGACGCAGGCGCTCTTCGGGCGAGAGGGCCACGAGATTCTCACTCCTCCCCAGATTCGCTGGGGAGGTGTCGCCGTCTTACGGCGACGGAGGGATCATGAGCCCCAGTCCCGTTGCCCATGACCCCTCCGTCCGCGAAGACGCAGACACCTCCCCAGCTCCGCTGGGGAGGGAAATGGAAGAGGCGATGAAGATTCACGTCCCTCACAGCGGGATGTTGCCGTGCTTGCGCCAGGGATTCTCCAGCTTCTTGTTCTCGAGCATCTTGAGCGCCCGGCAGACGCGGCGGCGCGTGCCGTGTGGCATGATCACATCGTCGATGAAGCCGCGGTTGGCGGCAACGAACGGGTTGGCGAATTTCTGGCGATACTCCTCGGTCCGCTTGGCGATCGCGTTGGCATCGCCGATATCGGAGCGAAAGATGATCTCGACGGCGCCCTTGGCGCCCATCACCGCGATCTCCGCGCCCGGCCAGGCATAGTTGACGTCGCCGCGCAGGTGCTTGGAGGCCATGACGTCGTAGGCACCGCCATAGGCCTTGCGCGTGATGACGGTGACCTTGGGCACCGTCGCCTCGGCATAGGCATAAAGCAGCTTGGCGCCGTGCTTGATGATCGCGCCATATTCCTGTGCCGTGCCCGGCAGAAAGCCCGGCACGTCGACGAAGGTCACGATCGGGATGTTGAAGGCATCGCAGAAGCGCACGAAGCGCGCTCCCTTGCGCGCGCTGTCGATGTCGAGGCAGCCCGCCAGCACCATCGGCTGGTTGGCGACGAATCCGACCGTCTGGCCCGCCATGCGGCCGAAACCGACGACGATGTTGCCGGCGTACTCGGGCGACAGCTCGAAGAAGTCACCCTCGTCGACGACCTTCAGGATCAGCTCCTTGATGTCGTACGGCTTGTTGGGATTGTCGGGCACCAGAGTGTCGAGCGACGCATCGTCGCGATCGGTCGGATCGAGGGTCGGCCGCACCGGCGCCTTCTCGCGATTGCTCGCCGGCAGGAAATCGACGAAGCGGCGCAGTTGCAGCAGCGCCTCTACGTCGTTCTCGAAGGCGAGATCGGCGACACCCGATTTCTGCGTGTGGGTGAGCGCGCCGCCCAGCTCCTCCTGGGTCACCGTCTCGTGGGTCACCGTCTTCACCACATCAGGGCCGGTCACGAACATGTAGGAACTGTCCTTCACCATGAAGATGAAGTCGGTCATGGCCGGCGAGTAGACCGCGCCGCCCGCGCATGGTCCCATGACCATGGAGATTTGCGGAATGACGCCCGAGGCCATGACATTGCGCTGGAACACGTCGGCGTAGCCGGCCAGCGAATCGACGCCCTCCTGGATACGCGCGCCACCCGAATCGTTCAGGCCGAGCACAGGAGCACCGACCTTCATGGCCATGTCCATGACCTTGCAGATCTTTGCCGCATGCATGCCCGACAGGGCGCCGCCGAAGACGGTGAAATCCTGGCTGAAGACGTAGACCAGCCGACCGTTGATCATGCCGTGCCCGGTTACGACGCCGTCACCGGGAATCTTCTGGTTCTCCATGCCGAAATCGATCGAACGGTGCTCGACGAACATGTCGAACTCCTCGAACGAGCCGGGGTCGAGCAGGGCGTCGATACGCTCGCGGGCCGTCAGCTTGCCTTTCGCGTGCTGCGCCTCGACGCGGCGCTGGCCGCCCCCCTGGCGCGCGGCGATGCGCCGACGCTCCAGTTCCTCCAACAAATGCTGCATTGCACTCTCCGGCTTCGTGACCGTTTTGCGGCATCCGCTTCGCCGCGTCCAGTCTCGATGGGGCCGCCAGAGAGGCTTCGTTCGGCGTCGCCGTCATTCCCCTCCCCAGCTTGGCTGCTACGGAGAGGACACAACTCATGTTCCTCTCCGCCCGCGAAGCGGGGGGAGAGGCCAGGAGAGGTGGGTCATAGGGTCGGTGGCCGCGAGGCGATAATTCTCCATCCAGCATCGATGGTGCCGCAACCACCCACCTCTCCTCCCCCACGCTTCGCGTGGGGCCCCTTCCTCTCCCCCCGCCTACGCGGGCGGAGAGGACGCATGAACGTCTTCTCCCATTTCGGAGAGCTCGAACCTGAGATGCATCCACTCCGTGGCAGCTTCGCTGGGGAGGTGAATGACGAGCGCGCTGCCAGCCCATCACCTCAGGAAGCGCTTCTCGTCGTCCTTGACCCGACCCATGCCCTGCAGGTCGAAAATGTCGTCGACCGAAGCGATGCCGGCCTCCACGCCGTGGATGCCGCCGTCGCGGCGGATGCGGGCAAAGGTCTCGCGCATCGCCCCCACGCTCGCCCGGATCGCATGGTTGCCCCAGATCAGCAAGCCGACCTTGCCCAGCGCCCGCACGCGCGCCACCGTCATCTGCGGATAGGCAGTCGGCACCAGGGCGAGCGGTGCCTTGCCGTCCCAGGCCTTGGCGAAGGCCTCGATCTCATCCGGAGTCTTCTGCCTTGAATGGACCAGGATCATGTCGGCACCCGCCGCCTCGTAGGCCCGTGCCCGTTTCAGGGCCTCGTCCTGGCCAAGCCCCGCGATCAACGCTTCGGTGCGGGCCACGATCACGAAAGAAGGATCGCGCCGGGCGGCGCGCGCCGCCTCGATCTTGCCCTGGAATTCCTCGATGCGGACCATGTCCTGGCGACCACCGGCGATCAGGCTGGTGACCTTGGGGAAACTCTTGTCCTCCATGACGATGGCGGCGGCGCCGGCCCGTTCATACTGCTCGACGACGTAGAGCACGTTGATGGCATTGCCGAAGCCGGTATCGATGTCGGCCACCACCGGCAGGCCGCTGCGGTCGACCATTGCGCGCGTCATGTCGAGATGCTGCGTCATCGACACGACGCTGACGTCGGGTACGCCGTACATGGCGGAAAGCTCGAAGCCCGACGCCCAGATGGCATCGAAGCCGGCCTCGGCCGCCAGCATGGCCGAGAGCGGGCTGTGCGCCGCCATCGCCTCGACAAACCCGGAGCGGGCCAGTGTTTCGCGCAGCTTGCTGCCTGCCGACATGCTCATCCTTTCAGTCTCTGATGCTCCAGAAGGGCGAGGAAACGTGCGCCGGCCTCGAGGTCGCGGCGGATGCCGGCATGGCGCTCGGTAGCGATCGGGTCCGCACCCCAGCGCTCGATCTGGTAAAGCTCGTCGAGCTGGGCCGCGTCGAACGCCTGCTCCGCGGTCAATCGCCGCTCGGCAACGGCAAGCGCGATCACCAGCGAGCCGGCGATGTGCGTCAGATTGTAGAGCGCCGACAGCGCCAGATCGGAATGCGCCGCTACGGCCGCACGCAGGCGCGCGACCGACGCGGCTGGTTGGGCCACGAAGCTCATGCCCTCGGCGACGACCAGCGGCGCGTCGTAGTGGCTTGCCGCCCAATCGAGCAGCGGTTGCCACAGCGTGCTTTGCCGTCCGACCAGGCTCGGCGGATCGCTGGCGCGATAGCACAGCAAGTCGGACTCTGCGTACTTCGCGGTATCCTCGATCACCTGGTCGCGTTGGCGGGTCACGCGGTCGAGGCCGGTGGCCGCAAGCCGGGTCAGCGGCAGATGTGACACGGTGATCTCGGCCTTCTCCGGGACATCGCCCCATTCGCCGGCAATCGCCTCGGCGAGGGCCTGTGTCGGCACGACCAGCACAGCTTTGGCAGGCGTCCGCATCGGCCTGCCGTCGAGCAGCACGCGATGGCCGTCCCCGGCGCGCTCGACCGCCGTCCGCTCGTAGAAGCGCTTCATCCCAGCCCTGCGGTGAATGGCTCGATGCGCGCCTCGGCGAACGCAGGTCGGCGATCTCGGTCGGCGTCCTGATCTTCACATGCTTGTGATCGTCGGCTGCGAAGGTTCATGGCGACATTACATTTGCAAGCCGGTCTGGCTGCGAAAAGCGGTCTGTGTGATGTCGGACACATAGCACCCCTGACGCATCGGACCTAATGGCTGACAGCTCTGCTACTATCCTGGGTGTATATGAGTACCGCGCACGAGATCGTTCCGCTGTTCGCCACGCCCCTGGTCACGTTCGAGGTTCCCGAGGCGCCCGCGCTCAACGCCGATCTCCGACGGGTGATCGAGCAGCGTGAGCAGTCTCAGCCCACCACTCGGCACTCCAACCAGGGCGGCTGGCAGTCGAGCTGGGACATGGAGCGCTGGGGCGGCGTGCCGGCGATCAAGCTCCTGGCGATCGGCCGCAACCTCGCCAACCGGGTGACGACCGACCGCAAGGGCAATGTCGGCAATGGCCCTTACCCGGGCTACGCCGTGACCTGGACCGCGAACATGTGGGCGAACGTCAATCGCAACGGCCACGGCAACGAGTTCCACTCCCATCCCGGCGCCTTCTGGTCGGGCGTGTACTATGTCGACGACGGCGGCATCGCCGAGGACGACTCGCTCGGCGGCGAGCTCGAGTTCATGGACCCGCGTGGGCCCCTGCCCGCCATGTTCGCGCCGCATCTCGCGGTCGCCATGCCGGGCGGCCTCGGGGCGGGCGCCACCGAACGCGTCCAGCCCAAGGCTGGTCGCCTGGTGATGTTCCCTTCGTGGCTGATGCACCAGGTGCGCCCCTATCACGGCGGCGCCACACGCATCTCGATCGCCTTCAACCTTACCGTCTGACGCGGCGGCGCATTGAGATCTCGGTCGGCGCAGGCGACAGGTTCGACGCCGGGTCGTCGTTCATCCGGAGGGCATGGCGGTTCCGGCGTGCTCCCGGCTATGCTTCGAAACGGATCGTGACTCGACCAAGAAGGTCGCCAAACTCCGCGACGACCGTGCTGCCGGCGCCGACGAAATGCAGGCCGGTGCATGTGCCGGCGGCAACCAGATCGCCGGTTCGCAGGCCCTCGCCTCGACGCGACAGCTCGTTGGCGAGCCAGGTCAGAGCCAGCAGCGGGTGACCGAGCACCAGGGCGCCTGTTCCCACGCCTTTGAGGTCGCCGTCGATCGACAGGGAAACCTCGTGGCCGGCGAGGTCGAGTTGGCGCCATTCCCGCAATGGCCGGCCGGCAACGAGACCGCCGTTGAAAGCGTTGTCGGCCGTGATCTCCTCGATGCGGCGCGAGCGCCAGCCGGCGAGACGCGTGTCGCAAATCTCGATCACCGGCACGACGGCGTCGACGGCCGCGCCGACCTCCTCGCGACCGTAGGGCGTCGCTCTGGATGGCAGATCGGCGCCCAGCCGGAAGCCGAACTCGGCCTCGACGCCCGCGACGAAGAACTGCCCGCGGTCGAGCGTTGCCGGTTCCTGCCACAGTGCGGCGCGGAACAGGCTGCCGGCGATTGGGCCGGGCGCGTTCACCAGGCGCTGCGACTGCTCCGACGAGCAGCCCACCTTGTGCCCGACGACGTCGTCGCGCCACCTGGCGCGAAAGGCTGCCTGCACCGCGTAGGCATCGTCGAAGGTCACGACCTCGGGCAGGCCGGGCGTCGGCAGCCTGCTGCGTCGCGCCGCCACCAGCCGGTCGGCAGCCTCTTCCGCAACGTCCTTCATCGCATGGCTCCCGTCAGCACCGTCGCCACCGAAGGCACGAAGACGACCAGCATGAGTACCCCGAACACGATCAGCGTATAGGGCGTGGCGGCGGCCCACACCTGGCGCATGGTGATCTCGGGCGGCGCCACGCCCTTCATGACGAAGAGCAGCAGCCCGAAGGGCGGCGTCAGCAGCGCGATCTGGAGGGAGATCAGCAGAATCACGCCGAGCCACACCAGGTCGAGGTTCAGCGCATTGGCGAGCGGCATGAAGAACGGGAAGGTGAGCAGCATCATGCTGATCTGGTCCATGAAGCAGCCGAGCACGAGCAGCACCGCGATCATGGTGAACACCGCGATGAGCGGCGTCATCTCGAACTTCGCAAGCTCGGCCAGCGCTCCATCCGTGGCGCCGGAGAACGCGAGAATTTGCGAGAAGGTCGTCGAGGCGGCGATGATGAAGAAGATCATCGTCGTCACGACTGCCGTGCTCTTGAGGCTCTCGAACAGGATCTTCCAGGTGAGCGCCCGGTAGGCTATCGCCAGCACCATGGTCGCCAGGCAGCCCAGCGCCGCCGAATCGGTCGGCGATGCCCAGCCGGCGAACATGCTGCCCATCACGACGACGAAGATGAGCGACAGCGGCACGACATCGAGGAAGAACGGCCGCCAGCGCTCGCCGAGGCTGAGCGCGCGAGGCGCCTCGCGCGGAGCGAGGTCCGGCCGCATCCAGCAGCGCACCACGATCCACATCAGGAAGCACACGCTCATGATCAGGCCGGGCAGGACGCCGGCGATCAGGAGATCCGCGACCGAGATCTTGTCGCGGCTGACGGCGCTCGCCAGCGTCGCCAGCAGCACGGTGAGCGCCGAGGGCGGAATCAGCATGTCGACGCCGCCGATCGCCATGATCGGCCCCATCGCCATCGACGGATGATATCCCCGGCGCAGCATCTCGGGCAGCAGGGACTGTCCGAGCATCGCCGTGGTGGCGATGGTCGAGCCGGACAACGCCGAGAACATCGTACCGCCGCTCACCGCCACCACCGAGAGGCGGCCGGGCACGCGCAGGATCAGCCGGTCGATCGCATCGATGGCGTGGAACGCCATGCCGCTGCGCAGCAGGATGTCGCCCATCACCAGGAACAGCGGCACCGGCGCCAGGTTGAAGTTGGCGATCGAAGCCATCGATCCGCGCACGAACGACATTATGCCGTTCTCGCCACCCAGGAAGATGACCGAGCCGACGATGTTGGTCAGGAAGAAGGCGAAGGCGACAGGCAGGCCGATCAGCATGGCGAGGCACACCATGCCGAGCATCAGTGCCAGGGCAGCGGGCCAGGCCATCAGAGCGATGCCCGGTCGGTGACGCTGTAGGTCTCCTTGACCACGCCTTCGACGCGCAGGAAGCGCAGCACGAACTCGATCGCCAGCAACAGTGCACCGGTCGGGATGGCGAGATAGAGCAGCCATTCCGGCACGTACCAGGTCTTGTAGGCGACCATGTTGCTGCGCCAGGCGTCGGAAACGACGGCGCTGCCGTAGTACAGCAGCGCCAAGCTGATCGCGAGGCCGATCAGGTCGACGGCCTGCTCCAGCCGGATCGCCAGTCGCCTGGGCAACGCCACCAGCAGAATGTCGACCCGCACGTGGTTGCCCTGGCGCAGCACCCACGGTGCCGCCAGGAACGTGCCGGCATACATCATGTACTCCGAGAGCTCGATCAGCCACGGCAGCGAGCCCAGCGCCAGGTTGCGCAGGGCGACGTCTAGGCAGATCAGCGCCACGATCAGCCCGAGGACCACGCCGAACAGGCCGCAGAAGAGATCGAGCAGCCGCTCGAAGACGGCGAGCACGCCTACTCCCTGACGAAGTACTGGCGGAGCCTGGCGGCGTTGTCGGGGCTGATCCTCTTGACCACGTCCCAGCCCGCCTCACGCGCCTCCTTGATGTAGCGCTGCTCGTCGGCCGCGGAGAACTTGATGGTCTTGATGCCCGCGTCGTTCTGCTTCTTGAGCTCGGCCTCGATCAGCCCGACATCGGCGGTGCTGCTCTCGATCTCGAGCGCGAGGTCGAGCAGCAGCTTGCGCTGGGCGTCGTTCAGCTTCTTGGTCCAGGTGTCGTGGTTGGCCAGCAGCGTGATGTCGGGACGATAGAAGCCGGGGTCGACACGGAACTTGGTCACCTTCTGCCACGAATAGTCGAAGATGCCGCGCGTCGCCCAGCCGTAGCCGTCGACGGTGTTGCGCTCGAGCATGGTGTAGACCTCGGGCGGCGTCGAGTTGATGCCAGTACCGCCGAGCTTCTCGACCATCGGCCGATACATCGGCGTGACGCGGATCTTGAGGCCGCTGAAGTCGGGCTTGGAGATCTCCTTGTTGAGAAAGATGTGCGCCCGCTCGTAGTTGTAGAAGCGGGCCAAGAACTCGGTGTTCGCCTTGTCGACATGGAGCTTGTTGAGGAAGGCCAGGCCGCCGTTGCTGCGCAGCTCGGCCATCGGCACCTCGATGAGCTTCATCGCCTCGGCCTCGGGCAGCACGTTGCCGTAGTAGGCGCTCGAGGTCGTGACGATGTCGATGACGCCGTCCTTCAGATTCTTGCCGACATCGAAGAGCGGCATGACCTTGGGCGCGCCGCCGAGATACTGGATGCGGATCTGGCCCTTGCCCTTCTCGTTCACGGCCTTGACGTACTGCTCGAACTTCTGGGCATAGATCGAGCCTTCCTGGAATGCCGCAACGCCCTTGAGCACGACCTCCTGGGCTGACGACGGGAAGGCAAACGCGATACCGACCGCTGCTCCCAGGATGACGCGCCGCGAGCGCGCCATTCCGTGGCGCTCCCGGCCTTGAGACTTGATCGACTCCTTCATCCTTCCCTCCGTGTTCACGCCGCACTCCCCGAGATGCTCGCGGCAGCATGGGCCACGCGCGGCCCGACATCGACCATCGCCCGTTCCGCCGAGATCTCGAACGGCGGGCCACCACAATTCACGGCCATGACAATGCCGTCCCCGGTGATCACCGGCGCGCCGACGCCGACCACGTCGGCCCGCCAGTCGCCTGCGGAAACGCAGAAGCCGTGCCGATCGAGCATATCGAAGGCGCTTTCGATGCCGCCCTTGAGCACGCGCCAATCGCGGCCGGCTTCCTGACGGACACGATCGAGCAGCCCGTTGCGATCCGGCTCGGGCAAGGCAAACAGGTACGCGCGCCCCATCGCCGTCGTGGCGAGCGGGATGCGGGCACCGAGATCGAAGCGCGCCGGCGGAGCCTTGTCGTGCCGCACCGTCTCGATGTTGATCATGTGCAGCTGATCGCGGGCGCCGAGCGAGGCCGGCAGGCGTGTCGCCTCGGCGACCTGGCGCAGGAACGAATGCGCGGCGATGCGATGTGGCATGCCGGCGAGCAGCGAATGACAAAGCGAGGCGATGCCGGCCCCCAGCGTGTAGCGTCCGAGCCGGGGCACATAGGCGAGATAGCCGAGTGCCGTCAGCGTCCGGGTGAGGCGCGAAACGGTCGGTCGCGGCAGGCCGGTGCGGGCCGCGATCTCGGCGTTGCTGAGCGCACTCTCGCCGGGCCGGAAGACCCGCAGGACCGACAGGCCGCGCGCCAGTCCCTGGACGGCATAGGCTTCCTTGCCCTCCAGGGACTCGGTCTCGCTTCTGCGCTGGGTCGCCGACAACCGTCCCATGGACGAAAATTGCAATAGCTGGAATTACAATGTCAACGTGCCCGCGTCGCGGGGCGATATGTCGATGTGCTCCATCACCTCGGCATCGGCGCGATGGCGTGATGCTGCATGATCGAGCCTCGGCCGCGGCTCCACGACGGGATGAAGCACGAATGGCCGCCGGCATCGCCGCCACCCATGGTGATCAGGATGTCGGCGGGCTCCAGGCCGCGATGCATGAAGCCGGCCTCGGCGAGGCCGTGCGCCTTCTCGCCATGCTGGGCGTCGTACTCGCGGTCGCGGTACTTGCCGACGCCCTTCATGCCTTCCACCGGACGCCTGGCCTGGGTGAACAGGAACTTCTGGGCGTCCTCGCGCGTCCAACCGGCCGCCGCGACGATGTGCATGTGCTCGGGTGCCAGGATGACGACGCTCTGGCCCAGCGTGATGCAGCCGTAATTGGCCATGGCATCGGCCACCGAGCCCAGGACCTGCTCGGGCGTGTTGCCGCCATGGTTCTCGACGTTGCAGAAGCCGCCGCCGGCGAAGGCCGTGACGCTCGAGGTGCCCGGGGCGTAGCCCTGGGCCTGGCAGAGCAGCGGCCACGGATTGCCGCGCGCCCGCTCGGCGATGCAGAAGCTGTACTTGCCCGGATTGCCTTGGGTCGACTTGTCGGAGATGCCGGGCAGCATCTGGAAGACGTTGCGCAGGATCAGCCGCACGGCGCGGCCGATCGTGGCGTTGGCCCGATTGCCCGGCCCGAACAGGTTGACGTCGGCGTTCATGCCGACCTCGTCGGCGTAGGGCCCGCTCACGATCAGCAGGGGCGCCGATCCGCCCGTGCTCGCCGTCGAGCCGTGAAAATTGAAGTCGGCCCGCTCCATTGCCTCGAAGGCCGCCACGAGGACCGGAAAATGCTCCGGCAGGCAGCCCGCCATCACGGCATTGACCGCCGCGCCATGCAGCGAGAGCGCCAGCCCGGTCGCCGGATGCGTGGTGATCACGGTGTCCCATGGACGATTGTCGGCGGCAGCCATCGCCTTCACCCGATCGACCTGCGGCGGCACCACCGGCAGCCCGTCGGTCCAGCCCTGCTCGTAGCAATAGTCGATGGCGGCCAGCAGATCGTCCGGCACCTCGTGGACACGCGGTGAAGCCCCAACCATGGCACATGCTCCCAGTCAGCTCGGCGACACTATGGACGCCGACTTGTCGAGGCAAAGCACAAAGTCCGTTCAGGAGACCGGCACGCCGGCCCGTATCCTGCGTGCAAGGTCGTCGAGATCGGCGCGCAGGAGGGATTCGGAGATGGCGACCGGGCCGCCAAACATACCGACAGTGCCACGGCGCAGGAAGCGTTGGAGCCGGTTGCCCTGGCGGCGAAACTGCTCCGGATCGCGCACGCCGATCACCATGATCCTGGGCTGCTGCGGCCGAAAGAGCAGCGAGCGGTTGTAGGTCGGCAGCCTCAGGCTCTGAATTTGCACCCACGCGATCTCCGACCAGGGCACGCGGCCAACGCTGGAGTAGCTCGTATTGTCGACGATGCCCTCCTGATCGATGACCAGGCCGGGCCTGCCGCTGAACAGCTTCAGGGCAATGAAAAAGGTGGCAGCCCCGAAGATGACGGTGCCGACAAGACCGGCGATTCCCAGTTCCCAAGCGAGAAGGCTGCCCGGTCCGGCCAGGCCGGCCGCAGCCGTCAGCGATGAGACGAGGAAAAGCACCAGCGCCACGGCGAGGACCAGGGCGAACCTCGCCTTGCGCAGGGGAAACGCCAGAGTCGCCGTCGGGTACACCGATGTCACGGGCGCGTCTGGCTGCGCTGCAGCGCCGGCGTTTGCGACGACGGCCGCCCGGCGCGCGGGCGGTCCGGCGTCGGCACCGGCATCTGCGCCCGCAGGCCCGGCCGCAGCCCATCGACACGCGGCGCAAGGACGGCACAGGCATTGGCACCGGCCTGTCGCGCCGCGAGATTCAGCTGCGCCACCAGGCTCGGCACGGTGCCGCCGGGAATGATCAGCCGCGAGACGTTGGGGTCGAGCACGCTCGCCGTCGGCCTGCCGCTGCCACCCTTCAGGCGCAGTGGCGTGGCCAGCGTCGCGTACTGGCCGTCGCGCGCCTCGGGCACGAGCAGGAACTCCCAGGTGTCGGAACGCAGCTGCACATATCCGCCGCCGACCAGCGTGGCGCGCGGCGTGTCGACCACCAGGCGCCGCAGCCACGCCACGCCTGCCGCGACCTCGAAACGTCCGGCGATGCAATTGAACGCCGCCTGCGGATCGCTGACGCCGAGCAGACGCTGCGTGTCGGACGGCCAGCTCGTCAGCGGCTCGCGCGGCCAGCCACCCTTGGCGATGGCAAGATCGATCGTGCCGTTGGCCGTGTTGAGAGCGTCGCGCGTGGTGCGCCCGCCGCCACGCAGACGCAGGTCGATGTCGGCGACCGCATCCTGCAAACCCAGGTTCATGCCGAGCAGCCGCGACAGGTCGGCCAACGAGACCCGGCTGACGTTGGCCGTCAGCGTGGCCTGGCCGATGCGTCCGGCCGGATCGTAGGCGAGGTCGAAGCTCGCCGTCCCCGCCCCGACCGTGGCCGCGGCCCGGAGCGCAAAGCGCGTCTCGCCCGAGGTCATCGACACCGAGGCGTTCTGCACCTTGCTGCCGAGCCCGCTGATCTCGCCGAAGCGCGCCGACACCGTGATGGCCGACCGCCCGAGCCAAGTCGCAGAGAACGGCATGGCCGGCACCAGGCGCGCCGGGGCCGGCGCCGGCCCGCCTGCAGGCGGCGGCGGCGCGGGCGCGGCTCGCAGGTCGTTGACGTCGAGGCGGCTCACGTCGGCGTTTACGGCGATCGTCGCCACCCCCTTGCGATCGACGCGAAAAAGGGCGTCGCCGGTCAGCTCGCTCGAGGCGACCTTCAGGCTCGCCACCTCGACCTTGAAGGCGCTGCGCTGGGTGGCGGCCTTGGCATTCAGCACATAGGGACCGCCCGCCGGAACAGGCAGACGGATGTAGGGGCCGAAGACCGAGACGTCCGGCCCCTCCGAGCTGATCTGCAAGTTGGTGCCCTTGACGGTTACCCCTCCTTTGATCGCAATCTTTCCATCGCCAAAACTTCCCTGCACGTCGATGTTGCCAGGCAGGCTCCGCATCCAGCCATCGAACGTGCCTGCCGCTCCGCTGAGTTCCAGCGGCACCCCTCGCGGGGCAGCGAGACGGGCATCGACCTGGAGTGGCTGGTTCGCGGCCGGCGCGCGCAGCGACGCCCGCGGGACCTCGAGCACGACCGCTGGCCGGCCCGGACCCTCGCCGACGGTCAGGATGGAGTCGCGCAGCTCGACGACGGGGATCCAGGGAAACACCGGCGCGGTGCGCAAACGCAGCGAGCGGTTCTCGCCGGCATGCGGGCCCGAGCCATCGGGCGGCGGCAGCATCTCGAGGTTGATGTCGCCGATGTCGTTGTGCTCGACCAGGATGTCGGCGCCCTCGAGCACGAGGCGACCGATCTTGAGCTCGCCCAGGAACAACGAGAACGGGTCGAAGTACAGGGTGAGCTTGCGGACGCGAACCATCTCCGGCCGCGTCCCCCATGCCGCGTTCGAGAGCGTCACGCCCTCCGCCACCATGGCGGGTTCCATGCCGATCTGGACCGACAGCGGCACCTTGGCTGCAAGCTCGCGACCCGTGGTCTTGCGAACCTGATCAGCGAGACGCGCCTGGTAGCGGGACAAGTCGCGGGTGGCGATCCACGCGACGCCGGCGAGCGCCGCCAGCGGTATCGCCGCCACGAGGATCCAGGTCAGCCGCCTCCAGTTGATGCGCATGCGACCCGATTCTCGCTCAATCGCCCTCCGTCGAGAAGCCAAATGCCTCGACGGTACGGCGGAAGTGGGGCGGCGGCTCGGCAACGACGGTCAGCTCGCCCTTGCCGGATGGATGCGGCAAGACGAGACGGCGGGCATGCAGGTGCAAGCGGCCGGCGTCCGCAACCGCGGCCAGCAGCGCTTCCTCGCCGCCGTACTTGCCATCGCCGAGAATCGGGCAGCCGATCGCCGCGCAATGCACCCGCAGCTGATGGGTCCGTCCGGTGCGCGGCCACAAGGCGAGCAAAGCGGCGCGCTTGCCGGCCCGGTCGATGACGCGGAAGTGGGTCAGGGCCTTCTGACCTGCCTCGTGATCGACCTGCATCAGCTCGCGATCGCGCGCGCCCGGCCGCTTGGCGAGCGGCAGATCGATCGCACCGTCGGCACGCGGCGGCGCGCCGACGACGATCGCCCAGTAGAGCTTCTCGGTCTCGCGATCGCGAAACGACTCCCCGAGACGCCTGGCTGCCTGCGCCGTACGGGCGATCAGCAGCAGGCCGGACGTGTCCTTGTCGAGGCGATGGACCAGGCGCGGCCGCTCCGCGAAGCCGAAGCGCAGCGCATCGAGCATGCCGTCGACATGGCGCTCGGTCCCGGTCCCACCCTGCACCGCCAAGCCTGGCGGCTTGTCGAGGACAATGACGTGTTCGTCGCGATGGATCACCAGGCGGCGGATCTCCGCCGCGTCGCGGTCCGACACGCCGGCGACCTCGGTCGGCTTGGGCGGCGGCGGCGGCGCGACCACACCCGGCGGCACGCGAATCGTCTGGCCTGGCTCGATCCGGTCGCGGGCTTCGGCGCGCTTGCCGTCGATCCGGACCTGCCCCGTGCGCAGAAGCTTCTGCAGCGCGCCATGACCCAGGTCGGGATAGTGGCGCTGGAACCAGCGGTCGAGACGGAGGCCGGCTTCGTCCGCCGTCACGGCACGGCCGCGCAGCGCCGCGCCCGTTTCCTTCACCGAGGCTTGCTGTGCCTTCACCACTGAGCGCTACCGCAGCGCCTTCCGTAGAAGCGATTCATGCGCCGATCTCGACGTGAGTCTCGACACACACGCGCTATTGGAATCCACCGGAAAGTCAAGGTGGATAGTTGCGCGACGATGGCATCGGCACGACGTGCGCCCACAGGATCGGGGATTTGCACGCCCCGGCCGACTATCATGAATCGCCCATGTCCCCCGAGACCCTGTCCTTCGACACCCTGACATTCGATCATCCCGCGGCGTGCCGGCCGGCGCGGCTGACGGCGAGCCTGTTCCTTCCCGAGCCGTGCAAGCGGCCGGCGCCATGCATGGTGATCCTGACGAGCAGCGCCGGCGTCCAGCGCCACCGCGAGCACTACTATGCCCAGGCGCTGAACGACGCGGGGATTGCAGCGCTGATCATCGACAGCTTCGCGGGCCGCGGCGTGCGCCGGACGGTGGCCGACCAGACGCTGGTCTCGGCTGCCCAGATGGAAGGCGATGCTTTCGCCGCGCTCGCCCTGCTGCGGGCCGACCGGCGGATCGATCCCGAGCGCGTCGGCTTGATGGGAGTCTCGAAGGGCGGCGTGGCGACGCTGAACGCCGCCATCGCCGTCCGCGAGCGCTGGCGCAACGGGTTTCCCCACCTGTTCGATCTTCACGTGGCGATCTGTCCCGGCGCGACCGCGCAGCATCGCGACCCGACGACCCACGGCCAGCCGATGTTCTTCATGCTGGCGGCGCGCGACGACTACACCCCGGCGCCGCTCGCCATCGAGTACGCAGAACGCATGCGCTCGGCCGGCAACTCCCGGATCAGGGTCAAGGTCTACGGCAGCGCCCACCACGGCTGGGAATCGATCGGGCCAGTGTTCGACATCAAGGACGCCGAGAACTGGTCGTGCTGCCGCAACTTCATCGAGAACGACGGCCGACACTTCGTCCCGGCCCTCGGCAAGGCGCTGAGCGAGCCCGAGTACCAGGCCTGGGCGCGCCAGCACTGCGTGACCAGGGGCGCCCGCGCCGGCGGCGGCACGCCGGAGCTCAAGCGGCGCGCGACCGGGGATCTCCTGACCTTTCTGCACAATGCCGGCTTCGCCCCTCGATGGACGCCCCAACCGATTGCCGGTATATCGGCGGCGTGACTCGATTTCGCTTTCTGATTGGTTTCCTGGCGTTCCTGATCGGCGCCGTCGGGTCGATTTCCAGTTCTGCCGCCGAGCCGCTGTGGGTCGGGTCTGACCCCGCCCGGGTGCGCGCCGAAGCGCTTCTCGCCGCATTGCGCGGCGCCTCCGCGCACGGGCTGGAGCCCGTCTGGTACGGCGTCGCCGATGTCGAGAAGGCGCTTTCGCCGGGAGCCGATCCGGCGGCGGCCGAAGCGCTGCTGACAGCGGCGTTCGTCGCCTACGCCGGCGATGTCTCGACCGGTCGAACTCGTGCCAATCGAATCGACAGCAACATCGACATCCAGCAACGCCAGGTCGATCGCACCCTTCTCCTGAAGGATGCGGCCGAGGCTCCCGATTTCGCCGCCTACCTGGCCGGCCTGCCGCCCAAAGGCGACTACCCTGCGCTCCAGAAGGCCCTCGCGACGTGGCGCGACAAGCGCGCCAAGGCTGCCTTCACCCCGCTGCCCGACGGTGGCCTGCTGAAGCCCGGCATGAGCGACCCGCGCGTGCCGCTCCTGCGCACGCGCCTGGCCGAGCTCGAGCTTCCGGTGCCGGAAGCCGGCCCGGTTGCCGACCTTTACGACGACAAGCTGGCCGCGGTGGTCAAGGCATACCAGGAGACCAAGGGCCTGACGGTCGACGGCATCATCGGCGCCAAGACCACGCAGTCGCTCAACACCTCGATCGACGAGCGCATCGGGCAGATCGTCGCCAACCTCGAGCGCCGCCGCTGGCTGCCGGAGAACCTCGGCAGCCGCTATGTGCTGGTCAATGCCGGCGACTACTCGATGGTGTTCGTGGACGGCGGAAAGCGGGTGTTCGAAAGCCTGGTGATTGTCGGCACGCCCAAGGATCCGACGCCGGAGATCCAGACGGTGATGCGCGGCTTCCAGACCAACCCCTACTGGACGGTGCCGCAATCGATCTCGGGCGAGGAATATCTGCCGATGCTGCGCCGCGACCCCTATGCGCTGCAGTCGGCCGGCTTCAAGATCTTCGAGAACTGGCAGGACAACACCGAGCTCGATCCGGCCTCGGTCGACTGGAGCTCCATCCATCCCAAGGCCTTCCCCTACCGCATCCGGCAGGACCCCGGGGCCGGCAATGCGCTGGGCTACATCTTCTTCCCGTTCAACAACAGGTACGGGATCTACATGCACGATACGGCGAACCGCTGGCTGTTCACCGAGGGCAGCCGCAACTTCAGCCACGGCTGCATCCGGCTGCAGAACCCGCTCGACTTCGTCGAGAAGGTATTCGACGGCCGCAACGGATTCGCCAAGGAGCGCGTCCGCCAGGTCATCGCGAGCGGCCAGCAGGCACACTACGCCTTCCCCGATCCGGTGACGCTCTACGTCACCTACCGCACCGTCACGGCCGGCGCCGACGGGACGCCGCTTTTCCGGGACGATGTCTACGGCCGCGACCGCCGCGTCGTGCGCGAGATGGCCAAGCCGCGCAGCTGAGCAGCATCGCGGCCCGAGCCGCGCGAGGGAGGCCGACCTGAGCCGATCGTCCCGCGTTCCCGCCGGCCTGTTCGACAGCCGGCCCTACGGCTTCTCGCAGGTCGCCGTCGTGGCGACGCCGCTGGGCGATGCCGTGCACGTGTCAGGTCAGGTCGCCTGGGATGCCGAGCAGAGGATCGTCGGTCCCGGCGACATCGGCCGCCAGCTCGAGAAGAGCCTGGAGAATCTCGCCACGGCCCTCGCGTCGGTCGGCGCGACGCTCGACCAGGTGGGCGCCTTGCGCCTCTACATCAGGCAGAGCCATATGCGGGAAGGCAAGGCCATCGGCGCCGCGCTCAGGAAGGTGTTCGGCGACGCACCGCCCTGCTCGACCTGGATCGGCGTGCCGAGCCTCGCCGATGAGGCGTTCCTGATCGAGGTCGAGCCCAGCGTGGTCTACCTGCCGCGTAGGTAAGGCCTTGTGATCGCAGCGCCTGTCCTGAGCGCTGGGTTGTCGGGCTGCACCCCTTAGTTTGGGTACGATTTGGGTACACCGAGGTCACGACGAACGATGGCAAGACGACTGAACAAGTCACTGGCGAGGCTCTCCACCGTCACCCTGACTGCGATCCAGCGCGGCACATACAAGGCAAAGGTGAAGCGCCTGCACGATGGCGGGGGACTGGCCCCCGGACCCTACTGTCTCTTCCGGTACTGGCACGACGGCGCCGAACGGTGCATGGGCATCGGCTCGTTGATGGCGGTGAGCGCGGCTGAGGCCAGGGACCGGGCGATCGCGTTGCGGCGGGCGACCCGCACTGGTGGCGATCCGTTGCCCGCGCAGCAACAAGAGCAACTGCGGGCCAAGGCGCTGGTCACCACCTTCAAGAGTGAGGCCGAGATCGTGATCGGCTTGATCGAGGCGTCCAAGGTCCACGCGACGACCAAGTCCAACGCCCGACGAGCGCACGACTTGGCGTTGGTGACCTTGGGGCCGAAGGGCATCGATCAGATCGAAGTACCCGACGTGGTCAGGATCGTGGTGCCTCGCTATCAGGAAAGCTGGGACGGCGGCCACCGGCTACGACACCGACAAAATCGCCAACCTGGAGGAGCACCGCCATGCCGCCGACTGAAGTTCCACGCGCCCACGGTACTAACGCGCCTTCCAGTCCGGGTTAAGCAAAAGAAGCGCGGACTTGAGGGCGTGGGGCAACAGCGAGATATAGGCGCGGTGATCGTCTCTCTCGTACATATACCGAAGCTGCTCGAAGGACCTCCCACTTACATCCAAAGCCTCTCGAAGGTCACGAGGTAGTCGCTCCCCAGCCTGAGCGTCCAACCTCTTGGTGTCCTCTTCGTTCGCCGCCATGACCTTGTTCCATTCAGCTTCCACCACGTTTTGGCTGTCGGGCTTGAGCTTGTCGAAGAGAGCCCGAAGATTGTGGCCTCGCACCAAGGTGCCAGTTTCCACCAAGAGTTGGGCCTTGAACATGAGTTCGGCCTCGAAGGCTACCCAGACGAGCATCGGTGGGATCAGAGCATCGTCGTAGAAGGCGGGGTCCTGCCGGCGCGCCTCGTCCAATCGGGTGATGGCAAGATGGAAGCGGAGAGCATGCTTGAAGACCTCCCAAGGATCGACAGGGGGCTTCCGTGGCGGCTTTGGATCCCGCATCGCGCGTTTCACTTCGCTGGAAGCGATGACAAGTAGCGCCTTGCCCTATCGTTGCCTTTCCCGGCGGCCAAATTGTACCAGTACCGGGCCTGATCAAGGTTCTTGGGAACGCCTTGGCCATGTTGATAGAGGAAACCGATGTTCACCATCGCATCAGTGTTCCCTCCGGCGGCGGCCTTTACGTTCCATTGCATGCTTTCGCTGTAATTCTTCGGCACGCCAGCGCCCATAGAGTACATGGAACCTAGGTTCTTCTGGGCTTCCGCCTCGCCTTATTCAGCCGCCTGTCGCATCCATGCGATTGCTCTCGCGTAGTCCTTCGGGACCCCTTCACCCTTGAAGTACATTACCCCCACCATCTTCTGAGCGCTGGCGTTTCCTTGCTGGCCCATGGTCTGCCAAATGCTAAACGCCGTGCTGTATTCGCCAGTCGCATACGCGTTGGCGGCACGCTGCGCGGGCGACGCAGATTGGGGCGCGGGCTGAGGCGTCGCCGGCGGAAGCGATGGCTGCGCTCATGACGGATACCAGCCGTGCGCACGAAGGCAAGCCTGCACCCGATTGTCGTCTGTGTACTCTCCCGTCCCCGCTACTCGGCCCACCATCATGAAGGTCTGTGAGGTGTTCTCCCGCGTGCATTGGTAATGATCTCGGTCGAACTCCGCTTGCCCACCGCCCTTAATGTTGCGGTAGTGCACTGGTTCACTGCTGCAAGCGCCCATCAGCAAGGCTAGAAAAATCTGCGGCTTCATGGCCCCTCTCCCCGCGCGGGTCGTTGGCCGGCCCGTCGCGCGCCACACCGCCAGTAGACACGATCAGGGCGTCGATTTCCATCCTTGGCCAACACGCGACGTTCTCAAAAATGAACGGCTGCGGCAAGTCGCTCGACGGCTACTCGACGTGTTAGATTGAGAGGATGATCTGGCAAGCCTTAGCAGGCCCGGCGCTCACCTTCGTTCTGTTCTTAGTTGGACTCAAGATTTGGCGACGGCAGTTGGTCGCGAAGCGGCGCTTCGAGGTGTCGGAGCAAGCTATGGCGGCAAGTATTGGCGCCATTGAGGGCCTCTCTCACATCAGACAGCGAATACTTTGGGCAGCCGAACTCGCGGCGGTAGAAGTGCCAAAGGACGTAACAGACGACGAGAAGGTGCGGATTCGGGAGCACGGCGTCTATTTTGCGCGGGCTAGGCTGACTGAGTCTGTATTTCGCGACCTGCGCGTTGCCCAGATCCTGGCCGGCATCCACATCAATCCCGAAACGGTCAACGCGATGGATGAAATCTTTAAGGCCCGGCAGGAGGTGCTCGGCGCGGTGAATACCCTATACGACAGTGGAATGGAGGAAGAAGGCCTCGCGCCCGAGCGACGCAGCGAAGTCCGGGAAATGAAGGTAAAGCTGCGCCGCACCATTGGAGAAAGCCGCGACGTCGAGGGAAACCCTGAACCTACCGATACGATCTCAATACGCATGGACGCTGCGCAGGCAACGATAGAGGCCGCCTGTCGACCATTCCTACAGTGATCGCCCCAAGGAACCGGGCACAAACTTGGATACGAATTTTCTCACGATTGGCCAAAACTCAATGAAATGGGCATTTTATACGTGTCGCCAGCGCCTGTCCTGAGCGGAGCCGAAGGAACGGATTTCATCGCCTGAAGCCGCAGAGCACTCTGTGACGGGCGGCGATGAGGTCCTTCGCCAACGGCACGGTAACCCACGCCTTGCTCAGGACGTCAAGAATGCTTACGGATACAAAGGCGCGCGTTACCTCTTCTTCGCCCGGAGCTTCTTCCAGTATTCCAGGCGCTTCAGGATCTCGCGCTCGAAGCCGCGCTCGACGGGTCGGTAGAATTCCTCGCGCGCCATGCGGTCGGGGAAATAGCTCTGCCCCGAGAAGCCGTCCTCGGTGTCGTGGTCGTACTCGTAGCCCTTGCCGTATCCGATCTCCTTCATGAGCCGGGTCGGCGCGTTCAGGATGTGCATCGGCGGCATCAGCGAGCCGTGTTCCTTGGCGGCCCGTCTGGCGGCGCCGAAAGCCGTGTAGCCCGCGTTCGACTTGGGCGCCGTCCCGAGATAGATCACCGCCTGGGCGATCGCCAGCTCGCCCTCGGGCGACCCCAGGCGGTCGTAGGTGTCCCAGGCAGCGAGCGTCTGGGTCAGCGCCTGCGGATCGGCCATGCCGACATCCTCGACCGCGAAGCGCACCAGGCGGCGGGCGATGTATTTCGGGTCCTCGCCGCCATCGAGCATCCTGGCGAACCAGTAGAGCGCGGCATCGACATCCGACCCGCGCAGCGACTTGTGCAGCGCGCTGATCAGGTTGTAGTGCCCCTCCTGCGCCTTGTCGTAGAGCGGGGCACGCTTCTGCAGCAATGTCGCCAGCCGGGCCGGCGGCACCGGCCCCTTGTCCTTCAGCTGCGCCAGCTGCTCGGCGAGGCCGATCAGGTATCGGCCGTCGCCGTCGGCCATGGCGAACAGCGCCTGCCGGCCCTCTGCGTCGATCGGCAGGGTACGGCCAAGCGCCTGCTCGACGCGGCCCAGCACGGCACCCAGCGCCGCATCGTCGAGGCGCCGCAGCACCAGCACCTGGCAACGCGACAGCAGCGCGCCGTTGAGCTCGAAGGACGGATTTTCCGTCGTCGCGCCGATCAGCGTGACGGTGCCGTCCTCGACATACGGCAGGAAGCCGTCCTGCTGGGCGCGGTTGAACCGATGGATCTCGTCGACGAACAGCAGGGTACCCTTGCCGTCCCGGCGCCGCTGGCGCGCCGCCTCGAAGATCCGGCGCAGGTCGGCGACACCGGAGAACACCGCGGACAGCGGCTCGAAATGCAGGTCGGTATCCTCGGCCAGCAGGCGGGCGATCGTCGTCTTGCCGCAGCCCGGCGGCCCCCACAGGATCAGCGAGCCGAGCTTGCGGTTGGCCAGCATGCGGCCGATCGGTCCCTCCGGCCCGAGCAGATGGTCCTGGCCGAGAATTTCGCCGAGCGTCTTGGGGCGCAGCCGCTCGGCGAGCGGCGTCGGGGCGAGCGAGGCGAACAGCTCGGCCGGCATCGCGGCGCCCGCTTGCGGTTCAGCGGAACTGGACGGTCGACACCATGCCTTCGCGGCCGATGGTGACGGAGGCCACGCCGCCGGTGACGCGCTTCTTCAGCTCGGCGACATTCTTCACGTCCTGGCCATTGATGCCCAGGATCATGTCGCCCGGCCGGATGAAGCGGCCGGCATAGGAGCCCGGCGTGATCTCGACGACGATCACGCCCGGCCGCCATTCGACCAGGCCGAGCTCGTCGGCGACGGCCGGCGACATATTGGACACCGAGGCGCCGCTCAGGGGTTGGCGTCCCTCCAGCAGCGACTTGTCGCGCGGCGGGTCCTCGGGCGGCGGCGCGAGCTTCATGTCGAACACGAGCTCCTTGCCGGCGCGGATGACCCGGATCGGCACCACGGAGTCGACCTGCAAGGTGGCAAGGCGGAAGCGCATGCTGGCCTCGTCGTCGATCGGCTGGTCCTTCAGCCCGACGATGACGTCGTTGCGCTTGAGGCCGGCGCGCGCGCCCGGGCCGCCCGGAAAGACCTCCTTGACCACCAGGCCGACCGGCCGCGGCAGGTTGAGGCCGGAGGCCAGATCGGGCGTGACGCGCTGCATGTTGATGCCGAGCCACGGCCGCACGATGCGCCCGCCGCTCTCGCCGATCGACACCACGCGGGTGACGATGTTCGACGGCGTGGCGAAGCCGATGCCGACCGAGCCGCCGGTCTGCGAGTAGATCGCCGTGTTGATGCCGATCAACCGCCCGTCGAGGCTCACCAGGGCGCCGCCGGAATTGCCCGGGTTGATGGCGGCATCGGTCTGGATGAAGAAGCTCGAATCGTTGACGCCGCCGGCGCTGCGCGCCAGCGCCGAGATGATGCCGCTGGTCACCGTTTGGGTCAGGCCGAACGGGTTGCCGATGGCGAGCACGATGTCGCCCACCTCCACCGAGTCCGAATCGCGCATCTCGAGGAAGGGGAACTTGTCGCCATTGGTCTCGATGCGCAGCAGGGCGATGTCGAAGCGCTCCTCCTGGCTGACCAGCTTGGCCTCGAACTCGCGCCGGTCGGCCAGCACGACGCGGATCTCGTCGGCGCCCTTGACGACATGGGCATTGGTCACGATCAGGCCGTCGGGGCGCACCAGCACGCCCGAGCCAAGGGCGTTCTGCACCCGCTCCCCGGCGTTGGGCACACCGGGAAAGGGAAACGGCAGGCGCCGCTGCACGCGCGCCGTCGTCGTGGTGTAGATGTTCACCACGGCCGGCGAGACCCGCTTCACGAGCGGAGCATAGGAGAAGCTGAGCTCGCTGCGGTCCTTGGGCAGCGGCTGTGCCGGCAGGGGCGTCGGCGCAAGCGCCGCCAGGCCGCCCGCCATTGCCATCGCCATCAGGATCGCCCGCCGGGCCATGCCACTCCTCCTCTGCTGCAGTCGATTTGCGACCACTCCCCGGCCAAATCAAGACCCTTTCGCCATTGTGGCCGAACGCGTTGGCATGTCCATTGCAGCGCGCTCGATCGCGACACGCCATCAAGGCGTGCATTTACCAGGAGCGCCTCATGAAGCTTAGCCGCCGTACCCTTCTCGCCGCCTCGGCCGCCACGATGGGATCGTCCCTCGGCATCCCTGCCGCCCGGGCGAGCCAGGACTGGCCGACCAGGGCGCCGATCAAGCTGATCGCCACCTTCCCGCCCGGCGGCACGGCGGACACGATCTCGCGCATCCTCGCCCCCAAGCTCTCGGCCGCGCTCGGCACCCAGGTGATGGTCGAGAACAAGCCGGGCGCCGGCGGCACGATCGGCTCGGACCTCGCCGCCAAGGCCCAGCCCGACGGCTTCACCCTGGTGATCTCGCACGCCTCGCCGCTCGGCATCGCGCCGGGCATCTATCCCAAGCTGCCCTACAACGTGGTCAGCGACTTCACCCACGTGGCGCTGATCGGCCACACGCCCAACGTCCTGATCGTGCCGGCCGACTCGCCGTACAAGACGCTGGCCGACTACATCGCCGACGCCAAGGCCAAGCCCGACCAGATCGCCTTCGGCAGCTCGGGCATCGGCTCCAACACCCATCTGATGGGCGAGCTGCTGTCGAGCCTGGCCGGCGTCAAGCTGAAGCACGTGCCCTACCGCGGCTCTGCGCCGTCGCTGCAGGACATGCTGGCCGGCGTCATCCCCTCGATGTTCGACCCGATCACCACCAACGTGCCGCACATCAACGCCGGCAAGGTGCGCCTGCTCGCCGTCAGCTCGGAGAAGCGCATCGACATGTACCCCAACGCGCCAACCTTCGCCGAGCAGGGCTTCCCGCGGCTGACAACCTCCACCTGGGTCGGCGTCTCGGGCCCCAAGGGCATGTCGCCGGAGATCGTCACCCGGCTCTATGCCGAGCTGATGAAGGCCTACAAGGCGCCCGAGGTCGTCGAGCGCTTCAAGGATGTCGTGCTGCTGCCCGAGGACAAGCCGATGACCCCGGTCGAGTACACCAAGTTCGTCGGCGACTTCGCCGCGACCTGGGCCGCGGTCAGCAAGTCGGCCGGCATCCAGCTCGAGCTCGGCTGATCATCAGTCTCCTCCCCAGCTTCGCCAAGCGAAGCTGGGGAGGTGTCGGCGTAATCGCCGACGGAGGGGTCATGAGCCGCAGGCTCAACCCGCTCCCATGGCTCATGACCCCGTCGCGTATGACGCGACACCTCCCCAACTTCGCTGGAGCCCCAGCACGCCAGCGTGCACCACGATGCCGAGAAAATGGTGGCGCTGCGAGAAGGATGCTCATGGCTGGGAGCGCGTTTTCATAGGAGTTCCCCACCGGCCCGAGGGCCGACCCACCGTGTCAAGAAACTGGCGGCGAGCCGCCAGTTTCTTTACTGGGAGAATGATCTCGATTGATCAGCCGCAGCGCGAGTAGCCGCAGTTCAGGCAGACGTCGCAGCCTTCCTGGTGGCTGAGCGCGGCGGCGCCGCAGTTGGGGCACTGACCCATCGCCGATTGGCCCATCGCCGATTGGCCCATCGCCGACGCCGCTCCGCCGCCCGCGGGATCGCGCTGGCCGGCGGCCAGGCGCATCTTGCTTTCGACCGGGTCGCCGAGACGCGGTGCATCGCCGGCCAGGAAGCCGATCTCGATCAGGTGGCGCTCGATCACGCCGCCAATCGCCGCCAGCAGCGACGGCACGTAGCGGCCCTCCATCCACTGCCCGCCGCGCGGATCGAACACCGCCTTCAGCTCCTCGACCACGAACGAGACGTCGCCGCCGCGCCGGAACACCGCCGAGATCATGCGCGTCAGCGCCACCGTCCAGGCGTAGTGCTCCATGTTCTTGGAGTTGATGAAGATCTCGAACGGCCGGCGCCGGCCGTCCTGCACGACGTCGTTGATGGTGATGTAGATGGCATGGTCGCTGCCCGGCCATTTGATCTTGTAGGTCCGGCCCGGCAAATCGTCCGGCCGGTCGAGCGGCTGGGCGATGTAGACGACGCCGCTCTCGCGCGCCGCCGGCACGAGCGCAGGCACCGGGGCGGGCGCAGCGCCGGCGTCCGCCGGCCTCACCTCGAGCACGGCGCCCGTCACATCGTTGGGCCGGTAGGTCGTGCAGCCCTTGCAGCCCAGCGCATAGGCCTGCTCGTAGACATCCTTGAAGGCCTCGAAGGAGATGTCGCGCGGCAGGTTGATGGTCTTGGAGATCGAGCTGTCGACGAACTCCTGGGCGGCCGCCTGCATGGCGAGATGCGCGGCGGGCTCCAGCGTCTGGGCATCGACGAAGGCGTCGGACGGCGGCGCCTCGTTGCCCCGCAGCGTCCGCCACACCCGCAGGGCGTGGTCCTCGACATTCTCCTCGCGCTTGCTGCCGTCGGGCTGCAGCACGTGGCGGACATGGCTGAAGGCGAAGACCGGCTCGATGCCGGAGGACACGTTGTCGGCGAGCAGCGAGATCGTGCCGGTCGGCGCGATCGAGTTCAGCAGCGCATTGCGGATGCCGTAGCGTCCGATCGCGGCACGCACCTCCTCGGGCAGGCCGCGGACCGTCTCGCCGGCGAGGAAGCGTGCACGGTCATAGAGCGGGAAGCTGCCCTTCTCGGCGGCGATGTCGGCCGAGGCGAGATAGGACAGGCGCTGTACCGCACCCAGCCAGTCGCGCGTCAGCCGCACCGCCTCGGGCGAGCCGTAGCGCACGCCGCAGAAGATCAGGGCGTCGGCAAGGCCGGTGACGCCGAGCCCGATGCGGCGCTTGGCCCTGGCCTCGCGCTCCTGCTGCGGCAGCGGGAAGCGCGACACGTCGACCACGTTGTCGAGCATGCGCACGGCCAGCGGCACCAGCCGCTCCAGCGCATCGAGGTCGAGATGGGCGCCCGGCGTGAACGGCTCGGCGACCAGCGCCGCGAGATTGATCGATCCCAGCAGGCAGGCGCCATAAGGCGGCAACGGCTGCTCGCCGCAGGGGTTCGTCGCCTGGATGGTCTCGCAGTACTGCAGGTTGTTGCGCCGGTTGATGCGGTCGATGAAGATCACGCCCGGCTCGGCATACTCGTAGGTGGCGCGCATGATGCGCTCCCACAGGCCGCGCGCCCTGATGGTCCGGAACACCCGGCCGCCGAACACGAGGTCCCAGTCGGCGTCGTCCTTCACCGCCTTCATGAAGGCGTCGGTGACCAGCACCGAGACGTTGAACATGCGCAGCCGTGCGGGATCGCGCTTGGCGTCGACGAAGGCCTCGATGTCGGGGTGGTCGCAGCGCAGGGTCGCCATCATGGCGCCGCGACGCGAGCCCGCGCTCATGATGGTGCGGCACATCGCGTCCCACACGTCCATGAACGAGAGCGGGCCCGAGGCGTCGGCGCCGACGCCCCTCACCGGCGCGCCGTGCGGGCGCAGGGTCGAGAAATCGTGGCCGATCCCGCCGCCCTGCTGCATGGTCAGGGCGGCTTCGCGCAGGTTCTCGAAGATGCCCGACATGTCGTCGGCGATCGTGCCCATGACGAAACAGTTGAAGAGCGTGACGCTGCGCCCGGTGCCGGCGCCCGCGATCACCCGCCCGGCCGGCAGGAACTTGAAGTCGGAAAGCGCCGCGTGGAACCGCTCGGCCCACAGATCGGGGTCGCGCTCGACCGCCGCCAGGGCCCTGGCGATCCGTCGCCAGGTGCCCTCGAGGTCGCCGTCGTCGGCGCCTCCAGGGTCGCGGAAGCGGTACTTCATGTCCCAGATGCGCTGGGAAACAGGGGCCAGTTCCATGCCGAATCCTAGGCGCCGCCCCGGTCGATATCAACAGGATTGTTCCTTGTTCGTTCCGGATTGGCTGCCGCGGCGACCAGGCGTCCGGTGGCGCCCTCGATGCGCTCGCGCAGGGTCGCCATGAAGGCCTCGCGGTCGAGGCCCGGCGGGATCGCCGGCAGCACCTCGACGGTGATGCGGCCGGGTCGCTTCACGAACCGGCGACGGCCCCAGAACAGGCCCGAGTTGAGCGCCACCGGGACCACGGGGATGCCCAACTGCCGATACAGGGCGGCGGTGCCGACCTGGTACGGCCGCTCGGCTCCGACGGCGACCCGCGTGCCCTCGGGGAAGATCAGGATCGAGCGGCCCTCGGCGATCGCCGCCCGGGCGTCGCGCACCAGGCCGCGCAGTGCCCGGGCACCGTCGCCGCGCTCGACGGCGATGTTGCCGGCCCGCGCCATCGCCCAGCCGACGATCGGGATGTAGACCAGCTCTCGCTTCATCACCGTCGCGGCATGGGGGAACAGCAGGGTGTAGGCGAGCGTCTCCCACGACGACTGATGCTTGGAGGCAAGGATCACCGGGCCGCCGGGCAGGTTCTCCAGGCCGCGCAGCCGGTGGTCGAGGCCGACGGTAAGGCGCAGCCACCACAGGCAGAACCCGATCCACGCCTGGGCCCAGGCGACGACCGCCCGGCGCGGCAGCAGCAGGATCGGCATGCCGGCCACGGCGATGACCGCCGTGCCGACGTACCAACCCACGTTGAAAGCCAGGGAGCGCAGCCAGAGAAGAGAACCGGTCATGCTTGTAACGCAAGATTTGGCAGCTTAATGTCCGGCCGCAAGCACATCTAGCGCGGAATTCCCCGCTCATCATGCACGTCACCTGTTCCAATTGCGGGGCGCGATACATCGTCGATCCGTTGGCAATCGGCCCGACGGGACGCACGGTCCAATGTGCGCGATGCAATCATCGCTGGTTCGAGCGGGCCGGCCCGGCCTCGGCCGCAGTCCTGCGCGAGCGGATGGAGCAGCCCGAGCCCGACCCGCAGGACGGCCCGGAGCGCTCGCATGGCCAGGGCGAGCCGTCGCCGGCCTACCGCTCCGGCCTGCCCGCGATCGCCCGGCCGCAGGCGCGCCGGCCGCGCTGGCCCTACTGGATCGCCGCCGCCGTCCTGGTGGCGGCGGCTCTCGGCGCCGTCCTGGTGATCCGCGGCGACACCGGCACCAAGTCGCCGATGCCGTGGCGCGCCACCGGGCTCTCGCTCGACCCGTCGGCTCCCCCGGGTTGGACGACGGCGGAAGCCGGGCAGGCCGACATGCCGAAGGTGCGGGCCCGCCTGTCGCGGGAGGCGCGGGTCGACATCGGGCCGGCCATCGAGTAGCAGGTCAGCCATGACCACGCCCGCGCCGGCAAGCCGGCCCACCGTCTCGATTCGCTTCTCCGCGTCGGAGATCGCGGCACGCATCGACGTCATGGCGGCCGAGCTCGCAAGCAAGCTGCCGGCCGACACGCTGGTGGTGTCGGTGCTGAAGGGAAGCTTCGTGTTCGCCGCCGACCTCATCCGTGCCTTGAGCCGGGCCGGCGCCGACTGGTCGATGGATTTCCTCACCCTGTCGAGCTACGGCACGGGCACGCAGACGACCGGCAGCGTCAGGGTGGTGCGCGACATCGTCGACGACGTGCGCAACCGCGAGGTGCTGCTGGTCGACGACATCCTGGAATCGGGATTCACGCTGTCGTTCGCCAAGGCCCTGCTGCTCGAGCGCGGCGCGCGCCACGTCTCGGTCTGCACGCTGCTCGACAAGCCCGGCAAGCGCCGTACCGTCCTCCAGGCCGACTTCGTCGGCTTCGAGGCGGGCGACGAGTTCCTGGTCGGCTACGGCCTCGACTGGGCCCACCGCTTCCGCGGCCTGCCCTACATCGGCGTGGTCGAGCAGACGGGGTAGAGCCGCTCCACCCAGCTCGACCACGACGGCGTTGACGCGCCCCGGCGGGAGACTCCGTTCCCAAGAGGGCCTCACCGGGGAAACCTGGTCGAAGACGATCGCCGCCTCCGCTCCCTTGTCCCGAACCCCCCCGCATTTTTGCGTCCGGTACGTCCGGTGCGGTCGGAGCCTTTAGAATCAAGGGGTTGGCAGACCGCAAGCGAGCGATCGGTGAGGTCGGTTGCGGTCGGACGAGCCGTCTTGCGGTCGGGATCGCGTTCTTGAGGTTGCATGCCAGGTCACGGTGTCTCTTCCCCGGCTCTCGCTCAGAGGCATGAGCGAGCGAGACGCTCGCAGTCCGGAAGACGATGAGCGTTGGAATTCGAAGCGTCTCGTCCGCGGCCTTCCCCCTCCGCCCCGTGTGACGGGGCACCTCCCCCGATTACGGGGGAGGGATAGAGGAGGTGCCGTGGAGTCTCAGTATGTCTTCAGCAGGCGGTCGATGTAGTCGAGCTCTTCCTTGGGGCGCTGCTCGCCGGCGCGGCGGCGCAGCTCGTCGAGGATCTCGCGGCTGCGCTGGCGCTCCAGCTCGAGCGGCACCTTGTCGACGCCGGTGTCGACGGCGTCGCCGTAGTTGCCGTCGGAGCGGCCGAGCGGGTCGCGGTCCTCGCTGCGCCGCTCGCGCTCCTCGATCTCGGCGAGGTCCTGGCCGTTGCCCGGGCCGCGCTGCTGGCGCATCGCCTCGGCCATGTCGCCCATGCCCTGCTGCAGGTTGTCGAGCGCCCGGCGCTGGGCGCGCGAGGCTTCGCGCGGATCGCCGCGGCGCAGCGCATCCTCGGCCTCCCGCATGTTGCGCTCGGCGCGGCCCAGCGAATCGGGCATCGGCATGCCGTTCTCGTCGAGCCGGTTCATGAACTCGCCGAGGCGGCGGCGCAGGCTTTCCTGCTGGCCGCGCTGCCCTTCGCCCCACTGCCCGTCACCCGGCTGGTTGCCCTGGCCACGCTGGCCCTGCTGCCCCTGTTGGCCTTGCTGCCCCTGCTGGCCCTGTTGACCTTGCTGGCCGCGTTGTCCCTGCTGGCCCTGGCGGCCCTGCTGCTGACGGCCCTCGCGCTCCGATTCGCCCAGCAGCTGGTTCTGCCGGCGCGACAGCTGGTCGAGCTGGTTCATCATCTCGCGGCCCTGCTGGTTGCCCTGGCCCTGCTGGCCGCGCTGACCCTGCTGCCGCTGCTGGCCGGGCTGGGCCATCATCGGCGTGGCGTTCTCCATCATCTTGCGCAGCTCCTCGAGCAGGCGCTTGGCTTCCTCGCGCTGGCCGTTCTTCGCCATCTCGCGAATCTTGTCGAGCATCTTCTGCAGGTCGTCGCCGGTGATGGCGTTGTTGGGATCCATTTTCTCCGCCTGCTCCTGCATGCGGCGGCGCTCCTCCGGATCCTTCATCTTCTCGGCCAGCTCCTTCTGCCACTTCGCCATGGCGTCGTAGAGCTGCTGGATCAGGCGCTCGATCTCCTCGTCGCCGGCATTGCGCTGCACGGCGTCGCGCAGCTCCTGGCGGGCCTGCTCGAGCGCCCGCTCGGCGTCCGACATCGCGCCGCCTTCGAGGCGCATGGCGAGATCCCACAGGAGCTTCTGGGTCTCGGTGATGACCGGCTTGTCGCCCGACTCGGTGAGCTTCGTCGCGCCGAGCTTGAGCCCGAGCTGCACCACCGGATCGTTGCGATAGCTCTCCGGCTTGCCATGGACCATGCGCATGCCGTCGACGACGTCGGCGCGATAGCCCTTGGGATCGCGCGTCAGCGCCTTGCGCAGCACGATCAGCGCGCGCGCCGTCGGGTCGTTGAACACCCGCTCGGGCAGCAGGAAGGTCTCGACCGAGCTGCGGCCCTTCTGGCCGAGCGCGTCGGTCGCGAACAGCATCACCGTGACCTTCAGCCCGGCCCACGGATGGCTGGTCAGGTCGCGCACGAAGGAATCGCCGACCTTCTTGGTATTGCCCGCCACCGGCAGGTCGAGGCGGATGACCTCGGGCTCCTCGTCGGCGGCGAGCGCCTCGTCGCCCAGCGCGCTGCCGTGCAGGCGGACCTGCAGCTGAACGCCGGTGACGCCGAAATCGTCGCCGGCGATGTACTCGATCTTGGTCGACCACTTGTCGACGCCGATCGGCCGGGAGAACTCGATGGTCGGCGCCAGGTCGGGAATGACATGCAGCTTCCAGCGGGCCTGCTCGTCGCCGCGCGCCTGCAGGACGATCTGCTTGCCCTCGCCGATGACCTGCTCGATCTGGTACTTGCCCTTGCCGACGGTGTTGAACTCGACCGGCTCTCCGCCGCCCTCGATCACGAGCTTGGGCGGCTTGCGGCCGCGCACGTCGTCGACGAAGCCGGCGAGCTTGCTGCCGACCGGCACGCGCAGCAGCTTGTCGCGGTCGGCCATGTCGAGATAGATCGGCGGCTTGCCGGTATAGGCCGGCGGCGCAATCCACAGGTTGGCGACCACCGGCGGCGGCGGCGGGAAGGCCGGCGTGACGGCAGCCGCCATGCGATCGAGGCGCCAGCCGCCGGCGCTGGCGATGGCGACGATCAGGATCAGCAGCGGCACGAAGCGCAGCGCCCACCTGTCGAGGATGGCCAGCCCGGGGTGGGCCGGCTTGTTGCCGAGCGCCGCCAGGCGTTCGGCCTCGCGGCGGCGATGGGCTTCCCACAGCGCCGTCGCCATGGCGTCGCCCGAACCGGCGGCCAGGCGATCCTGCACCGCGACCAGGGGACGATGCGGCACGCCGCTGTCGCGCTCGAGGCGGCGCACCGCCCCCTCCTGCGTCGGCCAGGTGACGCGGCGCAGCTCCCACCACGCCAGGGTGCCGAAGGAGACTGCCAGCGCGGCCAGGACACCGGTATGGACCCACGGGTCGAGGCCGGCAAACAGGTCGAGATGGGCCGCCGCCACGAACAGGGCGACGTAGGCCAGCAGCGGCACGAGCCGGGGCCACAGGCTCTCCCAGGCCAAGGCCATGCGGGCCACGCCGATCTTGCGGGCCACGCCGGGCGCTGCGATCTCGGTGGTCTGGCTGGCGTCCATCGCCGTCCTCTCTTGTTACTGACGCAGCACCCGGGGGCGGGGCGCTAAGGCTTCGTCGGCTCCATCCAGGGCGGGAACCGCTCGGCGGAGAGCATCTCCTCGATCGACGGCCTCGGCCGCGTCACCGCAAATCGCGTGCCATCGACCATGACCTCCGGCGCCAGCGGCCGGGTGTTGTAGGCCGAAGCCATCACCGCACCATAGGCGCCGGCCGAGCGTATCATGACGAGGTCTCCCGCAGCCAGTGGGGGCAGATCACGGTTCTGCGCGAGGTAGTCGCCCGATTCGCAGATCGGCCCGACAATGTCACAACGGATCGTGGCGGCATCGCGGCGCTCCCGAACCGGCACGATGTCGTGCCACGCCTCGTACAACGTCGGCCGGATGAGATCGTTCATCGCCGCATCGACGATCGCGAAGGTCTTGGCCGCGCCCGGCTTGACCAGGATGACCTCGCTCACCAGCACCCCGGCCTCGCCGACCAGGCGACGGCCCGGCTCGAACGTCAGCTCGCAGCCCAACCCGTCGGTTTCGCGGGCCACCATTGCAAGAAAGTCGGGGATCGAGGGCGGCTTCTCGTCGGCATAGACGATGCCCAGGCCGCCGCCGATGTCGAACCGGTCGATGGCGTGACCGTCGGTCCTGAGCTGGCCGATCAGCTCGCGCACCCGCACGATGGCGCTGCGGTAGGGGTCGAGCGAGGTCAGCTGGGAGCCGATATGCATGGCGACGCCGACCACCCTGAGGTTGGGCAGGCGGCCGGCCAGGGCATAGGCGTCGCGGGCGAGGTCGATATCGATGCCGAACTTGTTCTCCTTGCGCCCCGTGGTGATCTTGGCGTGGGTGCCGGCATCGACGTCAGGGTTGACCCGGATGGTGATGTCGGCGGCCACCCCGAGCTGCCCCGCCACCGCGTTCAGGGTCTCGAGCTCGGCCGAGCTCTCGACATTGATCTGCCCGACGCCGGCCTGCAGCGCCGCCATCAGCTCGGAGGCCTTCTTGCCGACGCCGGAATAGATGATGCGCCCGGCCGGGATGCCGGCCGCCAGCGCACGCTGCATCTCGCCCACCGAGACGATGTCGGCGCCCGCCCCCAGGTCGCCGAACAGCCGGACGACGGCCAGGCTGGAGTTGGCCTTCATGGCGTAGCAGACGCTGGCGTTCATGCCCTTGATGCCGTCGGCGAACTCGCGCCAGGCTGCGCGCAGCGCGCCGGCCGAATAGCAGTAGAAGGGCGTGCCGACCTGGGCGGCGATTGCGGCCAGCGCCACGCCCTCGGCATGCATCGCGCCGTTCTTGTAGGTGAAGTGGCTCATCGCTTGCGTCCCTGAAGGGGACGCTTTTGTCCCAGGAAGCGTCGACGCGCGTCCTGCACGGCGCGCGCGACATTGGCGGGCGCCGTGCCGCCCAGGCTCTTGCGGGCATTGACCGAGGCCTCGACGGTCAGGACGCCGAACACGCTTCGGTCGATCTTGGGCTCGACTGCCTGCATCTCCGCGAGGGTGAGCTTGTCGAGATCGACGCCTTTGGCGGCGGCGATGCCGACCAGCCGGCCGGTCGCGTGGTGGGCCTGGCGGAACGGCAGGCCGACCCTGCGCACCAGCCAGTCGGCGAGGTCGGTCGCCACCGAGTAGTCGGCCGCGGCGACCGCACGCATGCGCTCGGGATTGGCCGTGAGGTCGCGCACCATGCCGGTCATCGCCGCGACGCCGAGCTCGAGCGAATCGGCGGCGTCGAACAGCGGCTCCTTGTCTTCCTGCATGTCTTTGCCGTAGGTCAGCGGCAGGCCCTTCAGCACCGTGCACAGCGCCACGAAGGCGCCGACGATGCGGCCGACCTTGGCGCGCGTCAGCTCGGCGGCGTCGGGATTGCGCTTCTGCGGCATGATCGAGCTGCCGGTCGTGAAGGCGTCGGACAGCGCGATGAAGCGGAACGGCGCGCTGCACCAGATCACGATCTCCTCGGACAGCCGCGACAGGTGCACGGCGATCAGCGACGCCGCGGCGATGAACTCGACCACATAGTCGCGGTCCGACACGGCATCGAGCGAGTTGGCCATCGGCCGGTCGAAGCCCAGCGCCCTGGCCGTCAGGCGCGGATCGATCGGATGCGGCGAGCCGGCCAGCGCCGCCGCCCCGAGCGGCGATTCGTTGAGCCGCGCGCGGCAATCCGCCAAGCGGCTGCGGTCACGCCCGACCATCTCGACATAGGCCAGCAGGTGATGGCCGAAGGTGATGGGCTGGGCCGTCTGCAGATGGGTGAAGCCCGGCATGATCGTGGCGGCATATTCCTCGGCGCGGTCGATCAGGGCGGCCTGCAGGTCGGCCAGCATGGCTTCCAGGCGGTCGATCGTGTCGCGCACCCACAGCCGCACGTCGAGCGCGATCTGGTCGTTGCGCGAGCGCGCGGTGTGCAGGCGCCCGCCGGCCGGCCCGATCAGCGCCGTGAGCCTGGCCTCGACGTTGAAATGGATGTCCTCGAGCTTGGTCGAGAACTCGAAGCGGCCGGATTCGATCTCCTCGCGCACCTGGGCGAGGCCGCGCCTGATCGCCCGCCCGTCCTTGGCGGTCAGGATGCCGCGCCGGACCAGCATGTCGCAGTGCGCCAGCGAGCCGGCGATATCCTGTCGATAAAGCCTTCGGTCGAAGCCGATGGAAGCGTTGATGCGCTCCATGATCTCGGCCGGGCCGCGCGCATAGCGGCCGCCCCACATCGTGTTGGAACGGCTTGTCGCCGTGGAGCGGCCCTTCCCTCCGGAACGGCTCGCCGCCCCTCGCGCAGTCGTGTTCTTTCGTGCCATGAATATCAGCCAGTGACTCAGTAGGAACGCGGCTTATGGCACATCCCGCCCGACATTTCCTCACCGGCCGCCGCCGCCTGCTGGCGGTCGCTGCCGCCGCCTCGGCCGTGCCATTGGTTGCACCGCCGGCACGGGCGCGCGCCGAGGTGTCGGCCAAGCTGGTCAGAGGCGCCATGGCGCGCTTCAAGATCACCAGCCCGGCGAGGCCGCTCCCCAATCTCGAGTTCCTCGACGCCGAAGATCGCCCGATGCGCCTCTCCGACCTCGCCGGCAAGGTGCGGCTGATCAACCTGTGGGCGACCTGGTGCGCGCCCTGCGTCAGCGAGATGCCGAGCCTCGACCGCCTGCAGTCGATGCTGCCCAGGAGCCGGTTCGTCATCCTGCCGATCTCGCTCGACGGTCCCTCCAAGCCCAAGGTCGCGCCGTTCTACCGGGACCAGAACCTCGACCACCTCGGCATCTATTACGACAAGGGCAAGAAGGCGATGTCGACGCTCGGCGTCACCCTCCTGCCGACCTCGATCCTGGTCGACCCGGCCGGCCGCGAGCTCGGCCGGATCGAGGGCGATGCCGACTGGGACACGCCCGAAGGGGTCGCGCTGATGAAGGCGGCGCTCGGCAACGGCAGCTGACGAGAAAATCCGTCTGGAGCGGCGGATCAGGGAGGCCGGCGCATCGGATAGGTGCCGGAGCACGCCCTGGCTGGCGGAGAGCGGCGCTCGCCGGCCGGCAAAATAAAACGGCCTGCTTTTCTTGCGGTCGGTGCGGTCGCTTGCGGTCGCAGCCTTTAGACTGAAGTTCCCCGCGATTTCGATCAACGTCAGTAGCGAAAAGGATAGATGCCATCGGCATTTGTGCCGGGTCGAGACGCTTGGCGAGCGTGCATTTTGTAGTCACTAAAATGATTTACTTGG